>ENA-ORBV01012930-ORBV01012930.1-microbial-mat-metagenome-genome-assembly--contig:-NODE-12930-length-12777-cov-6.987323_pt1 | contig 12777 bp, 8 predicted proteins | sample MGYA00237777_ERZ505514 | MGnify/ENA primary metagenome ERZ505514 (study PRJEB26160, sample SAMN06269048) | microbial mat metagenome | isolation source: Oligotrophic lake microbial mat | place...
GCACTAGCTAGATGAATAACAAGGGATGCTCCCACTCTTCCCTTTTACTTAATGCTTGTTATCAACAACATTGAGTTCACTCTAGATAGCTTAGACTAGAGAGGAAGGGTCCGCCAACAATTTTGGATAGGACTTTGTGCACTTTGCTGGTGTTGTTTAAGAAAAGAACTCACAGCAGAAAAGAAACACATGGTCTGGGCACTGCTTTGCTTCAATGAATTCCTGCATTCATCTGATTCTGTTGCTGTCATGATGATGGATTGCCAAGAACCAGCAGCACAGAATGTGTTGGAAGCAATGCTCAGTCCAGGATGAACCTTGGCCCATTAATAAATTTGATGACTTAACAATGCTTTCAAGCATCAGTAATTCAGCCTTCCCCAAGTCCAAGTTTGATACAAATTGCTAACCTGATGATCCAACAGCTGCTGATCCAAGTGGTGCTGACCAAGTCAGGAGTGGAAAGTCATAGAGTTGGATGACAATGTGCACCAATTAGCCTCTCATCGTGCACATTTGTGGAAAGCTCTGTAGTGCCAGTCACAAGGATGGAGTTGTATTTTCTAGCAGAACTAAGAAGTTTGACAATTCTGACAGCATGCCCATGCCCACAAAGAAGGGCATTGCTCTTGAGTTGAGCTCTTTACCTCTATCTGAGATCAAACTGACTGGGCCTTCTGCTGCTAGAGGGCTACATTGTAGCCCTAACCTTGAGGGCATGTTTGTGGAAAGTGGGTCATTAACAATGTGCATCAAAATTATTTGAGTGAAGGTTACGGTGGCAAACGCCAATGCATCATGTGTGATGACAACTTGAAGCTGACTACCTAGTGATTCGTATTCAGTTTGGCAACAGCTTGCCTTGTAGTTTAGTTGTGTTCAGTGAGGCCCACCAAAATGGCAGTGACAAGGTGTGCACATGAGAGATGTTGCAAGAACAAATGAAAGTAAGCCAGAATAAAATGAAGATTGCTAACACCTTGTGAAACTAACATGAAAGTAGACATTAGTTTGTGGACAACTATGTATCACAATTAGCCCACATGCTGTAGTGAGATCACGCAAAGGCACATGTGTTCCTTTGCTATTCTCTTTTTGAAAATTTCCTCTTAATGGTGGCTCTTCTGAAGTGAAGGGGTTTCATTGGGTTGGTCAGTTCTTCCAAAGCAGCATCTTCATTTCCTTTGTTCTGGGCCCTTAAGGTGAAGGACAGGTAAAAGAAAAGAGCAACCTAATGCAAGGCCAAACTGATGATTGGGTGGAACCCATAAATTATCCCACTTGAGTGTAGTCAATTCAATCTTGAAGACAGGATCCAGATCCATATCTCCCCAGGAGTGTGTGTTCATTATTTGTGCATCTGCAGCAAGATAGAACCTGCAGCACCAATGTCAAGTACCAAGTATTTGCGCACCACTAGCTAGGAAAATACCACACACATAAACTCTCTCAAATGAATTGTAGCAACTACTAGCTAGTAGGTCTGGTTGCAAACTATCACTAGGTCTCTTTGGTGTGCAATCCAGCAACACCCCTTAATTTTAGTCTTGCCACTATCAGCATTTTCAATACTGCTCAATTTTGTCCATATCTCGGAGTCAGCACTGAAACAGAAGGTGCTTGTCTTGTCGCTTGCCTGATCCAGGCTGACTCGAGAGCAAACAGGCTCTATCGTCGCCGCTACTGTAATTTTCTGGATTATCTATTGCTTTGCCTACCTGTCAAAGATGTTTCTCCTTTACCAAATAATCTCAGTCAGTATGTCCTGCTACAATCAATGAGGACGCTAGAATTTTGATGTCCAATCAACTTTGAGCAGGTTTATCTCTGTCGACCGAGTCTCAACACCTGCCAACGAAGAAGGCTCCAGGCTTCAGCAACGGCACCTGCAGTAAAATTCAATTTCTTTTGCCGACAATCTTTCTCACGTATCCCTCGTGCTGACTGGCTGCTTATCCTGCAGCAGGCGCAACAGCAACTCTTTCAGATTAGCAGGCTTGCAAGGCATGGGCTTTAGAATAAAATCATCTGCTCCAGAATGCATAAACCCCTCTTCCATATTATTCGCAGAAAGGCCACAAATAACAGTACATTGCATGCCCTCTTGGGCTCTCATCAATTGGCACGTTTCTGTCCCAAGAAGCGGATTGTCGACACTTGGCATGTATTGATCCAAGAAAATAAGGTCAAAGCTTTCCGACTCGCACAACCTGAGAGCCGCATGGCCGCTAGCGGCTTCTTTAAACGTCCAGGATGGGCCAACCTTTTTGCAAGCACGAACAAAGAGTTTTCGGAGTATCGCATCATCGTCCACAAACAATACTGACAAATTGGCAGGCAATTGCTGCTCGGATATGGCGGCGGCATTGTTGTTTTCGCTGGGCCCTGGAGAGGTAATTTTCACATCTTCTGCAACGACAGAGAGGGGCGCATTGTCGTTTGGCAGCTGGGGAGGCGGGGACGGAGGCGATAGGGGGATCGCTGGCGGACTGGGAGGAATTGCGCTTGCGCCAGTTGGAGGCACAGGACAAAAGTCTCTTTGAAAAGGCATCTCTTGTTTGTTACGATCGGAGGAATCTTCCCGTTGCAATTGCTTTTGCGATTTATTACGTACCAGAGAAGACGTAGCCCAAGGAGGAGGAGATCTTGTCCTTGTTGGAGCCATTTCACTTTCATCAGGAAAGGCAGTTTCCAAATCCAAGGGACTGGAATCCAAGTCAACCACAAAGCAAGCACCGGGGCACCCTTCCACACCGCTGTTATAGGTCTCATCTAACCAAATATCGCCGTCCATTGATTCCATAAGTTTTTTGGATAGATTAAGACCAATTCCAGTGCCCTGATTCAATCGGTCCAGGCTCACTTGGTATTTGGAAAAAAGCTCCGTTCTCTTGTCAGGACGGATGCCCGGACCTGAATCCTCAATGTACAGTCGAGCCTGGCCATCGACTACGGCGGCTCTCATTCGAACAAAGCCATGTTCTACAAAGTTGGTCGAGTTTCGAACCAGATTGAGCACCACTTGCTATAAAGAGGCAACGACCGATTCATGCATGCCGCCATTGGAGTAAGTGAGACAGACACGTCTTAAAGCTGACGAAATCTCCAATGAAGCCAGCCACTGCCAAACGAATCACTGCGTGCAAGGAACACAACGTACCTTTAAGCGGACGGCGTCGGTCAGTACTACCAAGTTGTTGGGACATTCGACAATCCCTTTATAATTGGCAAGTCGCGTATGGAGCATGGCCGAGACAGGTTCCAACACATCATGATAGAGATCGGCAGGTGCCATTTCAATTTGAATTTTGTGGTCATTGGCCCGATGAATATCAACCATACTGCGCAAAAAATCGTTGACAAAGTTGAGGCTGGAGTTGATGACAGCAATGTCTTCGTGGCAATTTTTCTTAATCTCGGGGTCACTGAGGGTATCATGTTCTTGTAGAGCGGACATGAGAAAGGAGCAGGCGCAAATTGCGGCAGATAATGGATTTCTACAAGAGCAGAAGGAAGATGGGCGAACATAAAACAGGGTCAGCTTTCGTCGTGACGGCATGAGTTATTCCACCTTCTTTCTTTTGCTATAAAGGGCAAGACGCACCGGACTTCATGAGCGAGAAACTCATTGAGTTCCCGTTCGGTCGTGGCAACGCGCTCGGCATTTTCCACAACCTTGGCAAACATAATGCCATGACGGCGTTCGACAGCGTAGGAAAACCAGAGAAAGACTATACAGGCAATGCACATTCCCGCCAAGGGAATGACCGTGTACACAATCGGGAGATTCGAGACGAAAACGTTTTCTGTGGCTTGCGAAGGAAAGACGTGAATGGTGTATTGGGTTTTGTCACTCAATCCCAGCGTCTCATAGGCACGATTTTTTACATTGGCGCGTTGTCGTAAATAGTTATTCACATTGGCCGATATTTCCAGGTCATCGTATTTGGACTCGTGATAATCGTCCATACCAAGAAACGTGGCACGGGGCCCATCGATGCGATAGGTAAATGTCTGTTGAAAGGAATTTTCGACGACACACATGATCCCCTGTGATCGGGAGGGTAAGAGATTGGAAAACAGATTTTTCCAATAAATATTGGAGGTCAAGACCCCGGCGACGGTTTTGTTGTCCTGAAAGGACTCAAAGACAGGATAATCAAAATAGGTACTCAATTCATTGCTATACTCTTCCATGTCTTCTCGGTATTGAGACACGCTCAAATTTTCTTCGAGATGTTCCAATAGTTGGGAATCCGGGGCGACGGCATTTTCGACGACGGCTTCTTTTCCCGCTAAAATACATTCCAAGACCCCGGTCCCTTGGAGGTCAGGCGCCACATTCATGTTTAGGACTCGTTGTTTGGCTCTGCTAATGGGACTTCGTTGATGGAGTGGCATATAGATACCGCCACCGTCAGGTTCATCTTGTGTCCCTCTCCAAATTTTCATGTGATAGCCAGTGTCATCGTCCGCCATTGTAGCATTGGACTCTCGGCTTCCTGGTTGCATTTGTCGCCCTGTCATGTTCCGCCCAATCTGTGCATCTTGTTTGTCTCTGTGACGCTTTCCTTCTTCATAGGCCTCATCAATGTGGAATCGGTTTTCGTAGGCATATTCTTCCCATTCCGCTCTGTCTTGTTCCTTCACAATGGGTATGTAGTGGAGCATATGTGATCCCGACAAAGACCGGATATTGGATCCCTTGAGGGCAAAGTTGGGGAGCGTCACAAAGGGAAAGCTTTGGTTCTGCGACAGAGCATAGGAGGTAATGTCCGTGCTAAGGGTGGCCATCGCGTTGAGGTTTCGTTCTACCGTGTCGTGAAAGGCATCAATCACTTGCTGTGCGCTGTCTTCGTACGCCGTCGTAAAGTTTTCCAACTCTTGATTGTGCGAGTACAAAAAGACTCCCGCCGACATGACAATCCCCGATAGCACTAGCACGGACAGCACGGCCACGCGGAGACGGCGCACGGCTTGCGTTTCTTCCAATGCCAATGATTCAGCCGACAAAGAATCATGTCCCGTAGTGCCGCCGTTCTTATCACTATCACTACTACTAGGAACCTTCTGGGATGAAACTGCCGCTTGTTTCATCATTGTATGCACATGCAACACTCGTGGCTATTGTGTTTAGATGAACAAACGGGCGTCACTTGACTACTTCTAGCTATAGTAGCAATGGTCAAAGGAAGTGTTTGTGCTCCGTACTCCTGTCTCATGAACGCTGCTTTCAACAAGCGTCTAAAATGCCCTACATGTACACTATTGATTCTAGCTATTAGCAGTATGTATGTTGGGCTGGTATGGTAATAGTAGACTACTCGAAAGAGTACTGGTACGTAATAGAGACTGCGGTTGATGACGAAGGGGTACCTCGTATTTTACAGCGCCGATCAGTGGATCACTCGTTATGTATTTTGTCGTCCTGCCCTTCTTGTCGTGGTCTTCTTGTTGATGGTCGAAATGGTTTATCATTGGTCTGTATGGTTGATCGATAAAGGTCTTTTGTCTGTCCTTCAACCAGCGAGGACATTGTCGAGCTGTAACCCTAAAACAGTTCCAGTCACGCTAGGAATCAGACGTGCGTAAAGATGGTTCGCTTTACTAGCTAGCTACTAGCTAGTAGCTATAGTTAAATATGGAACCAGGATTTCGTAACATAGACTAATAATAAACGAGGCAACGATCGACACAACAAATCAACAGACATTATCGAGAATGGAACTAACTTTGTTAGATTAAACTCAAGTTGGATACGTTTCAAGAACAAGTTAACCATGACATATGCGTCTTTTGATGCAGAGGAATTCCGTAGCCAGGTAGATTCAGCACTGGTATCCGTAAAGCGAATCTTGGATACCACGCGAAATCCATGCTTGTCCAGTCCCGACCAGGATCATGATTACAACGACAAGTATGCACTGGCGACCATCTTAACCAACACTGCACTGGCAGCTTTCAGGAATATATTGGAGGTCTTGGGTGTGACGAATGATCATCTTGAGACCATGGCCCAGTGGGTACACGACGATAAGAAAGCTGTGACCATGAGGTTTAAGTCGGTTCAGACGTGTGAATTCATGGGGGGAAAGCAAGCAACTGTTTTGACATCTAAAACCAGCACGGTAATGGAGAGAAAAGACAAAAAATCCATCTTCGGTGGAACTTTTATGAAAAGGCTAAAGACAACAATCATCAAGGAGTACCACTGGAAAATTTCGGTGAGCTACAAACTTTGTGTCTTTGCCGGGGCAAGTGCTGAGGACGATAATACCATAACCTTGCAAAGTCGTAAGGCTTTCGCCACTGTAGTGGCCACGAGAACTAACGAAGCGCCATCTGACCGGTCAATGAATGAGGGGCCTGATATTATCGACATAAATTTGACATGGTTCCTCGATAATTTTTGTCCAGAAAAGAAAATCTCCACGATTCGTATCGATCGCAGCGATCCCAAAAAGTGCAAAACACCTCGTCGCAACGAACAGATTGAAAGTGCTTTCAAATTCTTTCAAGAGTGCTCTGTCTTTTTCCTTACCCTTAATGGTTGTTTGGACGAGGTAGAAATTGGTGTGATGACGGAACATAACAATGATGACGCATATCCGCCGCTGGCATCTGTCGAGCCCGACCATCCCTTTTGTCCCGTTCTCCCCTTGTTTGAAAACCTTGGCGCTACTTCTCAGAGTATTCACGCCTCGGAACAAGCACTGATGTCATTAGAAGAGGAGAGATCTCCCCTTTTGGCAAAGGCGGATATAGACCTACTGCTTAGAGAGCAATCCCGTACTATAGTTGAAGCGCTAGAAGCAATTCGTGTTGGGTATCCTTCCTCAGCAGACGCCACTCATTTAAAATCTGAAGCGGAGGCCAAATTAGAGCTGATGTGCCAGCATGCATGTGCATTATCCAAACAATACAGAGAGGCGGTTGACTACATTGAACACATGCTGAAGGAACAGCTTGTGGCGGCCATTGGCAAGCACATTTACTCGAAAGACTTTGATGACTTTATCAGGTTCTACTATTCGAACAAGCTCTTCTGCCCAAACTATAAACCTACTCCCTTTTGTTATGCAGTTCGTCGCCCAGGTCATTATCCCGACGGAGTCCTAAGCATTGAATGTTCTGATCAATCCAGTCCCAGTAACGTGGAACCCTGTGACATGTTTACAAGGCACATTCCAACAGGACCGCCAATCCGCATTCGGCTCAATGCCGCCGCTACTGTAGCACTGACAGGAGACAGGTATTTACATGGCTGGCTTCGGCACCGCTTTACGAATGGCTCCGAGAATGCTTCAACAACAAACAGGTATCAGCTGACAGCTCGAGCACATCAGTTTTCTTGCTTTTTGGTTGTCCTTGGTAAAATGGAGGCCCGGACCAGTTGGATCCCGAAAATGCCATTATTTTGCAAAACAAAGACCAAGTCTTGATCCCTTTGCTCCAGGACGAGCTACCGACAGCTAAAGAATTCAAAGATAACCTTGCCTCATTGTCACCAGAGCAGAAACGGTTTGCCAATGCTTTTCGAGAAATGCAACTATCCTCGTCCGTCTTTGGTGTTTGCGTCATTCAACTCAAGCCGCAGCTAGAAGATATCTTGCATCTTCCTCAGGGGGCTCTGACCAAAGAGATTCAATTAACCCAAGATCTCTTGACACTTTTTATTGACTACCAAATTCCACCCGACTTGTTGGCCTACGACGGACCCGAAGATACCGACAGAGGAACCAAGGTCAACATGGTGAAAGACTGCATTCAGTCAGTATTGGGGGCCGTCGAAAGACTGGAGGCGACGAAACGAGAAGAGCAAAGGCAGGATCTAAACCAAATATTGCGCGATTATCAGGATCCGGGTGAAATTGAGAGATATCCTGGTGCGAGCGATATGCTGCAATACTGGAACAGTAATCTGAGAGCCGAGATAGAGGACGTGCACCGGTTGTTGCGTGAGATGCCGACCACAGTAATCGGTGTCGACATTCTCGACAGGGTGGAAAAGAGGCTCAGGGCTTCTCATGGCACAGAGCGTATTACGAAAATGGAATCTCGATTGCTGGCAGATGCATGTCATAGAAAGGAAGCGGAAAATCGACTGCAACGTATGGACCAACATCTCAGAAGCCTCCAAGATGCTGTGAAAGCGCTGCGGGCAGCCCATGAACGGGAAGGAGGGTTCCTCCACGCCCACACGCAGAAAAATGGTGCATTTGTGATGGATGGCGGCTCTATAGCGGGACAGCAAAACAAACTTCAAGGTTCGTTGGGAAACAAGGCTTTGATTGCTGCTTCCAAGGAAGTTGGTATGGCGACGTTGGAAGAATTAGAGCGCCAGCGTTCTGTCTTGAACAATATTGAGAAGGAGATCTATAGGATCGATGGGGCTGGCTCCATATCGGCCTTTGCGCCGGCGAGAACACTAATGAGAAAACTCTTGACAAATAGCACCAGTGCCCATCGCGCGAGATTGGACCAGCTATATACCGAAATTGACGGCGCAGCAAATACTACGAAGGGAACTGAACGAGTGCAGACTTTTTGCCAGGATCTTACTGCAGAATCTGCCGGTGCTTTTGACTACCGTAAAGAGGGCCCTGTCGAACGACAACAACGTCTACCGCAATCAAAAGGCAACACTGCTATGCAAGAACCGATAAGCTCAGCGACCAGCATGGCAGAGACTGTGGATTTCACCAACATTCCCAAGCAGCTTGATGCAAAATTTGAACAGCATGACTCTGACAACGCCCTCCATGTGACTACCATAAAAACAGGCGATGTGTGGATCCGAAGTCACCAGAAGAACTTACTGAGCCCAACCGAAACGAAAAGCATGTCCTCGGCTGACATCAAGACAGAGAAAGACAAAGCCTTTGACTTGTTGGATTCCCTTAGCCGCAGTGGCTCCTTACCCCTTGCCTATTCGGAAGTTCATGTTGTAGTGGCTGCTACTCATCGCTTTGAAAACGACGTCGTGGGTACCGTGGTTCAAGACAACATCGACCCCATTGAAAAAGTGAAACAATCCTCGCTCCTCGTGGCATCCGCCATTCATAGTGTCCCAGTAGATGCATTGATCCAGTAAAACAGCAACAGAAGCATGGCGATCGAAAACGTCTAATCTAACCACGGATTCCTTGATCAAATGGAATCAATGGAGGAGCTGCTGGCCCCTCTCTCTGGATCTGGCATAGCAGCTGCGAAATCGTAAATTTGTCCTTCCGGAATCTTTCATCGCCGCCGTCTAGCTAGCTATCAGTAGGGGCAGCGCACTGGTGCCCAATGCTTGGGTACAGTAGCCAAAAGTATCTAGCTAGCTAGTAGCTACAGTAGCCTAGTAGCTAGTGGGTAGCTAGTAATAGCCAATCGTTGAGTTTTTCCGCTAGCTAGTAGCTAAGCTTTCGCCACGGAATAGCTGGGTACATCAAGCTACATAACTGCAAAATTGAGACGCACACAAGCTTTGATAAGGTCTGTTCGTCATTCCTTCGTCTGTGACGTGTTCGCACTGGCAAACGTCACAAACACGATTTCTTTTTTTTTTAACAGGCGTGCATGGACAGCACCATGAACGGAAGCAAACATGCTAGCTATTATTTGTATCCTGAATCATCATCGCTTTGCAGACTACAATCGTTTCCTATAATTCACGCAACGACCACAGGCAGGTACATTTGCACAATCATCCAAAGACACACCCGCTCAACGGAAGTAAAAAAAATTAGAGAGACCATGTTTGCCTCGAGAAATTTCTTCCAATTTGCGGCTCGCAAGACTGTGGTCCGTCAACGATTGTTCCATGCCTCTCCCCAAGCATTGGCCAAATTGAATGTCGAAGGATTGGCCCAAAAAGTGAATTTGGAAGGCCAAAATGTATTGGTCCGTGCCGATTTAAATGTTCCATTGGACAAGGTACGACGAGCAAAGCAAGCAGCAAATTTGGATACAGATTTGTTTGCTTTTATTTTTGGTTTGGCATTCTTTTTTCGGTCTGCGCCAAAAAATTGTTTGGTAGGCGTTGGGTCCTCCTGTTTGCGTTTTCTCACATCGATAATCTTAAATCCATTTCTTTTATCCTTAGAATGATGTTACCAAAGTCACCGATGATACTCGGTTACGAGCCATTGTTCCCACTACCAAATACTTGTTGGATAAAGGCGCCAATGTCATTTTGTGCAGTCATTTTGGACGTCCCAAGGGGGAAGTCATTGAAACGGGTAAAAATGGTCGATTGACGCCCGTCGTCAAACCCTTGGAGGCCTTGTTGGGGACGTCCATTATCAAAGTCGACGATTGCGTGGGACCCGATGTGGAAGCGGCCGCCGCCAAATTGACCAAAGGCGAGGTCTTATTGCTGGACAATACACGATTTCACAAGGGAGAAACCAAAAATGATCCCGAACTCTCCGCGGGATTGGGCAAATTGGCCAATTATTTTGTCATGGATGCCTTTGGTACCGCCCATCGAGCTCATTCCAGTACGGCCGGTGTCACGGAGCACATGGAATACAGTGCGGCAGGATATTTGATGGAAAAAGAATTAAAGTACTTGATTGGAGCCGTGGAAGAACCCAAACGTCCCATGATGGCCATTGTCGGTGGTGCCAAAGTGAGTACTAAAATCCCTGTCATTGAAAGTTTGTTGGAAAAATGCGATGTCATTCTCTTGGGTGGAGGTATGATTTTTACCTTTTACAAAGCCAAGGGATTGGGAATTGGAGCCAGTCTCGTCGAGGAGGACATGACGGAGTTGGCCAAACAACTCATGGAAAAGGCCGAAGCCAAGGGCGTCAAATTATTGCTGCCAGAAGATGTGGTCTTGGCGGACAAATTCGACAATGATGCTAATACCGCCGTTGCTCCTGTGGAGGAAATCCATGGCGAATGGATGGGATTGGACATTGGACCAAAAACCATTGAAACCTTTACCAATGAAATTAGCAAAGCCAAAACCATCATTTTCAATGGACCCATGGGTGTATTCGAAATGTCCAACTTTGCCGATGGTACCTTTGCTGTCGCCAAGGCCATGGCCGAAGCTACCGCCAATGGAGCTACCACGATTGTAGGAGGTGGAGATGCCGTGGCAGCCGTCAACCAATTTGGTTTTGGAGACAAGGTCTCTCACATTAGTACGGGCGGTGGTGCTAGCTTGGAGCTTTTGGAAGGAAAAGAACTTCCGGGTGTGGCTGCTCTTACCGAAGTTTAGAGTGAGGTCATATTATAGTGTGATTGGTGGCTATGCTTTGTAAAATATATGTGGTTCAACAAGTTGTGGCAACCGAACTACTGGTAGTAGCATGTTAGTAGTGGTCTGTAGCTGCCTCAAATCACGATCGAGACAAGCACGGGCGCCATACAAGTAGCCGAAACTAGAAGATAGTGTCCTATGTCAGCTGCAGATTTTACTCTTCTGCACCTCTTCTACTATTTTGTTCCTATAGATTAAATGGAGCTGATGCGTTGCCAAAGGACTGCTCAAAAAGTGTAAATAGTTTGATTTGCTAGCTAGCTTTTGTTATATCTTTCAATGAAAAGTGTCGGCGCTTTCTCCAAGAGGCAATCGTCTTCCCAGTGTTGCCTTCGCGGTTCTCCAAAGTAGGAAAAGATACAGACTGTACACATCCGCATCATCCCAGTATATTTGTCGGTTTTGGGTGGAGTTGTCATGATTTCTTCAAGGCCATCTCTCGCGTTTCCTACTGTTGATTCTTCAGAGTATGCAAGTACTCATCAGCATCATCGTCATCCATGTCTGCAAATCCCTCCAGAGATCGAAGTACTTGTTGTGGACTCATGTGCGACACGGATTTGGCAAAATCTTCTACCGATCCTCGTCGTCGTCTTCGACTGCTGCTGCTCATGGATCCTTGCTGACTGCCCGACGACGTGTCCATGCCCATATTTTGAGTACTGCCCCCACGACGACTGGACCGAGACAAGCGTCTTTGACTGCGCTGTCGTGGCATTTCTGGCTCGAGGGGTCCCTGTTCGCAATACTCATCATGGGGTTCATTGCCTTCGTATTCTTCAAAGTAGGCAACGCCATCGACTCCGGGTTCTCGCAGGACTTCCGACAAGCGTCTCTGTCGTTGCTTGGAGAGACCGCCTGCGGCTACGGGTGCTGCTGCTGCTGCTGCGGATGACCGCAGTTTCTTTTGATAAATGTCTGGATTGCTTTGTGCTGCTCGTTCCAGTGCCGCATGAATCACTCCTGGATCCACGGCTTGTTGACTGTTGGACCGAAACAGATTGCTAGGTCTTCTTCCGCTGTTACTATTGTTGGATGGAGCATTTCCCATGTTGGTGTAGTATAGTACTGTAGTAGTTTGAGTTCGTTGTGTGATGATAACAAGGTTATTGGCAAGTCTTACTTTATATTGTTGCTGTTAGCACATGGATATTGTAGTGTCGGTTTTCTTATGACATTTCCTCGTCCTATGCGAACTCGCGGTGGCCATGCCAGCGGCTTCATTATTGTTGTTTTGATCCGTTTCCTTGATATTGATGCATAGATACTATTTGAAAATGCGCTGATGCAATGGGCCTGTCTAACTACTAGCTAGCTTGCTACTTCACTACGATTTAGCTACTAGCTAGCTCCGAGTAGTTAGTAGCTCTACTAGCTAGTAGAGTACTCGGAGTAACTTGTGGTACTGTAGGTAAAAAGGCCCTAACAAAACCGAATTCAAATAAGGCAGCGGAGCTGGAGATCTCCGCCAAGACGGTTCTTTTGACCATGTCCGGTTCCTTAGCCCCCACTTGTCA
>ENA-ORBV01012931-ORBV01012931.1-microbial-mat-metagenome-genome-assembly--contig:-NODE-12931-length-12775-cov-3.645377_pt1 | contig 12775 bp, 13 predicted proteins | sample MGYA00237777_ERZ505514 | MGnify/ENA primary metagenome ERZ505514 (study PRJEB26160, sample SAMN06269048) | microbial mat metagenome | isolation source: Oligotrophic lake microbial mat | place...
AATGATACGGCGACCACCGAGATCTACACCTCTCTATTCGTCGGCAGCGTCAGATGTGTATAAGAGACAGCAGTGAAACACCTTCAGCATTAGCGGCGAGTTCTGGGGCAATAGCGATGCTCACTTCCACTGGTCCAGCACAAAATCAGGTGCAAACGGATTCACAAACCGCACGCCTTCCAGCGTGGAGCCGGAGGCGAAATCTTCGCTGAAGATGACGGGGACTTGATTAAGCCGCGCGGCCGCCCAAATCTGAGCATCGTAGTAAGGCAAACGGTGGTCACGCACGCCGCGCGTCGCCTCCAGTACAATCGCTGGTGTCAGGTCAAGCACCGGTAAGGCTTGGCTGAAAGACTCGACCTGTTGAAGTGCTTGCGCGGGAGTCAGCGGCGGGCGCAGTCGGCGCGTGGACACGCTGGCAAACTCTGCTAGGCTTTGTACACTGAGCCGGCCACTGCCGGCCGTTTCCAGGTGGCGCAGCACGGCGATGGCCTGGTCTTCCATAACAGGCTTGACCGCGCGCGGCCCAGCCGTCGCGGGCGCCGGCTTCGGCTTGGTCTCGGCGCTCGCCACGGTGACCGCCAGCGCCAGGCAAAGTGCGAGCGAAAGAATGCGCCCTGCGTTTTGTTTCATGTTGAGACTCCCACCCGGGACGAGAGTTGCGCGAATCGGCCGGAGATTGAAGGAGCGGCGGTAACGGCCGCCCGATCGACTGTAAACAAGGCGCCGGGCGCCTTGTCTTTTCGCCGTTCCCTGTGTACGCAGCGGCCTGCTTCCGAGGGGGCGACCGCCCCTTCCCCGACGCAGGCCGGCCGGCTCGGCCTCGGCGGCCGGGCGAAAGAAGGGCAACCGCCCGCCTTCCGTCAGGGCCCGCACCAACGCCGTGATGAAAACGGTCTTGCCCGACCTCGACAGCCCGGTCACGCCGAGCCGAACGGTCGGTGTCATCAGCCCGGCGACGTAATCGCTGGCGCTCGATAATGTGCCGGCCAAACTTCCCGATGACATGAGCGCGCTGACTTTTTGGCGGAACGTCGATGATCACAATTCGCGTAAAGGGGCGGCCGTCAGCCAGTTTGGTGATGGCGCCAAGCGTCCGATGCCGGTGCAACGACCTAGACAAGCCGTGCGGTCGAGGCAAGTGCGCCGTCAACGCTTTCAAGGCGGGTTGTGCCTGCGTAGAAGCAGACAAGACAGCGGCTGCGGCTGTCGAACAGAGGCAACTGCAGATCACTCCGCGCTATTGTGCTACGTGTCGACGGATCAGGAGGTAGCCCATGCACGATCGGATTACATCAGACCCCAAAATCATGTTTGGAAAACCCGTAATTGTTGGCACCCGGATCAGTGTCGAGCACATCCTTCGAGCCTTGGCAGCCGGTGACGCTCCAGAGGACATTGTTGCGGACTATCCGCCGCTGACAGTTGAAGACATTCGAGCCGCGCAGGCATTTGCAGCGGACCATCTCGCGCGCGAAACCGTTTTTGCGGCGGAGTGATGGTCGGGTACTTGGCAGACGAATGCTTGGCTGGCCCACTGGTTGTGGCTCTGATCGAGGCGGGGTTCGACGTCAAACGTTCGGCCGAAACGATCCCCTCGGCCCCCGACGAAAGCGTTCTCGCCTTAGCCTTTGCCGAACGGCGGATACTCCTGACGGAGGACACCGACTTCGGAGATCTCACAATACGATTTGGACTGGCAACGCATGGCGTTGTCCGTGTCGATTTAAAGGGGCTCGACCGTTCAGCTCGCGCAACACGCTTAATTGGTGCCCTGACCGAGTTGGGAGCACAGGTCGAGGGCGCCTTTGTCACCATTGAAGCAACCCGAACGCGCGTCCGGCGATTAACAAGATAAGTGCGCCATACGCCATCTGCCGACGAGGCGGGGCATCACAGCCTCAACACATGGAATTTTGGCGCAATTGCCCTTAAGACGACGCCAGGGACGCTACATCTCACCGGAGGGTCCGATGGGCCGCACGTCAACTCTGTTTACAACGGGTGCCTCGGCGGCGGCGATCGTCGCCGCGCTCGTGTTTGTCAGCGCCGTTCCATCGTCCCTGTTGGCTCAGGCCGCGGGATGCACGGTCGATGCCATTCCAGCCGCGGTCGACGCAACGGGTGCCCAACTCCGCACCTACACCATGCAGACGCAGCCGCAACTGCAGCCCCGCCTCAAGGCGCTGTCGGCCAAGAACGGCTGGGGTGACGAGGGTTACGAGGAGGCGGCCTACAATCACCTCCGCGACGCGAAACTGGAGCAGTTGGATAAGACCTCCAACGAACTCCTGGCTCGGATCGACCAACTCGGCGAAGTCAAGCCAGGGGAAGCCCCGGACTGCGCCCGGCTCGATGGGATCAAGGCGGCCGGCGTCGAACTTCTCGCCGTGATGAAAGCCAAGACCGCGCACGTCATGGGCAAGATCGACGCCGAACTCGGTGCCGCCCCGGCAACGGCGGCGTCATCGACCCCGCTCAAGCCGACGATCCTGGCCGAAGTGCCGACGGCAGCGCCTGCAACGGCAGGGCCTGCAGCGGCTGCGCCCGCAACGCCACCACCGACGCAGGCCGCTCCACCAAGCGCACCGCGAGTGGCCGCGCAGCCTCCGGTTGCGTCCAGCCCAGCAGCAACACCAGCAAAGCCACCTGCAACAACACCGGCATCGAGGCCGGTTGCGGAAGCACCTCCACCGGTGCGCAAGCCATCGCCGGCTGGGGCTGAAGGCTGGCAGACCAAAACCAGCCAACCGCCATCTCAACAAGTCTCGCCACCGACAGCGCCGTCGCAACCGTCGGAAATCACCGTCGCGGTGTTGCCGCCAGTACCGCCGCTTCAGCCGCCGCTACCGGGCGGACAGCAACGGCCGGACGAGGGGCTGCGTGCGACCCCGCCGGTGGACGACGCCGAGGACGGCTACACGATCGACGAAATCCGCGAAGCCTCGCGCGGCGTGTTCGGCAACCTTTCGACCGGTCTCGCGTCTGTCATCGAACACGCCTTCCGCCGCTCAGGTCGCCCGACCGGATACATTCTCGGCACCGAAGCCGGCGGCGCGTTCTTTGGTGGTTTGCGCTACGGCAGCGGCACGCTCTATTTGCGTCGGGGTGGCACCCAAAAAGTCTATTGGCACGGGCCGTCGCTGGGCTTCGACTTCGGCGCATCCGGCACGCGGACGATTTTCCTCGTCTATAAAATCAGCGAGCCGGAAGACCTCTACCGCACGTTCAGCGGCCTTGACGGATCGGCGTTCGCGGTCGGCGGCGTCGGCATCACATTGCTTGGCGGTGGCAACATGGTTCTCGCGCCGATCCGCTCTGGCCTCGGGCTAAGGCTTGGCGCGAGTATCGGTTATCTGCGCTTTACGCCGACGCAGACTTGGAATCCGCTGTAATGTAAACTCTCAGCCTACGCGGGCACCTGCAGCTGTAGCATTTGACCGCCGCGTTTGACGGCCATTTGCCAAAACCGTGGCCGCTCGCGGAGGGTTGCTTCGAGCGCAGCCACCGAAACGACGGCCTGCTGGCCGATCGATACGACAACGTCGCCGGGCTGGAAGCCCAGCCGCGCCGCGATCGACCCGGCGCGCACTGACATTACCGCAACACCGCTGGTGTCGTCGACGCCGAGATCATCGGCTAGGCCCGGCAACAGATTGACCACGCGCGCCCCGTCGAGCGGGTGCTTGCCCGACAGATTGCGGATGTCGTCCTTGCCCGGCACCGGGGCTGCCTTGACCGCGAGAGCGATCGCAACCGGTTTGCCACGCCGCACGACGTCGAGCCGCGCACTATTCCCGACGCCCTTGGTTTGCAGCCGGTAGAGCACGGTGCGCGGGTCGGTCACTTCAAAGCCGTCGACGCGCAAAACGACATCGCCTGGCTGCAGACCGGCATCGACCGCCGGGCCGGTATTGAGGATGCGCGTGACGACGGCCCCCGTGATGCGATCGAGTTTCAGGTCTTCTGCAATGTCGCGGGTCACCGGCTCGAGCTTGGCGCCGATCCATGGCCGTTCGAGTTTTTTGCCTTGAAGGGCGCTGTCGACGAAAACGCGCACCAAGTTTGAGGGTATCGCAAAGCCGATGCCGTGCGATCCGCCAGAACGCGAAAAAATCGCCGTGTTGATCCCCACGAGCTTGCCCGACATATCGACTAGCGCTCCGCCGGAGTTGCCCGGATTGATTGCCGCATCCGTCTGGATGAACACCTGCGTGTCGGACGATCCGATCTCAGAGCGGGCGAGTGCAGACACGATGCCGCTGGTGACGGTCTGGCCGACGCCGAACGGGTTTCCGATGGCCAACACCAGATCGCCGACTTCGAGACTGTCGCTGTCCTCAAACACCAGGAACGGGAACCGGCCGTCGCCGCCTTCGATACGCAACACGGCAACGTCGTTCTTTTCATCGGACGCGACGACCTTGGCGTCGAATTCCCGCTTGTCCGACAGCGCCACGCGGATTTCCGTTTCGCCGCCCCCGGCTTTGATGACGTGTGCGTTGGTAATGATGACGCCGTCGGCGGTGACGATCACGCCCGATCCCAGCGACGACTGCTGGCGTTCGCTCGGTTGGCCGAACCGCCCGCCAAAGAAGCGCTCGAAGAACGGGTCGTTGGCAAACGGAGAGGCGAACGCTTTGACCCGCGAGCGGACGTAGACGTTGACGACGGCCGGTGCAGTTGTCCGCACGATCGGTGCAAAGGAATACTGCGCAACTTCCCGCGTCGGGGGCGGCAGTTTTTCGGCAGCGACGCGTTGGGCCGAACTGCTGCCTCCAGCCAGGGCAAGTCCGGCAACCAGAAGTCCAGCTGCGGCCAATAGCCCGAGCGCTGCCAATATGAGACGCATAGGCTCGCCAAGTGCAGCGAGGTCAGAGCGCCAGCGGCTGGGCGATGGCAAAGCCATGGAAACTTGATCCTTTTGCTGTTTGACCGCGAATTGCCAAATTTAGTGCACAAAACGACATGGAAAAGTGCTGTCGACGACGCGCAACCCGTTGGATATTAATATCGAACGTGCGCCTGTCTTGACAGACCTGAGTGGATTGTCTTCTCAAAGCAAGAGACGTCAGCATGTTGAACGGGTTGTGCTGCTTGGCACCCAGACCGGTTCAGCACCAACACGGAGACGGCCGATGCAATATTTGAAATCGCTTGTTGCGGGCGCAGTGCTCGCGGTTGCTGCAGTCGGTCCTGCACTGGCTGTCGATGTTCGCCAAGTCACCGAAATTGCAGCGCCACCGGCCCGCGTGTGGGCCAAGGTTGGCGACTGGTGCGCGATCAAGGACTGGCATCCCGCGATCTCCAACTGCACATCCGAGACCAAAGGGTTCCGCACTTTGACGTTGAAGGACGGCGGCCGGATTGTCGAGAAACTGACCAAAACCGGCAAATTCTCTTACTCCTACGACATCATCGATAGCCCTCTGCCGGTGAGAAACTATTCCGCGACACTGACGGCCAAGCCTGACAGCAACGGCAACACCGATCTCGTCTGGTCGGCGAAGTTCGATGCCAAGGACAAGACCGAGGCCGAGGCGCAAGCCGTCATCAAGGGTATTTTCGAAGCCGGGCTCACCAACATCAAGTCGAACGTCAAGTTTGATGCAGCTCCCGTTGCTGCCGCCGATGCCAAGGCGCTGAAGGAAGCCGAGCGCGCCAAAGCCCGCGAAGAGCGTCAAAAGAAGATCGATGCGATGAAGGCCGCCGCCGTCGAGAAGTACAACGCCGCCAAGCTCGCGGCTGCCGAGCGGTATGCAAAAGCCAAGGCCTACACTGCGGAAAAGGCCAAACAGGCGTACGATGCGGCCAAAGCATCGTACGAGAAGCTCAAGACGATGGCAACCAACGCAGCCAAGCCCAAGACGGACGAAGTCAAACCCAAGGCGCCGTGAGGTTTGCCGTCTGGCTTGAGCTGATTTGCTGGTATTAGCATCCGTTTCCGAGCGGCGGCGTTCCGCCCTCGGCTTTCCAATCGCGTTTGCGGTTCTTGGATTAAAACCGCTCCGACAAAGCCGCAGTTATCGAGCGTCGCCAGCGCGGCGACGGCCTTGTCGCGGATGGTAGGCAAGCTGCGGATGGACGAACTGAAACGCGACGGCCGCCGCTGACACTGTTACTGTCTCGACGACAACCAGAGTCCGAGGACGGCATGAGCGATCTCGACGACATCTACAACACGAAGATCATGACGCTGGCCAGCGCCATACCGCGCATCGAACGGCTGAAAGCGCCGGGCGCAACGGCATCGGCGCGGTCGAAACTGTGCGGCTCCGAAATCGCCGTCGACGTGTCGATGGCTGGCGGCGAGGTCACCGACTACGGTCAAACGCTGAAGGCGTGCCTGCTCGGCCAAGCCGCCGCCTCCGTGGTGGGGCGCGAAATCGTCGGATCGACGCCGACAGAATTGCGCCGCGTCGCCGCGCAGGTCCGGGCGATGCTGAAAGATAACGGTCCGCCGCCGACGGGCCGCTGGGCCGATCTCGGCGTGCTCGAGCCCGTGCGCGATTATCGCCATCGGCATGATGCCGTGCTGATCGTGTTCGAGGCCGTCGACAAGGCGCTTGCCCAGATCGAAGCCAAGGCCGCAGCCTGAATGGCCTGTCGTTGCGGACACGGGCCAACGCGATCGACTTGGGTCTCGGTGGGCCGCCTACCCCGCCTCCTGCTCAAAGCGCCGGTCCACCTTTATCGCTGGACGCTGAAGCCGCTGATCGGGCAGCAGTGCCGCCATATGCCGTCATGTTCGCAGTTCGCCCTCGACGCCCTCGAACTCAATGGCGCATGGCGCGGTTGCTGGCAGGTCCTTGGTCGTATCGTTCGCTGCCGTCCGGGCGGGACGCATGGCTGGGACCCGGCCCCGGACGTTCGCAACGACCAGAATTGGTTGGCGCCGTGGCGCTTTGCGCGGTGGGGCTGACCAAATGAGTTGACCAGACGCGGCCAACGTCCGCGATCACGGCGCCATCAGCGCGTTCTCGGAAACAAGTCGCCCGAGCAGTTGAGAAACCCTGTCCGCACCGTGCGTGGCAGCGGCCCAGGAATGTTGAGTTCGTCACGGCCGCCCGTTCGCTCGACGGCGACCGTGGCCCCACCGATCATGAGTTGCTGGAACAGCCGGGCTCCAGCGTCGGGATCGACCGTCCCGCGGTGGACAAACTTGGGCCCGTCTTCGCTGGACCGGTCAACGCCGATTGTGGCGGCCGCCGCGCCTCCTACACCGTCTGCCTTTAGAGACGCAGCGTCGACATTGGCTGGCGCAACATCAAACCCAGCTGGCAGAAGCCGCGCCGTGTTCTCGCCCGACGTCTGCAACGACACGCTCAGCGTGGCCTCCACGCGTGGTCGGATGCCCGTCGCCTGAGCAACCTGACGGGCCGATAGTTCGAGCACCAGCCCATCCCCGACGCGCAGGTTGACGATTTCGATAACCAGCCCGTCTGAAAACGTGGCGCGCACGCCGCAGCCCCGCACTCGCCGGTCGCCGAGCACCTCGCCGTTGGCCTGTGGTCGGCTCAGCGATGACGCATCAATCAGCATGACGGGTTCAATGACCGTTGCGGTCTTAGCTAGCAAATCTGCTGGTGCGGCAACGCAAAGCCCGAAAATGGAATAAGTCGCCATAGCGAGAGGCTGTGCGCGAGGGCAACTTCGTCTGAGCACTCGGATCATGGTCGCTTGTTTCTTCCCTGATGTTTCTGTGTGTTGGCCTCGCTACGGGCGAACGGCCTCCCCCGATGGCTGTCCTCACAACTTGTCACGTAGCCACATGAGGCGGCGCGACACGAGCTGCCAGATGGCACTGTCCTTGAGGTCGAGCGTGTCGGATTGGTCGTAAACAGACGCAAATCGGGCGGTGACGGTCCGCTGTTGACGGGGCTGTCAGCTCGATTGTCGCCCCGACGTTCGTCCGGTACGAAGCGATCATGACAAAAACTCCCAAAAAGCAGGCTGCCGCAGACGCCCACTCACGGGTCCTTGCGCCGCGTCCGCCGACGCAGCGCGCGGCAGCCGACGGCAAGTTCATCTCCGTGCGCGGCGCACGCGAGCACAACCTGAAGAACGTCGACCTCGACATTCCGCGCGACAGCCTCGTCGTGTTCACCGGGCTGTCGGGCTCGGGCAAATCGAGCCTCGCGTTTGATACGATTTATGCCGAGGGCCAACGCCGCTATGTCGAAAGCCTGTCGGCCTACGCGCGCCAATTCCTGGAGATGATGGGCAAGCCCGACGTCGACCACATCGACGGGTTGTCGCCGGCGATCTCCATCGAGCAGAAGACCACAAGCAAAAACCCGCGCTCGACGGTCGGCACCGTCACGGAAATTTACGACTACCTTCGCCTGTTGTTTGCCCGCGTCGGCGTGCCGTATTCGCCAGCGACCGGGCTGCCGATCGAGAGCCAGACCGTCAGCCAGATGGTCGACCGCGTGCTTGAGATGCCCGAGGGCGCGCGCATCTACTTGCTGGCGCCGATCTGCCGGGGTCGCAAAGGCGAGTTCCGCAAGGAACTGGCGGACTTCCAGAAGCGCGGGTTCCAGCGCGTCAAGATCGACGGCGCGTTCTATGAGATCGCCGAGGCGCCCAAACTCGACAAAAAGTACAAGCATGACATCGACGTGGTGGTTGATCGCTTGGTCGTGCGCGCCGATATCAAGACCCGGCTTGCCGACAGCTTCGAGACGGCGTTGGGCCTCGCCGACGGCATCGCGATTGTCGAGTTTGCCGACAAACCTCTGGCAGCGCCTGCCGAAGCAAAAACCAAAGGGAAACCCGCGAGCAAAGACGCGGGCGCCGAACACGACGTTCTCCGCAACAAGAACGAGACGCACGAGCGCGTGACGTTCTCAGCTCGCTTTGCGTGCCCGGTATCCGGCTTCCAGATCGACGAGATCGAGCCTCGCCTGTTCTCGTTCAACGCACCCGCTGGCGCCTGTCCCAAGTGCGATGGCCTCGGCAGCGAAATGATGTTCGAGCCTGAGCTCGTGGTGCCCGACACGACGCTGTCGATGAACGACGGCGCCATTGCACCGTGGTCGCGGACCGGCGCGTCGTCGCCCTACTATCTGCAGACGCTGCAGGCGTTGGCCAAACATCTCAAAGTGTCGATGTCGACGCCGTGGGAAAAATTGCCGCCCGATGTCCGCCACACGGTGCTCTATGGGACCGGCGACGAGGACGTGGCGTTCACCTATCAAGACGGCCTGCGCTCGTTTCAGAACCTGAAGCCGTTCGAGGGCGTGATCACCAACATCGCGCGGCGCTACAAGGAGACCGACAGCGATTGGGTCCGCGAGGAACTCTCCCGCTACCAAAGCGCGGTGCCGTGCGAAGGCTGCGGCGGCTTCCGCCTTAAGCCGCAGGCGTTAGCTGTAAAAATCGGCGACCGTCACATTGGCCAGGTCAGCGAATTATCGATCCGGTCGGCACTCGTCTGGTTTAACGAGGTGCCGTCGACATTCACCCGACAGCAAGGTGAGGTCGCCAGCCGCATCCTCAAAGAAATCTCCGACCGCCTGCGCTTTCTCAACGACGTCGGGCTCGAATACCTGACATTGTCGCGCGCGGCCGGTACGCTGTCGGGCGGCGAAAGCCAGCGCATCCGGCTCGCCAGCCAGATCGGCTCCGGCTTGACCGGCGTGCTCTACGTCCTCGACGAGCCGTCGATTGGCCTCCACCAGCGCGACAACGCCCGGCTGATCGTGACGCTGAAACATCTGCGCGACCTCGGCAATACCGTGATCGTCGTCGAGCACGACGAGGATGCCGTGCTGGCCGCCGACTACGTCGTCGATATCGGCCCGGGTGCTGGCGTCCATGGCGGGCAGATCGTGTCGCAAGGCACCCCAGCGCAGGTGTTGGCGGATAGCGCGAGCCTTACCGGGCAGTACCTCTCCGGCGCGCGCGAAATTCGTGGCCCCAAAAAACGCCGCAACCGCGACCCCAAACGCAACCTGCGCATCGTCGATGCATCCGCCAATAACCTCAAACACGTAACGGCGAATATCCCCGTTGGTCTGTTCACCTGCGTGACGGGCGTCTCTGGCTCGGGCAAGTCGACGCTGATCATCGACACGCTGATGAAGGCCGTCGCCCGCAAGCTCAACGATGCCCGCGATCATCCCGGCGCCCATCACCGCATCGATGGCCTAGAGCACTTCGACAAGATCATCGACATCGACCAATCACCCATCGGCCGCACGCCGCGCTCCAACCCTGCGACCTACACCGGCCTGTTCACGCCGATCCGCGAGTGGTTTGCCGAATTGCCCGAGGCCAAGGCGCGCGGCTACGGCCCAGGGCGGTTCTCGTTCAACGTTAAGGGCGGCCGCTGCGAAGCTTGCCAGGGCGACGGCGTTTTGAAGATCGAGATGCACTTCCTGCCCGACGTCTACGTGACCTGCGACCAGTGCAAGGGTAAGCGCTACAACCGTGAGACGCTCGACGTCCGCTATCGCGACAAATCGATCGCCGACGTGCTGGATATGACGGTTGAAGAAGGCGCGCAGTTCTTCAAGGCCGTGACGTCGATTGGCGACAAGATGGAGACGCTGGCCCACGTCGGCCTCGGCTATATCAAGATCGGCCAACAGGCGACGACGCTGTCGGGCGGCGAGGCCCAGCGCATCAAGTTGTCGAAGGAGCTGTCGCGCCGCGCCACCGGGCGGACGCTGTATATTCTTGACGAGCCAACGACCGGCTTGCACTTCCACGACACGGCCAAACTTCTCGACGTGCTGCATCAATTGGCCGATGCTGGTAACACGCTGGTGGTGATCGAGCATAATCTCGAGGTGATCAAAACCGCCGACTGGGTGATCGACATCGGCCCCGAGGGCGGCGATGGCGGCGGCGAGATCATCGCCGAAGGGCCGCCTGAAATGATCGCCGCCTGCGAGCGTAGCTATACCGGCAAATTCCTCCGCGATGTCCTCGCACGGCGCCCGGCCAAGAAGGCTGCGGAGTAGGGGTGTGAATGCTAGAGATACTGCAAAAGCTTGCGGTTGAACAAAAAGTAAGGGCATCGGCTCATGGCTTCGTGCAGTCTGAAAGACGCGGCTTCCTCTTTCAAGAGCTTGTCGATGGCCTCGCCGATGCAGTTGTGATCGAAGATTATCCGAACTACCATCTCGGTCATGCCGCTTTACTCCTGCAGCGAGATGGCGTCGGCAGAGCGATCCATGTGGTATGGGGCATCGAACGGGGAACGACGGAGCCAGCCGTTTTGGTGACGGCATACCATCCTGCCCCCGCTGAATGGAGCGCCGATTTCAGGATCCGAAAGACATGAAAGCCGCACTCTCAACCGAACTAATACGTGAGGACCGCTTCGTCGCGGAAGTGGAAGTCGTGTTGCTGGATACCGGGTCGGGTTGGTCGCCCTATTACGGTTTTGACGATATGGCGAAGATTGACGCCGTTCGCTTGGCCCTGCGGTGCGGCGACCTCGCGGCGGCATCGAAGCTCGCTCGTGTATTCGAATTGACACCCGTGGCAGCAGAGTCGTCTGCACCCGAAACCCACCCGGTCAAGTCGCGCCATCGGTGACCGCGTGAACAATGTCGCTCTAACCGTCGATGCCTGGGTGGCCCGCCTGCGCGGGCCATGACGGTGGGGGGCGAGGCCGTGTTGCCCGGTCGATGTCGCGGCGTAAAGTTCCCAATCCACACACCGGTCCCAGACGGCAGGCACAGTGCGACCAGCCCGGACGTGCCGTATGTCGCCTTGCAGCGTCAGCGCGGCCGCTCAGTTGACCCCCCAGCAAACCGCCCCGGTGCCCACCCAGGCCGGAGCGGCGGGGATCGCGTCGAACGAGCGCAATCCCTTCAAACGGGCTCAGTTCACGGTCGTTGAGCGGCTGCGCTTGATGGTGTTGCCAGCAGGGCCGGTTGTCGTCGATCCGCCCTCGCACTTGCCGCCCGAGCACGTCGTGTTCCCCGAGCGGGTCGCCGTCTGGCCCCGAGGGCCCGTAACGGTCGTGTTCGACGAACACGAGCCGCCACTGCACGACGCTGATCCCTCCTTAGTCACGGTGTTGCCAGCCGGACCGGTCGTCGTGGTCGAACGCTGGACTTGGGCGCTGGCGGCCCCGATCATGGCGAGGGCAGCGAAGCCCGCGATAAAGACGCCGGCACTGCGGCGCGCGATGGTGGTCATGTGAACATCCCGGTGTTGGGTGAAGTTGGATAGTGTGACGCCTCGATGGGAAACGTCTGGCGACGCTTTGGGCGCCGCCGCACCGAGAGTTGCCGTCCGCGCATTGCACGACGGCTTCGGTCTCGCGAAGGGCAGCATACTGGCCCCGCGCCCGGCGCCGTAGGCTCGCCAAGGCGGGCATCGAGCCAAAGCAAGTGCGCTACATGGAGGCGCACGGCACGGGAACGGGGCTCGGCGATCCAATCGAGGTCGCAGCGCTGGGAGCCGTGTACGGCGACCGCCCGGATCCGCTGCTCATCGGCGCGCTGAAGACGAACATCGGGCACCTCGAAGCCGCGGCCGGGCTGGCCGGCGTCGCTACGCTCCGACCGCAGCGGGTCCTTACTCGGCTTGGAGAACATACTCACCGGCTCTGAGGAAACGGATGGGGTTCTGGGCGCGGCCGTTGACCCAGACCTCGTAGTGCAGGTGGGTGCCCGTGGAGCGGCCGGTGGAGCCCATGCCGCCCAGGTGCTGGCCCACGGCCACGCGCTGCCCCGGACGCACGCCGATGCTCTGCAGGTGGGCGTAGCGGGTCTTCAGGCCCCGGCCGTGGTCGATCTCAATGGTCTTGCCG
>ENA-ORBV01012932-ORBV01012932.1-microbial-mat-metagenome-genome-assembly--contig:-NODE-12932-length-12774-cov-5.556431_pt1 | contig 12774 bp, 8 predicted proteins | sample MGYA00237777_ERZ505514 | MGnify/ENA primary metagenome ERZ505514 (study PRJEB26160, sample SAMN06269048) | microbial mat metagenome | isolation source: Oligotrophic lake microbial mat | place...
GCCGTAGAGCCAGAGCGGCGGGATGCTCGCGATGGTCTCGCCGACATAGCTGGTCATCCAGCGGAAGACATGGCAGAGCGCGGCGGCACCGGCGAAGCGTTCGCCGGCCGCGGCGGTCAGGGCGCTGGTGTCGGCCCCTTGGGTGATCAGGTAGAACGCGGCGATGGCGGCGCCGCTCACGCCGGTGGCGACGCCGAGGAAGGCCGCCTTCACGGCGCCCGGCCAGTAGGCCCAGGACTTGTGATACCAGGCGACGGTCGCCTGGTGCTCAATCGCGGCAAGGACGCGCGATTCCAGCGAAAGGGGCGCCTTGCGCAGCGGGAGGCTGCGCAGTTCGCGGTGGACGAGTTGCTCGAGCTGTTCGGACGACTGGGTCCGGAGGGCGAGGCGCGCCTCCACGGCGGCCTGCAGGCGCGTCTCGAAGCCTGCCGGCGCTTTGCGGGGCGGCAGGCCGCGCAGCTCGCGGTGGATGAACTTTTCCAGCTCTTCAGGTGTCATTTTTTCGTTCATGGGGCACCTTCAGTTGGCAAAACTTTCGTGACTGGCGCCGCTGCGCCCCAGGATCTTCGCGAGGGCCTCGCGGCCGCGCAGGATGTCGGTCTTCACCTTGCTCAGGGATACGCGGGTCTTTTTGGCAATGTCCTCGTAGGGCATGTCCTCGAAATGATAAAGCACCAGCGGGATGCGCTGATGGTCGGGCAGTTTCTCCAAGGCGCGCTCGACCCACTCGCGGCGCTCGGAGGAATCGACGCCGGCGAAAAACGTGTCGGGCGCGGCGAACTCGACTTCCTTCTCGCCCCCCTCGTCGTCCTTGTGGACCAGGTCGGAGAAGAAGCTCCAGCGCTTCTTGTAGCGCTGGATGTGGTTGATCGAAAGGTTGGTCGCGACCGTCTTCAGCCAGCCGCCGGCGGACGGGCTGGTGCGGAGATTGTCGAAGTGCTCGTGCGCCTTGATGAAGACTTCCTGGGCAATGTCCTCCGCCTGCGTCTCGTTGCCGATGAGCCGCACTGCGGTGGAATAGACCATGTCTTGGTAGTTGCGCATGAACGTGGTGAAGTCGGGCGGGGCCGTTACGCCTTCGGGAGTGATTGTGTGCACTGGGGGATCTTCATTCATGCTAAGAACACGGCGACCTGTGGCAGAGTTGCAGAAACCTCCTGCCACGCAAATCACTTTACGCCAAGTCCATAAGAACCCAGAACACCCAACCGAAAGCAAAGTCGCACCCGGCGGCCGGCGCCATCCTAACGTGCCTGATTAGCCGCGGTTTTGCTCTGTTTGGCCGACCGGGCCGCCCTTGCCTATTTATGACACCGGGCGAAACTCCGCCGCAAACATCCCCATGTCCGCTTTCCTGACTCCCGACCCGAAAATCGAATCCGCCATCCGCGCCAAGGGCGAGCAGCTCTTCGCTCTCATGGACCAGCAGCCGCCCCCGGCGCTGTTCTCCAAGAAGGGCGCTTATGCCCGCCTGATGGAATGGTCCATGAAGGACCCGGTCTTCAAGACCCAGCTTTTCCGCTTCGTCGACGTCCTGCCCTCGCTCAACTCGTCCGCCGAGATTGTCCGCCACCTGCAGGAATACCTCGGCGACAAGGCCGTCGAGCTCAACCCCGCCCTCAAGGCCGGCCTCGCCGCCTCCTCCTTTGCCCCCGCCCTCGTCGCCACGCCGGTCAAGGCGCAGATCGTGGACATGGCCAGTCAGTTCGTCGCGGGCGAATCCGGCGAGGACCTGCTCAAGCAGATCAGGAAAAACACCAGGCTGGGCCTCGCCACCACCATCGACCTCCTCGGCGAAACCGTCCTCAACGACGCCGAAGCCGACGTATTCCTCAAGCGCAACCTCGAGATCCTCGACTCGGTCTCGAAGTTCTACGCGAAGGAGCCGACACCCTGCTTCAGCGACCTCGGGCCCAAGGGGGCCCTGCCCCGCCTCAACCTCTCGGTTAAAATCTCCGCGCTCACGCCCGACGTCCACCCGGCCGACCCGGAGAATTCCATCGCCGCCCTCAAGGAGCGTTTCCGCCCCATCCTCCGCCGCGCCACCGAGGTCGGCGCGCTCATCAACTTCGACATGGAGAGCTACAAGCTGAAGGACCTCACCCTCCAGCTCTTCAAGTCCATCTTCGAGGAGCCCGAGTTCCGCGCGCAGCCGGCCATCGGCATCGCCCTCCAGGCCTACCTGCGCGATTGCGAGGCCGACCTGCGCGACCTCGTCGCCTGGGCTCGCAAAAATAACCGCCCGCTCAGCGTCCGCCTCGTCAAGGGCGCCTACTGGGATTACGAGACCATCATCGCCCAGCAGCGCGAATGGCCGGTCCCGGTCTGGCAGAAAAAACCCGAGTCCGACGCCAACTACGAGAAGCTCTCCCTCTTTCTCCTCGAGAACATCGACATCGTCACCCCGAACGTCGCCTCGCACAACGTCCGCTCCTGCGCCCACGTCATCGCCCAGGCCGAGCACCTCGGCATCGACCCGCGGGCCTACGAGTTCCAGGCGCTCTACGGCATGGCCGACGAGCTGAAGATGTCGCTCCTCCAGCTGGGCCACCGCGTCCGCGAATACTGCGCCATCGGCGAGCTCCTCCCCGGCATGGCCTACCTCGTCCGCCGCCTGCTCGAGAACACCTCCAACGAAGGCTTCCTCCGCATCAAGAACATGGGCGAGGCCACCAAGGACCAGCTCCTCGGCAACCCGGTCAACGCCATCGCCGCCGCCCCCGCGCCCCTCGCGCGCGAACCGCAGGTGGAGCCCGCGCTCCGCGCGGGCTTGAACCCGCGAGGGACCGCCGGTTCCACCTTTAAGAACGCCGCCAACACCGACTACACGCAGGCCGCCAATCGCGACCAACAGCGCGCGATGCTGAGCGCTGTAGCCGGGGTCGTTGACCCCGGTCGCCCGGGCTCAACGAGCCCGGCTACAAAATTCCGCCTCGGCCAGAAATGGCCGCTCATCATCAACGGCAAAAAGATCATCGACCGCGAATACATCGCCTCCGTCAACCCGGCCAAGCCGTCGCAGGTCATCGGCTCCTGGGCCCGCGCCACAATCGCCGACGCCGAGGCCGCCGTCACCGCCGCGCAGGCCGCCTTCCCGAAATGGCGCGCCACCCCGGCCGACGACCGCGCGAAAATCCTCGAGCGCGCCGCCGACCTCATGGAGTCGCGCCGCCTGGAGCTGAACGCCCTCCTCATCCTGGAGGCCGGCAAACCCTGGATCGAGGCCGACGGCGACATCTCCGAGGCGATCGACTTCTGCCGCTTCTACGCCGTCGAGATGCGCAAGCTCGCGAAGCCCGTCGTCACCCAGTCCGTCCCCGGTGAGCGTTGCGTGCAGACCTGGACGCCCCGCGGCGTCGGCGTCGCCATCGCCCCGTGGAATTTCCCGCTGGCCATCCTCACCGGCCTCGTCGTCGCCCCGCTGGTCGCGGGCAACTGCGTCATCATGAAGCCCGCCGAGCAGACCTCCGTCATCGGCGGCGTGCTCATGGATCTCCTCACCGAGGCCGGCGTGCCGGCCGGGGTGCTCAACTTCCTCCCCGGTTTCGGCGAGGATGTCGGCGCCCACCTCGTCGGCCACCCGCAGGTCGATTTCGTCGCCTTCACTGGCTCGCGCGCCGTGGGCACCAAGATCTGGGAGACCGCGGGTAAGACCCAACCCGGCCAGCAGAACCTCAAGCAGGTCGTCTGCGAGATGGGCGGCAAGAACGCGCTCGTGATCGACAACGACGCCGACCTCGACGAGGCGATCCCGGCCGCGCTCTACAGCGCGTTCGGGTTCAGCGGCCAGAAATGCTCGGCGCTCTCCCGGCTCATCGTGCTGGAGGAAGTATATGACCACTTCCTCGAGCGCTTCCTTTCCGCCTGTGATTCCTTCCCCGTTGGCGACCCGGCGCTGCCCGGCACGATGGTCGGCCCGGTGATCGACGCCGAGGCCCAGAAGAAGATCCTCGGCATGATCGAGACCGGCAAGCAGGAGGCGAAGCTCGCCTTCCAGGGCAAGGCGCCCACCGAGGGCTACTTCGTGCCTCCGACCGTCTTCGTCAACGTGAAGCCCGGGCACCGCATCGCCCGCGAGGAAATCTTCGGACCGGTCGTGGCCGTGCTGAAGGCGAAGAACCTCGACGAGGCCTTCGCGCTCGTGAACGGCACCGACTACGCCCTCACCGGCGGCCTGTTCTCCCGCAGCCCGAAGGCGCTGGAGCGGGCGCAGAACGAGATGCTCGTCGGCAACCTCTACCTTAACCGCGGCTGCACCGGCGCCATCGTCGAGCGCCACCCGTTCGGCGGCTTCAAGATGTCCGGCGGCGGCACCAAGGCCGGCGGCAAGGGCTATCTCGAGAACTTCCTGTTCCCGCGTTCGGTCGCCGAGAATGTGATGCGCCGCGGTTTTACTCCGCCCGAGGAATAACCCGCTCGCCATTCTGGCTAGACTAGCCAGAATGGATCCGTGGCAAAAAACTGGCAGCTGTAGGAGGCGAAGAATCAATTCAGCACCGTCGTGGACAAGGCGCTGACCGACGGCTACCAAGTGGTCACCCGCCATGGCCAGCCCGCGGTGGTGATCATGGCGGTTGAGGATTTCCGCAAGCTCAAGCCCCACCGCCAGTCGCTGGTGGACTTTCTTGCCGATTCGCCCTTGGGGGCCTTGGGCGACCTGCCCAAGCGCCAGCGTGATGTGCCGCGCAAGGTGACGCTGTGAGCTGGTTGCTCGACACCTGCGTCATCTGCGAGCCGACCCGGACGAAGCCGTCGCCCCGGGTGCTGGGCTGGTTGCGCGCGCAGCCTGAAGAATCTCTTTATCTCAGCGTGCTGACCCTCGGGGAGATCCGCCGGGGCTGTGTCCGACTGCCGGCCGGACCCAAGCGCAAGGCCTTGGCGCGCTGGCTGGAGCACGATCTCGCCGAGCGCTTCGCCGGGAGAATTCTTGGTATTGATGCCTCCATCGCGGATTGGTGGGGCCGCCTGCAGGCTGGCGCTGATGTGAAAGGCCTGCCCCTGCCTGCCCTGGGCTCCCTGCTGGCCGCCACCGCTCTGGCCCATGGGTTGAGGGTGGTTACAAGGAACACCAGCGACTTCACCGCCACCGGTGCGGAAATGCTCAACCCTTGGGAATGATTTCCCGTGCAGGAGGAGGGCCTTAGGCCTCGCCCACAGCTCAAGCCGATCAATGCCCGGCGCCGGCCTGGTGTTCCTGGATATATTCCTGCTTGAGGCCGAGCTGCTCGGGCGCGTGCAGGACCAGCATCTTCATGCGGATGTCGGCGGGCACCGAGGCTGCGGTCGCCTTGGAGACCACGACCATCAGGCCGAGGGCGAGCGGCACCGTCCAGATCGCCGGCTGTTCGCACAGGATGCGGATCAGCGGGTTGGCGATCCAAAAGGCCGCGAGATCGACCAGCTTCAGGTCGCTCAAGTTGATGATCGTCGTGCAGGCGAGCGCGGCGAGGCCGCCGCCGAGCATGCCGGTGGCCGCGCCCTTCATCGTCATGCCGCGCCACCACACGCTCATGAACAGCAGCGGGAAATAGCTCGCGGCCGCGATGGCGAAGGCCTGGCCGACCATGAAGTTGATCTGCAGCTGCTCGACCTGGGAACCGAGCCCGATGGCCACGCCACCGATGACGACGGCGGAGATCTTGAACATCCGCATGCGCTGCTCGGGCGTGGCATTCGGCCGGAGCATCCGGCCGTAGACGTCATGCGCCAGCGCGCCGGTCATCGAGACGAGCAGGCCGCTGAAGGTGCTCATGAACGCCGCGAAGGCGCCGGCGCAGGTGATACCGCTCAGGATGCTGCCCCACACGCCGCCGACCACGCGCGGCAGCTCGAGGACGATCTTGTCCGTGCCCTTGGCGCCGGTGGCGGCGTAGAGCTCGGGCATCAGGTTGCGGCCGATGACGCCGAACACCGGCGGAAACACATAAAAGACGCCGATCAGGATCATGACCCACATCGTCGTGCGTTTCGCCGCGACGCCGTCAGGGTTGGTGTAGAAGCGCACGAGGATGTGCGGCAGGCCGGCCGTGCCGCACACGAGTGCGATGATGAGCGAGTAAGTGTAGAGCAGCGAATAGGGCTTGGCCTCCTCGGCGGACAGGCCGGCGGCCTTGGCGGCCTTCGTCGTCAGCGGACCAAAGGGCGAGATCCACGGCGTGTCGGCCGGGGCCTTCTCGACAAGCGGCTTGCGCTCGACAGTCTGCGTGATCGCGGCCGGCGTGCCGGTGAGCTGGGCTGCGCCATCGTTCGCCTTCAGGTGCGCGCCGTAGAAACCGTAGACCGACATCACGACGAAGATCGGCAGACTGATCGCGAACATCTTTATCCAATACTGGAAGGCCTGCACGAGCGTGATGCCCTTCATGCCGCCGAGCGCGACGTTCAGCGTGATCACGGCGCCGACCAGCACCACGCCGCTCCAGTAGGGCATGCCGGGGAAGATGTAGGCGAGCGTCGTGCCCGCGCCCTTCATCTGCGGCATCGTGTAGAAGAAGCCGATGAACAACACGAAGCAGACGGCGATCTTGCGGAAGAGCGGCGAATCAAACCGGCCCTCGGCGAAATCCGGGATCGTGTAGGCGCCGAAGCGGCGCAGCGGCCCGGCGATGAAGAGCAGGAGAAACAGGTAACCGCAGGCGTAACACACCGGATACCACAGCGCGTCGTAGCCCGACGACATCACCATGCCGGCCACGCCCATGAACGAGGCGGCGGAGAGGTATTCGCCGGAGATGGCCGAGGCGTTCCAACCGACTGACACCGAGCGACCCGCGACGAAGAAGTCGCTCGCCGTCTTCGACGACTTCGCCGAGCGGAAACCCATCCAGACCGTCACCACCACGGTGACGAACGAAAAGGCGAAAATCCAGGGATCGACGCCCTCCAGAAAACCGAACCCGGGCAGCAGGCTCATGAGTCGAGCCTCCCTTTCTTGACCTGCGCGACCTCATCCTCTTCGAGCCAGATCGAGCGGCGGATGAAGAAATAGGCGATGGTCCAGACCAGCGGGAAACTCAGCACACCCAGCAACAGCCAACTCAGCGTGAAGCCCGCCACCCGCGTCGCCATGAGGGCCGGCGCGTAATAATTCAGCAGGGGCAGGCCGATGAGGCCGACGAGAAACGCGGCCGCGCAGGCCACGGACAGTTTCAGCTGGCGGCGCATGAGCAGGCGGAGGAACTCCTCGCTATGCACGGCATCCGAGGGCGACGGGGGCGTGGACATCGCGGAGGAACATGCGGGTGAGGCCGGCACAGGCAACCCGCTTTTTGTCTGTCAGTCAGTTATCTAGGTCTAACCTTCGCCCCGCTCCCGGGCCGCAAGCTGCCGGCCTAGAAATCCAGCACCTCGAGCGGGCCCAGCTTCACCTTGAGCCGGTCGTTGTAGGGCTTCACTCGTTCCCACTCGGTGCGGGTGTTGGTGAAAATGCCGCTCACCGGCACAAAGAGGAGCGACGCGCCGAAGCTGCCCGTGGCGGAGGTCATGACCGGGCCGTATTTTGGATCCACCACGGCAAAATCAGCGCTGGCCTCGCCCGCCTTGACCTTGGCGACGAGTTTCATGCGGAACGATTCGCGCAGGCGGAGCGAGATGTGCTCGACCTGCCGGGCCGTCTTGCCGACCACGACGCGGACCTCGAACTTGTCCACGGGAATGTCCTTCGTGACGGCTTTCAGCGCGGCTTCGTAGATCAGCCGGTCGCCCTCGTCCCGCAACACGCGCGGATTGTCCAGGTCCAGCGTCACTTTCCGGCCCTTCTCCGGCTTCGGCGCGGCGGGCTGGCCGGGCTCGGTCGCGTCCGCGGGCTCGGCGGTCCGGGCGATCCGCTCGCCGCGTTTCTCCCCGCGTTCGCGGTATTTCTTCAGCTGCTTTTCGGTGGGCGGCTTGCCCTCGATCTTGAGCGGCGTGTATTGCTCCAGCCAGGGCTTCGAGGGGTCGAAACGCACCACGGTCTCCTCGCGCACCTTGCCCTTGGTGGACTTCATGACCGTGGTCTCCGTGTAGGCCCAGTGTTCCGTGTCCTGGGTGGTGTTCTTGACCGCCTCCTTGAAGAGCCCAACCTCCTCGGGCGTCGCCGGCCGTGACGGATCCTCGGCGCGCCCGGTCGCGATCAGGCCCAGCAGGATCAGGGAAAATAAAAAACGCATGGCGGTAGGAACCATGCGTCGGAAATTTGTTTCGGCAATTATTTAGCGCGGGACTGCCGCCAGCGGCGCACCCCGAAGCAAGTCAGGCCGGCGCCCAGCAGGATGGCCCCGTAGGTGGATGGCTCGGGCACGGGCGTGATCTGGTTGTCGTAGCCCTGCCACTTGGTGTCGCTGCCCGCGTAGGTCGTGGGCGGCGTGCCGTCGGTGTCAAAGACGATCTGGTTCATCGGCGCGGCGCCCGTGGTGTCGAGCACCGCCCCGACCCAGTTGGCGGCAAAGAAGTAGTCCACCGCGTTCTGCCAGTTGAGGATCGTGAGCGTCACGCCTGCGCTGATATTGAGGTTGGCGACGTTCAGACTGCTGGCCGCGCCGGCAAAATCGATGGTGCTGTTGCCCGTGATGTTGAGCGTGCCCATGGTCAGATCGGCGTCGGTCAGCCGCAGGGTGCCGGCGTTGATGGTGACGACGCCCGCAAAGGCGTTGTCGACGTTGAACTGAAGCGTGCCAACGGCCAGGGTCAGATTGCCGCCAAAGCTAAGGTCACTGCCGATGGTCATGGTGCCGGTGCCGGCCTTGGTGAAGGTGCCGGTGCCGTCGAAGTTGCCGGAAAAGCTGGTGCTGGTGTTGTCGCCGCCGGCCGTGAGTGAACCGGCGCCCAGCAGGACATTGCCGCCCGTCGCGGCCAGTGACCCCACCGTCTCCGTCATGCTATTGACATCGAACGTGGCGCCGGAGGCCACGGAAACGGCGGTAAGGTTGGCAAGGCTGTCGCTGGTGCCGAGCCGGAGGGTGCCGGCACTGACGGTGGTGGCACCCGTGTAGGTGCTGGAGCCGCCGAGGGTGAGGAGGCCGGCGCCGTCCTTGGTCAGCGTGCCGGTGCCGGTGCCGATCGCCCCGTTGATGGTGGTGTTGCCCGCGCCGCCGACGGTGAGATTCTGATTGGTCGCCGTGATGGCGCCCCCAAGCGTCAGGGTGCCCGCGTCGGAGTTGATCCGGGCCCCGCCGGTGCCCAGGGTGACGGTGCCGGCCCAAGAGTTGTTGCCGCTGACGTTGCGCAGGGCGCCGCCGGCCGAGACGCCCGTGCCGATCAGCGAAAGCGCTTCGCTGCCGACGGTGATATTGTTTTGAATCTCGAGCGCTGCGTTGGCGGCCACGCTGGTGCCGGAACTCGCGGACCCGAGCGCCGAAGCATGCTGAATGTTGACCACCCCCGTGCTGATGGCCGTGGTGCCGCTGTAAGTGCTGTTGCCGGTGAGGGTCAACGTGCCGGCGCCGTCCTTGGTCAGCGTGCCGGTGCCAGTGCCGATCGCGCCGTTGATGGTGGTGTTGCCCGCGCCGCCGACGGTGAGATTCTGGTTGGTCGCTGTGATGGCGCCCCCGAGCGTCAGGGTGCCCGCGTCGGAGTTGATCCGGGTGGCGGCGCCGAGCGAAATCGCCCCCGCCCAGGAATTGCTGCCGCTGAGATTGCGCAACGCCCCGTCCGTGGACACGCCCGTGCCGGAAAGCGTCAGGGCCTCGGTGCCCACCGCAATCCCTCCCTGCACCTGCAGCGCCGCACCTGAAGCGACGGTGGTGCCCTTGGTGGGGTCGTTGGCTCCCGACTGACCGAGGGCAAGGGAGTTTTGAATGTTAAGGACGCCCGCGTTGATGGTGGTCGTGCCGCCGTAGCCGATGCTGTTGTCTCCCGTGATGGTCATCGTGCCGAGACCGGCCTTGATGATCGAGCCATTGTTGATGGTGGCGTTCACCGTCAGATCGCTGGCTGGGGCGTCATCGGCCACGGTGAAGGTGCGGGTGGTGCTGCCGAGGGAGAGCACGCCGTCGATGACCGCCGTGCGGTCGGCGGCGTTGGCGGTCGTGGTGATGTTGCCATTAAGCGTGAGCACCCCCGTGCCCGTGGTGATGTGGCCGCCGCTGAGGATGAAGGAGCCGATGGTGTCGTCCTTGCTATTGAGATCCAGAACGCCGTCGGAGTTGATGGTGACCTGCGAGGTGTCCGCGATCTTGTTGTTCGCCAAGCCGGTGCCATACCGGACGGTCGCGCTATCCACCGCGCCACTGCTGTCGCCAATGACCAGATTGCCCCGGATGGTCTCGTCGTTGTAGGAATTCGAGGTGTCAAGCACGAGGGTGCCGTCGTTGACAGTGGTCGTGCCGGTGTAGAAGTTGCGGTCGCCGTAGAAGGTGACGGTGCCGGTGCCGTTCTTGATGAAGGCGCCGGTATCGCCGCCCGCCCCGACCATGGCATTGATGAGCGTATTGCCGGCCCCGTCGATGGTCAGGGTGCGGACGCCCATCGTGATGGTGTCGGAGAAATCGCCCGCGCCGATGGTCAGGTCGTTAGCCGCCGCCGTGGAATCACCGACGGTGATGAGGCGGTCGGCCGCGCCGAGGGAGAGGTTGGCGGAAAGGTTGGCCCCATTCGGGTTGTTGGTGGCGCTGTAGGTGACGTTACCACCGAGCGTCAGGGTGCCGGTGGTCCCGATGATGCTGGCGGTGCTGCCACTCGCGCCCCCGCCGAGGTTGAGCGCCCCGACGGTGTCGGTGCGGGTGTTGATATCGAGTGTGCCGCCGAAGATGTTCACGGTCGTATCAGGCAGGACGTTGTTGGCGCCGAGAACCAGGGTGCCGCCATTGGCCCCGGCGGCGGTGCCGATGTTGGTGGTGCCGGTGTAGGAGTTCGCACCCGAGAGCGTCCAGGTGCCGGAACCGTCCTTGGTCACGCCCCCGGAACCACTGATGACATCGGCGATGTTATCGGTGGTGCCCGAACCATTCAGCGTCAGGCGGAATGCATTGGTCGCAATGCCCCTCAGGGAAGCATTGAATTGCAACGTGCCGCCGTTGCCCGTGAAGCTGAGGTTTGTGCCGAGCCGGAGGGCGAGATTGGCCCCGGTGAAGGTTTGGGTGCTGGACGAGGAATTGACGATGCCCGAGGCCCCGAGGGTGAGGGTGCGGGTGCCGCTGTTGCCCGTGAAGGTCCAGGCACCTGTGTTGGCGGTGAACTGGAGGCCGTTGATGGAGCGGCTGCCCGTGAGTTGCGGGTTGTTGGTCACCGTCACATCCTCGAACGATCCGATATCGCTCGTCAGGCTGTTGGCGGGTGCAGTGCCGCCGATCCAGTTGCCGCCGGTGGAGAAGGTCGTGCCAGTATTTTCCCAAACAATGACGGTCGCTTGGCCGGGCATCGCCAAGCCCAGACCCACCACCAGCAACAAGGCCATACTCACGCCCGCGCCCCATCTTACGCTGGGACGCAGTGGTGTAGCCGGGATGACACTGCGGGGGGGCATGATACTACTAGCAGGCTATCCGATATCGCCGAACAGTCTATTTCAATTAGGGCGCAGCCCCTACGCGCAATCCTAAGCCAGCGAACTTCAGATATTTGGCAGTATTTATTACTAGGGTATTTTGGAGGGAATGCGCCCGAATGAATAGGGTGAAATACCTGTTTTTGGCTTGCTGCACACGGCTGGCGACTGCAGAAATTGTTCTGTTACTCCCTTTTCCCGACGCTTTCCCACCCCACTGACATGACTGGCTTAAAGAATTTTGTTCGCCTGTTGGTTTGCCTGATCGCTGCCAGCTCTCTGGTCGCGCGCGATGAATCCCCTGTCGTCACCTATCAGCCATCCCTCAAGCTGATCGAAGGGGATCAACCACTGAATACCAGTTATGTTCTTTCAATCACCTCGCCGGCAAATGTCCCTGTCGGCTCGAATCTAACGATCACGCCGGTGGTTTCGGCCGTTTCCGCGCCGGCCGGAGTCTCGACTGCCACGGCCCTGAGCTTCATTTCGCTCAATCCCATGACGTTGGTTTTCACGGGCCCAAATCAGACCCTGACGACGACCGTGACCGCCAGTGTTCCGGTGGGGACTGGCGCCGGTGATTACATCTGGGCCCTCGCCACCCCCGGCTGGCCGTCTGGCGCGCTGGATGCCTTTGGTTTCATCAACGCCAAGATCGCCCTGCCGCAAGTCCCTTCGCCGCCCACCGTGACCATCGGGGCGCCGCTTGATGGTTCCGTCTATAACTACCTGCTGGGCGGGTCCCCGCTTTCGATTCCGCTCTCCTTTACCGCCACTGCACCCGCGGCCTCCCCCATCACCAGCATCGACGCTGATATCAACGGTACTGCGGTGATCCTGACCCCCGCTGGCATCGGCACCGGTGCCGTCGCGGCGACCGGGACCATCCAGCTCAGCCAAGCCGGCATCTTCACGGTCCAAGCCCGGGCCACCAACAACGCCGACACCAGTGCCAATACCGTGGAAATCACGGTCAACCTGCAAGTGCCGCCCCCGGTCGTGACCATTGTCCAGCCGACCAGCAGCAATTACATCTACACCGGTACCACCCTTGCGATCCCCCTCTCTTTCAACGCGACGAGCCTTCTGGGTGGTATCACCTCCCTGACCGCCACCCTCAACGGCAGTCCGGTTGCCGTGAACTCCACGGGGCTCGGCTCCCTCCTGGCCAACGGCGCCGGCTCCCTCGCAATCAACGCGGCCGGCAGCTACACGCTGGCCGTCACGGGCACCTCGCCGCACGGCACCACGTCAGCCACCCGTTCCTTCGCGGTGACAGCCGGCCAATCCACCCCGGCGCCCAGCGTCACGAT
>ENA-ORBV01012933-ORBV01012933.1-microbial-mat-metagenome-genome-assembly--contig:-NODE-12933-length-12774-cov-5.284870_pt1 | contig 12774 bp, 5 predicted proteins | sample MGYA00237777_ERZ505514 | MGnify/ENA primary metagenome ERZ505514 (study PRJEB26160, sample SAMN06269048) | microbial mat metagenome | isolation source: Oligotrophic lake microbial mat | place...
AGCTGCCCTGCAGTGGAAGACGGCTCTAGCCAGAGACAGTATAAGTACATAATGATTGTGTAACCTCTACTGACACTTAATCAAGTGCAGGTTCCTGACAAGATAAGGATCTGGTAAACCACACAAGGGACTCGTTAGAACAACCTTAGTAGGTTTTGATCCATCTCTGGTGAAGTGCACAAGAGTACCTGCAAAGTGACATTGCCTCCACAAATGTTGTGTTTCCCATCATTAAAAATAGGATAAGATTCCTATTGCTTGCTGAACCCTATAGTCACCAGTACAGGACCAGGTGGTCCAGTACTGTACTGTACAGTAGTAGTGCTGTAGTAGTTTTGGGCCATGGTAAGCTCGTAGTGGTTACTAGTAGGAGAAGGCAGAGTCCAAAGCATAATTAAATAGTGGCGTACAAGATTCCAAATGGTACCGGTGCTACCCTGACCTGTCCACAAAAAGTCATTCGAGCAGAGAAATGAATGGGGTATCCATCTATCCTTATGACTTACTTCTATGGGATAAGAATGATATCCGCCGTGTTGTCTACAACTTTCTTTCTATTCATTTTAAAATAATTATATGCTTCTTAACTTTATCCTCCATAAACGTAATGAATTCTCTATCAATGGATTCTAATCTGCAGTAGTATTATCAAAAACGTCGCCGCCGAGATCAATGAGATTGACTTCTTCTCCCACTTGACTTCTCATACTCGATGGTTGTGGTTCCGTGGGACCACCACCAAAATCAATAAGATCGACTTCCTCTCCCACTTGACTTCTCATACTGGAGGGTGGTGGTTGGTCCCTCATCATATTATTGGATGCTGGTGGTGCACCGTCCATAGGAACACCCATTTCTATAACTTGACCATCAATCACCATGGTTTGAATTGGCGGTGGTCGCTGTGGTTGTTGTTGTTGACTGGTAGTAGTAGATTGAGATCGCTGTTGCGGTTGTTGTTGTTTACGCTCTTGTCCCATCATGAGATGGAGTTTGTTTTGAATATCATCTTGACGCTCCTGTGTCATTCCAAAATCGTGGGCCACGGTATCGGCATTCAGGGCATTGCTGCTGCCATCTGTGGTGGAAGATGACACGGTCGTCGCTGTGGAACTGCTGCTGCGGCGCATGGAAATGGTTTCAAAGACATGCTTGCCAAATTTGACAAAGCCCCACGGCGGTTGTCGATGCAGGTAATCTACCATATTGGTCGGTACGTCCAACGTCATGTCTTCCGAAAGACTTAATCGAGCATGCAAGAACTGATGCACGGCTTCAAAGACAATATAGGGTCTAGCGTCATTGTGTCCACCGGGCACCATGAGCAGATTGGTACTAATCCCTGACTGGTAGGCTTCACACAACTCCTCACAATGATGCGGCGGAATAAAATCATCTTCGGCGCCCACCACAAAGAGGGCCGGTGTGTCAATGGTGGAGACATGTTCAATGGGTTCAATATCGCGAATGCTGAAATGCGCCATGCCTCGTACGGATCTGGCAATCATGGCAATGGCTACACTGACCACCACACCGGGAACCACAATGCCTTGGGCTCGTGCTTTGTCCACCAATTCTTCACATAATTTAGGCAAGGAGGAAAAGGGTGAATCGCAAATGAGTCCCTTGAGAATGGCATTGGAGGATTTGGGATCGTATTGCAGCGCAAGTGGCGTGCCATCGGGAAAGGTTTCGTGTTGTTGCGTCCGTTCCATGATGGAGTCCCGCGTTTTCTCGCTGGCATGCATGAGGGCCGTGGAAGCACCCATACTCCGCCCCCACAAGACAACTTCCAGACTAGCTTCACTGTCAGTGTTGTTGCCGTAGGTTTGTTGCAAGTATTGGAGCATACATTCCAAATCATATCGCTCGTAATAGCCCAAACTGACATAATCGCCATCCGAGTGACCCGAGCCTGTAAAATCGAGACTGCAGACACCGTAGATACCAGTGGCTAGCAAAAAGGAAAGTTGTGGCAAGACTTCGACACGCGCCGATGCATTGCCGTGCAAATACACCAAAAAGGTTTTGGTCTTGGGGTTGTTTTTGTTGTCATTGGCATTATCATCTTCTTCATTGTTGGGTTGGCGCGTCCAAATGGAAGCTCTCATTTTGAGTCGTTTGGGTTGCTCTTCCGCATTTTCTGTTCATAATATTAGATAGTGGAGAATTATGGACGATGTGTCGGTGTTTGGAACAGTCAGATATACAGTATCATTGCAAAAACGTTGAAATGAAAGAGAAATTGTCAGTCCGAATGAATTGCAATGTGGCAGCGGACACAGGCCAAAAAGTCGTTTTATTATTACCTGGATACGTGGTATTGTGCGTCAACAATTCGACATCGTCACGAACGTATTTTTGTCCCAAGAATTTGAACTCGGCGGGACCCAAATGCTGCATGGTGTATTGCGCTCGTGGAGGCCGAATAATGGCGTGGACCAATTGTTCGTAGCCCTTGCGGGCCATGGTAATATTTTGTTGGAGCCGCGCCGCCAATCCGGGTTGGGGCACCTCTTGTTGTTGTTGCTGTTGGCTCATTGTTGCTGGTGTGTGTAAATGAAAGTGTTATGAAGGAACTGGGCTTGACTTGTTGCTTTGTGTTTTAATATTATTGTAAGAGAGTTTGTTTTGTTTACGCAAAGAAAACCGTAATGACAGCGGTGAGTTTAGGGAGAAAAAATCGAAAAGCTCGGCACACGGCGTGGAACACCGCCTTGCTAGTAGTAGCTTTGATTGCTGTCGCCTTTGCGTCAGCACTGTATCTATCTCGTTATTCTTCCCAACCTCTCTACTTTCAAGCTAGCTCGTACCGTACTACAGTAGAAGGAAGAGGTCTGTTTATTACTGCCGTTGAGGATGATAATTTCCACACAATCAATCAATGAATGATGCATACTAGACTAGCTAGCTAGTAGCTAGCTAGTACTACTAGCTAGTAGTAATATATGATGATGATAATCAAAATAATGATAATGACTGCGAAACACGGGTAACGGATAGATCCACGGTAGAAGGACAGACCGCGCGTCAGAATGAATCAATCATCATCAATCATGATCGATGAAGAATCAATGAATCTTTCAAATTGGCCATGGCCGCCTAAAAATCTTTCACTCACTCACTTGTTTGACTGACTGTCCATCAAAGCCTATTAACACTAATAGCTATAGGCGGCGACAGGAATTACTGCCCCGGTTACCTTTGCGTCCTCGCACAGTATCTTCGTTGGCTCCATCCGTCTTTCTCTTGGTTCCTCACACGACAACATCATTCCGGTTTGACAATCGGAAACTTTTGGATTTATTTCTATTTGAAAGAAGGAATAAGGGTGGTTGAGCAAGGACCTTTTAAAAACGTCCAGTTCATCATGTCCTCTTCCAACAAGAGCTCTCTGATCTGTGATATCGGCTCGGAATCCACGGCATTGTCCAATGACGAGATCCAAAGGCAAATTGACTCGTTCCTGGATGGAATGGGCGAGCGAGAAGATGTTTTGATTCTCCCACCCGACTATACTCGATTTCACTCTCAGGCCGGAATGATTACCCGAATGGTGTGCGAGCACTATAATTTCATTAAAAGCAGCAGTGGTGAACCTGCCGAGAAAAAGACCAAGTCCACCAATGAACCCGGTATTACAATTCTACCCGCACTGGGAACCCACGCCCCCATGACCAAGACGCAGATCTCCTCCATGTTTGGAGAGAAATTAGGAGCCAAGGAACCAAGCCCCTTTTTGGTTCATGATTGGAGAAACGATGTGGTGACGATTGGCCATGTTCCCAACAAAATGGTCCGTTCGTCTCAAGGTTTATTCATTTATTTCGTACATGATTTTGCACTTCTTCTAACACCATCCATTTTTCACTTTATGCGTTCCAGGTGCAAGATGCAACTCATGGGATGGTGGACGAACCCTGGCCAGCACAATTGAACAAAATTGTATGGGAGAAACGAAATCACGATCCTGAGAAGCAAGCTCACAAGACACTGGTCCTATCCATAGGGCAAGTGGTCCCTCACGAAGGTTAGTCTGTACGAGCATGATGATATCACGATGGCTGGCCATGGCCCTTTTGCAATTTATTTTCTCATTGGCTGCCTCGGCTAACTGCTTTTTGCATCGATTTTTTTTGCTTTGCAGTTCTGGGCATGGCCAATTACAACAAGAACTTGTTCGTAGGAGTGAGTTGACTTCAGCAGGACCTCTTGTGTGTTCTTTGCGTGCTCACGATCAATATAATCTCATGTTGCCTCCTAACGTCGGACCACATTCATTCAAAGGTAGGAGGTGTGGAAGCCATCAACTTATCCCACTTTATTGGGGCCGTCTATGGCATGGAGAAAATGATGGGACGAGCCTCGAATCCGCTACGATCCATCCTGAATCATGCCAGCGAAAAGTTCTTGCAGGAGCTGGATTTGTGGTACATCTTGACGGTTGTGGGTGCCAACAAGGAAACGGGAAAGCTGGAAGTGAAGGGTTTATATATTGGGAACGACTTGGAGTGCTATTCGAAAGCTTGCGATCTCTCCCTCAAAGTCAATTTTACAATGTTGGAAACACCCCCCATGAAGGTTGTGGTACATTTGGATGGTGACGAGTTTCATTCCACTTGGTTGGGCAATAAGGCAATCTACAGAACCCGAATGGCGATCGCCGATGGCGGACACTTGATCATTCTGGCTCCGGGCGTGAAAAAGTTTGGAGAAGATGACCAAATTGACGAGTTGATACGAAAATACGGCTATGTCGGAACGGAGAATGTTATGAAAGCCCTTAAGGAAAACCCAGAGTTGAAGGACAACTTGGGTTGTGTGGCTCATCTGATCCATGGGAGCTCCGAGGGACGCTTCTCGATAACCTACTGTCCTGCAGGGTTAACCAAAGAGGAAGTGGAAGGGGTTGGCTTCCAGTACGCCAGTTTGGAGGAAATGATGAAGCTGTATCCTGTCGACAAACTAAAGGATGGCTGGAACGAGGATGAAGAAGAGGGCAAATTCTTCTACATTAGCAATCCTGCTCTGGGTTTGTGGGCGACCGAAGATCGGTTTGAATAGTTTGTGAGTGTGCATACAAATCCTAGCTAGAGCTTTTGGTGCACTTGCCATGCTACAATAACTACTACAGTAGATTCTCAGCATAAAGCAATAATATACCAGTACGCAAGGGATAGACAGGGCATAACCTTTTGTGAGTCACTGACTGCATGTTGGTCTATACTACGTAACGAAGTAGTCGCAGTTTAGGGTTAGAGTTTTTTGATTTTTCAAAATTGTGATCGCGGATTTGGTTGCTTCTCGTGATTCGTTCATCATTGATTGATCTCCTTGTTGTCCTCCATGGCCAACCAACCAAAAGTGACTTTTTTTACCATAATAGCTTACCCTCGATCTACTAGATCGAATCACACTATAAGTTGATATAGACGGTAGAAGAACTATTCTCTATAAGCTTTATATTCAGCTGTTTGATCTTGACCATGATTGCCGGTGGTGGAGATGATGAAGTGAATTTTTTGGTGGGCGAGGCTGCCGATTTGGAGTCGATACGAATGGCCATACTGAATGCTGCTGCTAGTAGTAGCAATGACAGTAGTAGTCAGATGAAAGATGCAAACAGCAAAAACAACAAAAACGAGACAAACGATCTATCTACCTCCTCTATTGCTCTTGAGAAATTACTGGATGAATCTGGAGAGGAAAAATTTTTATTGCCTCCCATGCCGGTGATTGTGACAGTGAACAAAATGGCCCCGTCGTCGGATGAAGGTTGTGATGATGAAGAAGACAAAGACACCATGAAAGATGACGATGAAGAGAAAAACTGCATTGGCAAGGATAAAGGCAGCAATTACCAAACATTCAAAAATGTGAAAGGGCATCTGATTATTACCACAAACCGCTTCCTATTTGTTTCTACTGACACTACAGCGGTACGAGATTCACAAGACAAGCATAGTTGTGATTACGATCTCTCTGTGGACGCGGAGTGTATCCACCTGCATGCTCAATCTGCAGAACCTATATCCATGTATCTGCATGTGGTAGAAGGCCCCAGTGAAGAAGAGGAATGCAATCCACTGGAAGTATTCATAGTACCGGATGATGCTACGAGTCAGTCATCCCAAGACGGCAAAATCCAAGTGTGCCAGGACCTATTTGCAAAGTTTTCAGAATTGATTTCCTTAAATCCTATATCTCCCAATGATATGGACCAGGATGGTGGTGGTGGGATGATGGGAATGATGGCCATGATGGCCATGGGACAAAATGGTAGCAACGGCAATGGCATGACAATGATCACAGCCGACGACGATAGTCAACAACAGGATGATAGTGACAATGATGACATGATAGTTGCGTCACCCCTACAAGGAACTCGTTGTTTGGCAAACAGCGATTCTCATCAATTTTCAGACTGCGAAGACGAAGAGCCGGAAACCAATGATACCGAAGAAGGACAACAAGAGAACAAAAGGCGCCGGAACGAAGGCGACACTGGTGCCACGCCAGAAGAGAGAGCAGCCATGCTAGAACGACTGGATAATCTCTTGGTAGTCAAACCGGGTTTGGAAATTCCTGATGACGCTGAGCCCCAGTCTCAATTTGAGGACGCCGACGAAGACGAAGACGATCCAGTGTCGGGCCAAGACAATAAGAAAGTAAAGATGACACCCCAGCAAAGAGAGTCTCGTTCACAGAGTCAACGAGGGCCGGCAACGACCACCGCGGGGAAGTTTGATGATGCCAACGATGATGACACAGATGTCTTACTTTAATTGTCAGCATTTTGGAATCTCTACTAATAGAAAGCATACCAGTCACAGCTGTGGCAGCAAAACCACGCTTGTGGAAAATGGTGGGTCTTGTTTGTTGTCTGGCTCTGGCATGGGAAATCAGGGAGAAAGAGAGCAGTAACATACCTTTTGGATAAAACAAGGCCTTCCACCTGGCCCGCCAACGTCGGATGCGCTACTAAAATCTTCGTAATTATCTACTACAATAATGCTAAGACTAATAAAGCTAAGTAGGTGACAAATGGTTCATGTTGCCATTACTTCTTGTTGCACATGTTGAATTCTATATTTTCTTGGGTTATAAAGTACCTTCTTCATCATTTCAAAAAAGCTCTTGTGAACCTTCTTGTCCAATGACCTCAAGAACTCACAAAGAAGGACTTCTAGTACCGCCCCTAGCGTACCGAATTATTGTAGCTAGCATCAACACTGCATCGTAGCCACGCCGTTTTGGTCCGTAATAATTAAGCTACGGAGCAGATGAGTCAAAAAAGCCCTTTGCATTGTTTTCAATATAGGTAGCCAGGTATAATTCAATCGACGAGACCATCGTATCCATGTTCTCGACAAGAGCAGATATTATGCTCATGGCACCATCGATGCATGGCTTTCGCCAATGGCAACCCTGATACATCGCTGCTGGTAGTGAGCAGGAATCGGCCTTTCTTCAACACAACCAAAGGAATTTCACCTCCTCGGAGGTCCGTCATGGCGCTCCATCCATCGTACTTGAAGGGACCCGTGGCAACTCCACTAAAAGGGTCTTTGGAAATGTCGAGGCTTTCTGCGAGTGGATACAGCTCTTCTTTGGTCATTCCTTTCCAATCGTTGTCCGACTTGCTCTGTTCCAAATAAAGTGCGACCAACAAGGCCGAACCACAAGTGTTGTGACGGGAAGGAACCTTTCCGACATTACGCGCTTTGCGATCGAGCCAGACTTTCGGAGGTTTGGGCCCATTCAAACGAGCCATGAGGTCGTCTTTTTTCCCGGTCTTGGGTAGACCATACTCTTCGCATTTTGCTTTGAGTTGGGCGATCGTCCAACCGGCGTAGTTTCCTTGCGCTTTCGTCGACGCTTGCCCAAACACGAGCTTTCGCTGGGCAGTCGGTTTCTTCTTGGGTTCCGTCTTGGTTGTAGATTCTCGCTTTTGGATTTCAAACCCCAACGTCTTGTCCTCCCTTTGTCCTTCCAACTCCTTTTGAAGTTTGGCAGCTAACGCATGATCTTTGGCAATCCTTGAAAAATCCGTCTGCCGTGGAATCTTGGCCACTTGTTGCAAAAATTCGTCGTATGTGTATTGTGGTTTTAATTTCCCCGCCTCATAGTCTTGACGGATGCAGGTGGCCCACCGCGACAATTCCACCATGGAATGATCCATTGACAGCGTCCGCAAGACTTCGAATCCTTCTTTTTCTAGGGACTCAATTTCTTGATCCAATTGGTCTCGCGTGACATTGTATCGCCGATCACCCATATACCCACCCGTCAATTGTTGCGATTGTTGATTGCCTTCAATGATATACGCCATGCGACAGTTGTGGTAGCCAAAGACATATTGACCTTGATACATTCGTCGTTTTTGATTCTGCCATCTTCCATCGTGAATGGATGCAGCGACGTCCTGAACACTTTTTCGTTCTACCATTACAGGAAGTAATTTCTCGCCGGCAAAGAAACAATAATCTCCAATATCCAAATTGCGAACGAAATAGGGAATTTTCAGCGTATCGAGTTTGTTGGACATAAAATGGAGTCGTTTCTTAGGTCCACCACCTTCCCGTCGATCGACGGCCAAACAAATGCCTTGGAATTTCTCTGGAACTTGACAAAGATTACTGGTGCGATAATGTCCTGGCGGACATGGGAAGGTTCGTTGTCGCATCTGAATTGCCGTATGATAGCCTAATGGCGTAAGCTCGTAATACACTTGCCCCTTTTGTTTATGGGCTTTGATGTAGGCCATGACCTGCCCGTGTACTTTGGATTGCAGCTTTTCGATTTGTTTGAATTGCGCCGATCGCGTGGAGGGTTCCAGGTAGTGTTGGGCGCCATTGTCGGGTTGATTCGGGAGAACAAGTCTGACGGGGCAAATATCGATGAGGTGAGCATCAATCAGGGGGAGTAGATCTGACAAGGAAACCCAGTAATCTTTCTCCTTCAAGACGGTGGGAAGATCAAGATGGTCTGTAACTGTAGATTGCGATTCGGCATGATCCAGGAGGGCTACGAGCGTTGCTTCTGCAATGGAGACGTATTTTCCCTTCTCCATGGAAAGATTTTTATAATTGTCTACTTGTCCCACTCGCAGCGCTTCTTGAATGGCAGAAACATCCGTAGTACTGGTGAAACGTTGACAGTATTCCTCTAGGGAGCGAATGGGGAATTCCGAAAGGGCCAAGGCGTGGATTCGGCGACAGAACTGATCCATCTTACCCAAATTGTGCGAGGCGTGCACTAGCGTTTGCGCGTACTTCCAAAATGCCAGTATGAATTTGGGGCGGACATCTTCATAGAGTGTAGAATGGGACAGGTTGGGATAGATCAGTGGGCCCAAAGACGTTCCGCTAGGGGCACTCGGTGGAGCACGTTTGGCTGGGGCCTTTGGCTTGGCGTAAGGATTGAAGACGGGCACAGCTGACGGTGCCGACACAGATGCAGTTTCAGTGGGTCGTTTTTGTTTTTTTGTGGGAGAAGAAGGCTGCGGTTCCGCTTCCTTTGGCTGCCGATTTTCCTTGAGCCTTGTCTCGTTGATTGTTATTGGTGCAGGTTTCTTGGTGACTTCTATGGAACTATTCTTTTTGGAAACATGAAAGGCAATCGGCGAGGGCAAATCGTCATCACCATCACTGTCGTCCAACAAACTCCGCTTGGCCTGAGGTGATCCAAAGACCAACGGGCGAATCTTCTTGGACTTGTGCTTGCGCGTCACGTCCTCTGTAGCGGGGCTGAAGAGAGCCACTTGCTTGCGGTCGTCTGGTGTCACCGGCTTGGATTGTCGTCGGGCCCTATCAGCTTTTGCTTTGGACTGCACTTCCTGAACTTCATCCTCCTCCGAGTCGCTGCTAAGCAAGTCTATGACGTTCGATGCCATGGTTGGTGTGCGTGCAGATGGCGTCTTTCAAAGGCTGAAGTGTCGCCTGTATTGATCCGTTTTTTAATTGATGTTGACAATGAATCTTCATACAGTAAACGAACGAAGAAAATCAATCAAATGAATGAAAATCGATGAAGAATAAAAGAAAGATGAGGTTTCGTTGTTGTGCCGTTGATCATGAGGTCTTAAAGTAGGAAACACCACTCATCCCTAAATCTTTAGTACCGGATTCCAACGAATCTAATTTTTGTGTAAGTCTCAACGGCTACCGTTGCGACATGTGACCTGTGAGGGCAACTGTGCTGTGTTAGTGTGTTGTCAAGCAATGTGTCCACAGAGTCAGTTGTCTCACAGTCTTTGACACTTGAGTGGGTAATCCTGTGTCTTTGCCAGATAGTCCTGGGATGAAAAACAGGGCAATTTCTCCCAAACATTTTACAAGATCATCACTGCTTTCTGAATCCATTGATGATGGGTTGTCGTTACCAAATTTTAACTTTTACTCATGAAAGGTAGACCCACCTTCTTCATTGTTGTGTGCTGCATTGATTGCCCCATCCTCCCTTCTTTGATTTAATGTCTCCTCCCTTTTCCTATGAATGAGTTAGAAACAAACAGATGAAACCAATGTTTCTCAAAGCTGAACAATTGTCAAAAAACAAAAACAAAATGCCAATGACTGCATGCGAAGAAAACTGTTGAATGGCTTTGTCATTGTCCATTGAGACTCTCCTTGGAACACAAATGCCTACTCTTCTGCATGATCCATCATTGAATTAGATACAATCTGCTTTTGAAAGTTGCATCTGAACTCTGGGACAGGTCTCACAGCCTCTCACCGTCAGCGAACACATGCAGAATGCAGCAAACAATGTGGTCGACAAAGTTGCCATCCCATCAAAACAAATCCTCTACAACACCCTTTGCATCAAGTCTTCTTCAGGCTCTGTTTGTTGATGATGGGATGTCTGCTTCTTGTGTTTGCTATTGGTCCGCAGCATTAGGCCTTGCCAATGTTCTACCTCTATGGTGGTGTTGGAGTAGCCAGTCAGTCAGATTGTGCCCTGTAATGTGGACGCACACCAGCATCACTGAGAAAACAATAGTCTATGGGACAAGTGCGCGATCTAATAACCCTTAGTAAGTGAGCATTGATTGATTGTTGATTCATTCATCCCCATGCAAGACCCCAACACAAAAATTGAAAGAGGAGAAAGTCAATGCATTGGGCGAAACTGTGTCTCAGTTGACTGATTCGATTCAAAAAGAGGCAATCTATTGCTATAGCTAATAAGCATGGCAACTGTTATTGTTATTAATGTAACGCGGGAGTGATAGCGAGATCGAGAGAACGTCACCAGAGAGAAATTCGCCGGCGCAAGCCACAAATAACAAGGTTCTTGTCATCGTGTTCTTCCACAATCTTCACCCTACAATTGTTCACTATTTTCTAAAAATTTCACAAGACAAGTCAAACAATGCAGGACACTGTTGCGGACGAACGCTCGCCAGTTTACGTCGAAGTGAAGACGCTGCTGTCCTCAATGATCAACAACAGAACTCCTGCAGGACGACTACAGAAAGCAACACGTCTTCTCGGAATTTTTCGGCGCTATCCTGTCTTGGCCTACAAGGAGTACGGGGTGGTCGCCTGTCTTGGGGACAGTACTCCTCTTCAAATCTGGATCCATGCTGGCTTGAACAATCTTGATACTATCAGGGCCTTGTTCGACATCTGCGGCAACTACCCTCCGGATCTGTTGATGCCAAAGAGCTCCTTGTTTGATGGCTCTAGCTTGTCTCCATTTCTGATGGCTTGCAAGAGGTCTTCTAACGAGGTAGTTGATTACTTTTTGAGCAAGCTTGGAGATGATGCAAAAATATTTACGTCTCAGCCACTTATATATGCTTTGCGCAACAAGGCAGTCTCTATGGACACACTGCAGAAACTGCTAAAATTATACCCAATGGCTCTGGCCGACAACTCGTGGATATTTGGTGCACTATTGGAGCGGCCACCGCCTATCCATTTTCTCGAGTTCGTAGCCAATGTCTGGCCGGATACTGCGAAGCACGTGTTTATTAAGTCTCAATTTTTGAACTTTGAGAAAGCGAAAATTGTTTGCAAAATTCTTCCCAAGTTACAATCCATACGAGATGAAAGCAGATGGAGTCATGCGGGCTTCTTGCTGTTCCTGCAACGTCTTCAAAAGAACAAATCAGTCACAGCAATCGAACGACTCAATATTCCCCAAATGAATGAACAGGAACCTCTTGTGCGGCAAAATATTTTTCGAAACTTTCCTCTTTTCTTGGAAATCAACTCACCCCTGAAGAAAATATGTCAAGTTTTTTTGAAAGTACAGCACATCAAAACGGTAAAAGAATGGCTTTCCGAGATGGACAACGGCATTTCCACCAACAAATCTTTGCTTCTTGAACAATTCGTCTTTACCGTTGACGAGGGGAATGGTGCTGAAGTGTCGGTTCGAAGGGATGTCCACCGACGCCAGCTATTGTGCATTACTGTGGCTGGGTTGAAGGAACCAAAGTCTGCTTTTCTTGAATTCCTTCTATTTGTGTCGAGGCTCAGACATGTTCAGCGACTTGCCTTGGTTTGCGATGATTCTCAAGACACACTCCCCCGCGAACGATTTACAATGTGGATTACCCTCCTGCTCAAGCAGAAGCATGGATTCCAGGAGCTGTATATCGGTGGTTACGACTTGGATATGCGCCCGGTTTGTGAAGTCTTGCGCACGAACAGCAGGCTTACCAAGTTTTCTTGCCTTTCCAGTGCAAGCCCCGAGTCGAAGGAGATCAACAATATGCTCCTTAGCATCTGTCTCTTATACACATCTGACGCTGCCGACGAA
>ENA-ORBV01012935-ORBV01012935.1-microbial-mat-metagenome-genome-assembly--contig:-NODE-12935-length-12773-cov-5.204553_pt1 | contig 12773 bp, 9 predicted proteins | sample MGYA00237777_ERZ505514 | MGnify/ENA primary metagenome ERZ505514 (study PRJEB26160, sample SAMN06269048) | microbial mat metagenome | isolation source: Oligotrophic lake microbial mat | place...
GTGCGGATGACCCGGTTCTGGATCACCCTGCGGCAGGGCGCCTGCCTGGTGCTCAACGCCATGCACCGGATGCACGGCGGGGAGATCTACATCCCGAAAATCCCGAGCATGCGGGTCACCGACCTCGCCCGGGTCGTCGCCCCCGAGTGCCGGACCGAGATTGTCGGCATCCGGCCGGGCGAGAAACTCCACGAGGTCATGGTGCCCGTGGACGACGGCCGGAGCACCCTGGAGTTCGACGATCATTTCGTGATCCACGCCCCCACGCTCAAGCCCGCCCCGGCCGCGCCCGGGACCCCGGCGGGACGGCCCTGCCCGGACGGTTTCTATTACGGGAGCGACAACAACACCGAGTGGCTCGACGAAGCCGCGCTGCAATCGATGGTCTCCGGAATCGCGGGCGAAGGGGATCCCTTCGCGAACCTGACCCGCGCATGATCCTGGTCACGGGCGGCGGCGGAATGCTGGGTGCGGAGCTTTGCCGACTCGCGCTCGCCCGGGGCACCCCGGTGGCCGCCGCGGTCGGTGCGCGCCCGGCACCGAACGGCATCGGCGCGGTGTCCGGCGATCTCGCGGACGCCGCGCACGTCCGCCGCATCGTCGATCGGTTTCGCCCCTCGTGGGTTGTCCACACCGCCGCCTGGACGGATGTGAACGCCTGCGAGACCGACCCCGCGCGCGCCGACCGTGCCAACGCGGACGCCGCCGGCGTCGTGGCGGCCGAGGCCGCGCGGGCGGGCGCGGGTCTGATCGCGATTTCGACCGACTCCGTGTTCGACGGGGAGCGCGGGCTTTACACCGAAGCGGATCCCGTCGCCCCCCTCCACGCCTACGGGCGCAGCAAACTCCGCGGAGAGGCGGCGGTGCTCGCCGCGCACCCCGGAGCCGTGGTGCTGCGCACCGCCATCGTCGGGAAAAGCACGGGCGGCCAACCCGGGTTGCTGGACTGGTTGCTCGCGGCCTTTCGCGAGGGCCGCGCGGTGGATGGTTACCGCGATCTCTGGTTCAGCCCCATCACCACCACCGATTTCGCGGAGTGCATCCTCCGCCTGATCGAACGCCCTGTCGCCGGGGGGATCCACCACGCCGGCGGGCACGGACGGATCGACAAGGCCGGGTTTGCGCAACTCGTCGCGGAATGGGTCGGGGCCGACCCGGGGCTCGTGCGCCCCTGCGATGCCCCCGCGTCGCGAGTCGCCCGCCCCCGCGACGTTTCCCTCTCCAGTTCCCGCCTCGAATCCCTCCTGGGCGGCGCCCTGCCCACGCCGCGCGAATCACTCCTCCGACATCTCGCGCAGCGCGCCGACTTGCGCGCGGCCATGCCCTGAGAACATCCTTCCCGCCCATGCCACAGATCACCCTCCCGGGCCGCGTCGTCGGCGACGCCCACCCCGCCTATCTCATCGCCGACATCGCCGCCAACCACGACGGCGATCTCGCGCGCGCCATCGCGCTGATCCATCGGGCCGCCGAGGCCGGCGCCGATGCCGCCAAGTTCCAGCATTTCCGCGCGGAGCAAATTGTGAGCGGGCCGGGCTTCGCCGCCCTCGGTTCCCAACTCGCGCACCAATCTTCCTGGAAACGCAGCGTGGTGGAGGTGTACCGCACCGCGTCTGTTCCCCGCGACTGGACGCCGATCCTCGCCGACGAATGCCGGAAGGCCGGGATCGATTTCTTCTCCGCCCCGTACGACCCGGCCTCCGCCGATCACCTGGACCCGTTCGTCCCCGCCTACAAAATCGGCAGCGGGGACCTCACATGGCACGCCCACCTCCGCCACGTGGCGGCCAAGGGCAAGCCCGTGCTGCTCGCGACCGGAGCCTCCACCCTCGCGGAGGTGGAAGCCGCGGTCGAATGTATCCGCAGGGTGAACCCCTCCCTGCTCCTGATGCAGTGCAACACCAACTACACGGCCAGCCTGGATAACTTCCACCACGTCAATCTACGGGTCCTCTCCACTTACCGGGCCCGGTTCCCCGACCTCCCGCTCGGGCTGAGCGACCACACGCCCGGACACGCCACCGCCCTCGGTTCCATCGCCCTGGGCGCGTGCGCCATTGAAAAGCATTTCACCGACAACACGGGCCGCGACGGGCCCGATCACCGTTTCTCAATGGACCCCGCCGCCTGGCGCGAGATGACGCTCCGGGTCCGGGAACTGGAACACGCACTCGGCGACGGCGTCAAACGGATCGAGGCGAACGAGCGCGAGACCTCGGTGGTCCAACGCCGCGCGGCCTACGCCACCCGCGCCCTCCCCGCCGACACCCCGGTGCGGGCGTCCGATTTCGAGATGCTCCGCCCCGCGCCGGCCGGCTCGTTGAACCCCCATCAATTCGAACTCGCCGAAGGACGGAAACTCAAAGCCGGCCTGGATGTCGGCGCGTGCCTGATGGAAAGCAGCCTCGAATGAAGGTCGCCTGGGTCACAGACCGACCCGGAGGACACGTCGATCGGTTCGTCGCCTCCTTCCTCGCCGCCGGTTGGCGGGTCGAACCCCTCTTCATCGAGGACCCGGCCCTGCCCACACCGCCGGCCACCCGCATCGCGGCATTCGCACCCGATGTGATCCTCGCGGGACCGATCCCGAGCGCCGGCCCTGCGGCCATCGCCGCCGCGGGTGATGTCCCCGTCGTGCTGCAATCCTGGGGCTTCGATCTGCTGCTCCACGCGGCCAGGGATACCGCGGTGGCCGAGCGCTGCCGCGATGCGCTCGCGTCCGCCCGCGGATTCTTCGGCGATTGCCAGGCAACCGTGTCCGCCGCCTCGGCTCTCGGCATGTCCGAGGCCGTGCCGCGCCTGATCCTCCCGTGGGGGACCGATCTCGCCCAATTCCGACCCGCCCCGGCGTTTCCGGAAGGGCCGTTCACCATCGCCTCAGTCCGGAGTTGGGAGCCGCTCTACCGGGTGCCGACCCTGATCCTCGGGTTCGGACAGTTTGCCCGCGACCACGCCGGCGCACGGCTGTTGCTCGCGGGAGACGGTTCGGAACGCCCCGCCGTCGAAGCCGCCATCGCCGAATGCCCGCCCGGGTCGGTGGAATGCGCCGGCCGCGTCGCCGCCCCCGACCTGGCCCGTCTGTTCCAACGCGCGCACCTCTACGCCAACGCGTCGGCAGTCGACGGCACTTCGGTCTCCCTGCTCGAAGCCATGGCTTGCGGGCTTCCCGTCGTCTCGTCCGGCCCCGGCGGCACCGCCGAATGGATCGAGCCCGGCCGCAACGGCATCCTTGTCGAACCCGCCACCGAAGGCGCCTTCGCCGAGGCATTCGCGCGGGCCGCGGCGGACCCGGCATGGTGGGAGGCCGCCGGCCGGGCCAACCGGCGGATCGTGGAGGATCGGGCGGATTGGGCCGCCAATTTTTCTCGCCTGACTTCATTTCTGGCGGTCATGGCGGCGGGGGACGCGCCATGAAACGGGTGGTGATCATCCAGGCGCGAATGGGCAGCACCCGGCTGCCGGGCAAAGTGCTGCTTCCGCTGGCCGGCGTGCCGATGCTCGACCGCGTCCTGAACCGGCTCTCCCTCGCCCGGCTCGCGGACGAAGTGGTGGTGGCGACCACGACCGGTCCGGAAGATGACGCGCTCGCTGCGCATGTCGCACGGCGGGGGACCCGAGTGGTGCGCGGGTCTTCCGACGACGTCCTGGGCCGCTACCTCGCGGCGGCCCATGAGTCGGGCGCGGAACTCGTGGCCCGGGTGACTTCCGATTGCCCGTTCGTGGATCCGGCCATCGTCGATCACCTGTTCCGGGTCATCGCCCGACCCCCGGGATACGATTACGCCAGCAACCGTTCGGAGCCGCGCAGTTTTCCGCGCGGGCTCGACGTGGAAGTCTGCACGCTTGCGGCGCTCGAACGCGCGGGCAGGGAAACCGACGACCCGGCCTGCCGGGAACACGTCACCCTTTATCTCTACGAGCAACCCGGACGGTTCAACATCCGATGGGTCCGTTGGCGGCCGGGGCTCGGGGATCTTCGCCTCACCGTCGATACCGGGGAGGATTATCGGATGGCGGACGCCGTGTTCCGGCGGCTGGGCCGGGATGATTTCGACTGGCGGGAAGCGGCCGCGCTCCTGCGCAGGGAACCGTGGCTGGCGGAATTGAACGCGGGTATCCGCCAGAAACCGGTCCGCCCGGAATCGGAGGGCGCATGAGCCTCGCGGGCGATCTCGAACAGTCGCTCGCCGAGCCGGTGAAACGGACGCTCGTGTTCCTTCCCTACGGGAGCACGCCCCACCTTGAAACGACGCTGGAGATCTGCCAGAGACTAAGCGAGGCGGGCCACGAGGTGCTGGCGATCCGCTGCGGGGCGGAAATGCTCGCCTGCGACCTGAACCCTGAACACGACCTGCCGACCTGCCTGCAGTGCATGGGCCGGACCGATGCCGGCCTCGCCCGCCTGAATCCCCCGCCCCGACTCCTCCCCCTGCTCGACTTGGGCGCCGCCGACCGTGCGGAACTGGCCCGCGTGCCGGGCCCGCATCTCGCGGAGGAGGACCTGCGGGGCTGGAAGATCGACGGGTTCGACATCGGTTACGGTGTGCTGAGTTCGCTGGTGACGATGCGCGGACGCCCGGAACTCAGCCCCGCACGGGACGCCTATCTGATCCGGCATCTGGCGCGATCCGCACTGGCGGTCTATCGCTCGGTGCGACGAGCCATCCGCGAGCACCGCGTGGGTTCGGTCCACGTGTTCAACGGCCGGTTCGCCCCCTGCCGCGCCGTCCTGCGCGCGGCGGAGGCGGAGGGCATCCCCTACTACACGCACGAACGCGGGTCATCCGTTTCGACGTTCATGGTGCGACGCAACGCGATGCCCCACTCGCTGGACTACAACCGCGCATCGATGCGGGCCGCCTGGGAGACCGCCGATCCCGGCGAACGCGCGGAGGCGGCCCGGCTGTTCTACGAGGAACGGCGCAACCGGATCCCCAGGAAGTGGAAGAGCTTCGTGACCGGCCAGGAACGTGGGGCGCTGCCGTCGACCTGGGGGGAGGCGGCGCACCACGTGGTGATCTTCTGCTCGTCGGAGGATGAATTCGTCGCGATTGGCGACGAATGGGCCAACCCGATTTTCGCGGATCAGACCGATGGATTGAGGCGGGTGTCGGAAGCCATCGGCCGCGCGGGCCCGGGCGTGGTCCTCCACGTGCGGGTCCATCCGAACCAGGCCGGACGCCGCGGGGGCGCGCTCGCACGCTGGATGGCGGAACCCCACCCGCCAAACGTCCACGTCATCCCCCCGGAGGATCCCTCGGACAGCTATGCGCTGCTCGATGGGGCCGACACGGTGGTGACGTTCGGATCGACGATTGGGCCCGAGGCGGCCTACAGCGGCAAGCCGGTGGTCCTCCTGGCCCGGGGCACTTACCGGGATCTCGGGTGCACCTACAACCCCGCCGACGAGCGGGAGACGATCAGTTGCCTGCTGCATCCGCTGGACCCCAAACCGCGCACGGGGGCCGAAATCTTCGGTCATTATTTCGCCCGGTTCGGAACCCCGTTCCGGGACTTCACCCCGGACGGTTTCTTCGGGGGCCATTTCCGGGGGTCAACCATCGAGCCGCACGGCGCAAGGGCGGCCCTGATCCGCCTGCTCGAACGCCCGTCCTTCTGGCGGCTGCGCCGGTGGTCGGGACGCCTCGCGCTCCGCCTCACCCGCCGGGCTCGCGGTTATCCCTGAGCCCGACCGCGCTCAGGGCGCGAGCGGCAGGATCGCAAACACCCCTTCCGCGGGAACCGGCACGAACCGGGTCGCGCGGGATTCGGGATCCCAGAGATGCAGGCCGCAATCGAGCGACAGGGCCCGCAGATGGGCGGGAAACCTCGAAAGCCGGCGGACCCGGCTCTGCCCGACGACGAACACCCCGCCGACGCTGGCCAACCCGCGGGTGTAGCCGTTGACAGTGAACAGCGGATCCCCGTCCTGGAGCACCGTGCACTCAAGCGAGTTGCAGCAGAAGAGCCGTCCCCCGGAGAACAGAAGCGAGTGCGGTTGCCGGAGACCGCGATGCACCAACCGCGCGACCCCTTCCCCGTCGACGGGCATGCGGAGGATGGTCCCGTCGTTCCAGGAGCGATCCCGCCAGACACCCTCGTAGGAGAACATGCTCAGCCACAGGTGGCCGTCGGCGAGCGCCAGATCGTTGATGTGGCGGAGATCGACACCCGCATGAGCCGCGGGTGGGGGGATGAGCTCCCCGCACCGGGTGAGGCGATCGGCGTGATAGATCCCGACGCGATCCAGGGCGGTCTCGTTGACGTAGATCCGGCCGCGCTCGGGATCGACGGCGGCCCCGTGCAGATTGAGCCGGTCGGGGGCGGCGGCTTTCCGGATCAGGTTCAGGTCGCGGTCCAACAACTGGAGGCCCTCGTGCTCATGGACTGCCAGAAAGCCCTCGGGATGCACGGCGAGGCCGCGGAAATCCCCCTCGATCACGAGGGCGGACCGGCCGCTGCAAGGATCGATTCGATAAAGGCCGCCACCATGGCCCAAACAGCTCACCAGCAACGGCGGAAGCGAGTCGAAGACCTCGCCGGGCCGACGCTCGAGGAACGGCGAGACCGAGTAGTCGATCCCCGCCTGGAACCCCATGGCCTCCAGTTGGGCGGAGATCTCCTCCACCGCGATGCTGGCGACGACCACGAAGAGCTCCCCACGAGTCTCCTTCGAAAGGGCCGCGGGCGGATGCACGGGAATCCCTTCGAACGCGCCCCCCCATCGGGCGGAATCGTTGTCGACGGCAAACACGGGCGACGGCAGCGGCAACTGGGAGAGATGGTGCGCGGCGGAGGGGCCGGTCCCGAAGAGCACCAGACGGCGCCCATGCGAACGTTTCAGGAAGAGGAGCAGGTCTTGGATTGGGCCGGGCACGCCCCGTTGCTTCTCACAATCCACAGCGCCTGACAACGATTAGCCCGCATTTCTCCCCTCCTCGGGCGTGATTCGACGTGGGTGAGCGAAGGATGCAGAGGTTCGGCGACTGAAATCGCCGATCCCTGGTCGCCGGCGAAGTCACCTGTTGTCGGCCGGGGGGGGGGGCGTGGCCCGAGTCGGGTGCACTCACCCTTGGGACAACCTTGGGGCGTCCCCTCCGCAGATCGCCTGCCGACGACAGGGGGGATCGATTTGTGGATTGACATCACGCGGCAGAACAAGGCTATAGGCGCATCCCGCCATGGAAATCCGATCCAACGAGCTCCATCGACTGAGAGCCCAGGCCGGTCCCCGCCGGTTCGACGAAGGGGGCCCGCACTTCCCCATCCATCCGCCTCTCCGCGACAACGGGGTGGAATCGGTCGGCGCCGCCCGCAACGGCCGGAGGACGGGAAGGTGAACTCACTGGTCATCCCGGTCTACCGGAACGAAGAGAACATCCCCGATCTGCTGGCCGAACTGGAACGGCTCGCCGGCCTCCCCGGAGTCGCCCCGCTGGAGGTGATTTTCGTGGTGGATGGCAGCCCGGACCACTCGCTGGCGCGGTTGCAGGAAGGCCTTCCCGCCCGCGGGTTCCAGGCAAAGGTGGTCGATCTGGCACGCAACTTCGGGTCGTTTTCCGCGATCCGCGCCGGGCTGGCGGAAGCGGTCGGGACCGCAATCGCGGTGCTCTCGGCGGACGGGCAGGAGCCCGTTGAACTGGCCGCGGAGTTCTTCGCCGCCCTGCGATCGGGCCGATGCGACCTCGCGCTTGGCACCCGGACCGCGCGCCACGATCCTTGGAAAGACCGCCTGGCGGCTGGCATATTCTGGGGGCTGTTCCGCCGTCTGGTCATTTCGGAGCTGCCGCCGGGAGGGGTCGACGTGTTCGGCTGCACAGACGAGGTCCGGCACGAACTGCTCCGGCTCGAGGAGTCGAATTCCTCCCTCATCGGCCTGCTTTTCTGGGTGGGGTATCGGCGGGAAACCCTGCCCTATGTCCGGCAGGCTCGGAAGCGGGGCAAGAGCGCGTGGAGTTTTGCGCGAAAACTCCACTACCTGCTCGATTGCTCGTTCAGCTTCAGCGATCTGCCGGTCCGGATGCTGCTGTTCGGGGGGGGGATCGGTATCGCGCTTTCAGCGATTTACAGCATGATCGTGATGGGAGCGCGCCTGACGGGGTGGATCCAACTCCCGGGCTACAGCACCACCGTGCTCCTGATCTGTCTCTTCGGGAGTTTCCAGCTTTTCTCGATGGGCATTCTCGGCTCCTATCTCTGGCGCACCTTCGAGAACACCAAGCGTCGCCCGGGGTATTTGGTGCGCCGCCGGACCGCCTACAATGAGCGCTGAACCTCCAGCCTTCCCCCATCCGCATGCGCCCCGCGAATCTTGCCGGGCGGACACGACGCCCCCCATCCGCGACGGCGGGGAGTGGATCGGTGAATTACGGGCCAAGTCGGGCTGAGGGATCGCCACCATGGATGCACGCGGCAAAATCCCGTCCTTGCCGGCGGCGGCGGCCGGCCTTGTGGTGCTGGCCCTGGCCGCCGTTCTAGGCATCAACGACGGCAAGGATTTTTCGCTTTGGTCCGCGATCCGCGTAACGGCGGTGGCGGCGTGGGCGTCCGTGCCGGCCGGGTGGTTCGGTGTGCGCGCCCTGGTCCCCCGGGCCCGGGGGAGCACCTTCTGGGGACTCGCCCTCACCACCGGCTGCGCTAGCTCCGCCCTGCTCGGCTATCTGCTGGGCGCCCTCGGCAGGAACGAATGGCATGCCCCGATTCTCTGGCTGCTCTTTCTGGCGTGGCTCTGGTCGCTCCACCGGCAGGGCTCGGCCGGGTTCATCCGGCCGACGTTCGGCGCCATGATCGCCCTCGCCGCGATGTTCTCCTTCCTCTGCGGGGCGGCCCCGGTGGTGGACCTCATGTATCTGCGGGCCGATGGGTCGTGGCTCGACTGGTCCTATATCGACACCGGGTTCCACATCGCCCGCGCGGGCGTGCTCTCCCAGGGCGCCCCGGCGAAGGTCCATGCGGACGCCGCCGGGTTGGCGCCGTTGGTTTACCCCGACCTGCACCTTTTTTGGATCGGGCGACTGTCGCAGTGGGCGGGCACGGGAGTGCGATCCACCCTCCTGCTTTACGAGCCCATCCTGCGGCTGTTCGCCCGCGCCCTGCTCTGCTATGCGACCGGACGGCTCTTCGGACGTTCCCGGGCGGCGGGCGCGGCGGGTGTGCTCTTTGGGTTCGTATTCCTGTTCCCCTCGCCGATCGGGGGCAACTGGCTCTACGATGCCGACTTCGCCCAGCAGGACCCCCGGTTCCATGCGATCCCGCTGATCCCTTTCCGGTCCCCTTCCTACGGATTCGGTTGGGAACTGATCTCGGCGTCGATGCTGCTCATCGCGATGGCCGCCCGGATGCGATCCGGGCGGGCCGCCATGGCGGCGTTGATGCTGGCGGCCTTCCTGCTCGGGGAACTGGTTCGGGTCCGCGCGCAGTTCCTCCCGCCCGTGGCCGTCGCGTTCGCGGTGTTGCTCTGCGGGATGGCGTGGGCCCGGCGCCGCCCGGTCTTCATCCTGGCCGGCCTTCCCGCCGCGGTGGTCGTCGGACTGCTCTATCTGGAAGTCCATTTCGGGCCTTACATGACCCAGACCGTCGAGATGGGCGTGGGCTACGGGGTGTTCGGGGGGTGGCTCGCCAATCAATTGCCCGGCGCCCTGGCCGAAGTCGTGACGGCGTTGCCGCAACCGCTGGTGCCCCTGGGGGCCGTCGTGGCCCGGGCCTTGTTTGCGGATTCCGGGTTCTTCACCTCGCTGCTCGCGGGCGCGGGGATCGTGATGGCATTTCGCCGGCGGGACCCGTCGGCGATGGCCTGCGCGGTGTTCGGGGTCGTGCTCGTAATCAGCGCGATCGCGGCCTCGTCGCTCATCGTGCTCAACGAATACCGGGATGGGCACGGCGACTTCGGGTCGCAGTGCCTGCGCGTGATCCACCCGGCCTGCCGGGTGCTCGCGCTGCTCTGCCTGGCCCCGCTCCTGCGCCGGGCACCGCTGTCCACCCCGCGCGCCTTTCCCTGGGTGGTGATGGGCCTGCTCGTTTCCGCCATATACTCCCAGAAATCCGCGACGCTCCTCCGGGAAAGCGAGCCGAACCGCGTTTACCGGATGTCCGCCGACGCCCGGAGCGCGCTCCGCTACGTGCGGATCAGCACGCCGCGACTCTCCGTGGTGGCCACCAACCCGGATCGGCGGGTGAACGACTGGGGCGAAACCGTATCGACCACGAATTTGCTCTCCCTCCAGACCGAGCGGCCCGCCTATCTCCAGCGTCGGATCCCGTTCCGCGGCGAAGAACTCACCCGCCGCGAGGCGCTGCTCGAAACGGTGTTCAACTCCACGTCGCCGGAGGAGGTCGCCCGACTCCTGCGCGAATCGGGGATCGATTACCTCGTCGAGTTTCCCGAGCGCCGCGCGGCGATCGATCTGGAAACGGTGGCCCAGTGCGTGCGCCGGGGAGAGGTGCGGGTGTTCCGGGTGGAACGCTGACACCCCGTGAGCCTCCGATCGGGCGGGCATCGTCCGCGGCTGATTTCGCTCGACACCCCCCGGGGCGAGCGTGGACAAGACGCCGTTCCGGCCCGCGTCGGGCGCGAGCCGCAACATCGTCCATGAGTGATTTTTCCATCGAGGTAAGCGGCCTGGGAAAACGGTACCGGATCGGCGTCCAGGAACCCGAACCGGCAAACCGGCTCGCGGCGGTCTGGGGGCTGGTCAAGGCACCCTTCCACTATCTCCACTCCACGCTCCGGGCCCCGTCGGAGGACGAGATTCTCTGGGCCCTGCGGGACGCGAGCTTCCAGGTGCGCCGCGGTGAAGTGCTGGCGGTGGTCGGATCGAACGGGGCGGGGAAGAGCACCCTCCTGAAGATCCTGTCGCGGGTGACCGAACCGTCGGAAGGCCGCGTCACCCTCCGGGGCCGGGTCGGCAGCCTGCTGGAGGTCGGCACCGGGTTTCATCCCGATCTCACCGGCCGGGAGAATGTGTTTTTGAACGGCAGCATCCTCGGGATGCGCCAGTCCGAGATCCGGGCGAAGTTCGACGAGATCGTGGCATTCGCTCAGATCGGCCGGTTCATCGACACCCCCGTCAAACGCTACTCGAGCGGCATGAACGTCCGGCTCGGCTTCGCCGTGGCCGCCCATCTCGATCCGGAAGTCCTGATCATCGACGAGGTGCTGGCCGTCGGCGACGCGGCATTCCAACAACGGTGCGCCCAACGCATCGAACAGGCCGCACGGTCGGGAACGACCATCCTGCTGGTCAGCCACCGCACCGCGACGGTCAGCAACCTGTGCAAGCGCGCCCTTTGGCTCGACCAGGGAACCGTCCGGATGGACGGCGATTGCGTCGGGGTCCTGGACCAGTATCTGGAGGCCAGCCGGAAGGCGTCGGGAACGGTGGCGACGAGTTCGGATGGTTCCCTCTCCCTGGGAGATATCCGCCTCCACCGCGGCGACGGGGTCGCGACCCGGTTCTTCGAACCCGGGGATCCGCTGGTGATCGAAGCCGATCTGGTCGCCCGACGGACGCTGGAACAGCCGCGGTTCTGGTTCGCCGTCTGGGGCGCGAACGGACCGGTGTTCGGGGCCAACATGCTGGTGGACGGGTACGAGGCGGATGTGCTCTCCCGCGGGGGCACGCTGCGCTGCCGGTTCGACGCCCTGCCGCTGCTCCCGAACCACTCCTTCACCCTCCGGTTCGGCGCGTGCGAAGTGGACCGCTCGCGCGAGCTCCTGCCGACCCAGGAGGTGGCCCAGTTCGCGATCACGGGGTCGGGGGATCGCTACGGGTTCGAGGGCGACCAGGCGGACACCTACATGGGCCGCATCCCCCCGGTCGTGCTGCCCTATTCGTGGGGCGGGGATTCCCCGCGGTTCGGCCTGCGACCCGGGTCGGGCTGAGCCGCTTCCGCCCAAGGCACAACAAGGCAGGGCGAGGGAGAACCATCTCGACAACCCTCCCCCCCCAGCCTAAAAGCCCTCCGCATGCGCCCCGCCGAACCCTCCCGCACGGGCCCGGTGCTCGTGATCGAGCCCGCGGGCCGCTGGCCGTTCCCGAACCTGAAGGAGGTGTGGGAACGGCGGGAACTCCTGTGGCAGATGACCTGGCGGGACCTTCGCGGCCGGTACCAGCAGATGGCGCTCGGGCCGCTCTGGTTCCTGCTCCAACCGATCCAGACGATGGTGCTCTTCACCGTGCTGTTCGGCTGGGTGGCCAAACTGCCCTCGCAGGACCGGCCCTACCCGGTCTTCATCTTCGCCGCGCTGCTGCCCTGGAATTTCTTCTCGAGCGTTCTCACCGGCACGACGGTGAGCCTGGTCAGCAACCGGCAACTGCTCACCAAAATCTATTTCCCCCGCCTCCTCCTCCCGCTCTCCCGCCTGCTGTCGACCAGCCTGGACCTGGGGATGTCGTTCGCCATCCTCGGCGCCCTGCTGCTGTTCTACGGGATCACGCCGCGCCTGGAAGCCCTCTTCGTGCCGGTCTGGATCCTCCTGGCCGCCGTGACGGGCCTCGGCACCGGCCTCTGCTTCGCCGGCATCACCGTCCGCTACCGCGACTTCGCGGAGTTCGCCAACCTCCTGGGGCGCACATGGATGTATCTCACCCCGGTGGTCTATTCGCTCCAGATCATCCCCGGCAAATGGCGGTGGATCGCCCAGATCAACCCCATGACCCATGTCGTGGAATTCTGCCGATGGTCGTTGCTCAACACCGGCTTTCCGCCGGACTATTCCATGCTGCCCTACGCCCTGCTCGTCGCGTTCGGATTGCTCGGACTCGGGCTCTGGA
>ENA-ORBV01012936-ORBV01012936.1-microbial-mat-metagenome-genome-assembly--contig:-NODE-12936-length-12772-cov-6.298937_pt1 | contig 12772 bp, 6 predicted proteins | sample MGYA00237777_ERZ505514 | MGnify/ENA primary metagenome ERZ505514 (study PRJEB26160, sample SAMN06269048) | microbial mat metagenome | isolation source: Oligotrophic lake microbial mat | place...
TGGCAGCATGTCCTCACCGTTTGTTGATGCCGTGATCAGATTTGACCTTGAAACAAGCAATCCAGCTAACTTTTTAAGCCTCTTGGCCGCTCTGTTCAACTTCGTTGAATCAAACCAAGCTGTAGATTTTTCGGCTACCATCACTAGCACTTCATGGTTGTCTGTGAACTTGGAAAAATGTCAGGGCTTCTTGTGCCCATTTTTGTGTTCCAACATGTTCTCATCTTTGTGTTGTTTGCAAACATTTTGTTGCTATTATGAACTTAAACTTTGTTTGTGAGTCGCAAACATGAAAAATAGATGTAAACAAGCAGTGAGGCTTGAATGCTGTGGGGATGTCACCCATTGTAGCTTTGACTTGGTAAATTCCATCCTTTTGGTCAGATCCAATCATTTTTGTTTGGATTTTTTTGAGTCCAAAGTGTCATTGCCAATGAGTTTCTTCGCAAAACTTCTGCTGTAGAAAAATTGATCATTTCAGCTGGAAGATGAGCATGTCATCCTTTTTTTAAACTAGCAGCTGCTGACTGTCCATGTCAATTAACTTTCCAAACTTCTCCAGCTCATTAGTCATGTTGGTGTTTGACAGATGAAGCAACACAAGAGTCTCAAAACAGCAATTGGGTGTCTTCCATGAGTTTTCATTGACATTGACAAAAACCGAAAGGACAAATTGATGAAGCAAAACAAAACAAAAAGTGATCCACAGCTAACAAAGGTTTGGCTTTCAGTCTGAAAAGAACCTCAACGAAAAGATGTTATGTGAGGAGAAAACAAAGACCTAATGCAAAACATGTTTCTTGAGTCTCAAGGGGCATTACATAAGAAAAAAGACCACACGAAAAAAAAAGCAAAAAGTATTTACCTCGGGCCTCCCGACTTTCACATCCAGTCTCGATTTCGGAGCTGACGTACTACGAGTACCCGCCGATCAAAAGATTCGAGAAAGATCCGGTCGCCGCCACCGCAAATCCTGAAAGTTGAAGAACGATGGGATGATCAATCGGCCGACACCATTGTACAACCGATCACGGCCATCAACGAAACTGCACCAACCGTCTGGCAACTACGAAAGGGATGAACTCAAAGTTTTGCAAGCCTACTACCTAATAGACACGAATCCAAAAAGATTAGCAAGATGATGAAATTCCGTAGTCGAAGAAGAAGCTCAACCTTATTCCTCCTCGTTGTACTTCTTGTAGCTCTGATTGAAGTCGTACATGGCCAACGAGCAGCAGTCTCGGCAGGATCCAAACTGCCACAACCCGGTGGAGGTAGATCTTCTACTACTACAGTCGTTCCTATTGATAGAGGAGGATCAGGTAAGAAGAACCTTTTGCAGCGTATATTCCGCAACAAGGCCAATGCCGACAATGATAGAGCAACAACATGTGCCGTCCACAGCGAGAATGAGCGCCAAAAACAACAACATATCTTTCTATCAACGTTGGCAGTTATAGTGGTCTTATTGGCATGTCATCTATATATCATGAAGGACAAAACCTACCCGCCTCTAGGGTCATTATCCAAACAGTTATTATTGCAATCATCATCCTTATCACCACCACCCACCACTACTGTCTTGGAGGATGGTGAGTGATTGATTGCCATTGGATGGACGGTCATGGTTTTGGCCTCTCTCTATATATCATTTGGCAACCTGTGGACGGCCTTGTGTGGTTGGCTGTCATGATTTTTCCTTGACTTGCCCCACTTTTTCAAATTTTCCAAAGTCTCACAATCACGTGTTTCTTTTTTTCGCATGAATTTATTGGCCTATACAGATGATTTTTCCGTCAATGACGAAGGACACGTGACGGCCAAACGGGGCTTGGAAACGGTCGATTTGGCCTTTGACAATATTCAATTGGAAATGGCTACCAAAGCCAAAAGGAACAAACGTAAAGAAGAGGATGATCCTGCCTCTGACAAAAAGAAAAGCAACATACGACTATTATTGGACGGGAGCATTCATGGACGGGCCAAACCAGGACGCATGTTGGCCGTCATGGGACCCTCTGGTGCGTGACAACCACAAAAATTAAATGTCGGCGATGGTTTGATTTGATTGCCATGGAATTCAAGCTCACAAAACAATTCTATTTTTTATTCGTTTTTTATTTTATTTTCGAAAGGTGCCGGAAAGGTAGGTAATCTGCGGAATGTTGGCATGGAATTTGTGGCGCCGCCTTGATCTTTTTTTTTCTCATCTGGTTATTTTCGTCTCCTCCAAATCCATTCTTGTGGTACAATCTTAAAACATGCGAATTATATTACAATGTAGTCGGTCTTTGTCCATGCCTTGGCTGGTCGTCTCAAGGACACCCGCAAGCTTTCGTTGAGTGGACGCCGCTATTTGAATGGGCAAGCCATCGATGGCGATTCTCTGCTGCCGTGTGCCTTGGTGGAACAGGATGTGAACTTTTTCCCGCACATGACAGTCCGGGAAACCTTGGAATTTCGTGTCTCGCTCAAGCTGGGGTCGCTTATTACCACATCGGAACGTGATTCGGTCGTGACAAATTTAATGCAACAACTAGGATTGAGCAAGAGTGCCGATACTATTGTCGGAGATACCAAAGTTCGTGGTCTCTCGGGAGGAGAACGAAAGCGATTGTCCATTGCGGTGGAAATGATTTCCAGTCCCTCCTTGATTTTTCTGGATGAACCGACCAGTGGTTTGGACAGTGCGGCGGCAGCTAGTTTGGTAGACAAATTGAGGCAGCTGGCCAATCAAGGCAAGACAGTGGTGGCGGTTATTCATCAACCGAGTCAACACGTCTTCAGCATGTTCGATGATTTGCTCTTGCTCAGTGATGGACAACAAATGTATTTTGGCCCCGTTAAGGATGCTCGTGGGTTTATGGAAAAACAGGGATTTGTCCCGGAAAAGGAAGTAGGTACTGCCGAATACGTCTTGGAATGCATTTCTCGATTTCCTCGATTGGACGAAACCGATGCTGATGCGAAAGAACGAGTCGCAGCCTTGGCTAGTCATGCCAAGTCCATGCAAAAGATTGACCTCGGGTTGGCGGAGCATGATGCCACGGACTCCTCCAAACACTTGTCGGTAGTAGCCGCCCGTCATGGCCCACGCGCCAATGTGTTTAAACAATTTAGTCTTTTGATGAAGCGAGCCATCAAGGAAGCCTTCCGCGGCAAGGGGGTGCTCATTTTGAAAACTGTTCAGCAAGTGACGGTCGGTCTCATTTATGGCGGTATTTACAAATTGGGTACCAATCAGGTATGTGGAACAGGAAGGCGAGAGATCTCTTACACACAACATTTTGCAGATGTGTATTTGTTTGACTCGTTGCTAACATTGCTGTACCTGTTCGATGAAAGGCGTCCATCCAAGATCGATATGGTCTTATATCGCTGACAGCCATTGGAGCTGCCAACATGGCGATTGCTGCTTCTCTTCGTGCATTTCCAAAAGAAAAGGCCATTGTGGCCAACGAAATTGCATCGCGAATGTATAGGACACTTCCGTACTTTGTTGGTAAAGCATTATCAGAGCTCCCATTAGTTGCATTTTTCAATGGCATTATGATGACGATTTTATACAAATGCACTGGGCTAAACACTGCGCCCGGTAAACTGAGGCAGTTCCTCTCGGTCGTCATGATGCATGGTCTCGCCGCAGAATCTCTTGGCTTAGCGATTGGCGCCGTCAGCGCCAATTCGGATGTCGCCCTCGGCTTATTCCCAGCCGTGCTCATTCTCAATATTATTTTTGACGGACGAAATATCTCTGTTGAGAATACACCCAAATATTTGAGATGGATTTCCAAAGTTGGGCTGATTCGATGGGGTTTCGAGGGGTTGTCACTGGTGGAGTTTACAGGCCTTAAATTTGACATTGGAGGACCAAGGCGCGGTCCTGTCGCAAGAACGGGAGAGGAGGCTTTGGAAAGAATGGGTCTTGGAGATCAAACTTTGAGCACTGTCTTCAAGGCCCAATTAACCATTACAGCTGCTTGCTGGGCCATGAGCTTTCTTGGTATGACGCTCACACGTCAAAAATTTCTTGTCATGAAAGCTCCTGCCGTCTAACTGCTATCTAGCTATCAAGATCTCATATCTGTAGAAACAATTTTCATGGCTTAATAATATCTATCCCGCGCGAAATAAGAAGGCACCCTCTGCGTGGGGCGACCGTACAGTTCCTTCTCTACCAATGCTTTGTTTTCCGCTGAAATGTATGCCATTTCGTCCTTGGTTTCATCCAGAATCTTGTGGAAAGACTGAATGTTCGCTTCTGTTTTTTGCAATGAGCTCTCGGCAAGGTATTTGGCTCTGCGCAAGGCGTCGCACTCATCAATGCTCATCATGAGGTTCCGTTCCAGCCCATTGTTCTCGGACCTAAGGGCATTCAGCTCTTCGTAAGCACCGTCCAGCGTTGCTTCGTATCTCCCAACTTGCATATCCAGCTCCCGCACTTTTTCATCCAACTCGTTTTTCTCCTGCTCGAGAGACCATATTTCTTCGTAGGCCCCCGCGAGATCCTGTTTTAAAGCATGCGCATTGCTGTTGAGAGCCATGATTTCTTTCTCTTTCTCTTCCACGTTACTCTGTAACCCCTCGATGGCAGACGACAAATAATTGCCCTTCTGGGAGCTCCGTTCAACTCTGGATGCAAGTTCCAGATTTTCAACCTCGCTGCGGCGGACTCTTTCATTCATATCCAGAAGAAGCTGCTTCCTTTCAACAGCCAGATCTTGAAGCCTCGGAATTTCCGCTGCTAAGCCGTTTCTTTCGTGCGTGAGTTCATCAATTTGCGAGGCTGCTTCCCTTAAACTTTGGTCGTACTGACTAAACTTGTCGCGGAATTTTATTTCGAGATCTCTTTCAATCTCTCTGGAAATGTCAGCTTCCCTTGTCCTCCAAGCTCTACCTATTTTCAAGATTGACTCTTGCAGCTCTTCTTGCTGGCGGAGACTTTTGTCGAGGCTCACTGCAAGCGCCTCGTTTTCCTTTGTGACAATTTGAAGCTTGCCGTTTGATTCATCCAACTGCTTTTGAACATCCGCACCTTTGGTGGCCAGAAGAGACATAGTCTCTGCATATGATTCGTTCTGACCAGCAAGGTTCTGAATCTGTTGCGTATTTTCCTTGATAATGTCCTTGTACGAATCAATCTTGGCGTTTGCAATTTGTTCGTAGGCCAACGCCCGTTTCCCACGCGGTGTGCAAAGCAACGTGTTTATTTTCTTTTGCAATTCGCCCTTTTTTTCTGTCAAGGTCCTGATGTGTTGATCTTTTCGTAAGAGCTTCTTCCCATCGCGGACTACCTTCCTCTCCAATCGAGCAATCTTCCTTCGTAATCCGCGGCTTTCTGCTGTGGAGTCACTCAGCTCCCCCTCATGTTGCTCACCTCGGCTCTTCAGCTTCGTCACTTTCTTCTGGAGTTTTTTGTTTTCTTTCTTTAATGCTGTATTCTCCTGCTGATAGGGTTCCATTTCTTTTTCCGCTGCCAGCTCCACCTCTAGTCGCGTGGCCTTTTCTTCGCTGGCTGCAAGCGACTTTTGGAGACGTTCGACCATTAGTAGCAGCGTCCTAGATGATGGTTTCTTCGCTTTCACTTTGTTCGCCTGCGAATTCGATCTGTCGCTTCCGCTTTGAGTCATTGACGACCTTGATGATGATGGAGAGCCAGCTAATTTTGACTTTTTCTTCTTGGCGCGCTTCTTGCCACTGTCATCATCTTGTGACCCCAACACTGCAGCCACTGCCTCGGGGCTATACATAGTCTCAACTACTTCCCTTGGTGTTCCTTGCGCAAGCCAGTACTTAATATCGATTTCGTCTTGTGTCTCGGGTGCTGAACCAACGTTTTTACTTCCACCCCGCATCTTTTTCAGGTGGCTACCTTCAGAGCTTGAGCTCGACGAAGCCCAAGAAGTACCGCGTGCACCTGAGGACAGCTTCTCCGAAGCATTTCCCCCATTATCTTTGATGACACTGGCATGAGCCACGAGAAGCTTTCCCAAAGCTGTTCCGTCTTGCTTAGGAACGAAAGTCTTGGAAGTATCCTCAGAAGCTACCAGCAACGCCCTCACTGTGGTTACCAGAAACCCCATCGGATTGTGCTTCTGACTCTCCTCCCAATCGTACACTGCAATACAGATAGGTCTGTCGACCTCGCCCCCACAGAGAAGCTGCAAGTCTACAACAGCTTCTTTCCACTCAGGGCTCAGGTTGTCGTCCAGGTGCTCTGATCTGTAAACCCGCTTCCATTCTATTGACCCACCATGCATGTCATCTGCTGCCATGATATCATAAAAAGGATCGGAACATCCAAACCAACCCTCGACATTGGACAGCTCCAACCCCCTCAACGAGAGGGAGAGGGAGGAGTCCTTGCTGATTTTGATTGGATCCAGTTTCAGTTTGCCCAGCTTAGCACTCATGACCATGACCTTTCCAAGTGCTGTTCCATCCATGTCAGGGACAAAGATATGGGAGGCATCTCCAGCAGCATTCAGCAGGTCTTTCACAGTAGTTTCGAAATGGCCCATTGGGTTGTGCTTCCCCCCCTCCTCCCAGTCAAACAAAGCGATTCTTATGGGCTTTTTGATGTTTCCGCACAGCAACCCCAATTCAATCTTGGCTTCTTTCCATTCAGGGTTCAGGTTGTTCTCTTTGTACTCTGATTGGTAGACGGTTTGCCATGAGGAACTGCCATCTGGAGCATTGACTGATATCATAACTTCATAGAAGGGGTCTGAACAGCCAAACCACCCTTCTACATTGGCCATTTCACTCCCTCTCAATGCCAAGTGGAGGATGGAGGTACTTTCCAGCTGAGAATTTCCACGGGCGGTAGGTTCATCCACTACCGCTGGGCCAATTGCTTGTGAGACAAGTTTCGGGCTGAACATGTTTTCCAAAACGGATCTATCCGTTCCGCCCGTATGCAACTTCTTAATGGCTTTATGGGCTTTCTCTGCATTCTGAGAGTCAACAGAGGCATCGCTGCTGTGGTCGCTTGCAATGGAGTTGGAACTTGCCAGCCATTCTGGATTCGTCCCTTGTTTCAGCGGACTACTCGGGGTCGCAACTTGGCTGGTACTGCCTCCCCACATATCCCTGAGCTCGGACTCTTCTGAGCTGTTGTCGGATTCCGAGCTAACATCTGATCGTGAGCTTCTCTTCTCTTTATCTGGTGAAACACGACGACCCGCATTTTCACCCATGGCAGGGACGTCCTTAGCTGCAGAGGCACTGTCATCTACTGTACCTGTACTGGCATCAACAACAAGAACCTTTCCCAAGGCTGCTCCATCTTGCTTAGGAATGAAAGATATTGAAATATCTCCAGCAGCTTCAAGCAGTTCCCTCAATGTGGTTGCAAAGAATCCCATTGGATTGTGCTTTTGGCTCTCCTCCCAGTCATACACCGCAACACAGACAGGTCTGTCCACATCACCCCTACAAAGAAGCTGCAAATCTACTGTTGCCTCCTTCCATTCAGGGTTCAGGTTGTCATTCAGGTGCTCTGATCTGTAAACACTTTTCCATTCTATTGACCCCCCAGAGCTCTCATCTGATGCAAAAAGCTCATAAAAGGGATCCGAGCATCCAAGCCAGCCCTCAACATTTGCCATTTCCCTACCTCTCAGAGTAAGAAAAAGGGAGGAATCATTGCTAATGTCAAGGAGTTCCCTCTCTTCCATTGTGCTCAGCTCAGCATTTGCAACAATAATCTCCCCAAATGCTGTTCCATCCTCTTCAGGGACAAAGGCATGAGAGGCATCCCCAGAAGCACTCAATAGGTCTTTCAAGGTGGCTTCAAACTTGCCCATTGGGTTGTGCTTCTCCCCCTCCTCCCAGTCAAAGACAGCAATTCTGATGGCTTTGTCAGTCTTTCCAAAGAGCAGCCCCAATTCAATCTCTGCTTCCTTCCATTCAGGATTCAAGTTGTTCTCCAAGTGCTCTGACTGGTAGACTGTTTGCCATGCTGGTGTGCCATTTGGGCCATCAACTGATATTGAAACCTCATAAAATGGATCTGAGCAGCCAAACCAGCCTTCAACATTGGCCAACTCAGTCCCTCTCAATGTCAGGAACAAGGAGTAGTCCGGTTTCTTCTGGTCCATGTTGCCTGCTTTAATATTAGCAACCGCGTCCTCTCCTCCGGCTGAACCGTCATCTAGGGGGGCATCTGTGTTGGAGCCATCTGAGTTGGAGTCTGACCAGGAAATTAAACCTGATGATCCCCCATCGTCTCCGGAATCAGCTTCTGGGGACCCAACTGATTCATGTTCCTCATCGTTGCTAGTTTTTTGCTCCTCCTTGATACCGGTCTTTTTGTGGGAAGACACCTGGGAACTGGTGTCGTCAGAGCTATTGCTCTCATCCGAGTCACTCCATCGTCTCATACCTGTCTTCGCTTCAGCGGTACTTTGCGGCACCTTTTTTGCTCTGCTCCCTTCGGAGCTGTCACTGCCGAAGTCGGCATTTTTCTTTTGGTTTCCTGACGTTTCCTCCCTCTCTAGCGCACGAGCAACGCTCTCGGCACTAAACATGTTTTCGAGAACATCCGTATCTGTGCCTGCGTTGTACAGGTCTCTGATGGCTTGCTCATTTTCTGCCGGTGAAGATGGCATGGCCACGTCGCCAATGTTCTCTTTTTCATCCAGCTTACCGATGTTGGAAGAAATCTGCAAGGTGCCTTCTTCGGAGCCTCCGTCCGACGGCGCATCCGAACTATTCCCTCCATACTCTTCTAGCGCGAGTTTCACATGTTCTGGGTTGAACATAGTTTCCAGTATTGCCTTGTCAGTGCCAGCTTCAAATAGGTCCCAAATGGCAATCTTATCATCCTCGCTCAGCGGTTCGTCCCATTCATCAGAAGACTCGAGCTTAGCCACCTGCGGATCGTCGTCCGATCCTAGGAAGCTATTGGGCGTCGACGCATCGGGCGCGTTGACGTCGTTTTTGCTTCCGCCCCACATATCCAATATCTCGCTTTCGTCTGAGCTATGGTCAGAACCTGAGCTGCCTTCACCTTCAGCGACAGATGACTCATTACTTTGCAAGCTATCGTTTTCCATCTCCTTAAGCGCAGATGCCACTAACTCCGGATCGAACATTCCTTCCAGCACACTCGAACGTGTGCCAGCAGCATGAAGGTTTTGTATAGTTTGTATCAAGTCATCATTGTTTGAAGCTTCGGAAGAGGAATTTTCTTCATTCTGCGCCGAATAGTTGCCTTCCGTCCTATCTGGCTCCCTAACCACGGTAGTATTCTCATCCACGGTGTCTAAGCTGGCATCAACAACAAGAACCTTTCCCAAGGCTGCTCCATCTTGCTTAGGAATGAAAGCACTGGAAGTGTCCCCAGAAGCTACCAGTAATGCCCTCACTGTGGTGGCAAAGAATCCCATTGCATTGTGTTTCTGGCTCTCCTCCCAATCATACACTGCTACACAGATAGGTCTGTCCAAATCACCCCCACAGAGAAGCTGCAAATCTACAGCTGCTTCCTTCCATTCAGGGTGCAGGTTGTCATCCAGGTGCTCTGATCTGTAAACACTTTTCCATTCTATTGACCCACCAGAATTCTTTGATGCAAAGAGCTCATAAAAGGGATCTGAGCATCCAAACAAGCCTTCAACATTTGCCATGTCCCTCCCTCTCAAAGTAAGAAATAGGGAGGAATCCTTGCTAATATCAACAGCTTCTGTCTGTTCCACTTTGCCTAGCTCAGCACTGACAATGATAAGCTCTCCAAAAGCTGTTCCATCCTCTTCAGGGACAAAGGTCTGTGAGGCATCTCCAGAAGCACTCAATATGTCTTTCACAGTAGTTTCGAAATGGCCCATTGGGTTGTGCTTCTCCCCCTCCTCCCAATCAAAGACAGAAACGCGGATAGCTTTCTCCAGGTCACCAAAGAGCAGCCCCAATTCAATCTCTGCTTCATTCCATTCAGGATTCAAGTTGTTCTCCAAGTGTTCTGACTGGTAAACTGTTTGCCATGCTAAAGTGCCACCAGGGTCATTGACTGATATTGCAACCTCATAGAAGGGATCTGAGCAGCCAAACCATCCTTCAACATTAGCCATATCCTTTCCTGCTAGTACTAAGCTCAGGATCGTGTTGCTGTCGATACCATCGGTGCTAGTTCCCCCTTCACACACAAGGCTCACATCTTTCGCGCCAAACATGCTTTCTAGGTCAAGACGACTGGTTCCTGCAGCTAGCAGTTTTCTAATTGTAGCATGCACATCCTCAGATGTATCCTCAGATGGGGATTTCTCCTTGCTTGATTTCTTCGTCTCGTCACGGTCATCCCCAGTTTTGCCTATACTCCTGCTATGCTGAACTTCAGATTGGCTAGAATCATTCGAATCTGAACCAGCACTTTGCACAAAAGAATCACCAGACGGCTCAACTTCAGATCCTGATCCAGCTGACTCGCTACCACTATCACTGAAGTAAATTACGCTGGAATCGTCGCGAGCGCCACCGCTATCTCCGCTGTGGACACTACTAGCGTCATGAGAGGAACTGTGGAGTTTGTCATCACCGTGGTCGTCACGTGTCGAGCTATGTTGCGAAGCAGATAGATTACCGCTTGCTGAGCCTGGATCGCCTGTGAAGTCATCGTGATTGCTGTTGCCGCCGGACTCATCGCTGAAGCGCCCGTCGTTTTCCGGCTCCGCTTCTTGCTCCAAAGTAGTAGGTCGATCGCCGCTGCCAGAATCCCCTGCAAAGAAGTCATCGTAATTACTGCTGCCACTAGACTCATCACTGATGCTGTCCTCGACTTCCGATTCCGCTTCCTCCTTTGCTTTTCCAGGCGTGGCCTCCTTGCCCTCGTCCGTGTCTACGTTCGAGCTCCCGGCGAATATCTTTTGAAAACTTTGATGCAAAGAACTATGCCAGCTGCTCACGCTGTCTGCGACGCTCTTTCCATCTTTACTGTCCTCATCTTCGCTCTTAGGTTTATTGGTCCCTATCGCGTCCTGCAAGTATGACTTCTCGGAGCTTGCAGAACTGCGTTCGGACACCGACGGCTCCTTTGAGTCGGCGCCGGACGAAACGCTCCCGTCAAATGCCTCGTGGGGAATTGATTCAGCGTCTAGCTCCAGACGCTTGCTTTCATCTTCAGACTCATCCATAGGCAAACCGGACGTGTCGCCATCGTGACTGTCGTCGTCTTGGTCGTCTACATCTTGTTTCGCCTTCGCAAGAGCCCGGGAAACTTGTTCTGGGCCAAACATAGTTTCGAGGACAGAGACTCTTGTTCCCACATTGTGTAAACTCAAAATCTCCGCGTCAAGTTTATCATCAACGGGCTTTTGCTCTGTTTCTGTTTCGGTTGGGTCCGTGTGCATCGAATCTTCGATTTCAGCAGCTGCTGGCTCTGACACATCTGATTCCCCGTCACTTCCAAAGGAGTCACTTTGTTCGAATGCATCGGGTCCTGACTCGGCGGACAGGGTCGAACTTGCATCACGCGGCCCAGCATCCGAGCTCTTTCCCGAGGATGATCCATATGAAATCGAGTCGTCCTCGGCAGAGCCCACACTGTCGTGTGTCGAAACCACGGCTTCAGCGTCTTGCTCCCCAGGTTCTTGTTCAGACTTTATCTCCGCATTACTGCCATGACTCCTTTCCTCAGGAATATCGCGGGCGTCGTTTGTTTCGTTGATACTGCCATCCATATCAGACTCAGACGCATCCGAGTCTGAAAGAAACGAAGCGTCCCCAGATAAATTTGCTGGCTGCGGCTTTGGGGCGTCAGGACTTATAAGCGTCGAATCTTGGTGCTCTACCGACTGGTCGTCGTCAGACATGAGCACAGACCCAGAATCATTTGACGATTCGTCGTCGTCTGACAGCTGTACATTGGACGAAGCTTCGTCTCTTACGCTTTTGTCCTCGCTGTCTCGCACAGATTCAACATCCGAATCCGATGGAACAGAACTGCCAGCCGAACTAGTTGCATCTGACGGATGGCCCAGATTACGGCTTTCATTAGCTGGTGGTTCTATGATTGGCTGAGCACTTCTTTCCGAGTCAGAAGGTATGGATGCATCAGAATCAGAATCATCGCCATCATCATCAGTGCTTGATTTGGGTTGAAGACCAATACTGCGGCTCTCGGACACTTCTACTTCTGCTTTGGGATGAGGACCCTGTAAATCTTGGCCAGACGTCCTCGAAGCCACAGAGCTTCTTTCTGAGTCGGAACCAGAGCTAGAGGGCATCGACAAATCATCCTCAGTGGTAGATTTGGACGGACGGCCAAGGCTGTTGCTCTCGTGGACTTCCAGGTCTGCTGCGGTTTCAGATTCGTGCAGAGCCTTATCGCGTTCTTGAGATGCTTCATTGTGCCCACTAGAATCATTTTTACTAGATTCTGAATTATCAACGCCCGAGATGTTGCTGGGAATGTCCACCTCAGCATCATGATCGCCGTCATCGATATCGGCATTTTCCTCCGAGTTCTTGCTCCGGTGGCTGTGATCATCTTCGTTTTTTTGCCGCTGCAAGAATCGAGCCATTGTCTCGGCCGAGTACATTTCTTCAATAACAGAAATGTCCGTTCCCAGTTTAATCAGTCGATCGATGTCTTGAACATCCTGTAAAAACGCTGATTCATCCGAACCATCTCCTGAGCCAGATCGGGAGGATTGCGACTCCATCTCATCTGAATAGTAGCTTCGATCCTCGTCACCTTTATCATGGCTGTCTCTTATACACATCTGACGCTGCCGACGAATAGAGAGGTGTAGATCTCGGTGGTCGCCGTATCATT
>ENA-ORBV01012938-ORBV01012938.1-microbial-mat-metagenome-genome-assembly--contig:-NODE-12938-length-12770-cov-6.022926_pt1 | contig 12770 bp, 12 predicted proteins | sample MGYA00237777_ERZ505514 | MGnify/ENA primary metagenome ERZ505514 (study PRJEB26160, sample SAMN06269048) | microbial mat metagenome | isolation source: Oligotrophic lake microbial mat | place...
GCAAAATCCTTCGAAGGATGCATGACATAAACTGTGATCCAGTTCTTGTATTCGCGAATGTCAATCTCTTGATTTCCATCAAGGAAGATCTTGTACACGGCCCGGCCCTTCTTGGTCCTTGTATTCTCCATCTTGTAGCCTCCAATCGTCTCAGCTGCAAGTGAGGGTAGAGACTTCCCATTGAAGAAGCATTTGCCACCACCACCAACCTCAAGGATGTCATCGCCAATGCGAATCACAACATCAGAAATGTAGGAAAAGATCTTCTTGAACGGACTGCTTCGGATGTGCACAGACAGTCCTTTGCCTTGCGCAAAGTGACTGGCCTCCAGGAGGATGAGGTCGCAATGTCCATGAAAGTCGTAGTGCTCATTGCGGAACGTGTAGAAATGCGGATCGCCGCCAGCACTGATGGAACTTACGGGTGCCAGGCTTGGAGAGCTACTGGCAACAGCGCTTGGGCTTGCACTTGGTGCATGGCTGGGCACAGCAGAGGGGCTAGCAGAGGGATTTGAGACAACACCTATGACCCACATCGAACCGGCATCCGTGGCAAAGTCATCATTGAAAGTGTCAGCCAACAGAACTGCTTTGCCGTCCCCAGTGATTCTGAAATCTCGATCAGCAGCGCCAGGCACAGTCAGGTCCGCATCCACCCCGAGCTGAGAAAAGGTGCCACCAGATTTGCGATACACCCGTCCGTAACGGGGGGATCTGTCTGTTGCTGAAGCAACAAAGGTGTTGCCATCATCAGAAAGATCCACTCTTTGACCAAAATATTCACTGCTGCGGGTCCCTAGAATGTCCTGATTGTGAGTCCAACCGGACCCCCCACTGTTGGTGTACACCGAAACAGCTCTTGAGGTGAAAAAGAAGATGGCAGTTCAGAATGGTGCTGTGAGTAAGAATGCAGTTAGTAGCCACACACAAGAAGCCATTGTTGGAGCTTACCCTCTGTCGGACCCTCCAATGTTGCCCAAAAGGGCGCCCACAATCATGGTGGTGGTTGATCCGACCGTAGCAAGTGGCACATCGGACCCAAAGTTGGCAGCGATTCCAAATCCTCCAATCACAACTCCAATAGAATTCCAGGTAGTGCCATCGTGCCTGTAGGTATGGACCTGTCCTTGATTGGAATTGTAATTCATTTCACCAACAGCCAGCATGTCTCCCGCCGCATTCAGTGCAACAGATTCACCAAAACTTGTACCCCCTGTCAGAACTTGCTTGCTCCAGGCACCATCCTTATACTTGAAAAATTCAGCTCTATTGTTGTTTGCTGCACCCGCACCAGCAATTGTGTTTCCATCTGCGCTCATGGCCAAAGTCCAGCCAATGTATGCATTGGATGCACCCCCGCAATGACTTACTGTAAGCTGCCATGTGGTGCCATCAAAATCATACACATAGACACAACCATTGTTATTGAAACCACCCGTGTCAGCAAAAGGAGCCCCCACTGCAATGCGTTGGCCATTGGAGGAGAGTCTCACTGCGCTGTTTCCAAACAGGTCATTAGGGTTGGGTTGGGTGATTTTGGATCCTTTTCGCACATAATTTGATCCATTGTAGGTAAAGACTTTGCAAGGCTTGTTGGCAGAACAACCTACAATGGTGGTTCCATCACTGGAAATGTCCCTGGCTCTCCCCAATAGGTCACTTGCAGCATTACCATACACTGGTCCTCCCAAGGCGCTCCAAGTGCCACTGGTTTGTAACTGGCGCTCCTGGGGATGCTTGTCATCGGCAGCCATCGGTAGTAGTGCATGGTGGTTGTCGGCGATTACTTCTCCAGACTGACAATGACCTGTAGCTAAGGAGGCTGCGAGCACGAATACCAGCAGAGATTGTCCAAACTTCATGATTGAAAGGTAGTTGCACTGGGGTGGTGTATCGTTCGTAGGCGGGCGATTCGGCAGTCGGTAATGCGGGAATATGGGTGGACGGAGACAGAATCTGGCGGCCCCTTCGGTCTGTGACAGTGTTGTTCAGATCCGATAGCAAGATAATCAAAAGCAATAAAACCGCTTGCCAATACAACACTGGCAGCAACAATCAGTGTTTGCTTTCAAAGTAGGGACGAGCACACGAGCTTCGTAGTCGAAGGAATTGGCCGTGGGTATGGGTGGATCGGCGGGTGGACCGAGACAGAGTTTGTGCAGCTGATGTGTTGGTTGCAATCAGATTTACCTGCAGCTAGTGTGTTTGTTGCACTGGATTTACCAGCTCCGTACGCAAAACTTTTGGCTGCGGAAAGTCGGTTTGAGTGGTCCCTTCCTATCTTGCGAGATAACAATCAAACTGTACAGTACTAGTAGTCAACAGCCGCTCAATCTTCGTCCGTTCTGAGGCTGGATTATATTTGCTTGCCACGGTTTTGTTCAAATCACTTTAGCTAATAGCTACTATGAATAGTTAGGCATTCACACGAAACCTAAATTAAATCAATCGCCTTGGCCGCTTGAAAGCAAAACCACTTGAGTAATTCAGTAGTAGCTAGAGTGGTACCGGTACTAGCCGGCTAGATACTAGTAGCCAGTAGCTAGTACTGGTACTTGGGGTGGCAAATGGCCGAGGGGTCATGGCGCAAAATCAATAGTTATGGCCAAGCGACTCGCTCGGCGAGGGTCATAATTCATTAAATACTCCGAGTAGTGCAATACCGAAAGACTGCATAACGTTACTGGTAAGGAATGTGGTCGTGACAGATGGTTAGAGAACACAGATGAACAGATGTAATGCTGATAGCCAAATGAAAAGACAGAAGCGTTCAGGAGAGAGAAAACTTCAGCTTATTCATCGGAAACTGATATTGTACTACAGTAGCAACTGGTGAAGTAAACAGAAACGACCATTTGAGGTCATAACAATGACTTTGAAGTGTGAAAGGTGTCAGTGAGCCAGTAGATGACTGTGCGTGCATGCCGAGTGCAGAACGGAAGTTGCCGTTTTTCGTTCCTCAGCGAGTGCGTGTTGAAAAGTGTACACCCTAACGCTAAGGTTTTTCCAGCCAGCTTACCCTAGATCCAACTTGATTTTGCCACCATGCAATTTGCTCGTTTCCCTCGGAGCAGTGGCCATGTTGGTTTTCCGGGTTTTGGCATGTTCAACACGGTGCTAGTGGATGAAAGTTTCAATGATTTTCATCTCCATGAAAATTCAATAAAATTTTTAGGTTGACACATCATTGGAAAGCTCTTGTTGAGATCTGTTTTTTTAAGCAACAAAAAGAAACAGGTTGCATCAAAAAAATGTTCCAATTCGCAATGTTTTGATGGATTTTTTTTGCTCGGCAATGTCACCAGATAGCAAAAATTTGCAATGAGAACATTGATTGCACCTGTGAAGAGAACTTGCTGTGCAAAGCACAACCGTGATGACAGACCACAACAGCCAACACGCTGTTGTCACTGAAGAGAAGGATCCAACAAATGCATGCACAGGGCATTGCAGAACAAATCTTGATGCATCATGATGAATGTCATTGAACTGATGAAAATTGAACCACAAAAGACAGTGTTAAAGTTGCCAAGAGCAGCAGAGCGCATGTTGATTCCAACTGAACTGGAGTTTGGACATCATTTTGATGCATTGATGTCATTTGAACTGATGAGAATTGAACCACAAAAATCATTGTCAAAGTTTTCAAGAGCACCAGAATGCATGTTGGTTCCAACTGAACCAGAGTTTGTGCATCAGGGAATTTTGCATCAACAACAGAAGTTGCTGCCCTGTGCACTGAAGTTAAGGACATGAAATGATGCAGACAATGATGAGAACACATGTGTCATCATGATGATGAGATGACAAATTTGAAGGAGCGCAATCACAAATCATTGCAAAATGAAAATGCTGTTCTCTTCAATGTTTGAACCAAGGCACAATTCTGTCTCCCTGTGGAGATGGTTGAGCAAGAGAGTTCCAGAGAGTGGAATTCAAATGAAAACCACGCGCGCTGGCATGGGCCAAAGAGCGCTGGTGCATTCACGGTTGCGTTCTGATGCTCGGATGAGCATGTTGACAGCCTCCTTGGTGATCAGACAGCCAAACAAAACCCGTGTCAGTCAGGCGACTGAGGCACACAGCTGATTCGCACAGCGCAACAGCACACAAATGCACGGGTTGGCGCCGGTTGGCACCGGTTCATTCTCAACAGTCACACAGCTGATTCCCACAGCAAATCAGCACTCGAGTGCACCGGTTGTCACCAGCTGCGATCGACTGAGGGCGCCGGTTAGCACCGGGTTTGTCAGGGTTAGGGTTGACCCCAGGGAGACGCTCTCTTGCCCTCAACGCCACATTGGAGACAAGAAAGAAGAAAAATTCTTCTTTGCAAGAACAACCTCAGCAGATTTGTTGGCAATGGCACTCACATCAATTTCAAAATGAAGTGAACAGTGGGTTGTGAAGGATCAATGTGATTGTCCTCACCATTGATTTGCTAAAAGACCATGATCAAACAAACACAGAGACCCATTTCTGTGACAGCATGCACGTGTCAAATTTGTGTTGGTTGATGAAGGAAAAAATGCTTGCATCTGAAACACAAAGTGAACATTGGCCACCATGGACAAAGTTGGTGAGGGGAAGCCATGTCAGCTGAAGAACACAAGGAACTGAATGGCGCATTCCATTTCAATGTGAACAGGACATCTTCAAAAACCAGTTGCAGTGCAAAACAACCAATCTCTTGGATTTGTCTGTTTGAAAAAGAGTGAAAAGAGTTCGAATCGACCTTTCCTTTGCATTGGTCAGGTGTTTTCTTGGGTGACTGCTTCCCTTTGACAGGAGAAGTCTTCTTCACCTCCTGCTTAGCTCGAACTGGTTTGTTTGGGGTCTGTGTTGCAAGACCAGTCTGTTGAGTCTTCGCTGGTGTCTTAGGAGTCGAAGCAACTGAAGCGAAAGTCTTGGTCTTTGCTTGCTTGGGACTGGGGACAACTTGGTTTGTCGTCTTAGATCCAGACTGAGGTTGTGGATCCGTCGACTTGGGAAGCGCATCCGCAGCCACCACTGTGTTGACTCCACGTCCTTGTCCATGCGTTGCTTGTTGATGTGCAACTTGGGTGGAAAAAGGAACCTTGGGTGTCTGCTTGGGTGGAGCAGCCTTGGTGGCCTTCGAACTCGCAGGCACAGGAGAAAGAGAACGTGCTCTGCGAACTGTTGGACAAGGTGCCTTGCTAGCAGGTGGAGGAGCAATGTTTGCTTTCTTGCGCTCGTTTCTGGTCATCGCCTTGGTCTCTTCCTTGTCAGTTCCGACTTTGTCCTTCTCGAAAAAAACTTCACCTTTGTGTTCGGGATCACATTCGTCATCACTGTCCGAAAAATGTTGCAGTCCTTCTGGAGCACAAAAGTCGTCAATCAAACAGCGTCGGTTTGCATTGAAATCGGCGAGACTGGAGGTTCAATTCTTGTTCACCAACAACACCTTCATTGCCGGTGCCTGCAAATGCATCTGTTGCATCGGCATCAACTGTCTCTTCGATGGATGATGTGAAGCCATGTGCTCGGAGCTGGAACTTGTCTTCGTCCTCGTCGTCTTCAGATTCGGAGAAGTGAAGCATCCCTTCGAACATCTTAGCTGTGGACTTCTGCTCGATCAACTGATCTTCTGGTGTGTTGGAGTCATCGACCTTGCCGCTTGCATCAACATTCACAGCTTCATCCACATTGGAAGAACGATTGGGATCTTGTTCTTTCTCGTCATCCGAATCGCTGAACTCCAATGAACCTTGGATCTTGTTTCCAAAACTGTGCATGTTGACTTCTGGGTCCGCTGCTGACTCTTCATCAGAAATGTCTGAGTCCAGCCGTTCGTGAGTGTGTGGTTGCAGGTGAGTGTTGGCTTGCTGGGCTTGGAGCATCATGTCAAAATTGACTCCTTCGTCCTCGCACATCTTTCGAGCAGTCTCCGCATGGGACACTTGGAGTGTTTCGAAATTGTTCACATCGACCAACGTTTCTTCTTCCTCTTCAGGGTCATCGAACACTAGGTCGTGTTGTTCAGCTTCCAACTCTTCATCCGAGTCGTCGAAAATTGAATCATGTTCCTTAGCCTCCATCTCGTTGACTTCGGAACGTTGGGCTGCATGCTCCTTTCCTTTGTTGAAGTGGTGCGCAGTGATCTTTTTCTTGGCTGGATCCGACAATTGATCCCATGCCTTTTTGTCCGAATCTCCTAACGCATTCCAAGTCCCGCGATTCTGGACTGATTGCCTTGCATTTGATTTGCTAGGCGCTTGTTGTTCTGAGTCTTCTTGAATCCGGCACTCTTGTTGCCATTCCTGTTTCCAAGGTGACGGCCTGTCTTGGGATTGTGCTGATTCATTGCATTTGCCTCGAACCACTTGTCAAGGTCTTCTTCTTCATCTTCATCGAAGTCGTGAGCACTGATCTCATGATCAAGTTCATGGTCAGCAGCACTTCGACGACAGTTGCGGCCTGAACGAATCCTTCCACTGTCATGAACTTGGGCTTGTTGGGAAAGGAAATCGACAAACTGGCGCAGAGTGATCTCATCTGGTGGGCCTGCCGACGCTTCAGTTTGGCGGTGCAGAATCAGAACATTCGCAAGATTGGGTGTGTTTGCTATCAAATTCTGCAGCATGCGGACTCCCTGCATGTCATTGATCTTCGAATCAGGGCACATCTCATTGAACTTGTTAGCCTTGTCTTCGCAGAACGTGATGCACTCCCCTTGAGTTCGATTCCATTTCCCATCGTCAAGTCTGGTGCTCATCAACCATCCTGGAACAGCTTTGCCACTCAAAGAGGTGGACATGGACTTGTGGCAGGTCTCGCACATTGGTCCCCAAATGAGGGCAATGTCTTTGGTCTTGGAATGGGACTTGACAATCAACTTAGCCTCGTGGTGCAGCATGTTGTCTCGGAGCACCTTGCATGAGAAACTCTGTTGCGCCTTGTGCAGATCCGCATCGGTGACAACACAACTTGGGTCGACCAAATGAGCAAGGTTCTGTGATTCGAGAGCAATCAAAAATGCATCCTTGTGATCCACCCAGTTGTTGGCTTCACGAAAGGGCTTGAAGTCTCGTGCGCTTGGCTTGACCAACTTGTTCCAATCCAAAAGACCTTTGTTGTGAGAGATGGCTAGGCCCCATGGTTCAATTTCCTTAGCAGGATCATGCTCGGAGTTGCGGAAAATCTTGAATTGTGCCGGCAATGCAGTGTCGAGGACATCAATGCTTTCACGCTTCTTGTGGGATTCATGATGACAGAACACAAGAAATGCTCGCAGCATCATCTTAAAATTCAACTCCAATGGGACAAGGTCTCCTCCCTTCTCATGCTGCAGGCCATCGATGTCGGCTGCTGTCAAGTCAACAAAATCCACATTGAACTGGGCAACACCAAAGAACGACAGGATGTGTTTTCCAGTGGGGATGCGGCACTCCGCAAACATTGACGAGGGCAGTCAACAAACGAGCCTCATCAGCAGCTTTTTCCTCCGCTGGAGTCATGGCAACGACAGCAGATGCCGTTCCCGTTGTTCCGCTCATTGTCTCTTAGAACTTGACTGCGACAAATGTCAATCTGATGAACGACAATTCTTCACCATCAAATCGACCAAACAAAGGACGAAATGCAGCGAACAACACCTTAGAAAAGAAACTTTCCTACTCCAATGTTTCACCAAAAGAACAGATGCTTTTGCACGCAAATTTGAAAGTTATGAGTGTCAGACTGCCACAGAAACAGCTCCATGTTTTCCAACAAGATCGACATCTTCATTGGCAAGATTGCTCACACGGTGCGTGTGTTTCGTCATGGTGAGATGCTCTTGTTGCCACATGCCCGCAGGATTGCACAACATCGTGACAGAACACGTCGTGGGAACTCTCACTTTTCCGTTCCACTTTGTGTTCCGCATTGGATCTTGCATCTTTTCCTTTAGGGCGCACATCAGCTCTTGGGCTGGAACTCGGGATGCGACTCTGATTCATGGACTGAATCACGGGTGAAATCGCACCATTGTCAGAGATGACAATGATGATGACAGCAGAAGCAACACCATCAGCAACGACAGCGAAAAACAAAAACAGTCTTTGAAGACGCGGATGTCATGCACAATGAGATGACAATGACGAAAGCAGCAAAGCACGCAAAAATGGAACGCAAATGTCACAATGAAATGAAGAGTGCGGCAAAGGCCAACAACACTGACATGAAAGTGCACACATTTTGCTGTGCCCAGAAAGTCATGGTGCTGCACTTTGGTTCGGAACAACCCGGAGAAACACAGTGTTGCTCACCAGACACTTGGATTTGTTAACTGTGGAAAGGATTCCATCACTTTGAACCTCCATCTCCACTTCAAGAATGAAGGTTCAAAGGGAGGCAACAATGTGGTGAATCGGATGAGAAAGCAGACATTTTTTGATGGATGCGTGCAACCAGACAAGGAACACATTTGAGAAACGAATTTCCTGTTTGACAACTGTGCCGGTCAGAATGACAATCAAATGGCGCTTCGCATCTCATGTTGTCTGGCAAACAAAGGGTGTTGTGATGTTGACAGTGCCACATTTCTTGTCATTCAAAATGCGAACAACAATTGCAACAGGATGTTCAACTTGTTGAAGAAGCAACAACGGAAACGCAACTCTTGCGCTCCTCAAGATGTGCCAACCAACTTGTTTCACAATTCACAGATCAAAGCAATTTGAGCTGACCATTGGAACTTTTTTGATTTGAAAAGGCATCAAGATGAACACTTGGGCCAAACGGAAGACGTGTGCAAGAACCATGTGTTCAAGTGCAACAAAACTGACCCGGAAAACATTCACATTCAAGATCAATCATCAAGGTGACAAAGAAAGAACGCATGAACACAGAATGGCCGCAAAAGGATTGCCCAAAGCCATTGCTGCCTCCTGGAATGAAAGGCATTGATGGAAAGAACTTTATGACAAGTGATGACCTCCAATCCATGTTGAAAAACGCAAGGATTGCAAGCACCACACTGCAGATCCCGGAAAAGAGCGCGGTGACAAACCAAAAGCCAACACCAAAGCATCAAAGAAAGCAAGACACGATTGCACTTCAACAGCACAAGTGAAGGATCCTGAAACAATGGAAATTTGGTCCCCAGCGTCAGCAAGCAGAATGAAAACAATCCAGTTCTGCCCTCTCCATTGGCTTTGTTTGCATGGCTTTGTGATTGATGACTAGCCAGCTAACAGACAGACAGACAGACAGACATGATGTGTTTGAGCAGTGGCAACACTTTGAATGTCAATGTCTTTTTTCGAACACATTGGTTTCTACAAACCATGCACAGATGTTGGATGCAGATCTCTGTTGTCATCAGTCTTAGAGCAGTCATCATGGTGCACACCAATCCAATTTCCATTGATTCCTGTCCTTTCTAACAAGCAAAAAAGCACCTATTTTCGTCAGTCGCATGAACCCGAACCCTCGACGGATCCTTCGACTACAGGCGAACAATGCCTTTTTTTTCCTCCCGTCTTCCCTCATGTTGGGCTTGTTCGTTAGCTTTCAGATTCTCATTTTTTACCAGTATGATTATGAGTTTAATTTAGGTTCTTGTGATTGTCTAGCTAAATTGATTTGGAGAAAACCGCGGCAAGTAAAAGGGGACTGTACTACTCCACAGAGTATAGGAAAAGTCCAGCCGCACATTGGAGGGAGAAACGGCCAGCAACACCCGTTACAGTTTGTCAAGTATTTGTCGTTCTTTTTTCATCGTCAATGTGCCGTAGTCGGTACTGCACTTGTGGTTCCATCAAAGACAATTTGGGGGACATCGATAGACGAGTTGCCATTCAATACAATGCCTAGACCCCGTTCCATGGTCGTTCGTTCCACAAAAGCTGCTCGTCTCTTGACCATATCTGCCAGTCCGACAGCACCATTTTCCACCTCAAATTGGGGGTAATGGAGTCAGCAAGGCGTGGCCACGGTCAAGGAACTCGAACCCAAAACGCTGGAGGAGCCGCACAAGTGATTGGACCGATATGCGGATTTAGAACACAGTGGAATAAAAAATGTTCCGTTCCTGAAACCGTCACGCCGCCTTGAGCAATAATGATGACGTTGATGATGCCTTTTGCGGATGGGAATTGACAACCTATGCTCTCAAGGGTGTATGCGGCCAACTGGGACACATCAAGGATCTTATCATGATGGACATTTACCAAGGGCTTGCCGAATCGGCCAGCAACGATCCCGAGTGGTGGTGGAGGAGCGGGTTGCTGGCGCTTTGTAGAGGCAGCGTTTTGGGGGCCATGGTTGATTCAACACAGAATTCCGCTCGTATATCTTCGCCCAAAAGTAGGATGATGATGTGGTTGGCCCCCCAAAGAATGCCTTCTGCTTTCGCGGATCGTCATGGTCGAGCACGGCCGGTTTATTGGTTGTAGGTTTGGATGGCGCAGCAACTCCCTGTGTATTGTGGTGGTGGTGGTTGTAATGGATGTTCTTCTTGCGCTAGCGCTAGATGGAGGTTTTGTTTGTAACACCTATATGCACCAGTAGCTGGCCCAGTCACTCAGCTGCGTCATTGCGTTAGGAAGGAGCCATCTGTTTAGACTAGCCCCGAACTGAAGAGAAGAAAGAGATCGACCCGAGCTGAAGAGCATCTTTCGTTTGTATCCTACTGTAGCTCGCTCACATAGCTGTACTGTAGAAGTGTAGTAAGAGAAGTCACGGGTTCCCGACATCGAAAGAAGAACAAGATCGATGGCATGATGAAGAAGATCATCACAGTTAAATGAGATGACGAGATTTCGGTCGCATCAATTACTTGCTGTCAATTCTGGCGCTGGGATTCTCTTTCCCTAAACACTTCATTCTCGGGCTCGGGCAGTTCGCGATTGCTATCATCCTCAATTGATTGATTCAGCGTAAAAGGCAACGCACAGATGCCGCGCGGATGCAGACATATACGTTGCAGCAAGTTCGTCATGGCTTACAAGATAAGATAAATCCGACTCTTGCGGTTGTGGTTGTTGTAGCTGTAACGGATGTTCCTTCGTGAATTTGGAGGTTTTATGCAGGCACATATGGCGGAAATATATCATTTCAGCCCTGCCCGGATGATGAGAGCGTGTTGGCTCTTTCTTGGGCCATCTTTTCAAGGAGGGATTGCCCGCGAGAATGGTGCTCCACTACTTTCTGTTTGGAGGGACAACTCGAGAGTATGGTAGCAGTTGTGCGCCCGTCGATGGATCAATCCTTATGGATCAATCCTTTTCGATTAGAGTCGGTGCACCTGCGGTGGCTTCTTCAGCAGCGGCGGCGATCTCTTTTTGAATGAAAGCACTAGTAGAGTCCATGCCTAATGCCGACCACAGGTGCCTTGTCTTGTTCTGGTTGTCGTCGTTCGTTGTTTTTGTTGGAGGATCTGTCTTATTTCCTGTCGCCGCCGCAAACAACTAGGCAAGAGTCACCCATGCCAATCACGAACTTTTACTAGACCGTATGGAACTGCCAGCAGACCGGGCAGGGTAGGAAAGAGGCGCCGCTTGGTTTATTTTATGGACGACCACACTCAATCAAAGAGTTTCGCTGTTGGTTTGGAAGTGCTTGTGGTAGCACATAGGGCTCGAAGCATATGCTCCGCCAGTCATTCATCGAATAAGGCGAGTGAGTCCGCCGGTGGTTCTTCTCTGCGTCGACAAACAACTCCTACGCTCGACGAGGGCTTCCGAAGCAGTTTAGATTGATGCCGCAGTAGTTGAAGGGCTAGCGTAGTCTCCGCATTGCGTCCACCGTATGTAGGAAGGCCCCTCCGCCAAGTGGATCTGCTTCAACGACAGGGACTCTACTTCAAGGTTCTTCTTTTCCTTTCAGACCGAATCCGTCTCGGACAGATACTGCTGTGGTGGTCGCACTGGTTGCAGTAGAGGTGTTTGCGCCGTCATTCCTACAGCAGCAAGCAAATCTGGGTTCAACGCTAAAGACTTTCGCCAGGATCTTTATTTCCAGAGCAGTAGGTGCATCTTGCTTCCATGATTGTATGGGTGGACATCCTCGGTAGTGGTGGATGATGATCGTGATGATTTGTTTCAAATTGTTGACGTCGATGCTGTTTACGTTGCGACGGCAAATCCCTGAGCCTTTTGGGGGACTTTTCGTTCACAGAGCGTTTTTTAATGAGAGCAGAAGGTGTATAGCGGAATCCGCCGTCGTCGTCATCCTAATGATTCTTGACACACACTGTGCGGGTACATAGATAGCTGTTGTCGTTGTTGCTGCACCGATCCACCACGCACGTTGCTTTTGCATGTATTGAGCGAGGCAATCTCTCTCTCTCTCTCTGGTCTCGGAAAGAATATCTACTAGCAGCAGTACTTGTAGGTGACGGCGGTCCATCGCTGGCCTCGTAAAAAGAAAGAAAGAAAAGTTTCACAATCGTCGTCGTCCATCAGGCAGGAGTCTCCACGTCATCATCATCGTCATCATCATGATCATCATCATCTGCCGTTGGCCTCGCGGTCTTTCGGATGTTGTAAGTAGAGTCCAACAGAAATACCAGCACGACAGTGCTTGAGGAGAATTGTTTCAAAATCCAATGGCCTCCCTGATTTGATGATGCATGTGGACTTGAACGGTTCCATCTCTGCAATGTGAGGATGCCACTCCTACATGGGCTCTGAAGATGATGTCCCTGTCCTTCTTGTCGTCGTAGGTACGCTTTTCTTGTCATGGGTTGGTCTTTTTGTATTTGTCAACTGCCGTACCTGGCTGCAGTCTTCTTCGTCTCCGCCGTGCCGTCAAGGCTTTCATCC
>ENA-ORBV01012939-ORBV01012939.1-microbial-mat-metagenome-genome-assembly--contig:-NODE-12939-length-12769-cov-3.703829_pt1 | contig 12769 bp, 17 predicted proteins | sample MGYA00237777_ERZ505514 | MGnify/ENA primary metagenome ERZ505514 (study PRJEB26160, sample SAMN06269048) | microbial mat metagenome | isolation source: Oligotrophic lake microbial mat | place...
GCAAGCAAGAGGTTTTCAGTGACTCATTGGATCGGGTGCATGTACTGGTCGATGCTGCGTTGCAGGACAAAATTGACGCTCTGAGTGAAGAACAGCCCGATGCCGTCCCTGGTTCGGACTTGGCTGCCTTCACGGCTCTGAGAGATAATGCAGATCAGCTGAAAAGTGTGATTGCTGACCGCGTGCAAATGCTGTATGCCCGACCATTGCTGTTCAGCTCAATGTTGTTCAACATGTAAGTAAGCTGGACATGTTCCATGATGCATCGTTCCACTTTGCTGACCTCCTTTTTGACGATTTGCCCCTTTCGTCGTTTCACCATACGCCCCGTTTTTTTTTTTTGGATGACCAGCCACCTGGGTCTAATGACGCGTAAAGAGCTATCTAGCGTCATCAAAGGAACCGGTGGATACGAGCTTCTGGGCTCGTTTCGTCGTTTACCGTCCGAAGCAGCTGCAAAGGCCTTGCAAAATCTGGTGCCAGTGCCACCTGCCCAATCGGTGCGTTGTTTGATGACCCTTTAAAGCGTGCATGTTTATGCGTTTTGACGGTCATCTATCTGACCATGCAGAACTTTATTCAAGAGTTGGTGCAAGAGCTCGCAACTCCAAGTGATGCTGCTAACGCGTTCCTTGCCTCGGTACCGAACGGCATCCTAGACAAAGCTCGGTCTCTGGACGTCTCCATTATTGGCGGCAAGGTTTGAAGTGCCTCTCGCCAGCATCACTGCATAATAGTTGTAATAAGCATGCAAATCCTCTCTGTGTTGATCAGGGGCATTTTGGGAATCAATCACGCAACCAACGAGAGGTCCCTTCTGACATTTCGTAGAACATCAAACGTCCGCTTCACACGTTGAAGCTGTATTGTGTGCTTGTGCAGGCAAAGATAGGCAAGGACGGCACGCGATGGTTCCAAAAGTGGCGTGCTGAAGTCAACACTGTCGTCAAGGAGCAGGAGGGCCGCGTTGCAAGAGGTACTTGTTTCTCTCACCACATCGATAGAAAAAGCTGCTGCATTGGTATTGACTGTTCCTAAACATATTTAGTTCTCGCCAAAGCGCAGCGCCTCGCCACAGAGAAATTGCTGCAAGCAGTGGAGGACGAGGAGAAAAAACTGGTGGCCAAGCCACCCCGTCCAGCACGAGGCAAGCCACCTGTCACTTTAGAGGAGAAGATAGCAAAAGGATTCAGTGCCAGCAATTCAAATGCGGCTCCGTTGGAGGTTTGGGACTTTCGGCATGTAGCAGTCTTGCTTGCTGTTGTGCTTTGCATCTTACTCAGATGGCTTTCACACAGCTGCGTCGAACACTCATGTCCAAGTTTGTCAGCGGATTCCCAGTGAACGACGTCAGTGCCCATTTCCTGTCGACCGTGCAGGATACCATCGTTAGTTCCGCGCAGAGCCTATTTCATCATGACTTGCAGCTTCTTTTTGCTGAGCGCGAGCTCAACCTAGATGATGTCCCCTTCAACGTAGGTGAATCTTGCGCTGATGTGTGTTTTCATGTGTCCCACCAACCCGTTTCACTTGGGATCGTAGCGTCACTGGGACCAGCTGGAGCATGCGATTCGAGAGACAACAAAAGCAGCCCATGAGGTCTGACCGACCGGTTTATGCAGATGGAAACCATTTGTTTGACCGCGCAATTGCGTCGTTACCGTTTACCTTCCACAGCGCACTTTGTCGCCGGACCTGTTGAGTAAGAAGCTGAACGCCAGTCTGAGCAAGGCATTGCAGAGGTTGCTTGGGCGACTGCGCTAGCTTGTGCATTGCTGCACGTCTGAGTGATCTATGAACCATCTTTTGTTGGTCCAGGGAAATACGTGTTGAACAAGTAGATATCGCGCAGAATTCGCCGACAGTGAAGCAGCTGAAGCAGGTACGATCAATTCATGTTAGTACTATCGGGCCTATACATCAGCGTCTCGGTCGCCTGTTGCAATTGGTAACTGCAGAAAATCACCGGCTTCGTGCAGAAGATTCGGCAAGCGTTGGAAGGCGATTTGATTGCATTTATTACAGACGTGCTGCGCCGTCGTGCCAAACAGCTCAAACAAACTCTCTTCCGCGCGGCTACCCACGTGGACCGCTTTGGCTTGGTGGATTTGGAGTTGCGCAAACTGCTCGACACGCTTCAGAGCGATGGCAAGGCAGAGATTGATTCGGAAGCAGACGACGATGCTGATATCGTTGTGGTCACCAGCGTTCTGGAGAATGTCCAGCATTGGCTTGAACGAGCTCAACAACAAGTTATCAACGATGTACGCGTTTGATTATCTGCACAGCACTGGGCCTGCTCGTTGCAACTCTAAAATCTTAACGCCGTCCTTGTTTTATTTCTTTTCTAATAACCAGACCCAAAACGGAGCGAGATCGCTACTCCAAGAAGGAAAAAATCTCGTGTCTCACTTGTTGCGTTCAACCGTGTCCGCGGATAGCTCATCGCCGGGCTTGTCAAACGGTACCAGCTGATGTGCGCCTGGCTGATGTGTCAGTGAAATCAGCCTGTCTCGCTTACTGTTGCCCACCACAGATGAAATCAAGATCATGGATCGCTTTGACTCCAAACTGTCCAAGTACATCCAAAGAAGCGATTTGAACAGTTTTCGTGCTCGAGAAGTGATCAACAGTCTCGCCGATGAACTGATTATGGAGCCATTAGCACTGCCGATTTCCAACCAGAAGCAGTTGAAAGGAGAGCTCAAACCTGAGGGACTGGTTACTTCCGAGGCGGGCAGCGTGTATACTGCGTTAGCGCATTGCATCTGTGCGAGCAAAGGGCCCATCGGTCTGCAACACATATCGGTATGAGAGTCGTTATACAAACACTACTGCATGGCGTCAATATTCAGGGCGTTGTTTTTGCAGACTGCAGAGAAGGTGTTACATCGGCGAGCTCAAGCGGAGCTTCAGCATGATGATACAGCTTCCACGTTTCAACAGATGAAGGTAGCACAGTGCAGACCTTCTTCGTCGTTTGTTCATTACTCTCATTCATGCTATTCTCGTGATAGCTCGAAGGAAAGTCCACTGCCAACATTCGTCTCGCTATTCGAAACCAGGATGTTCGACCCGAGCTTCTGCTTGCTGTGCTAGCGCGAGCACTTCAGGCATGAGTACTGCGTTGAGCGTTGCGTGTCATCACTCATTGCCAGTCAGAACCATGTCATCACCATTTCGTTTTGCATTTCTGAAGGTGGATATTCAGGTTCGCGTAACTGGCCGAGCCGAGGCTCACGAGTTTTGCTGCGAAGACTTCCACGGAGGTCTCACGGAGCCGCGTCGATGGCCTCTCCTCATCATTGGATATACGACTGAGGGCTTTGCGGCGATTGTTCGAAAGTATCGATCCCCGTCTGCTCAGATACCATCGACACCCAGTGCTTCTCGGTACGTGTGCAACTACCGGGCTGCTTATGCTGCCCTGTCTGTCGTCCCCTCATTGTCCATGTATGGATCCTGCTGGCATAGGTCTCAGTCGGCTCGAACTCCGGGTCGTGCTACTTCCCCAGTTGCCACATGGGCCGTCCATCCTGTGCCACCGGAGCCTGATGACGGCAAATCTCCCGCCGACTCGCGGAAGCGACAGAGAGAGGGTATTTCATATACCACATCGATGTCTCCGCCAACACAATGCGGTGCTTACTGCTGCTATGTTCCCTTGTTTGGTCGCCGTTTCGGGCGCTCTATTCAGAAGTCTCGGATTCACCCGCTTCTAAGAAACCACGGCCCGCGGAGAACGGCGGCGCTGGTTCCAGTACGACCTCAGCGGCATCTTCTGCGAGTGGAAACAAGCACGTGCGCTTTGATGGCGAGCCTACCGACAATCCAAACAAGAAGCAGCGCTAATCCTGAAGCAATCATATGGTTTGGTCTCAAGTCAGGTAGCAGTTTCAGTTAGTTTTCACACAGCATCTCACCGGTGACGACATTTGGCCCGTCTGTTTTCAACGTTGGATTGCGCGGAGGCGATCGTTTGATATCGCCACTCAATCTTGCAAACTTGTGTAAAACAGTATGCCGCTCGCAATATTAATCATGCGTAATTATTTTGAGAAGGCAAGCCTGAAAACTATTGCAGGATAGCGTATAGTTCGTCGATCAGGCACAATCTCGGAACACAATCGTTGATGTGTGCAAATCACCCATATCATCTGCTTCACGTACTTGAAGTTCTTGCGTCATGCACTGATGCTTTAAAAACCGGTACTGATGCTTTTATTGCTTTTTCAGTAGACGCGCGATAATGACAGCATTGGGCGACAAGCCCAGCTCCGCCAAGGTGTTTGCATAATGGCTCTTGGTGTACACCTGTCGAGGAAATACACTGCGGACTTCCAGTATGCTCTCTGGGGCTGAGGTCGAAGAGTGAAGTTGTAAGGCAGCGTATTGCAATTCAATCTGCTCCACTGCTGCGGCTAAAGTTTTTGAAGCGCTACATATGCAGCAACGGTAATCGACAAAAATGAAATGACTGATAAGCTGCTTTTCAACCAATTGATGCACGTACCACATCCTCAGCACCAATGTGCGATGCACGTCTTGCATCCGAATCTGCAGTGTGGTGACGATTTGAGAGCTCATATGTGCTGCATCAGACCCGGCATTATCTGTTGGAGTAGCTGTTTGTGTCAAGTCGATGTGGACAACCGCTGACGCTGCATCACAATGGAGGCTTGGAGACACGGTGCTCGGTTGCCTAGTACTGCTTGCTTCAATCGGTTCCAATTTTCTGGAGTCGCCCACACTTGGGCTAGTCAGCGTGGATTTAAGGCCGATAACCTGACCGGTTTCATAAAGCGACACATCAGACACGTGGACAGTCAGAGTAACGCACACATTGGTACCTCAGCTGGGGATTGATGCGACTTCCTAACAGGTGCACCAGACTCAAGACGCCCGGCGATTTCAGAGCGCACTGCAACAATGCGCCCGTTTTTGATGACATGCTCCGGCAGTCGCGCCAAAAAGCTTGCCGGCTGCATCAGATGATACCAACCCACTACTTAGCATCAAGACCAGCAAAGCACGGTCAACCTACACACACGCACCTCTTCGTATCGAGGGATTTGTTGGCTGAAACCGCTCCCGGAGCTATGTGGATTCCCGACTTGGATACTGCAGAGCAACATCAATGCGGTGCAGCTCAGAAACGAATGATTCGCACCCATGACTATTTGAGTACGCTTACGCACCTCCAGTCGTCCGAGGATCGATCAGTGGCTACAAAACGAACACCATCTGGAAACATATTTTTGAGCTCTGACGGAAAGTATCCGTCCAGTATGTCTTGCAGGAAATCGCGTGTGGACTGCAGACTATATGGTCTTAACGGCCCTGTGTTTCAAATCCAGTCAGGATCTCATCACTTGCAAGCACCAAAATAACCGTCACCTACCATCTCGAAAGAAAACTCCATTCGCAAAGAAGGTAATCGGTTCGGAAGCTGGCGCTTCGCGGGGCACAAAGCGAGTCACACCGTTGACTTTGACGATATCGGTGGTGCCTCCATTCGGTTGCACCAGCGAATTGAGATCCTAGTGAAGCAAGCAAGAAATTGCTGAGTGGATAAATCAATTTCATTGCGCGTCTAAAGATAACGAATGATGTTATCACACATACCGCAACGGCGTCTAACATCTCGGACATGGTGAAGAACATCTTATTGTCTTCGCTGTTCGTGATTACTGTGTCTGCCGATCCGGTGGCAACAGCGCTGTCTGCATTGCTCGTGAGTTGCGAGGTGCCTCTGGCGTGCTGACCCTCGTGTTTGCGTCTGCCTACCCAGACCAAACCGTAATCTGCAAGAAACTGCTGCATCTCTGCGACTTGTTGCTGTGCCTCTTCTGCTTTGAGCTGCACACAATATCAAGCAATTAGGCTTCAACCCATGAGCTGCAATGAACACGGTATCAACGCACTGATCATACCTGAGCTCGCCGTAATGCTTCAGCTGATTCTAGTTGAGCTTCACACACGGTGAGGCGCAGAGCCTGGGTATATGCAAGACAGACACAGCATCACCATCCTTTGTGGCGAGTCGCAGGTGACCTATTGCACGATTGCATGGACAAACCTCGTAGCGTGCTTGCCAGTCTACTGCCTGTTGTTGACTGTGACGTGCCGCTGAGCGGGCCTCCTGTAGCTGTTGCTCAGAGTCATATAATCTGCGATTAGACATACGGGTTCGCATGCGTGTGTGCGAGTCAGCGCAAGAGACCACAAACGACTGTGCTGCAGTTGCAACAGAACGAACCGTTTCGATAGAGTAGTAATGAGTTCCTGATCATCTTCCTCCAGCGCACTAGAAGCTGAAATCACGCTGTGACGCTTCTGCGGCCAGAGTGTAAAGTGTGCAGCACAAGACATCAGAGGTTGGGATGAGATCTGCCCTGCTGTTGAACCTTGAACGTAGACTACAGAATCACGTGCAACGCTAACCTTAGCCGTGGTAGCAGTACGGGCTTTGAGCAATGCATCCACCGTGGCTTTCGCAGGTCTGGTTCGAAACAATCCTACATCTACAAGCAAGCGTACACGTTGACATTCAACTGGGGTTACATAACCGAAACAAATCAGCATCATGCACGTTGAGCTCCAGACGGCTATAGCACGCACCTTCCACCATTTTGCGTTCGGCAGAATGCTGGGGTCGTCCAGTACTGTTATAGTTCAACGCGGACACGGTGGACATGGGTAATGGCACCAGATGACTTGATGCCTTCTCGGAACTCAGCCGACGCGATCCTCCTTGAGGCTTCGGCGTAGATGAGGCAGATGATGACATCGCAGAGGAGGTCAGCGGTTGGTTCAGTCGAACGATGGGTTCTTGCGCATGCCCCGCGAACGCTGTTGTTGATGCCAGCGGTGACGATGATGATGGTGCAGAGACGGGGCTTTTCAGATGCGGATTGCGAATCCCAACGCAAAACGAAAACATGTCGGTATCTGCCCTTTGCTTCTCGTCGTTGTGTAGCCTTGGCATGCTGTCCTGATGCAATCTATGCGAGTGTGACGCTGCAGCTGCTCCTGAGACTGGAGTGTGTGGGTACACTCCTCGGCGACTGCCGGCGGGAGGGCGAAACATTCGAACCACCCTAGTGCAATTATCGAGACCAAAATGACAAACAAAGAAAGGCACTGGAGTGCTTGAGCAGTTTCTACCACAAACCGTGCATATCGACTCTGTATGCATCCAAATCTCAAAATCTTATTTCACGCAGCACGTGGTGCAAGTTCAAAAATGTAACGGTCCAGCTCGACTCAAGTTGATGTGTCACTGCAGCCTTGTGCATGACTCGTCAGAGTGACGCGTTCAAGATGTAGCGTATGATGCTGATGTTTGCTTTTAGAATGCTTTCGTCAACACATGACAACGACGTGCAGAAAGAAAACCGACGGTATCGAAGACAAGCTTTTTCAACGTGTCGATTTCAGCTGGTGAGAATCACGCGATACCGTGGCGTACACAGCTACAAAGTACAAAGTTGATATACGACCTGTCCAAACATCAGATCACCAACGTACAACAGCAGTAACACATGATACGGCTCACGAAGCAGCTGCAGTGCTGTCACCAGCAGCAGCCCCATCGACCGCTAGTTCAGCAGCGACGCCTGCGGCCTCCGGTACCGCTCCCATATTAGCCACCATCGCTATAGTCGCTGCGAGATTCTGACTCATGAATGCCTGCGTGCCCAGCGATGCCACGTTGAGACCACGCGCGAATTTGTCCAGTAGATGAGCAAAGATCGATCTGCCGTTCAGCACATGCGGCTGTATGTGTGCCAAGCGTCGTCCCTCTCGCACCTGCGCTCGATAGTAGCCCTTGTCACGCCTCACCTTCTTGAGCTGGTTGTACAAGTTGATTGGTCGGTGAGTGCTTGGTGGGAGCTGAAAGTCAGGGATCTTGGAGCGCTTCCAGTCACGTTCGTACGCTTTCCATAGCTCATGCACCTCCTCGCACGAGATGCGGGCCAGCAGCCACTCGAAGAACGCCACATCAATGTCCTCATTTTCACGACGCATCGCTTCATTGAACTTGAGCAATGCCTTATGACGCTCAGACTTCTTGCTATGCTGCGGTCCGTTCGCCACTTCATGAACCGGTGAGCCCGTAGCTCGCAGGCGCTTCAAAGATGGTGACGGTGAAGGAGATAGGGTCGTTAATCCTCGATTCGCACGCATGGAATCAGCGATCACCTCACTGTCGTCGTCCTCTGCGTCTATCGTACCGTTATCGCCAGGTTGAGATTCAATATCCATGGCAAGTAGCAGCAGGGGGTCCTCAATCTTGCGTTCATCGTTTGATACGCTGTTGTCTGCATCACTGCCATGCTGTCCCATTGAGTCGTCAACATCAACAGCTGCAGTCGCTTTGTGACGAAAGTTGGGGTTCACACTGAGGGTCATTGGCCGTTTGCCATTCACCAGTATCGGCTTCGGTTTGCGGTCTTTCCGAATGTCCTTGATCATGCGCCGTGGTTTCGTAGAGCCCCTCCCAGCATGCCCACCGTTCGATGCTTGTTGACTCGCTGAAGCCACTGCGCCTCTCGCCTTTGCGGCCGCCTGAGTATGGGCCTTACGAAGCAATCGATTTTTCTTCTTCATCGTGATTGGAAGATCTGAGATAATCACAGATCAATTTCCCCAGCACGCCGTAGGCAAGCAGCAGTATAGTAGGGGTCAGCCCACAAATGCGCTGCAACGAGCACTGCGTCCACGGTCGCCGTGAACGAAAACGCAATGTAGATCATCATAGGAATTCCGAGTAGGCAAATAGCTAACCAAGTGCCTTGGGTATGGAGTGCTATTGAAAAGCTAGCGAAAATTCAGCGTGTGTCACTCATCGAGCTGCACCAACTTATCGGCTTGGCGTCGTTTTCCCATACCCATCCTCTATATCTGGTGATTTTTGGGTTGTCTGGTGCAACCAAATCACCTGAAGAACAGGGTTTCATATTCGCATCATCAAGGCTGTGCTTTACACCGCATCGGCGCGTTGTATGATCGACAACCAGCCTGTGCTGAGCCCTGGTTGCAATCTGGGGTGAAGAGCAGCTTGGTGCCACGTGCAAACGGATTTTGGAAGATCGAAATCGCCTATCGAGATCGGCACTTGTGGCTTAGACCTGTCACATATACTGTTGGTTCTATTGGACCGTTTTACATTCCAACAGCCCTCCTTCCAGCCATCATCAGGCTTGTCTTCTGAATACGGGCAAGATTATCGAACCTGTTCACCGCGTTGACCCCACGAGATCACCGGTCTTGAGCAAAGGCCACTCGTTCACGTCTGTTCGCTGAGATTTCAATGGCGCAAGCTGCACCTCTACCAGCTGTTCCTGGAAGCTCCAGTGCGACTGCAGCTTCTGCAGCTGCTCCACTGAGCCCTCGTAAACCACAGCAGGATGCCGAGGTGATGATGCATCTGTGCTTGTGCTATAGGCTTGTATGCAGCTCGTCCAGTCTCTGTAGTGCTTCAGTAGACGTGAGAACATGCGTGGAAGTGGCTTGCTCGGTGTACCTGCGATGAATTGTTCAGCAGTACTGGGCATGCTACGCTGACATGCTCTGTTGTCATGCTCGTGCAGGTGACGCAAATGATGGTCAACTACCTCCTGGATAATCTGCAACCATATCTGTGGGCCAAACGACACGAAGCGCTCCATCGCTTTGAGAACTTTGCCTTTTCACTGTATCCCAACTTCAGCTCGGAGATGGCGATTGAGATTCTGATCGGCCGAGCTGGTACGTTGATCAGGGTCTTCACGAGGTCTCATGAAGATCGCATGCTTTATCATTCCGTCGGTGAAGCATAATCAATCTGCTCGTTATGTCCATGCCAAACTTTATGTCCGCGTTCGCTGTGCCCTGTTTGACATGATGAATCCACTGTGGCCCCCGCTGCATCTCAGGCAAGGGGCGCGGTCTGCTGGAGACAGTGGGCGGTGTGTCATGGCGCACTGGTGCGCTGCGAGCATCTGCTGTGGTAGCGCTCAAGCTGCTGCTGCGACTCATCGATCCGAATCAGAACCCCTGTACGCAGTAATCTAGTGCTGGTTTATGGGTGTGATGCTAGCCTGTGTGTATATCCGCTCGATATGACCACTGTCGCGCTTGCAATGCTGCTCGTGCACACTGCCTTATACCTCTTGTGTCTGCACTGACTCATGATGCATTCTCATTCCGTGTTCCCGACACTGCACGTCAGCTGCCAAGGTATTCTCCTACGTTCTCAAGCGTGTCGACCGCAAGCATATCGAGAGCATGGCACTGGGCAAGCACTTCGTCACGTCAGCTGAACAGCTTAGCAGCAAGGACAGTGCATCCGATGCCGCTCTGGTCGCCAGCATCAACGATACCCCCGCCGGGCGATTGGTCCGCTTCTTTAGACAGCTGCGACCTGACGTGCCCATCAGCTTCCCTGTGAATAAGAACAGCGCAGCAGCAGCAGCCGCTGCTACCAGTCCTGGTATGAGTATATGCCGCTTGATATTCAGGTTGCAGACCCGGTGAAGAGACTTTGACATGTCGACTTTTCATCGACAAGCGTTTGCGTTGGTCGACCCATTTATAGCTCTCGAGCCTGGTTCGAGGTCGCGAGTCGTCCTCCAATCAATTGTTAGCGTACCTATTTGCTTGGAAGACGGCTTACTTTCGTAATTCAAGTGATTTTTGGTGTATGTGTCGATGTTGTTCCGAACACAGATGGTATGGGGCGTCGATCCTCGTTGTACGACCTGCTACAAGCTGACGCCGATTCAGGTTAGCGTCTGCTGCTATTGTGGCAAGAATCAGCCTGAACGTTTTGGTTTGCTGATTCTCTGTTTGATCGCTTTTCGTCCCGCACGCACCCCTCCTCTCTCACTGGACGGCCCGCACAGCCGTGAAGAACCGGCGCCTCAGCGCTCGATCGTTCATGCAGCAGATGGTGCAGCAAAATGTGCTCAAAGGTATTTGGCTCATTGCTAGTGTAGTTCTGTACGACATCTGCTCTGTATCTATCGAATATTGAATTGAATATTCACAAAGCCCCACTCCTACTTACGTTCTCGTGGTGTATGATACTGCCTGGTTGCAGACGCGAAGATCAAGCCGCCACCTCCTCCCCGTCAGGAGCGCACCGGCACTCGCATTGGTAAGGTTTCAAACCCTGCTGCCCCCACACAGCAGCTTGCATCGCTGCATGCGTGCCATGTACCTGAACGGCTCATGCTGTGCTGCAGGCAATGCCATCAAGGAGTTCTTCACCAAGCCGAAGGGGCCTCCTTCGCCGGGAGCGTCGGGTACTCGACCCGCGGGTGGCAAGCAGATGTCTTCCAAGATGCCGTCAGGCCCTCCTCCGGGCAGTGCTGTCAAAGCGGGTATGGTTCAGACTTGGGTGAAGGTGTGCTGCCTGCAGTAGCAGCTGTCGTGGATAGTCTTGCTCTGCCATGCTTTAGAACGCATTATTTGATGATGCCGAAATGGAGTGGATCGCGTGCACTTGTGCGGTGTGCTTGCTATGAGCCTCTTGTGTGCTGATTATGGAGCAATGGACTGTTGTATCTTGCTAGGCAAAGTGTTTGGCATACCGCTCGAACAAGTGGTGCTCAACACCTGTGATCAAAGCGCTGGTTCTGCTTCAGTACAGCTGCCGCCCATCCTGGTGTGTCCCTGTGAGCAGATTGAGGCGCGAGGTACGAGCTCAGATACGAGATTCTGCTTTTCTCTTCAGACTGTCATCGAATTTGAGTATGCTTGTGTGCTGCCATTACGTGCGTGACCTGTAGGCATGCGAAGTGTAGGTCTGTTTCGTCTGCCGGGCAACGTTCGCGTAGTGCAGGAGAACAAGAGTCTCATCAACGAGGGTATTGTGATTCATCTGTCATTTAGCGCCTTCGGCCGAGTCAATTCATGTTGATGGTGTCCCCACTGAATCTGTTACACTCCGCAGGCAAGCCCGTGGACTGGCATACGATGCATGTGGATACGCTCACGTCGCTGTTGAAGCTCTGGTTCCGAGAGATGCCCGAACCAGTATTCACCTTCGACATGTACCAGCCCTTCGTGGATGCCCAACGTATGCGCACGCTTTCCCATCTGTAAGGTCTGATAGTGTGTGAGCTCAACCTGACCTGTTGCATGCGCTGCAGAGATGAACGACGATACGGCTCGCTTGCAGAGGCTGCAAGAGCTGTGCGAGAGACTGCCTGCGTTGAACAAGGAGGTGCGTCTGGTTGATTATCTGCTGATTTGGCAATGGCATTGCCGAATAACTTCGCCGTAGATCTGACATGACGTATTGTGCTGTACACATGTCTTCATGCGCGATGTCAACAGACTCTGGGGTACCTGTTCCGCTTCCTTGCTCGAGTGGCCGAACACCACGAGGCGCACAAGATGACGGCCAAGAACCTGTGCATGGTACTGATGTCGATTGCTGATGATGGCGATGGACTTGTGCATGTCCTGCGTGCGGGTTCACGGGGTGCTGCATGCTAGTATGAAGCACTGGGGACAGGGGCTCAATCATCGTCAATAATCGTTTGGTGCTGAAGTGTGGTGTTCCTGTGACTACTGCAGGTCTTCGCGCCCAATCTGATCCGCCCCAAGGATGAGAAATATGAGCAGATCGTCAATGATTCATCGCACGTGCTTGCGCTAGTACACTCACTGCTCACCGATCACGGTAGATTCTTCCCCGCCGGATCTGCAGGTACGCATCTGTCCGGTTTGCGCGAGCGGAACCTGTGACTGTCATGCCTCACCGTATGTATGTATG
>ENA-ORBV01012941-ORBV01012941.1-microbial-mat-metagenome-genome-assembly--contig:-NODE-12941-length-12768-cov-5.932393_pt1 | contig 12768 bp, 7 predicted proteins | sample MGYA00237777_ERZ505514 | MGnify/ENA primary metagenome ERZ505514 (study PRJEB26160, sample SAMN06269048) | microbial mat metagenome | isolation source: Oligotrophic lake microbial mat | place...
CCTACACTGCATACATTTTTTTACCTTTAAGCTGCCGACTCCCCACCATTGTTCTTCGAATGTCAAATCATCGCTTAGCTTCCCATTCTTGGCATCGGTGATCCATTTGGGGTTGGCGCATTCAATGCCATTCTGAAATTTCAAGGAAAGGAATAGAAGAAGAAACGTAAGGAGGTCCTAGACAAAGATCAAGGAATAAATGGGAACATGATGAAACGAAAAACGTACTTCCAAAAGGTAGTTTTTCAGCAATTCAACGGTTGGGAATTTCAATGCCTTGGCCACACGCTCTGCTTGGCAATCTTCGCCCATCACAAGGTGGGTAGGTAATACTCTATGTGGGTCAGTAGTGGACTTGTCATCATTGTCGCTTTGATTAGTATTGCTGGTGGCGCTGGTGGTGTCTCCATTGTGTGATTGTTGTTGGTTCTCCCAGAGTCGACGACGATTTTTCTTTTTCTTTTTTTTTCGCTTTGCCAATTCATCATCAGGAGCTGGAAACTCGGAAAGAATTATGGCACCAAAACCTTGGGCTCGTTTGGCTAGAATATCGATGCGTTTTTGTGGCAAGTTGATGCCCACTTTGACAAAAAAAAGAATTTTGTTGGGTGGTTGCGTGTTGCTCTTGTCTTTGTCGTCGCTGTTCTTGTTGTCAATATTATTAAGCGCCAAGCGAGCCTTTTGTTTTTCGTTTGAATGTTCCATCTTTGGTGGAGTAAGTCAGTCTAGTGCAGCATTGGATTAATGGATCTTCTTTGTTGCGTTCGAAACAGAGACTTAGCTTAAGGTAGTCTGCATTATTGCTGTCGACACCATTTACTACTTAACTAGCTAATAGATAGCCAGTAAGTTGCGGTTTTGCGGGTTGTTGTCACGCTTGTTTGTGCGTGTTTCCCAAACTTCACTCCGATCACCAAGAAGTCCGGAACCACAGTTGCTCCTTATGTTTTAGGTTGCACACCTCCTCCAAATGCTTGTCCCACATTTGGCTCCTGTTAGTTGTCGACCATGAGCACCAACCCGGCTGTGGCTATCTTAGCCTATTTAGCTATGTACGTTCCCATGCTACTATTGACATTAGCTACAAGCAGGATTCTCCACCTTACAAGCAGTGCATCTGGCATTGGTCGACACAGAATATCTCTACTACATCTGAGCCACAAGAAGGACATGTCCAAGATGACGACGAAAAACAATCCATTTCTTCCTACTATGATTGTGTTTGATCTGGACGATTGTTTGTGGTCACCTGAAATGCACGAATTATACGGCATGCCCAACCAACCCGTACAAGGCATTTTGAATCCGCACGTTGCAGACAAGCAACAACAACTCCAAGGCGTGGTGGGATTGAAGAACAAACATGGCGATACAGTTCGTCTCTACGATGGAGCCCGTCGTGCCTTGTACGAACTCGCCACGGATCCACAGTACCGAAATGTTGTGATTGCTGTTGCTTCCACATCCTTGGAACCAAGGTATTCTCATGCGTGCTTGGAAGGAATCGAAGTCTTGCCGGGAAAAACCATGAGGGATATGATTCAGTAAGTACAGCAGCGTTTGCAGAGTACGTGCGACTTTTTCCCTCTATATTTTTACTCACCCATTGACTTTTTAAATTTGATTTCACGTTATTGGAAAGATATGATCAAATTGGACGCAGTGGCAAACTGTCCTCCCGTAAAACCACTCATTTCCGTGAATTGCATCACGAAAGTGGTGTGCCCTACGAGGAAATGCTGTTCTTTGATGGTAAGCTTGTGTTTTGTTTTCTTGTTCTGCTACTATCGCTATGGAATTCAAGATGACAACGATGTCTTTTGCTGAAGTTCTTTGATGAGATCTATTGTTAAAAATTGGGATGAAGGGGACTAGTGCTGTACAATCTATACCATCTAACAGGTCGCTCCTGTATCCATTCATTCCATAGATTGCAATTGGGGTGATCACGTAGGTGACGTTGAAGAAGCGTACGGGGTAATTGGGCAACGGACTCCGCGTGGTCTGCAATGGCAAGAATTCCTTGAGGGATTGGACAAGTACAAGAGGAAAGAAAAAGAGGCGGTGGAGGACGTCCGGCGGATGGTGCGATGAGATAGATGGGCATAGACATTGAATCCACCAAGTAATCAACCAATCCACCAATGATCCAATGATCCAATGAAGGCCGTCAAAACACTTTCAACTTTAACCCATGGGGTGTCTATCACAGAATTAAACATTTTGTAAAAAGAACGGCTATCAAGATTCTGTTGAATAAGATTGTCCTCAAGATTCGGCAGCAGACAAAAACAGCTAGGTCCTCAATAATTCGCGATCATACTAATGGCAATAGTGTGATGTACAATGAAACGCTTTGGGCGTATGGAGATGTTTATTAGCCTTATTGTTAAGCCAAAACGAAGATTTTCTCTTTGATTTTCTATTCTCTTCTTCAACTCTCTGCTGTCACCAACACGTTGTGCACGACACCGTCTTCCTCATAGAGGACGAAAATCAGCTCACCGCCGAGGTCGGGATAATCACTGGACCCCGGAAGAAGAGACATGGCCTCCCGATTTTCTTGCAATATATTCCTACCAAATTCCGTTGCAGTTTGCTCTCCTTCCTCACTGAGACGACGGCGTCCTGAGCTGCTGCCGAAAGCTTCATCCAACGAGGAGTAATTATCTTCTAATTCCATGAACGAAGGGTCGGTGGTGTTACTACGAAGTCCTCGTCGTCGACAACCACAGCTTATTGAAAAGGGTTCTGCTGCCCCATAGTTGACTTGGTATCCAAGATCTTCCAATCCGGCAACGGTCAGCCTAGAGATGGGAAGACTGCCACTAGCTCGTGGAGTCATGATCTCGGGACCAAGGCAACTCTCTTGCCTGCAGAGATAGACAAGTCAGTAAATGATGTGATGTGAGTCAAATCAAGGTAATTCATATTTGTACACAAACCCAAAAACTTACCAGTGGGCACAATTCGAACCCCCAGTTGTAAAACTCATCTCTAGGGGAACAGCATTACCGCACCCAGTGATTGCCTGATATTCCCTCGTTGCTGCCGAGTTATAGTTGTAGTTGCAAGGCACAGTAAAACCATCCGATAAGCCATTGAGTTCCCACATGGAACCAATTCCAAGCTATTGTTTTCAGTATTCAGGTTGCGACCAAAAATGATGACGATTGGAAAAAATGTAAAATGAGATTTCTTGCTCATCATTTCATTCTGCAGTATGAGATGGATGTACTTACCACGTGTGCCATTTCATGCAGCTAGATTTTCCAGACAGAACAAGTCAGATCATGTGGCCACGCAGATGGTTAGGATTTTGATATCAAGGACAATAGAAAGATCAGCAGGAGGAGCCGTCACAAATCATCCCGACTGCCTCTGTTGTTCTGTATACAGTAGTACTTACAATCACTGCGAGTAAATTGACGGATGGTCGGACTACATCGGCCATATCAAACACCATTTCCCCCGTAAGGGGCAGCTTTTTTACTTGGTTATCTCGGAAATGTCGCGGTCCAGCAAACCCCAGAACTCCTCCAGCACCATCGATATCTTTGTATTTGCCACAAATAAAGACATCGTCGATGGCTTCCGGCCAAGCTCCACAAGTACTAGTACCACCTAGATACCCATTCACGTCAGGAAGATCTCCCACAATAACAGTGCTCCATTTGGCGACAGCATTGGAAAAATAATCATATTGGGCAGGAACACCAGACAGCCCCAACGTAATACCGAATTGGCTGACAGGTGCGGGAGTGGGAGCTCGTGTGGGTGGAGGTGCAGTGGGTGGACGAGTGGGTGGAAGTGTGGGTGCCGGTACCGGTCCAGCGGGGATTCCGGTCGTATAAACACTTATTCGCCACGATCCTCCGCACATGCCGGATCCGACAATACATGCTGTATTGCATTCACTCTCTCCTGTTTGACCATGTTTATTATAGCTATTACCACATTGGCATTGATCATGCCACTGGACGCCTGCGTAAGCATAACCCTTGCCTCTGCAGTGGCCGACACAGGAGTAAATCCCGTAGCCATTTCCGACCGAGAGTTCCATGGCGCGGTCGTTTGCATCTCTCCAACATCCTAGATATTGGGGAACAAAAACGGTGGGACCGGGTGTCGGCGGAGGCACAGGTGCTGGTTCCGGTACAGGTTCCGTTGGCGCTGGCACAGGTTCCGTTGGCGCTGGCACAGGGTTCGTTGGTGCAGGAGCGGGTGGTTCTGTAGGTACGTCTGGATTTGCACTATCATCAGGTAAATCATCATTGTCACACTTGGTTGGTGCAAGAGCGGGTGCTTCTGTAGGTACATTTGAATTGCCACTGTCATCAGGTAAAGCGTCATCGTCACACCCGGCTCTGACATTATTCAGGAAGGTTCTAAAATTGTTGGCGAGTCCACCAAACCAAGAAGGTGCTACTTCTACTTCTACTTCATCTTCATTCTGCACTCGTCTTCTGCCTCTTGTGTTTGATGCTTTGGCTGCTGATGATTGTTGTTCCGAAGAAGAAGAAACAGAATCTGTTTCCACCGAAGATACCAATCTCACATCAAGAAGTAGGCACCATAGTGCAACCATGAGAAATATCGAATATACCCTCATGTTTATTGTTGCAAATGCAAAGCTTGACTATTCTCAACAAACTCTCGATCTATTGGCTCTCTAGCTGGTTAGTCCTACTTAAAAAGTAGCTAGGTAGATGGCTGCCGACGCTGCCTTCAGCTATTGATTCATTTCCCTCCGTAACTACTACGATCGGATGGAATTCCAAAAGCTGTCCGATCTCGCAGATCTTGGTAATTAGGGATTTGGTAATAAGGGTTGTGCCGGCTGACGCTTTGGAGAGCCAACGGTACGGAAGCCAATTGGCCCGACGCGAAAATTATAAGGCTAAAGATAGGCAATCGTGCTAATATTGCAGTATCAACATTAACCCTACCTCTAATACAAAATGCAAAAGCTATACTTTTTTGGCGCTGGTTTCGTTTTTATCAGTGCCTGATCTTTTCGGTCTGGCTATGTTTCCACCTAATAGCTAGTCTTGTGGTGTACTCCAAGATTCTAGAGCCTCTCTTTAAAATCAGACTAGCTAGCTACTAGCCTTGATGAGTTTGATTTTCGTTCCTGGCCGAGTCAACTTGGAAACTCTGGCCAAGACAGCCGCCTGTGTACGGGAAACTGCTCGATTTTGTGGTCTGAAGGGAGCTGCCCAAGTCAGCGGACGGTTTGGTCGAGCCCTAGTCTCATCGTCCCTGGTAGTGGAGTTAATAGGTGAATATTTCAAGAGTCCGCTCCGTTTTTATCAGCCGGTTCATTCGGCCAATTCTCTCAACCACCCCCAAAAATGATGTTTTAAAATGATCAATCGAATATTTCGCCAAGCAACAATCTTTTATGTTTGTGGAATGCTATTCTAGAAAGTGAACCTGATGGGGTTTGACCTTCGTCAAATGTACAAATGAATAAATATTTTATTTATTTATTTAATTAGTTTTTGTATGTTTTAATCTTCTTATTTATAATTTATTATAGTAGACATATCTTCACACAGCATACATTTATTAAATCTTCACTCAGCTCTTTCTTTATTTCTTTGTAAATAATTTGTTGTTTCTGTTCATCCTTCACCGAGCAACGGCATTCCAAAGCGTTTTGCAAAATTTCCAAATGGTTCCGAGTTGGAATCCCTCTTTTTTCGTCATATGATTTTAAACTTAATTTAACGAGCGCCACCAGTGTACTGGTAGGCCACAGGCGCAGGCATGGATTGAGGGGGCATCATAGCAGGTGGTGCTTCCATGGCCACCTGTTCGGGAAGTTGGGGAGCATTGTATTCCCGGGGCATGCGGGGTGGCTGCAAGCCTTGTTTTTCTTGGCCGATACCGGGAGGTGCCAAATTTTCGGGAGAGAGGTAAGGAGCACTGATGGCACCCGTGGTCTTGGCGGAAGCCATGGCCAACAATTCCGCTGGACTCAAATCGCTCATTTTGGAGCTCACTTCAGTGCCACCAGTGGTCTGGATCAAACCAGGGCTGCCTCTGAACACGCTAGGATACGAACGAGAAATAGACGGAAGATTCTCGGTTCCCTTTTTTTCGTACCATGGGCCTGGTGGGGCCAAGTTTTCGGGCGACAAACTGGGGGCATTGATGGTGGCGCGTGCTCGGGCCGAAGCAAGGGCCAAAACTTCACCAGGGCTCAAATCCACCATCTTGGAGCTAACCTCCAGACCACCGGTGGTCTGGATCAAGTGTCCGCCTTGACCGGGGTCCATGAACAATTGTGTGGCACGGTTGTTGTTGGTTGTCGCAGGAGCGAACGCATCCGTGGCGGCAAGGCCAAGAGCAAGAACAAGGGCAGAGAACTTCATTGTCAAGTTAGTGTATTGTTGAGTAAATATTAGCGAGTCTAGTGTTGCCTTTCAAAGAAAAAGAAAAAAGTGCGATCACAATGGACGTCGCCCAGCCATGAGTACAATACAATGCAAATAGCCCTCGCTGCAAACGCCAACACTTGTAGTGGAATCAAGTTCTCGTTGAAGATACGCAACGATCGAGTGGTGACGATAGTCGAGGTAACGTTGATACGGTCCACGTCACACCGCGATTTTAAGGAACCAAATTGAATCATGAACTCGCATGACTCCCGCATTGCGGAAAGAGCAGCTGTGCGAGCGAAGTACTATTTTGTGATACCGGCAATCTACTAGCTAGTACTAGTAGCTACTACTAGTAGTCTACTCAACTGTAGTCTAGCTAGCTAGCTACTAGTACCGCAGTAGGCAATACCACTTTTGCGTTTCAACACGAGTGTGAAGCTCTAGCTATTCTACTAGCTAGCAGCTGCTCTAGCTGCATGTAGCTAATGGCTACTTGGATACCAGCATAGCTACTGGCTAGTAGCTAGTCTACTAGTAGGAAGAATGATATCCGGTGACCCATTACAAGGCATACCAGTAGCGTGGCAAGAGTACAAAATTGCCAACAACTTTTAAGATTCCACGCAATCTCGCCCCCCTTGCCGCCAGTCAAATGGAACCAAAAACAAGAAATACTATGCAGTGTCTCGGACAGCGTGTGTGTCATATTTAAATCCTAATAAAGTTATAATGAATAAATACTATGTAAGGAGCTTCCCTGCCAACATGTAAATAGCAGCGACCCCAGACATTCCTGTTTGTGCTCTAATGACCTCCCTGAAAACATATATTCAACGTTCCACTGTGCTTTTTATTGCTCATAACAATGAGCTACCTGATAGACAAATAATACTGAAATCGAATGCGAGATAGAGGCTCGAGTCCTTACTGATCATCAAAAGCAGTTGCCGCGGCCCTCTCCGCGGCTCGGACCAACAGGTCGGCTGCAGCAAACTCTTTCCGCCCAATGACTCTCAATTTCTCGATACGATCGGTAGCAAGCTTTCCAGCAAGAAACTGTCGTCGCTGGAAGGCAAGCCACCGCCCTAGTTTGCCGCCATCCCCGTCAGGCTTGGGAACGGAGCATCCCACGCCATAAACATATTGGTAGGATTCAAGCTCTTGCAACATGTCATCGAACGACTGCCTCTTGGTGCCTTCCAAGGAGGTTCGTTGCTTCTTTCTGGTTGGTGAGTCACCTTCTTCCCCTTCGTAATCGTAATCATCCCTGGGTGGGACCGGAGATGGTGTTGCAGTGCGGGTCGGGGTGTCGCGCTTCTTGCCGCTACAAGTAGATCGCTCCGTTCCGTCTTCCGCGTCAGCATCCCTGTTAGCAGTGGTTGGTGAGAATCCCAAAGGTTCAAATCCTTCACACCCGACAGCGCGAAGCTCAGCTGCACGATTTTCTCGGAATTGACCTGCTCGATAGCGCGACCTCGCAGAGGCCAGCCAACGGGCAAGCAGCTCCTCGTGCTTGTCTTCCCCTCCCAGACGAACTTTACAGTGGCCGTGCTTTGCCTTGAATTCCAGCACGTGTTCTACCCTTGCTTCGAAAGAATGGCGCACTCGCTTCTCCCTTCTTCCTCCGGATGGGGACGATGGTGTGGAGTTGGACGGAGTCGATGACGCAGAAGAAGCAATGGAACGTGTATTAATGCCTCTGCGCGTTTCCAGGGCTTTCAATCTCTGGATAGCTGCATCAAATTCGGCTTCTTCATCGTCCTCACGGTACTTGGAGCGTACATACGGCTCGACGTCATCATCATCGTCGTCTTCGTCGTCGTCATACATAGAATCGCTTCTATTTCGAATAAAGTCTTCTTGGTCAATGCGAGCCTTTTTACGTTGAGCGGCATCTCGACTGTCTCGACGAATAAGAGGACTGCAGACCTCTTCGTTCGGGTCTTCTGGAGCATCGGGTGCGCCATTTCGTCCATTGTCGCTCCGAGCCATGAGTCCGTGTGCAGCTACAAACCCGGGTGGTGCGGGTCGCTCTTGTCGGTAGGTTAGGCGGGGTTCCTGCTCGGCTTCGGCGGCATACGCCAGTTCCTGCTTGTGGGCAATGCCATTACCACGGGTGGGCGTGCGTTTGTCATAATTGCTGGTTGGCAAATTATTATCGTCTCCGCCAAAGCCACAGCATCCGAGGTCGCGCAAACGGTTGACCTTTTCCGCTGGCAATTGCCCCAACTTGTGACGGCTTCGCTGGCTGGCCAACCACTTGCCCAACAAATTGTAGGGGCTATTGACGATCATTTTGACATCGCAATGGCCAAACTTGTCTTTGAATTGCAGCAATTCTTCGAAGGACTGGTTCCAGCTTTTGGGGACGGCCCTTCTGGGCTTCGTCGAAGCGGAGGACGAGCTTGTCTTCGGCGGCTTTTGCTGCGTTTGGCTGTCGTCGTTGGGTGAGCTTGACTCCTTCTCATCCCGTGCACCTTCTTCCTCGGCAGCGGCGGCGGTGGGGGTGGGCGTGTCTTTATTGTTGTCCTGATGGATGGAAGCAGACGCCGCAACAGCCGCCAAAAGCTCTTCAGACAATCCAAGGTCCACGTTACCGGCTGTTTTCGTAGTTGCTCTGCCACCATCGACAACCGGAGCTGCAGTATGAGCATAATCATCACGTTCAACAACCTCGTCCGCGGGCGCCGAAAAGACCTTGGCGCGACTAGGCAATCCCAATTGTCGGGCCTCTACGGCGGACTGTTGATCCAGCTTCCATGATCGCATGCCCAAAATATCTTGAAGCTGATTCTCGGGCAACGATCCGTGACGAATCTTACAACGGACACAAGACAACCATCGTCCAAGATCTCGGTGTTGTCCTCGCGTCAATACTTGAATGTGCCCGTACGTCAAGAAAAAGCATCGCATCTCCTTCATTCGCTCGGCCCACGACTTGCGGGTGCGGGGAGTGCGTTCCCCGTTCGGGTCAACTTCATTGTTCGAGTTGGCATTGTCTGCATTGTGCTCCTCTTCGTTGTTGATGCGGTAGTCGTGGTGTTCGCTGGTGCCATAGTCGTGGTGGTCGCCGGACACGTCGGAAGATCGGCGGCTATCCACCATCATCCTTGTACCACCTGGGGCAGCAGCCGTCGCCGAATAACCACTATGATCGGATGGCCGACGTTCTTGATGAGTATAAGTACTCTCGGAATCACGACGCTGCTGCTGCTGCTGTTGGGCCAATTGTGCTTGCAACAAGGCATGAGCTCGGGGGTCACCACCAACACCACTTCCGTATTCATACAAGGAGGATGGATCTACCGGTCCTCCAGCCGCCAAGGATGATCGTCGTGATTCAAGGGAATCCAGTGGTTGGAGCAAGGACATAACACGCGACGATGGGCTATAGAACGACGACGGAGCCGTTGCCGAAGCGAGGGCACGGTTATACGGGATCCCATTGGCTGCCATGGCAGCTGCCAGTCGTTGCTCTTGGGCCAACGCTTCTCTTCGGTGATACATTTCTTGGAGGGCATTCGATGTGGGCAGTGCTGTGGGTCTTGCACCAGTAAGACCTCCTCCGGCACCCATCATCATCATCATCATGCGTTGTTGATGCTCCGTCATGGACGTGACATCATCTGTTGCTCCCGGAGGCATGAGACCTGCGGCACGCAACTGAGCCATACGAACGGCTCCTTCTTGTTGTCGCCTCCACAAGAGTGCTTGAATGGCTCGTTCTTGATGTTGCTGTTGAAGCTCCCTCATCATGGAAGTCATGTTAGTGTTATTATTATTGTTCACATTGCCAAGATGGGGAAGTTCTTCGCCTTCACGACCGAAATTATTAGCATCAAATCCATCGCATCCCAAATCATGCAACCACTTGGCCTTCTCGGGATGTAACACGCCCGTTCGAAAGAGTTTGCGACATTCGGCCAACCACGCTACCAGGTCGCGTTCCCATGGTTGATGTGGCAAATCATTGTGCATACGAGCCTGCTGTTTCGCTCTGTACGCCCTAATTTGTTCCAATCGCATTTCAAACGTCTTGGGTTCATTCGCATTGTTCCAAACTTGAAGTAAGGACATGTTGGAGTCTTCCTCTTCGTCGTCCTCTTCTTGCATTTCATCATCTTCTTCCTCCTCTTCTTCTTCCTCGACGTCTTCGAATCTCTTTTCTTCTTCGGCATTGTCTTTGGCATAGCCTTGGTGGACCATGAGCGATTGCTGCTGGTCTTGCAGTTGTTGGTTGTCTAGGGACATTTGCTTCCGTGTCGCCGTTGGCTCGACTTCGTTCTCCTTGTCTTGAGCAACTTCTTTTCCAGTGCAGCCGGCAGCTTGAGCAAATTCCAAGAGAGCACTTGTGGCATCACTGGTCCCGGCAGAGAAGCGGCGCTGAAGACGGGAAGGAGGAGGAGACAATGCCGGCACAGACGTGTTGGTAATAGCGGCTGTGGGGTCGTCTTTGCCTTGGCTTGTTCCTGTCGTTGTCTTTGGTGAAGAAGACGAAGAAGAGTCGCGACTCTTGCCTTCCTCTTGTTGTGCTACTGCGCCTCCGGCAGCTGGTGGGTCTTGCTTGGTACAGGCGGCCGCTAGCCATTCGAGAGGATTGCTGTTACTAGTACTGTTGTTGGTGCTGCCAGTCATAGCAGCAGCATTGTGAAGACGGTCATCGCCTTGCTCTGACGAGTCATCGGCATCGTCAAACTGATCCGCGACAGATCTGTTGTTACTGTTGTTGTTGGTCGAGAAGGGTGATGCTTCTGGTTGCTTGATGGGAAGCCGTTGGCCCACGATAGGCACAGGTACCCTTCCCAACAGACCCGCATGAAGCTGCTGCTGTTGAGACCTTGGTGAAGGGCTTGATGTATACATGATACGTTTGGTAATGGCTGCTAATGCTACTAGCTACTAGAGATTGGTGGGCTGGTAAGTGCTTCTATATGGATAGATAGCTATGAAGGAGTCCTAAGTTGTAGAGCAGGTGTGTATCGTGGTTCGCACGATTCTTGCTTTGTTACTTTGGCTACTATCTATGATTGCCAGAGTGGTAAATGAGCAAGTAAGTGTGCACTAACCTGGCAAAAGTGTGGAGACGGATCGTAAAGTAACGTAGTAACTGCTAGTAGTTGTACATGATAGCTAACGAGTGTTTGGTACTGAAACGCATGTACAAAAACTATACTACTTTGTAGCTGGTACCGCCGGTACAATCAGCTTCAGTACTATAAACCTACGATAATTCTCGTACAATAGTAAGCAAGAGGGATTGATTGGATTTGAGAACTTCAGAGATCTTGTCTTGTTTCCAGTGACATTTGTAAGGTTGTTGTACCGTTGTACGTCGTAAAATCGTACTGGTACGTACTGTAGTCTGTAGTACCGTACCTTCGTAAGCAACCAAAAGTGAAACCTCACACATGCATATTTTTAGGTGGTACAGAACGTGCGGACTACGTAGTACCAGTACTGGAGGAACTAGAACCATAGAGAACTGTTCGCGTCAGAATGCACAGACGCCTCGTTAGATTGCACTGGCGGTCAACCAATCACAAAAAAGAAGCAAGCTGAAGCCATTAGATTCACTCTAGAATTCTACAGCCGGTTTTACTACCATGAACCATTATCTACTACAGTAGCTAGCTAGTATCTACCAGGTGTTGTACTGGAGTATGTACCACTAGCGGTACTGGGTTGATAAAAATTGCTTGTTTACTTAGAAGGTTACGAATCGTTCGAATCTAATTTTTCCAACGACGAGAGGCCTAAACTAAGCCATTTATTTAAGCAAGGCGGACCCGTATCCTTGATTCAAATGGCTATTATGCTTCAATTTTTTATCAATACTCCCTCAAATTCAATGATCGACGTACGCGGCAGTCGGGCATGCAATGCCAGCCTCACAAAATCCCGCTTCCGAACTCTTTCGAAACTTTTTTGAGAGTGTTTTCGTCAGTGCACCGGTACCACGTTCCAGTTTACTCGAGTACTAGTACCCATCAGTTTACGTGGATACTTACTTGGCTACCAAGTCTTACAGGAATTGTATGTACCAGTCATGAGCCAAGTATCGCTGAACCTGATTGAAAAAGTGACCTATGCAGGTTTGGAGTTTTAACCGGATAAAGTAGGCTAAACGGTTGCACCTACCGGTTCTTGAATGCAATTGATACCAGATTGAACTTGACTGCATGCATGTGGGTTGGATTTATGGCAGATAAATCCTGCTGTTCATGGTAGCGAAATTTACGTAGACCGTAGTCGTACTGGTACATGAAGGCAGAGTACTAGTAGTAGAGGTCGGAGTTGAAGTACCGGTACTGTCTCTTATACACATCTCCGAGCCCACGAGACTAAGGCGAATCTCGTATGCCGTCTTCTGCTTGAAAAA
>ENA-ORBV01012942-ORBV01012942.1-microbial-mat-metagenome-genome-assembly--contig:-NODE-12942-length-12768-cov-5.910330_pt1 | contig 12768 bp, 8 predicted proteins | sample MGYA00237777_ERZ505514 | MGnify/ENA primary metagenome ERZ505514 (study PRJEB26160, sample SAMN06269048) | microbial mat metagenome | isolation source: Oligotrophic lake microbial mat | place...
AGATCAAACAATGTTCTCATCATCAACAAACCAAACATGGATTAAATTGTTGTACTCATGCATGAAGTCATAGGCCATAGGGAGAGTTGTAAGGCTGCAAATGATCACAGTCAGAGGTCCCACTGTGAAGCTCTGTTTTTGCTGCAAAGTGAGAACACCACTGGAGCTAGGCTGCACAGCAAGGGAGACATATTAGTGATTTCAGCTAGACATGAAATGGAGAGCAGTGACCCTTTCATGTCATGGCACAGCCCAGCCAAATGTGATCTGACACTTTTTATTTGTATTTTTGATGCTCTCCAACTGAAGAAAGCTAAATTAAGGTTTGCTAGTTATCTGATTCTATGAACATGTTGCGGTCCATTAATGAATGGAATAGATGATTTGTGAAAGTGCAATCAAAGATAAACCTTCCCTCCAAAACCAAAGCATTCCATGGAATGAGTAGCGGTGGATCTTTGCAAGATGTGCTGCAACAAGGCACTTCTTCTCCCTCCTTCAGCCGCATGACATTGTTTGCAGCAAGTGTGCATGCCGCACCAGAGGAGTCCCCCTTTTCTACTGCATGTAGCCAAGACCCCCTCCTTTCCTGTTCGCAAACCAATCAAAAATTGGCAAATAGAGATCCTAGCAACATTCTCACACCCTCTGAACTCAGTAATCTTCTCACGCAGCAAAACAACCTAGAAGTTTCTTCTCCAAGTGAAAAAAATGGTCCTTGACATGCTAAAACACTACAGTCTACTAGCTGGAACTTACGCCACTGACAAGCACGGACCACAACTAACTTTGACCGCAACTCGGAGAGCTTATTTTCCACTAGACTGTATTGATACATCGACAAATTTAAGTGGCGCCCCTTTCGTGCTTATTCCATGGTTTGACACTCCTTGGGTCAGGTTGCACGTGCAATCTTTTCCTCCGCATTGTGTGCTCTCACCAGTATTCTCACCTTGACATAGCTGAGCACCAAAAGTGCAACTCGCCGATACCAGTTTAGAAATCTGCAACTACTAAAGAAAGCTGGGCCATATTCTTTCCATTTTCTTCGTTGAAGTGTTTCTATTTCCCTTACAAGCTATACTATAATTATTGTTCAAGTTCAAGCGTACTTGGTGCAAAATTCTTCATGATGCGAGCGAATGAGATCGACGCATCGTTCCATTTCATGTTCGGAAACCAAGAAAGTGGTACGGAATCCAAATCGACCGGGTCGTTGATGAAATCCAGATGCCGGAACCACACAGATTCCTGTATTCTCCAACAAGCTGAGAGCATAGAGTGTATCGGGCGATACACCTTGTTCCATTGCGGCTTCCACGGCATTTTCGGGTAGTTCTACGGAAGGAAAGGAGTACATGGCACCTTGTGCTGGTTGACAGGAAAATCCTGGGATTTTGTTCAATCCTTCACTGACAATTTTGGATCGTCGTTTCAAGGACTGATAAATGTCGTTAATTTCTCCTTGATGACTCTCATAGGATTCACCTCCCTTGGCGGGTCCACGGCACATGAGCGAAGTCATGACTTGTCCATTCAAACTGGCACACAAGCCTGCCGATGCCAATTTGTAAATGTGGTCCTTGACGAGCGGATCAATGCCAACCAATTCCATGTATCCACCACGACGTCCACATTCTCCAAAGACACCCTTGGATGTGGAATGGAAACTAATGAGTTCGAGCTTGTCATTTTTCAAGTATCCCGCTTCATGGGCGGCTTTTTTCACGCTGACAAATTCTGTCTTGTCATCATAAATATTTTCTTGATAGACTTCATCGGCCAACAATACCAACTTATGCTTGACACAAAATTTAATAATATCCTTGATGGCTTTTTTGGACAAGACACTTCCCGTAGGATTTCCAGGATTAATGAGGACAAACGAGTTGACCACAATGCCTGTAGCACGTGCTTCTGCCAAGGCCCGTTCCATTTCGTCCAAGTCCAAACTCCAACCCTTCTTTTCGTCTAAGAAGTATCCCACTTTTTGTCCTCCGAATTGATCAATGGTGGCACTGTAGATTGGGTATTGGGGTATGGGAATCATGACACCACTGTACAATTTCAGTGATTGATGAAAGTAAGGGGAAAAAGATAGAAATTGGGTCAGTTTCTTCATAAATCATAATATTTTATATACGAAGTCACAACCAGAACAAATCGACCACCCCACCAACATCCTCCTTCTTAATTTTTTACGTACCAATTGGGATTGGCAATCAAGGCATTCAAGACCATGACAATTCCCGAACTGGCTCCGTTGGTCAAAAAAATATCTTCGGGATCCGCCTTGACCCCATCTCGTTGTTCCAAAAAGTGTGCCACATCTTGTCGAAATAATTTGACACCCTTGGAGTGGGAGTAAGCACCGGTCGTCCCATGGGCCAAGGTGGCCTTGATTTCACGCGCTCTGGTAATCGCATCGGCCGGAAAGAGTTGGGCTGCCAAGGGATGATCGACACCGACATGGGGTGGCAAATCGACCAATGCCATGACTTGACGTGGCCATGTCAAGGGTGCTTGTCCCATACTTTGTGGATTGCCAATATTGGTAAAGACGATGTGATCAAAATTGTATTTCTTGCCAGAAGACGCCGGCAATTTCAATGCCTCGGCGATTTTGTCGGCCTCAATGACAATCTTGCCTCGGACGGCATATTCCATGTAGCGAATTTTTTGACACATGGAATCTACCGTCCAACGTTTTTCGCCCACAGGTGGTTCATCGATCATGGGAGCTGTGGCAATCCAAGTGGCCGTCGCAGCATTGTGATTGTGAATCTCTTGTTGCGTGGTCGAAGCTTCTGCCGTTCCTTGCAAATTCAGAAGAACCAATACTAGCAGTGAAGAAGAGAAACGAATCATAGTATAATATTCTTGGGTTGGTAGGAAGGAAAGAAAATTCAAAAACTCCAATGCGTCGAATTGAGTTTAGAATTTAGAAAGAAATTATGAGAGGAAGTGAAATACGATTAGCACAAGAGCCGCTCCTAATGATGACGAGGATGTGTTGCACGGGTGTGGAAGGATGATGTGGTCAAATGCAATTGCTGCGAAGCACGAGCGCCAAGCTATGTTATGTTTCAGTGAACAATGCAATATATCCAGTATGGATTTTGATGGCTGTGCTTCTTCTTTTTCCAGCTAGTAGCTACTACTACTACTGTAGATAGTTTGTTTGTTATCGCGGATCCTCCGGAACCCTAACGTAACGGGTGTCACGTTCCATAAGGGTTAGTCCATAGAATTCCATTCGGATCATAATAAGCCGTGACGTTTAGGATTTGATTGGTCACTCGATTCAATTCCTTTGAATTCCTCCGACAAACAGACAGATGTCCTCTTCCTTGACCTGCCCGGGTGAATAGAAGCGGTCCGTCCCTTCCTGGACTGAGTTGTTCACGGGTATGACATCGGTGCGAATCCTAATCTTTTGATTTTGCGGATCGGTGAGAACCAAATACAAACGGCCGGGAAAAGTGCTCGTACTTCTATCATCGATGCCATCGGAGTATCCATTATTATTGCAGAAATCAGCTTACGCTTTGATTTTTGGCGTTGCAATTCCATTTTCTTCGAAGAATATAGCAGCATATGCATTTTCTGGTACCACTACTGTAGATCATCCTAGAGCCCAACACTACTATCCTTTTCTTGACTCCGCAATCTATTCAACAACACCTTTGCTATACGTGTCGTGAATGTTCCATAATCTATCTCGTCTTGGTGGTCAAAGGCGTTGCAATCTTTTCTTGAAGAATCACTTTTATACGAACCGTCCTTCTTCTTCTTCTTCCATAATCTTTGGCCATTATTGGCAGCAACAAAAAGACACCAGAAATTCTTCTTCTTCTCAATCACTTACAACCATGAGAATAAATGGAAATTTATGGACGACCGCGCTGGCATGCAGTTGCTTGGCTCCCTTTGGAACCGTCCAATCCTTTTCCACCATTTCGGTTCCCCAAAGACCCATCACCCAAAATGCCTTTTCATCTCCTTTTGTTAGATCGAGGCAGTTTGCTACCCAAGACAGCAGCAGCAGCAGCAGCGCCACGGAGAGTGGTAGCATCAACAACGCCAACAACAATACTCGCCATTCCGCAGACCAATCCACCACAGGAGCAGCCGTTGTGAGAAATGATACTTCCAGTTATGGTGGAGAATTGCCGGTGCACAGTTGGAGAGAACTACGAGATGTCGTCAACCAAGCGACTGTCGATCAGTCCTTGGTGGAGGAAATGAGCTCGGATGAAGACAGTGACGATAATGGAAATAATACTACGTCTTCTTCTTCGTCGTTTGTGGAAATGCCGCGAGACCCGAGTGGTGCAGGAGAACAAGAAGCGAGGCCGGCCTTGTCTACCAGTGTCATTCCGCCTCTTCCCGAAACACTCGATGCTTCCGGGTTATTGTCCTTGGATCCCGCCGTCGTGGACATTGTTCAAGTTCCTCGTTCCGAAGTCAATGTCACGGAAGAGGCTCCCAATCTCGAAGCCATGTTGCGAGGCCTTCCCTTTGTGGATATGTTTCGAGGATCGGCCAATTACATTGCCAATCATCGCGGCACACTGGCCGTCTATCACATTCCCGGTGGGTTGTTGGATTTGCCCGATCCATCCATTATTCGTGACTTGATGAATGATATTTCCTTGACGTGGTTGCTCGGAATGCGGATTGTCATTGTGGCGGGATGTCGCCATCAAATTGAAAAGCGGATCCCACACAAGGAACGCGTCACTCATTTTGGCATTCCCGTCACCGATGCCGAAACCTTGCGTGTCGTCAAGGAAGAAGCTGGGTATGTACGATTTGAATTGGAACGGCAATTGGCGCGGTCTTTGCGCATGCAAGGAGGAGCGTCCTATGCCAGTGCCGGCAAAAAGACGGGACATATTGATGGCAATGTCGTGTCGGGAAATTTCTATAGTGCTCAACCCTTTGGTATTTTGGATGGTATTGATTACAAGTACACGGGGTTTGTCCGAAAAGTGGAAGCGGAAAAAAATCGACAATTGCATGCCAATCGAGATATTTGTTTACTAACGACACTGGGTGTCAGCCCCAGTGGAGAAAGTTTCAACGTCAATTCCGAATCGCTTGCCGCGACCGTTGCCGGGGCTTTGGGTGCGTCCAAAGTGATCTACTTTACCGAATCGGAAATGGAATTGCGCCACAAGATTCATGGCAATAAAATCCAAAATTTGCGATTCTCCGATGCCCGCAAACTATTGGAACTTCACCAAGTCCAAATCCACAAACGTGGCTTTGTGACGGTTGGCAAGAATGAAGCGGAACCCACACCCCAAACCGACATGTTGACCAAAATTGGATGGTCCATGACCGCCTTGGAACAAGGTGTCAAGCGCGCTCATATCATTAGTCCCAAATTTGGTGCCGTCCTACAAGAATTGTATACCCGCGACGGCAGTGGAGCATTGATCAGTGGAGATTTGTACGAGGGCATTCGTCGTGCCAATGTAAATGATGTCAGTAATATTTACGATTTGATCTTTCCCCTCATCAAAATGGGAACACTCGTGGACCGGCCCAAGGCTGTTCTCGAAAAGGACTGTGATAGTTATTACGTCTATACGCGAGACAATCACATTGTCGCTTGTGGACAATTGAAAATCTTTGATGGTGCTACCGGAAAAGGACGCTATGCCGAACTTGGATGTTTGGTCGTCAACAAGGAGTATCGCGCCGCTGGACGTGGCGATGCCATGTTGGGGTATTTGGAGCGGCTCTGTTTCTTAAATGGAGCCACAACCGTCTTTGTGTTGAGTACGCAAACGATGGAATGGTTTGTCGAACGAGGCTTTGAACCTGTGACTGTGGCGGAGTTGCCACCCAGTCGTCAAGCCACGTACAATCACGCGCGGGCCTCCAAAATTTACATGAAGGAAATCACAAGCAGTCGCGATTTGGATCAGAGCGAACTGTGGTGGAATCGATGAGCTTGCGTATGAGTATTTTTTGCATTTTTATCAAGCGTTGCGTTGAGATCCGCAGATAAATAATTAGACGGAGCAAGAAGCAATATAAGGATCCACAGCATAAAATTTTCAAATCATTTTTCATGCGATTTGGGCTCAACAGAATTGCTGCTAGCTAGTACTAGAGTAATACAGATGAAACTAAAGCCTACTAAATATATTAGAAAAAAAAGAATACGCAATTTGACTTCACTTTTGTAAAAGTAGTACTGTAGTACTACGTAGTATCTTAATAATACTCATACGTATTAGCTAGTGGTCAAGTAGATTGCTCAACCGTATCAACCCATGAGCTACCAACTCGGTTGTGCCTGGTATTGATTTGCTCTCGCTGTATAGTAATGAAGTTGCTATTTACAAAAGTACAGCAAGGCTTCAACTAATACATTCATAAATATTATTTATTTCTGAGCTTTCTCATGCTCTGCTGGTGCCTCATGTGGTGTTTTGTGTAGTTTGCTAACTACAGATAGCTCCAGCTCCACATGCTGGAGTTAGTAGAAGAGACTTACTGTGATATGAGTACTACTAGTAGTAGACTAGTAGATAGCTAGCTAGTACGTCGTAGCTCTCGCAGCTACTAACGCAGCGCTGATGCAATTTTTACGGAGCTAATGTGCGATCACCTTTAAATGTTTTGGAGGATGGATCAGCGTGACGTTGTGGCCACCGCCGATGACGTACTCCCGCAGTGGGAAATTTGTGGACCGTTTGCAATGCCTCGATGATGTTCATACTCGAAGTTGAAAGATACGCAGTTTGTGCCGTTTTCATGCCACTCACCTAAAGTCATCATCAAGTCGCATCACTTGCATCAGCACCAACGAACAGCCAGTACGCGCCGTGGCTCGAGTATTATCTCTCATTCCCTTCTACTGTAGCTCCCGCTGCACAACGAACCATCATATTTTTACGGGCACACAATCATTGTTGTTTGTCAATCAATTTTGCAAAAGCACGTCCTCTTGTTCAAGTTTCAACAGTCAAGTTTTCTTGTTCCCTCTCTCTTTCTAATAAACCAACCAACCAACCGCTCAAGATGATGTTTAATCCGCACAAAATGGGGCTCCACAAGATCCTGCAGCATATCCCCCTCAATGCTATCTTTGATGCTCCCTACAAGCGTCGTTTAGCCAAAGCAGTAAACATTGCCGACCTTCGCCTTATTGCTAAATCACGAGCTCACAAGGTAAGCCAAACTGCCGGGGAGCTTACGCCAGAATCTGCAACTGGTTAACCCCCTTTTTTGGCTCGAGACATCTCACCTTTTTGCTGCTCTGATTATTTCAATCTGTACTTGTTTCTCTGTCGCATTGGCTATCTGTCTATTCTTTTTCATAATCAATGTCAGATGGTCTTCGATTACTTGGATTCTGGAGCTGATGATGAGATTAGTTTGCGACGTGGTAAAGACGCCTACTCGGAGCTAGAAATGCACTACAAAATCCTTGCTGGAATTAAACCGCCTCTTGACTTGTCCACAAAAATCTTTGGATGTGATGTTAAGCTTCCTTTCTTTGGATGTCCTACAGCGGGAAATAGGATGTTTCACTGGGAGGGCGAAACTGCTGCTGCCAAGGCAGCTGAACACCATGGAACAATGTATGGGTTATCTTCTCTAGCAACAACTGGAATTACTGAAATTGGCAAGATCTTCAATGGGCCCAAGGTGTTTCAACTCTATGTATGGAAAGATCGTGAACTAGTGAAGGAAGTTTTGGCCAAGGCGAAAGAGGGCGGTTTCAATGCCCTTGCTTTGACCGTGGATTTCACTTGGTATGGAAACCGCGAGCGCGATATCCGCAATGACTTTTCCATTCCACCCAAATACACCCTTGGCCAAACTCTTGAAGCCATCAGGAAGCCAGCTTGGACGTATGACTTTTTGTCTCACGAACCCTGCACGTATGCTTGCATAAATAAAGATGTTCCAGCAGACTCGCTTGCCGCCTTTGTAAACAGCCAAATTATGCCCGAATTCACTTGGAGTGATGCCGAATGGTTGCTCGGTGAATGGAATGGACCTGCTGCGCCCAAGGGTGTTGTCCGTCCCGAAGATGCCAAGAGAGCCATTGAAATTGGTTTCTCTAGTATCTGGGTCTCAAATCACGGCGCAAGACAACTGGAAACTTCTCCGGCAACAATTGACGTCTTGCCTTCCATTCGTGAGGCCGTAGGACCCGATGTTGAGATTATTATGGATGGTGGCGTTCAACGTGGAACAGACATTGCCAAGGCAATCGCTCTTGGTGCAGATTCTGTCGGCGTTGGAAAACCCTACTTGTGGGGATTGGCGGCTGGTGGCGAAGAAGGTGTTAAAAAGGCCTATGAAATCTTGAAAGTAGAGCTCGACCGAGCAATGGGTTTGTTGGGCACACCCACAGTAGCAGCTTTGAAGAAAGAAGGACCATCACTCATTAAGCGACGTGGAGGAAGTGCTCGTGATTACCCAGATATTTATGCTCCTGACCGCGGTTACGGCGGAGGTATTGTATAATGCACAGGCACATTCATTGAGCTTTAGGCAGACGACAAAGAAATCCCACCACTCTTCCGCTAGATATCACTAATATTTATTTATTTCATCATCAAGGTCTTAATCTTATTAATTCTAGTTTGTGAAATTTTGGATGTCTTTGGTCGAAGGGCACCGGCCATACAACAGGACTATTTATTGTCACCTCGAGCAAGGCGAGGGGCGAAAATATCTGCGGCGATGTTAGGACAGTAATGTAGAAACTCTTCCCAGAGACCGTTATAAATGAATCCAATTTCCAGTGAAAAGCATATCATGACTTTCTGTTTTTGGAGCAACACACAGGATGCGCATTCCCAGTCGTTTTGAAGAGTCTCAAGTGGTCAGTCATAGACAACTGCCTGGTCTAGCCAGCTAGCGTAAGCAATCGCAGGTGTCCACACCAGCGTGCTTGGGGCCTTGCAACCGCATACAAAGCAGCTAGCTAGTCTAAAGCACTCTATGGAATGTTTCATCATGCATTGCCTACTCTTTTATCGTGTCTGTTTTTCTGTTTTTTTTTGTTTCTCTTGTGTGTTCGCTTGGCTGCTTGCTAATTGCTCCTCCCTCCATGTGCACTGTGATGATGCTTCTCTTGCTACCATCTTTTTTTCGAGTAGGCCAGTGCAGTGGCAACGGACTTCGAGGCCGTTTAGAATAGGCCGGCAATTACAGGACCAAAGTTGTTCATGTAATAAGCATTGTTGTAACCCTCGTCATACGAACGACCGGCCGTGAACTCGCCGTAGCGAGGGCAACTAGAGCAGGTGGAAGGACAATTAGGGTAGGCCATGATACTGCGGTCACACCACTGCTCATAGACGTTGCCGTGGTTGGCGGTGGCGCAGTTGCTGTCATAGTCGTGACAACCGCCAATGATATGCCCAAGTTCATGAGCGTAAGTCCATTGGTCCGACAAAGTTCCCAGGGTCCTCTTCACTTCAGCATATCCATACTTGTAGGGACTCGGGCCATATCTAGTGGAACCGACGTTGGATGCCCGACCAGAAAGAACATGCTCCCCTACAACCACCACAACGTCAATATTGTAGGTGGTCTGGGAAGTGATTGTACCGTCCATCCAATAATCTCCTTCTGTCTTCAGTGCAGTGAGGTATTTGCCGGAACTGCTACCCGAGATGTCCTCGAAACCAGTTGTCGCCCATCCGGCATTCTCAAAACGGACATTACTGTTGGAGGCGGCCAAAAACTGGTTTACCTGGCTGATGGCCAAAGCGTGATAGTTGGTGCAACCAGTGGAGCCAAGTATGCTATAGGTCAAGGATGTGAAGACAGTCCTGATCCTGATTGTGGTTTGAGTAGGGGCAGGAGCTGGACCACCATTGCAACAGGCAATATCCGCAAAACACTTTTGCCCACTTGGGCAAACAGATGGTCCACCCCAACCTGATCCTGGCTGGCTGGTACAGTCCACTCCACATTGGCTCTGTGCAGAAGCCCAATCGACCCCACACCGAAGAGAAGGGCAACTTTGCATCGAGCGACCTCGAAGGGAAGGAGCGTCTTCTTCGGCTCCACGTAATGCACGTCTGCTCCCATCGTTTACAAAATCGGTTTCGTCTTCGGCGTGCGCTTCTTCTGGAAGATCTTTGATCTCGGCCGCCCAGTACTTCAGCTTCTTCTTGCCGCTGGGAACAGAGCTGTCGGCGTCCTCTGATTGGATCAGGTAGGTGATCTCGCCATCAGTACACGATCCCATGATGCTACCATCAGCTGCCGCAATGAGACTGATTGTCCTATCCCGACGTCCGGCCTCCACTCCATGCCAGAAGGTAACGGTTGTGGTCCCGCTTTCAGCGCCGGCAGGTTGCGTGTCGGCATCGGCACCACCAGTCGACACTTGTTCGACAGACGCGGAAACAACCTTGAAAACAACAGGGGCATTTGGGTTTTGCTTTAAGCCGCGCAGCTTGAACGTCTTGCGATTGATCAAATCGGACAACACGTCAATATCTTCCATCTCTCCAGTAACGGACGCAAAGTCTTGACCCGCTGCTGCAACAGGGACTCCTTTTGTCGTGAACGAAACCTCTTTCTCGTTCCCCTGTAGTTGTTTTAGGATGCATCGACGAAAGAAATTGAGTGAGAGCATGTCAGGAAGAACAAATGGGAGAATCATATTTTCACTTTGACTTACATTCCCGTTTCCATTGTTTTGCCCATTGGCAAAGGCATTTCCATTGCCTTGTTCATTGCCATTGCCCTTGTTCTCAGCAGCTACACCAAGGGCACTTCCGAGCGCCATGGCCAAAATGAGAAAGTTTGAAAGCTTCATTTTTGCTTACAGCCTGTTTTGAAAGTATCTATTTGAGTTGATCTCCAATTTTTTTGTGAGACTGTAAAGTGGTCTTTTGATTGCTAACTTTTTTGGCCAGCAAAAGATCTGTTCCACTCGCCTTAGTACCAGGGTATACTTTGTTCTACGAGGTTGAATTTACTTCTCATTCAAGACATGGATTTGCTGACTGTCGTGGTTAAGCTTTTGCTGGTGGATTCATTCGACCAAATCAAGACATGCAATTGTTGCTCAGCTACACCGCACGCCTAATCCGTCCTCTCCTCCTGCTGGTAAATCCAAGACATGGATTTGCAGTTGTAGACGTCGCGGAAAGCGACCAAAATAAATCCGTGTACATTTGAGACTTGGATTTGTGGAATCAACGCGTCGGAGCTTCCTCATTGATTCAAGACGTGGATGAGTTAAGAAGTGCTCCAATCAAATGAATCGTGGATTTTGCTGACGAATGCACAATGTTTTTCATTCCCGAGTATTTACTAAAAAGTAAGTCACGGACAGTCAAAACAATCCGATAACAGGTGCGCCTCCCTTTTAATAGCCTGCAGGTAGCTACTAGCTAGCTACTAGCTAGCTACTATAGTAATGAGAGTGCCCAGGCCCACAATTGGTTCCTTACTCTACCCAGACAGTAGTAGTAATACGAAGAAAATATATTAGGTTTTCTTGGGTTGATGAGTCATGGCATTGTAGTAATAAGGAACGGCGTTGTAACTTTCTGCCTCTGCCTCGGATAAAGATGACGACGATGTTGTCAAAGGTGGTACCGCCACCCTGTACCGTTGTTGACACGTGTACCCCATCTTTTCATAAAAGACCAAATTTCCATCGTGGCATTCCAAAAACAAGGGTGTTCCTGCCGCTATTTGAATGGTAACTTGACTCAAAATTCTTCCCACACCTTGTCCTTGAGCATTTTGTGCCACTCCCAAGTTTGTGATATAAAAATGAGATTGATGATCCATGATTCTGTCATGCTCCCTCATGGTGGTTACCTCAAATGCCTGCCAGCGTGCTGCCGCTAACAATCCAATCTCTTCAGGCAATGGCTTTTTACTTTTCAAATGCCACAAACTTCGTTCCATATGCGCCAAAAAGAGTTTGTGATTCTTGTAGGGCGGAATTATAGAAACCGATCCCAAGAATGTGCCCTTGGTTTTATCACGAGCCACCACAACATGTCCATAGTGTTCGGCGAAAGATATCATACAACTAAGGATATGCTCTGTAATTTTCCATTGCCTTTGTGCTACTGCTGAACTTTCTCTGTCATTCGTATCATTTTCGGTCGACGACGAGCTTTGTTGGTTGTTTTTCCCTTCATCCTTATCGGCGTTATTATCATGATCATCAATGCCTGCAAGCCACTTCGAATCAGACCCCACCAAAAAAGCTTCAACAAGAAGCTTTCGTTCGGCACTCGTCAATTTCGAAACCGAATGTAAAGAAACCGCGTCGTTTTCTGTGGCACCCGGGATATTCCGGGGTAACTCCTCATCTTTTAGTCGGGCATGTTGTCTCCGAAACAACAAGAAAAAGGAAATCCCGCCACCTGCAGATGCAGCAACGGCAAATGTCACTCCAAGAAACAAAACCATGATGTCTGAATTGTAGTGGCACGAACGCTGAATATCACTCGATTACAACAAGCCTTCCAGTTATCCTTACTTCGTTACTATTAGAGATTAATATACCAAGTGACATCATACATCTACTACTTAATTAGCTAAGTAGTAGCTGTTATTGGCTCTCTTAATAGTAGCTGTGGCTTCGCAATTCCATGCCATCAAATCGATGAGAAATATGAATCAATGAGAAGAGGGAAGATCTTAGGGATGGAACGCTCACTACTTCACTATTTTAAATTCATTTAGTCCTCCACCCGGGCGACTGTTTCAGAAAAGCTGTGGCGTCACTTCGACCTTTCATTTGCA
>ENA-ORBV01012945-ORBV01012945.1-microbial-mat-metagenome-genome-assembly--contig:-NODE-12945-length-12764-cov-14.776858_pt1 | contig 12764 bp, 8 predicted proteins | sample MGYA00237777_ERZ505514 | MGnify/ENA primary metagenome ERZ505514 (study PRJEB26160, sample SAMN06269048) | microbial mat metagenome | isolation source: Oligotrophic lake microbial mat | place...
CGAGATTCGCCTTAGTCTCGTGGGCTCGGAGATGTGTATAAGAGACAGATGGTGCGCCTGGTCGATGAACTCGCCCGCTTGCCTGGGATTGGTCGGCGGAGCGCGGAGCGGCTGGCGTTCCACATCCTCAGGTCGCCGCGTGACCACGCGATGACGCTCTCGCGCGCCATCGCCGATGCGAAGCAGAATGTGCGCCCCTGCCGCGTGTGCTCGAACTTGGCTGGCGCCCCGGGCGATCCTCAGGGCTCGATGTGCTCGGTCTGCGGCGATCCTCGGCGCGACCGGGCGATGGTGATGGTGGTGGAGCAGGCGCGCGACCTGATCGCCCTGGAGCAGACCGCGATGTATCGCGGCGTCTATCACGTCCTGATGGGACGGCTCAGCCCGCTCGAGGGCGTGGGGCCGGGCGACCTCACGACCGCCGATCTGCTCAGGCGTGTGGACGAGCCATCGGCCAACGACCCGGCGGGCGGCGCGCCGGTGCGGGAGGTGATCCTCGCGCTCAACCCGACGCTCGAGGGCGACGGCACGGCGATGTACCTCGCGGAGGAGTTGAGCAAGCGGGGCGTGAAGGTCACGCGGCTCGCGAGGGGCGTGCCGACAGGCTCGCAACTCGAGTACGCGAACAAAGCGGTTCTCGCCGACGCGATCGAGGGCCGGCGACCGATGGAATGACCAACGCTGTTCAGACGAACTCAGAGCAGCAGAGCAAGCAGAGAAGAGCAGAGCGAGATCGCGGGTCGGCCAACGTCGTCAATCAAATACTTCGGTCCTTCTACGCACATCTCCCCCGGTTTTCTCTGCTTCCACTCCGCTCGCTCTGATGCTCTGAGTTCATCCTGATGAATCGCTGGATCACGAAACGTTCCTGAGAGGAGCACGACCCGCTTGCGATTCGACGCCTCACAGCAGATGCGGCTCGGCCAGCACATGAAGCTGGCTCCGAGGATGATCCAGTCAATGGAGATCCTCCAGATGCCGCTCCAGCAACTGGAGGAACGTATCGCTCAGGAACTCGAGAGCAACGCCACGCTCGAACTTGCCGAGGGCGAGGACGGACCAGAGGGCGCGGCGGCGCAGGCTCAGGCGGACCTTCGGGCCCAGGCCGCGGCGGAGAGCCACGCCGAAGAGCAGCCGATGCGCATCGACGAGGGGCACGGCGAGGAGGACTTCGCGCGCCTGGATTCGTTCGAGGAAACCAACCCCGACGCCGCGGAGAACCAGTATGACGATCAGCCGCACGCCCCGGAGCCGATCCGGCTGGATGAACTGGGTGCTTACTCGCGCTCGCGCCTCGAAGGCGAGGCGGATGCCAAGAGCGAAGCGATGGCCAACACGGCCTCGCGCGCCGCGTCGCTCATCGAGCAGTTGCAGGACCAGTGGCGGTTGGTCGATGTCGATGACACGCTCGGACCTCTCGGTGAGCAGATCATCTCATTTATCGATGATGACGGATACTTGCGCACGGACCTGAACACGATCCTTGATCGGTGGCCGACGGATAGACCCCGGCCCACGTCCGAACAACTGGCGCACGCACTGCAAGCCGTGCAACTGTTGCTCGAGCCCGCGGGCATCGCGGCGCGGGACACACGCGAGTGCCTGCTCCTGCAAATCGCGGCCGTGTCCGAGCAGCCCGGGCAGGACCGGGCGGGGTGGGCGCTGGTGCGCCGACTCATCGAGGACCACCTTGGAGATCTGGCGCAGAACCGTCTGCCGCGGATCGTGGAGAAGACCGGCCTGTCGATGGCGGAACTGAAGCAGGCGATGGAGCGGATGCGCGTGCTGAGTTTGGCGCCGGGGCGGCAACTCGTGCAGGATCCGCCGGGGGCGATCATCCCCGATGCGATCGTGGAGTACGACGCGGAGGCGGATCGGTATGTGGCGTACCTGAACGACACGCGGATGCCCAGCCTGCGGATCAACCGCGAGTACGCGATGCTCGCCAAGGACCGCAGCGCGCCCAAGCCGACACGCGAGTTTCTGAAGAAGAGCCTGTCGAACGCGTCGTGGCTGATCGACGCGGTGGAGCAGCGCAAGCGGACGCTGCTGCGCGTGATTCAGGTGGTGGTGGTCGCGCAGCGGGAGTACTTCGACTACGGGCCGCAGTCGCTCCGCCCGCTCCCGATGACGCAGGTTGCTGAGCAACTGGGGGTGCATGTGGCGACGGTGTCGCGGGCGGTGGCGGAGAAGTATCTGCTCACACCGAGAGGGATGGTGCCGCTGCGAGGGTTCTTCTCGGGCGGGACGCAGACCGACTCGGGCGAGGAGGTGAGTTGGGACGCGATCAAGGCTGCGCTCAAGGAAGTGATCGACGCGGAGGACAAGACCAGCCCGCTGAGCGACGATGCCCTGGCAGACGGGCTCAAGGAGCGGGGGATCGAGATCGCCCGCCGGACGGTGGCAAAGTACCGGGACCAACTGAAAATCCCTTCGGCGCGGCTGCGGAAGGCGTATTGAGAGCGGCACCCTGAACTTGCGGCGGGTGCCGGGCGTTCGTTGTTGACTCCAAGCCGGACAGCCGAACTGCCGATCGGTAGTGCTAAGTGCAGTCACCGCTTTCGCCGGGCATGTAATCCCTTGTTTTGGTAAGATAGTCACCACCATGAGCCGAACAACGGACGTACTTCCGAACACTTCGAGCAAGCCAGTGTCTCATCGCTCCGCCGCTCCGCGCACATGCGCGAATGTCGAAGTGATGATCCTGAGTTTCAACGAGGCTGCGAATCTACCGCACGCGCTGGCGAGCGTCATGGGCTGGGCCGACGCGGTGTATGTGGTGGACTCCGGCTCGACGGATGGCAGCCAGGACATCGCCCGCGCGGCGGGGGCACAGGTCATCCACCGGCCCTGGCTGGGGTACGCCCGTCAGAAGAACTGGGGGCTTGAGACCCTGCCGATGAAGGCCGACTGGGTCTTCATCCTCGACTCGGATGAGTCTCTTACGCCGGAACTGCGGGACGAGGTGTTGGCGATCGCGGCGCGGCCTGCGGCTGAGGTTCCCGAGGCGGGGTTCTACATCAACCGCCTGACGAAGTTCATGGGCGCTCCGATCCGGCACGCGGGGTTCTTCCCCAGTTACAACCTTCGGTTCTTCCGTCGCGGCACAGCTCGCTACGAGGACCGCGAGGTCCACGAGCACATGCATGTGGACGGGCCGACCTCGCGCCTGCGCCACTACATGCACCACGAGGACCGGCGCGGGCTGGAGCACTTCATCGCCAAGCACAACCGGTACTCGACGCTCGAGGCGCGGGAACTGATGCGGGCACGGACGAAGCCCGCCGCGGATCGCGCGACGAAACTCGAGGGCGGGATCGCGATGCGGCGCTGGCTGAAGATCAATGTGCTGCCGCGATTGCCCCTGATCGGGCTGTGGCGTTTCGTGTACACCTACATCCTTCGACTGGGCTTCCTGGACGGTGCGCCGGGCTTCCGCTTCTGCCTGGTGCTGGCGATGTACGACACGTTCATCGCGCTCAAACTGGCGGAACTGCGGTCGCTTGGCGCGCACCTGGACCCCGGTGGCGGAATCTCGGCCACACCGCCCCCGGTGAGCGGCCTGGCGGTCGCGGAGGGGCAACTGAGCGTGGATTCCGCGAGCGATGCGCCCAAGAGCACGGGGGGCACGGCATCGTGAGCGCGGCCCACGCACAATCCGGCGATGGCCTGAGACTTGGTGATGAGGCGAGTCCCAATCCCCTGCCCTCCCGCGAGGACCTGGCACGGAGCGCGACGCCGTACACCACGGGCGAACGGGTGCGCCGGGCGCTGTGGAACTACGTCGGGCAGACGGCCTTCGGGCTCACGTTCCACAACTGGTACGGCGTTCGGGCATCGCTCCTGCGTTTGTTCGGCGCGCGGATCGGGCGGCACGTCCGCCTGAGGCCCAGCGTGCTGATCGAGCAGCCGTGGAACCTGAGCATCGGGGACAACTCGTCGATCGGGGACCGTGCGGTGGTGTACTGCCTGGGGAAGATCACGCTCGGACGGAACGTCTCGCTGTCGCAGATGGTGCATCTGTGCGCGGGCACGCACGACTACACGCGGAGCGACCTGGCGCTGCTGCGTCCGCCGATCGTGATCGGGGACGAGGTGTGGCTCGCGGCGGACGTGTTCGTCGGGCCGGGCGTGACGATCGGCACGGGGAGCGTGGTGGGCGCGAGGTCGGGAGTGTTCAAGAACCTGCCCGAGTGGATGGTGTGCGCGGGCACACCCGCAAGGCCAATCAAACCAAGGATGCTGCGCGTGGGCGAGCGCGGGGAGGACAGAGCATGAGCAAGTCTGGAGTTGTGGAGTCGGCTGTGTCGGCGGACTCGTATGTGCCGGCGTTCGGCTTTGTGAGCGCCGACCCTCTGCGCTCGTTCTCGTACCTGCTGCGGCCGGTCGAGGAGCTGATGGGGCCGATCGCTCCGGGGACGCGCGTGCTCGACATCGGGTGCGGCAACGGGGCATGGACGGGGCACCTGCTCAAGAAGGGGTGCCGCGTGGTGGGGATCGATATCTCGGATGCGGGGATCGCGCACGCGCAGAAGGCGTACCCGGGCGTAAGGTTCGTGAAGGTGGGGGTCCGGACGAACATTCTCGACGTGCTGAACGAGGAGCCGTTTGACCTCGCGGTGTCGACTGAGGTGATCGAGCACCTGTACGCGCCGCGCGAGTGGGCGAGGTGCGCGTTCAACTCGCTGCGGCCGGGCGGGAGACTGGTCTGCTCGACGCCGCACCACGGGTATTTAAAGAACCTGATGCTGTCGGTGCTGAATAAGTGGGATGCGCACCTGACGCCGATGTGGGACGGGGGTCACATCAAGTTCTGGAGCCGGAAGACGATGTCCGCGCTGCTGGTGGAAGCGGGGTTTGAGAACCTGCAGTTCCGTGGCGCGGGACGGGCACCCTACCTGTGGATGTCGATGGTGATGAGCGGCGACAAGCCGGTGCGATGATCGGAGCCCACGATGACGCACGCGCCCGAGTACCCCCGCATCGCCCAGGTCATCCAGTCGGTCGATGCGCCCGCGGGCGGCACCTCGACCGCGTTCCTGGGCGTCGTGGGCGCGCTCCGCGCTCAGCCGGGGTTGAGCGTGCGGGCCTTTTCCACGCCGCCCCCCGCCGGCGACCCGCACTGGGGCGCGATCGAGCGCGACCGGCGCGACGTTGGTGACGCATCCTGGACGCTGCCCGCGGGCGTCGGACGTTTCTTCCGCACAGGCGAGCTCGGGCGGGCTGTCGGCGCGGCGGTCGTCGCCGGGGAGATTGACCTGCTGCACCTGCACGGACTGTGGTGCCCCGACCTCGTCCACTCAGCGCGAGTCGCGCGCCGTGCGAGCGTGCCGGTTGTCTGGCAGCCGCACGGAATGCTCGTCGCGGCCGCGATCCGGCAGAAGCGCCTCAAGAAAGAAGTCTTCCTCGCCGCGGGACTCAGGCGGGCGCTGCGCGATGCGCGGGCGATCATCTATTGCACACGCGAGGAGCAGGAGCAGTCGCGCCCGCCGCGCGGTGTGCGCCCGGAGCGCACGCACGTCGTGCCATTGCCGCTCGATGCGCCACTCGGGCTGGCCCCGCGCGCTCAGATGCAGGCCGACGCCCGCGCTCGGTTTGCCATCCCCCCGCAGGCAAGGGCGGTCGTGTTCATGGGCCGCCTGCATCCTGTCAAGCGTGTCGAGTTGGCGATGCAGGCGATCGCCCAAAGTTCCGCCGCTCTTCCGGATTTGCATCTGCTGCTGATCGGCGATGGGGACGCCGGATATGTGGGCACGCTCCGGGCGCTGGCCGGGCAACTCGGGATCGCGGGGCGGGTGCATTTCGCCGGGTTTGTCCAGGGCGCGGACAAGTGGGCCGCTCTGGCCGCGGGAGATGTCCTGACGCTCAACTCCAAGCACGAGAACTTTGGATTCGTGGCCGTTGAGGCGTTGTGCGTGGGCACGCTGCCGGTGATGACGAGCAACCTCGCCCTCGCGCCGGAACTGGCGGCGGTCGATGGGGGCGTTTCCTGCGAGCCGACCGCGACGGCGCTTGGCAAGGCGTTCGTTCGGGCGATCGGCCACCCGGACCGGGAGGGAATGGTCGCGCGCGGGCAAGCATGGGTGTCGGAGCACCTGTCAACGGGGGCGGTAGGCCGGAGCCTCGAACGCCTTTACCGCGCGGTCCTTGCGCGGCGGTGAATGTGGCGCTTCGCCAGACAAAGCGGGGCGGTCGGAGCCCCGACGTTGTGTTCCGGGCTTGGGGTCGATATCGTCCGGGCCTGTGAAGTCACGTCCGTACACGCCTCATCCTGCACTTGGCTCCTTCTCGCCGGTCGCGACCGTGCCCGGCGACGCGCGCCGCTTGCGGAACGCCAGCGCCCTGGCGCTCGCGGTAACGGCCATTCTTTGGGCTTGCGGCGGCCCTGCATCGTCCCAGCCGCTGGAGCCTGTCAAGCCGGCCTCGACCCCGGCCCGCGACCCGCTGGCACGGCCGCCCGCCGCTCCAGCCGGAGCGGGCATCGACGATGAGTCGATCGTGCCGTATCAGGACCGCCCGATCCGCGAGATCCGGCTGGAGGGTGTTCCTGCCGATGAGCAGCAACTGGTGCGGAACCAGATCCGCTCGCGCGCGGGCTCGCCGCTTTCGGCCGACTCGGTGCGCGAGGACGTGCAGAGGCTCAACCGGCTGGGCCGGTTCAGGCGCATCCTGGCCAAGGCGCAGGCGTACGACGACGGCTCGATCGCACTGATCTACGAGTTCGTCCGCACGCCGATCATCCGCGATGTCGCGGCGTCGGGCAACCGGCAGGTGAGCGACCAGGACATCGCCTCGGTCATCTCGCTCCTCAAGGACACGCCGGTCGACGAGTTCCAACTCGGCAACGCCAAGGCGCGGATCCTCAAGTTGTACCGCGACAAGGGGTACTTCACGGCGGACGTCACGATCGACCAGAAGGAACTCGAGGTGGGCACGGTGCTCTTCAAGATCACCGAGGGCGAGCGGCTGCGGGTGAAGGACATCCGCTTCGACGGGGCCGCATCGTTCTCCGAGAAGGAACTGATGCCGGCGATCAAGACCCGCACGGCGGGCGTGTTCGCCTCCGGCCCGGTCGATCCCGAAGTCCTCGATCAGGATGTCGCGGGGATCATCGCGTTCTACAAGGACCGCGGTTACCTGGACGTGCAGGCTGATCGGCAACTCATCTTTGCGCCGACGGGGCGCGAGGCGATCGTCAAGTTCATCGTGCGCGAGGGCCAGGTCTACACGCTCAGGTCGGTGAAGGTCGAGTCGGCCACGCCTGGGGCGAAGCCGGGCGAGCGAGTGCCGTTGGCCGTCTTCTCCGCCAATCAGATCGCGGGACTGCTGACGATCAAGGCCGGCGACGCCTACAGCGTCGACAAACTCCGCAACTCGATGGACGAACTGGAGAACGCCTATACGCGGATGGGGTACGTCGATATCCGGATCGACCGGCTGGAGAAGCGCGACCCCGACAAGCCGGAGGTCGACCTGTTCCTCCGTGTCCGCGAGGGCGAGCGGGCGATGACGGGCCTCGTGAAGATCAGCGGCAACGATGTCACGCAGAAGAAGATCATCGCGCGCGAACTGCGCGAACAGGTCCCGGACCGCCCGCTGAACCTCACCTTCCGGCGCACGATCGGCGAGCGCAAGATTCTCGATTCAGAGCAGCGCCTCTCTGACCTCCGGCTCTTCGAGCCGCAGTCGGTCAAGGTCACCGTCCAGCCCGAGGACCCGATCAACCCCGGCTACCGCGATCTTCTGGTTGAGGTAAAGGAGACCAACACGGGCTCGCTCTCGTTCGGCGCGGCGGTTACCTCCGATGCCGGCGTGGTCGGCACGCTCGGCCTGACGCAGCGGAACTTCGACCTGTTCGATGTTCCCGATTCCGCCGGCGAACTCTTCACCGGGCAGGCGTTCCGCGGGGCCGGTCAGACGTTCGACATCCAACTCCAGCCCGGCACGGAGACGCAGACCTACCAGATCTCGGTCTCGGACCCGCACCTGTTTGACTCGGAGTACGGCGGCTCCGCTTCGGCATACTTCCGCTCGCGCGAGTACGACGACTACGACGAGGAGCGGCTGGGCACGCGCCTCGGCATTGGAAGGCGCCTCGGCGAGCGATGGAACGCGAGCGTGTTCATGCGTTACGAGAACGTCGATGTCTCGAACGTGAGCGATGACTCGATCCAGGACCTCTTCGATGTCGAGGGCAAGAGCGCCATCTCCGGTCTGGGCTTCCGGCTCGTGCGGTCCACGGTCGATAGCCGCTTCCGGCCCAGCCGCGGCACGCGGTTCGAGGCCGAGATCGAGCGGGTCGGCGCGATCGGCGGCGACTACGAGTTCACCAAACTCTCCGCCGAGCACCAGGTGTTCCTGACGGTGGCCGAGGATTTCCTGGGCTACAAGACCGTGCTGCAACTCAAACTCGCGACGGGGTACATCCCCGAGGGGACCGACGAGACACCGATCTTCGAGCGGTACTTTCTCGGCGGGCGTTCGTTCCGCGGCTTTGATTTCCGCACGATCTCGCCCAAGGGCTTCAACCAGGCGGGCGACCTGACCAACGACCCGGCGGGCGGGACATTCAGTTTCTTCGCGGGCGCGGAGATCGAGCGGCCCGTGTTCAAGGAACTCGTGTCGGTCGCGGCGTTCATCGACACGGGTACCGTGACCGACGAACTCGGCTTTGACGAGTACCGCGTGTCGGCGGGCTTTGGTGTGCGGCTCTATGTGCCCGCGCTGACGCCGGTGCCCTTCGCCTTTGACTTCGGCTTCCCGATCATCAAGCACTTCGGGGACCAGGAGAAGGTGTTCTCGTTCAGTTTCGATATCCCGTTCTGAGCGGTGGAAGCAGAAGCGAACGAAGGTCGAGGCTCGGGCGCAAGCCCGGGCTTTCTGTGCCTGGACCCAACATCAGGCAGAAGACACAAGCCGGACGCGAGTATGGGTTGCCCGGGACAATGACCACACAATGGGCAGTGGGCGCGCTGTGGTCGGTTGAAGTTGTACCCACCGGTCACTCTCGATACACTCTTGTCATCGTGGAGGCTCCCAACTCGCATGGTCCAAGGCGCAACCCAACCCCAGCCCAGCCTTCGAGCGCTCGAACTATGCGTTGGAGCGGGCGGGTTGGCGCTGGCCGCGGCGCGCTCCGGTTTCGCTGACATAACGGCGATCGACTTGCACGGTCCCGCGTGCGAGACTCTTAGAAAGAACAAGCAAGCGGGCGTTGAACACGTCAAGGGTTGGAAGATTGTCGAGGCCGACATTCGCGACGTGGACTACAAGCCTTTCGCGGGGATCGACCTCCTGAGCGGTGGGCCACCTTGCCAGCCATTTTCGCTCGGGGGCAAGCGCCACGGTCGGGACGATGCTCGCGAGATGTTCCCGCAGTTTATCCGCGGCGTGCGGGAGACCAAACCCAAGGCGTTTGTGTTTGAGAACGTCCGGGGAATCCTCAGCACGTCAACGCTCGCGTACTTCAACTACATCCTGCAACAGTTGCAGCTCCCCGAGCATTCACGCGACAAGGGCGAAAAATGGAAGCAGCACCGTGCGCGGCTGGAGCGCCTGTACACGGGCGGCAAGGGCGAAGGTGCTCAGTACCGCGTCATCCAACAGATCATGAACGGCGCGGACTTCGGCGTTCCGCAGCGGCGAGAGCGCGTGTTCATTGTCGGCGTGCGCTCCGACCTCGCGATTGAGTACAACTTTCCCCTCCCGACCCATTCCGCCGAGGCTCTTTGGCGTGATCTCTGGATCACTGGAGAGTATTGGGAGCGGCACCGAGTACCCCGCGCGAAGCGGACAACCGCCCCGCCAGTAGTTGCCGCGAAGCTCGCGAACCTCGGCACGCTGACGACCGCGCCTTGGCGCACCGTCCGCGACGCGATTTCGGGATTGCCCAACGTGGGCTTGGGGCGCACGTCCCACACGGTTGCCAACCATTTCTTCAACCGCGGTGCCCGTGCCTATCCCGGGCACGACGGCAGTTCGTTGGACGCGCCATCCAAGACCATCAAGGCCGGAAAGAACGGGGTGCCGGGCGGCGAAAACATGGTCAGACTTGATGACCAGAGCGTTCGGTACTACACCGTGCGAGAGTGCGCCAGGCTCCAGACATTCCCCGACGATTGGGCTTTCGACGGCGCGTGGTGTACCTGCATGCGGCAGATTGGGAACGCGGTGCCGGTCACGCTCGGCCAAGTCGTTGCTCAGCCGTTGGGCGCGGCGCTGGTGGCGAAGGCGAATCAGCCCCCGACCGTGCCCGCTTGAACGGCGCGCTGAACGCGATCCAGCCAGCCATTCTCTCCGATTGAGTGTTCCCACACTCTGATCACGCGGCATCCTTCGGCGCGGAGGCGTCGCGCGACGCGACGATCGCGCCGCCGGTTGGACTCGATCTTGTCCCGCCAGAAAGCCCGGCGAGTCCGGGGAGTCCTGCGATCACACGCAGGGCAGCCGTGCCAAAAGCAGCCATCGACGAATACGGCCACCTTTGCGCCGAGGAAATAGAAGTCGGGAGAGCCGGGAATGTCGGCGGCGTTTCGTACCCAGCCCCGAATCCCCTTCGCCGCGAGCGACGCGGCAACGCGGGCCTCGGTCGAGCGGTTCGCCTTCGATCGAACCTTCGCCATCCGGGTCGATCGTTCCGCGGGCGAAAGGGTGTCGCCTCGCCTTGGCCTTCGGGAGGTGGCTTTCTTGACTCCAGCCCGCCGCATGGGGTATTGTAGAGTCAAGTTCCGTGGGATCATCGATCGCGAACGTCGGCTATGTTGGCCCCCCTTCGTCGATTGAGTCACCACGGGGCTCCTTGTCCGCGAGGCCGCTCACCCTGCCTCCCGGTAACGGAGTATGCCCTATGTCCGCTAGCGCTACGCGCTCCCCCGTCAAATCGTCGGACGACACGCTCCCAATGCAGGTCGCCAACATGACCTTCATGTTGGAGCGGCTTGCTCAGGACTGCGCCCCGTTGCAGTTCGTCCGCGAGCTTACCCAAAACGCGATCGACAGCATCAAGTCGCACGGGAACGCCGGCGAAATCCGCTGGGAAGTGGACTGGTTGCGGTACGAGCGAGAACCCAAAGACGGGTTCAAGATCGCCATCATCGACACCGGGATCGGCATGACCGGGCCGGACATGGTCACCTACATCAACCAGTTGTCCTCATCAATGCACCAGCAATCCAAGCATGGCAACTTCGGCATGGGCGCCAAGATCGCCGCCGCGCCGAGGAACCCGCTCGGCTTGGTGTACTTGTCGTGGAAGGACGGCAAGGGGTCGATGATCCATTTGTGGAAGAACCCGAAGACCGAGACCTACGGGCTCCGTCGCCATTCCAACGGTGAGTTCTGGTTGCCGATTACGGATGAGGCGAAGCCCAAGCCCATCAAAGAACAAGGGACGATGGTGGTGCTGCTTGGCAAGCAGTATGGCGAGAGCACGATGGACGCGCCGCCCGAAGGCGTGATCCCCTCCCGCTGGATCGCGCGGTATCTCAATACCCGCTACTTCAAGTTTCCGGCCCGCGTCACTGTCAAAGCCAGAGAGAGTTGGCAGCGGGGTCAACAGAATGACAACTTGCGGAAGGTCACGGGGCAAGAAGCGTGGCTCAGCGCGAACTCAGTTGACTCCGGGCAGGTCGCGCTGTCCAATTCGACCGCTCGGTGGTGGATTCTGAAGGAGCGCGATTCGATCGATGATTCCGGCAACAACGTGTCGGGCGGGCACGTCGCGGCGCTCTATAACGATGAACTCTACGAGGTGGCGACGGGCCGTCCGGGAGTCGCCCGCCTCCAGTCGTTCGGCGTCATTTTCGGATACAACCGGGTTGTCCTATACATGGAGCCGACGCAGACCGCCAACGGTGACTTGACGGCCAATACCGCGCGAACTCACCTGCTGATCGAGGGGCAGCCGTTACCTTGGGCGGATTGGGCGGTCGAGTTTCGAGACCGCATCCCTGATCCGATCATGCGTCTCATGGACGCCGTGGCCGCCGGCGCTTCGACCGCGGAAAACGCGGTCTCGATCCGCGAGCGGTTGAAACAGATTCGCGATCTCTTCCGCTTCAGCCGGTACCGCCCGTCTCCCGACGGCAAACACACGATCGACAATGACTTCACCAATACAGGAGGCGACGATCAGGACGGGAGCGCCTCCGACGAGGGCGGGGCCAAGGGTCGTAAGAAGCAGAAAGGCGGGCGCGCGGGAGACATCTACGCGCTCTTCGCGGATGTGGGAAGCACGCCCGCGGAAGAGATCGGCGGGATCGCCGATCCTCTGGTGACTTGGGTTACCGTGACCGACGGCAGCCGCAGCAAAGACTTTCTGGAGGACCGCGCGGCGAAGTACCTGCCGCAAGGGAACACGATTCATGCCAACGCGGACTTCCGCGTGTTCACGGACATGATCGCGCGTTGGCAGAAGCTGTCCGGCACGGCGGAGGAAGCCGAGGCTCTGGCCTTCATCGAAGCGCGCATGAAGGCCTATGGCCTCACGACGAAAACGCTGCTGCACGACGCCTATATCAGCCTGCCGGGCAAGGCTTCCGTGCTGGTCGATGGCAAGGTGCTTTATGCCATCACGCAATCCTTCTCGATGCCCGCGCCGGCGGGCGGGCTCGCTGGCGTGCCGATCTATCTCGGTCACGGCAGCGAGCCCGATTTCGCGAAACACGATGTGCGCGGCCGCATCGTGCTGGTGGAGGGTATGGCGACCCCCGCCGTTGCGCAGCGCGCCACCGATGCGGGCGCCGCGGGGCAGCTGCATATCAGCC
>ENA-ORBV01012946-ORBV01012946.1-microbial-mat-metagenome-genome-assembly--contig:-NODE-12946-length-12764-cov-6.061007_pt1 | contig 12764 bp, 13 predicted proteins | sample MGYA00237777_ERZ505514 | MGnify/ENA primary metagenome ERZ505514 (study PRJEB26160, sample SAMN06269048) | microbial mat metagenome | isolation source: Oligotrophic lake microbial mat | place...
TGCCACCCAGGCAGGTCAATATGTCGAACCGGTTCATTTGCAGATCGTCTGTCGCCAGTTGTGGGATAATCTGCCCGCCGGCCATACCCAGATTCAGGCCGAAGATGTCCAGGAGTTTGGCGACGTAGACCAGGCGTTGATCAGTTTTTACGAAAGCGCCCTGCACAGAGTGATCACAGAAATCGCCCTGCCCGAAAGACGTCTGCGCACCTGGTTCGAAACCCAGTTGATCACGCCGGCGCGTACACGCGGGTTGGTCTACCGCGGGGCGCATGATACCGAAGGGTTGGACAATGCCGCCATCGAAATCTTGAACAATGCCTACATCATTCGCGCCGATCTACGTGGCAGTGATCGACGCGGGTGAACACAGCGGTGACTTGGGGCTGGTGCTCGAGCGGCTGGCCGATGACCTGGCCGAACAGCAGCAACTCAAGTCGCGCCTGGTTGCGGCAGCCCTGTACCCGGCCATCGTGACCGTGATCGCGATCCTGATCGTGATGTTCCTGGTGGCCTATGTCGTGCCCCAGGTCGCCAGCGTGTTTGCCGGAACCAAACAGAGCCTGCCCTGGCTCACCGAGGTGATGCTGGCGCTCAGTGCGCTGGTGCGCAAGCACGGGTTGTGGGTGCTGCTGGCCCTGGTGCTGGCGCTGACCGGGCTGCGGGTCGCGCTGCGCAGCGAACCATTGCGCGAGCGTTTCGACGCAGCCTTCCTGCGCCTGCCACTGATCGGTCGGCTGGCGCGCGGTTACAACGCGGCGCGTTTCGCCAATACGCTGGCCATGCTGGCGGCCGCGGGCGTGCCGATCCTCAAGGCGTTGCAGGCAGCGGCCGAGACGCTGAACAACCGGGCCATGCGCGCCGACGCGCTGGAGGCGCTGGTGCTGGTGCGCGAGGGTGCGCCGATCGCGCTGGCGCTGGGGCGGCACAAGCGATTTCCACCGATGTTGACCATGTTTGCCCGCCTCGGCGAGCAGACCGGGCAGTTGCCGCAGATGCTGCAACGCGTGGCTGCCCAACTCTCGGCCGACGTGCAGCGCCGCGCGATGCAACTGGCCACCATCCTCGAGCCGCTGCTGATCGTGGCCATGGGCATGGTGGTGATGCTGATCGTGCTGGCGGTCATGCTGCCGATCATCCAACTCAATACGCTGGTGCGCTGAGAGCGTGAGAGCCGGTGCTGGCCGGGCAGGCCGGGCAGGCCGGGACCCATGCCCGGCTGGCCGATTTCACGTCGATCCCCCTGGCGGCCGGCGAACGCAATATTCGCGTTTCGAGTTCAAGCCGGTGTTGCAGGGCGAGCAACCTGGCGTGGCGATGAGTCAGCCTTCGACGATCTGCAGCCAGGTCCAACGCTCGCAGTAACTTTTTGCCTTGGCGCGGAACAACGCACGGTGGTCGCACACGGCATTGGGTCGCAACACGCCCCGGTACAAGTCGTCCAGTCCGTATGGCGCATACATCGATGCCGGCGCGCCGCTCGCATCGCGCAGGCCGACGCAAGTGCACGGCACCAGGAAGCGGTCGATGCCGGCGCGAGCGCTCGTGAGCGCGGGGTAGGACCGGCCAAACCATTGCGGGTACCAGGTGTGGACCCGCGCCTGGTTCTTGGCCTCGACCACGATGCCCAGGTCGCCAAAGCAGGCGTCCACTCGCGCACTGACCGCCGACTCGGCCTGCTCCGACAGGTCGGTGGCGTCGAAATAAAACAGGTCGTAATCCTTGATGCCGGCCGCGGGTGAGCGGCCCGCCTGCAGGTTCCAGACGGTCTGGAACAGGCAGCCAGCCACCAGCCAGGCGTCGGGCAGGCCCAGGCCAGGTAGCCGCTCCAGGATGACGCGGTTGTTTGTGTTCGCCAGTGCCTGGTGGATGAAAAGTGCCGCCAGCGCCTGGGCATCTGGCGCCGGGCCAGTGCCATCGTGGGGTGTCACACCACCTTGGCGATCGATGCGCAGACGTAGTCGATGTTCTGGTCGTTGAGCGCCGCGACACACATGCGCCCGGTGTCGGTGCCATAGATGCCGAACTCGTTGCGCAGCCGCACCATCTGATCCTTGGTCAGGCCGGAATAACTGAACATGCCGATCTGCTGGGTGATGAAACCCATGTCTTGCCGCACGCCCGCGGCCTTGAGCCCGTCGACCAGCTTCTGGCGCATGGCCTTGATGCGGACCCGCATGGCGGCGAGTTCCTCTTCCCACAAGGCGCGCAGTTTCGGGTCGGCCATGACAGCGGCAACGATGGCACCGCCGTGGGTCGGAGGGTTGCTGTAATTGGTGCGGATCACGATCTTGAGCTGGCTCAGCACCCGGGCGGCTTCCTCCTTGGATTCGCACAAGACGCTCAGCGCGCCGACCCGTTCGCCGTACAGGCTGAAGCTCTTGCTGAAACTGGTCGAGACCAGGAAACTCAGGCCGGCGGCGACGAATTTTTGCACCGCAGCTCCATCTTCCTGGATGCCGAGACCGAAGCCCTGGTAGGCCATGTCCAGAAAAGGCGTCAGATTGCGTGATCGACATGCGGCGACGACCTGCTCCCATTGCGGGGCGGTGATGTCGTATCCGGTCGGGTTGTGGCAGCAGGCGTGCAACACGACGATGGTGCCAGGCGCGGCGGCTTGCAGGGCGGCGAGCATGCCGGCGAAGTCGATGGAACGGTTGGCGGCGTCGTAGTATGGGTAGTACCCGACCTCGAAGCCGGCGTTGCGGAACAGCGCCAGGTGGTTTTCCCAGCTCGGGTCGCTGATCAGCACCTGCGCTGCGGGGCTGATCTTCTTGAGGAAATCGGCACCGATCTTCAGGCCGCCAGTGCCGCCGACCGCCTGCACGGTGGCGGCACGGCCGGAGCCCACGGGCTCGGAATCGGCACCAAACACCAGCGACTTGACCGCGGCGTCGTAGGCGGCGATGCCGTCGATCGGCAGGTAACCACGGGCCTTGGGCGTTTCCATCATCGCCTTTTCGGCCGCCTGCACGCACTGCAGCAACGGCAGCTTGCCGTTCTCGTCGTAGTACACCCCCACGCCCAGGTTCACCTTGACCGGGTTGGTATCGGCGACAAATTGTTCATTCAAACCCAGGATAGGGTCGCGTGGTGCCATTTCTACGGCGGTAAACAAGGACATGGTTGGTGCTCTTTGCGGTTCGGCGGCAATATGAAAGGGGGAAGGTGACCGGCTTGGCGCGAGCGCAAGACAGTCATCCGCGGTACGCTTGCCGGTTGCCTCAGATTTTAGCCGCCGCAAGACGCGCGGCGCACAACGCCATGCCTGCCTCCCCATTGAGTCTTGTCGACGCTGTATTGGCCGACGACGCTTCCACCGAAGCCCAGCCTGCGACCGGTACGTTCGTGCGTTTCCCGGGCTCGCCGTTCGAGTTGTTCCAGCCGTATCCACCTGCCGGCGACCAGCCCGAGGCCATTACGAAGCTGGTCGAAGGTGTCAACGATGGAGAAGTGTTCCAGACCTTGCTCGGTGTGACCGGTTCCGGCAAGACCTTCACGATGGCCAACGTCATCGCCCGGCTGGGCCGCCCCGCGATCGTGTTCGCACCCAACAAGACCCTGGCCGCGCAGCTGTACAGCGAGTTCCGCGAGTTCTTTCCGCGCAACGCGGTTGAGTATTTCGTCAGTTATTACGACTACTACCAGCCCGAGGCCTACGTGCCACAACGGGACCTGTTCATCGAGAAGGACTCGGCGATCAACGAGCACATCGAGCAGATGCGGCTGTCCTGTACCAAGAGCGTGCTGGAGCGGCGCGACGTGGTGATCGTGGCCACGGTGTCGGCGATCTACGGTATCGGCCAGCCCGAGGCTTATCACCAGATGGTGATGACGCTGCGGGCGGGCGACCAGATGGGCCAACGCGACGTGATCGCGCAGCTGGTGCGCATGCAGTACCAGCGCAACGAAGACGACTTCTCGCGTGGCAAGTTCCGGGTGCGCGGCGACACCATCGACGTCTTTCCGGCCGAACACAGCGAGCTGGCGATCCGGATCGAGTTGTTCGACGACGAGATCGAGACACTGCAGCTGTTCGACCCGCTGACCGGGCGTATCAAGCAGAAGATCCCGCGCTTCACGGTCTACCCGAGCAGCCATTACGTGACACCGCGCGATCGGGTGCTGGCCGCGGTCGAGACCATCAAGCTGGAGCTGGCGGATCGCCTGAAGGTGCTGGTGGCGGATGGCAAGCTGGTCGAGGCGCAGCGGCTGGAGCAGCGCACCCGCTTCGACCTGGAGATGCTCAGCGAGGTCGGGCATTGCAAAGGTATCGAGAACTACACCCGGCACCTGTCGGGCGCGGCGCCCGGCGACCCGCCAGCCACGCTGACCGACTACCTGCCCAAGGACGCGGTGATGTTCCTGGACGAGTCGCACGTCTTGATCGGCCAGTTCAGCGCCATGTACAACGGTGACCGCTCGCGCAAGACCACGCTGGTGGAATATGGTTTCCGGCTGCCGAGTGCACTCGACAACCGGCCGCTGAAATTCGAGGAGTTCGAGGCGCGCATGCGCCAGGCGGTGTTTGTGTCGGCGACGCCGGCGCAGTGGGAAAAGGACCATGCCGGCCAGGTGGTTGAGCAGCTGGTGCGGCCCACCGGACTGGTCGATCCGCAGGTCGAGGTGCGTCCGGCGACGCATCAGGTGGACGATGTGCTGCAAGAGATCCGGATCCGGGTCGAGAAGTCCGAACGGGTGCTGATCACGACCTTGACCAAACGCATGGCCGAACAGCTGACCGACTACCTGAGCGACAACGGAGTCAAGGTGCGTTACCTGCACAGTGACGTCGAAACGGTGGAGCGGGTCGAGATCCTGCGCGATCTGCGGCTGGGGACATTCGATGTGCTGGTGGGTATCAACCTGTTGCGGGAAGGTCTCGATATTCCCGAGGTGTCGCTGGTGGCGATCCTGGATGCGGACAAGGAGGGCTTCCTACGTTCGGAGCGCAGCCTGATCCAGACCATCGGCCGCGCTGCGCGCAACCTCGGTGGTCGCGCCATTTTGTATGGCGACCGGGTGACCGACTCGATGGCCCGCGCCATCGGCGAGACCAACCGCCGGCGCGAACGCCAGGTGGAATACAACCAGTTGCACGGCATCACGCCGCGTTCCATCGTCAAGAATGTGCGCGATTTGATCGATGGCGTCTACAGCGAGAAGGCCGGCCGTGAGATCGAACGCCTGGAGCAGGATGCAATGCAACGCGCCCAGGTCGAGGAAATGAGCGAGAAGGACGTCAGCCGCGAGATCAAGCGGCTCGAGAAGTTGATGCTCGAACATGCGCGCAACCTGGCGTTCGAGCAGGCAGCGCAAGTTCGCGATCAGCTGGCGAATTTGAAGAAACGTGCGTTCGGGGCCAGCGGCAGCGATCTGGTTCTGCCGACGGCGTCTTGAGACGTCGCCGCCCGGCGCTTTGCGTCAGGGGGTTGGCCGTTGCTGCACCGAGTGCGCTTCGGGCATCGTCGTGCCTGCGACCGCCACGGGCGTCACATGCCGGTGCGAAGAGTGCTGCCTGAGCAGCCTGCGCATCTGCAGCGCGTCGCCCCGTGCGGCCTGCCAGACCAGGGCCGCACCCAGTACATGGCTGCCCCGCGGCAGCTCATGCAATGCCAGGTCCACCAGTTCGGCGACCCTTGCCGCACGCACCGGTTGTTCGGATGACGGCACCATGTAGCGCGTGACGCCCAGCATCCAGCCGGCGAGCGTTTGCAAAGCCTTTTCGCGACTGTAGAACATCCGGGGCGGATCGAACATCACCACCGCCACATCGGATGGCAACAAGGGCCAGGTCGAAAAATCGTCGCCGCCTGGCGCGGCGACCGGCACCACGCGCGTGTCCACATCGCGCATACCCTGGCGCATCGGCATCGTGGCCAGCACCTGGGTGTGGCGTGCCCGGTGCATGCCAACCAGGCGCCGCACCACGGCATTGCCCAGCGCACCTGTTGCACCGGCGATCAGCAAACGAGGCAAACCGACGACACGTGCGGCTGGTCGTTGTGCGGCGGCGATCGCCTGTTTGATGGGGATGGTCACGTTGCGATGCTAACCAAACGCTTGCATGCCAGCACGGCGCCACGCCTGCCATCGTTGGCGAAACTGGCGCAGATGGATCAACACAAGTCGCAAAATGAGCAATATGAAACGGTGTTGGATCTTTTGTGACTTCATTGGGAACTTTTGTGACTGGTCGGTATACTTACTGGAGTAATTCGATAGGACATCACATATACTTGAACCAATAAGTCAACAACCCATCTACCCAAGCGTGGAGTTCGAAGTCCTGTCGAAGGCCCTCCACGTGGGTGGCTCCAGAAGCCCACAAGGCATCCGGACTGGGTCGTTGATGAAGTCAATCCAACTGAAGGAGTTTGCAATGCGTCTCACAACCAAAGGTCGCTTCGCCGTGACCGCGATGATTGATCTGGGCCTGCGCCAAAGTAACGGCCCGGTCACGCTGGCAGCGATCAGTCAGCGCCAGCAAATTTCCCTCTCCTATCTCGAGCAGTTGTTCGGCAAGTTGCGCCGCCATGAACTCGTCGAGTCCACACGCGGCCCGGGCGGCGGGTACACGCTGGCGCGCAAGGCCTCCGACATCACCGTGGCCGACATCATCGTGTCGGTCGATGAGCCGATCGATGCGACCCAGTGCAGCGGCAAGGAAAACTGCCTGGGCGAGGGCACCCGATGCATGACGCATGATCTGTGGGCTTCCCTGAATGTGCGCATGGTGGAGTTCCTGGACTCCGTCACATTGCAAAAGCTGGTCGATGAGCAACTGGCCAAGGGACTGCAGGTCGAGAACAAGCCGCATGTGAAACGAGCCATCTCGGCCATGCCGGTAAGCAAGCCGATGCGGGTGAATGCACCCAACTCGGTTTTTGCGCTGGGCAATATCCTGATGAAGTCCTGACGGAGGTGGTGGCCGCGCACCCGTGCGCGCCACCGTCCTTCCATCGCCAGTCGAGATCCACCATTGAATCAGAGAGCCTGCGAAGAGCCTGCCATGGATACCACGCCCCATTTCCCCATCTACATGGACTACAGCGCCACCAATCCCTGCGACGAGCGGGTGGTGGATGCCATGGTGCCGTGGCTGCGCCAGCATTTCGGTAACCCGGCATCGCGCAGTCATGCCTGGGGCTGGGAAGCCGAGGCCGCCGTCGAGACCGCCCGGGGTCATGTCGCGGCACTGATCGGTGCCGATCCGCGCGAGATCGTCTGGACGTCCGGCGCCACCGAATCCAACAATCTGGCACTCAAGGGCGCAGCGGGTTTCTACAAGACCAAGGGCAAACATATCATCACGGTCAAGACCGAGCACAAGGCAGTGCTCGATACCTGCCGCGAACTGGAACGCCAGGGTTTCGCGGTGACCTACCTTGACGTGCAGGAGGACGGGCTGCTCAACCTGGAGGTATTCAAGGCCGCAATCCGCCCGGACACCATCCTGGCCAGCGTGATGTTCGTGAACAATGAGATCGGCGTGATTCAGGACATTGCGGCAATTGGCGCGGTGTGCCGCGCCAAGGGCGTGATATTCCATGTGGACGCGGCGCAGGCCACGGGCCGGGTGCCGGTCAACCTGGCTGAACTGCCGGTCGACTTGATGAGCCTGACCGCGCACAAGACCTATGGCCCCAAGGGCATCGGTGCCCTGTTTGTGCGCCGTAAGCCGCGGGTGCGGATCGAGGCGCAGATGCATGGTGGTGGTCACGAGCGCGGCATGCGCTCCGGTACGTTGCCAACGCACCAGATTGTCGGCATGGGCGAGGCCTACCGTATTGCCAAGGAAGAGATGGCACGGGAGAACCTGCGCATCCAGGGCCTGCACGATAGACTGGTGGCAGGGTTGCAGGATATCGAGCAGGTCTTCGTCAACGGGCATCCGGATAAACGCGTGCCGCACAACATCAATATCAGCTTCAATTTCGTCGAAGGCGAGTCGCTGATCATGGGTATCAAGGGTCTGGCGGTATCAAGCGGGTCGGCTTGTACATCGGCCAGCCTGGAGCCCAGTTATGTGCTTCGTGCACTGGGCCGCAGTGACGAGCTGGCGCACAGCAGCCTGCGCATGACAATCGGCCGCTACACCACGCAAGAAGAGATTGATTACGCGATCGAGACGATCAAGCGCAATGTCGCCAAGCTGCGTGATCTGAGCCCGCTGTGGGAGATGTACCAGGAGGGTGTCGACATCAGCAGCATCCAGTGGGCAGCGCACTGATTTTTTTCCAGTTTGACACAGTGAGGTAACACCATGGCATATTCCGAAAAAGTTGTAGACCACTACGAAAATCCGCGTAATGTCGGCTCGTTCGACAAGGGCGACGAGGCGGTAGGCACCGGCATGGTAGGCGCGCCCGCCTGTGGCGACGTGATGAAGCTGCAGATCAAGGTCAATGCGCAGACCGGCGTGATTGAAGACGCGCGTTTCAAGACCTACGGCTGCGGCTCGGCCATCGCGTCGTCGTCACTGGTGACCGAATGGGTCAAGGGCAAGACGCTGGAGCAGGCCGCTGCGCTGAAGAACAGCCAGATCGCCGAGGAGTTGGCGCTGCCACCGGTGAAGATCCATTGTTCGATCCTGGCTGAAGACGCCATCAAGGCGGCGGTGGACGACTACAAAAAGAAGCACTCGCACTGACATGAAACTGCCCCCACGCTCACTGCGATTGCTGCCCCCTCGGGGAACCACGACCACGTTCCGAACGGCCAGGCGGTACTGACATGGGTGTTTCACTGTCAGCTGCCGCGGCGCGGCACGTCAACCGTTACCTTTCCATGCGCGGCAAAGGGGTTGGCGTGCGCCTGGGCGTCAAGACCACTGGTTGTTCCGGCCTTGCCTACACCTTGGAGTATGTGGACGCGTTGGCCGACGAGGATGTCGTGTTCGAGGAGCATGGCGTCAAGGTGCTGGTCGATCCCAAGAGCATGGCCTACATTGATGGGACCCAGCTCGACTATGTGCGCGAAGGCCTTAACGAAGGGTTCCGGTTCAACAACCCCAACGAACGCGACAAGTGTGGATGCGGCGAGTCGTTCCGGGTTTAACGCGTCGATGCCCATCCGAAACGGTGCCTCGCCATGTCTGAGGCACAGCTAACGCTGGCGGCCAGCGACTTCGAACTGTTTGGCGTTCCACAGCGTTTTGCGCAAAACCGTGACGCGATCGACGCGCGCTGGAAGGAACTGCAACGGGAAGCCCATCCAGACCGCTTTGCGGCGCAGGATGCAGCCACGCAACGCCGCGCCATGCAGTGGTCGGTGCGTATCAACGAAGCGTACCAGCGCCTGAAAGATCCGCTCAAACGAGCAGCCTACCTGTGCGAACTGGCGGGCTCGCCGGTCAATGCGCACGACAATACGGCCATGCCGGCGGCATTCCTGATGCAGCAGATGGCCTGGCGAGAGGCTCTCGACGAGGCTGACGACGAGGATCAGGTGCAGGCCTTGCTGGACGAAGTGATGCTCAGCCGCCGGGCTACTTTGGCGCGATGCGAGCGATGGCTCGATGAGGTCGGCGATGCCGCGCAGGCCGTCGGCGAGGTGCGTGCGCTGATGTTCATCGAACGTTTTTGCGCCGATATCGACACGCGATTTGAAACTTTGCAGTCGCAACCCGTTGTGCAGGCCCCTGGCCGCGGTGCTTCGGGCGGCGATTGATGCGGGGCCTGGGCCCCTGGCGATTCATGGCTTTATTGCAGATATCCGAACCTGGTCAGTCCCCGAACCCGCATGAGCGAAGGGTTGCGGTAGGTATCGACCTGGGCACGACGCATTCGCTCGTGGCGGCCGTGCGCAGCGGCACGGCCGAATGCCTGCCCGACGAGGATGGCAGGGTCATCCTGCCGTCAGTGGTGCGTTACCTGGCCGGGGGCCGGCGTGAAATCGGCGCTTCCGCGCTTGACGCGATGCAGGGAGATCCACAGAACACGATTGCATCCGTCAAGCGTTTCATGGGCCGCAACCTCAAGGATGTGGTCGATAACGCACGCCTGCCGTATCGCTTCATCGACAAGCCTGGCATGCTGGCGATCGACACGGCGGGCGGGGAGAAGTCTCCGGTCGAGATCAGCGCCGATATTTTGGCCGCACTGCGCTACCGGGCCGAGGACAGCCTGGGGGACGATCTGGTAGGTGCCGTGATCACCGTGCCGGCGTATTTCGACGATGCGCAGCGCCAGGCGACCAAGGATGCAGCCCGGCTGGCCGGCCTGCATGTGCTGCGCCTGATCAACGAGCCCACGGCCGCAGCCATCGCTTATGGCCTGGACAACGCCAGCGAAGGCGTTTACGCCATCTACGATCTGGGTGGCGGCACCTTCGACATCTCCATTTTGCGCCTGACCCGAGGCGTATTCGAAGTCATCGCCACCGGTGGCGACTCGGCGCTGGGTGGCGACGACTACGACCGCGCACTGGCAGCCATGGTGCAGCACATGCACGGCGACCTGGCGGTTGCGTCGGCCGCGGACAAGACGGCGATGGCCCGCGCCGCGCGCACCTGCAAGGAGCAGTTGACGGTCAGCACCAGCGCCGTCTTCGCTGCGCAACTACAGGCTGGCTCGGTAGAGATCGACGTCACCCGTGAACAGTTCGTGGACGCGACCCGCCACCTGACCGATCGCACCATCACCGCGGCGCGCAAGGTGCTGCGCGACGCACGCTTGACGATCGCCGATGTCATGGGTGTGGTCATGGTGGGAGGCTCGACCCGCATGCCGCAAGTGCAGGCCGCCGCGGCTGCACTGTTTGGCCGCGAGCCGTTGAACAACCTGAACCCGGATGAGGTGGTGGCACTGGGTGCGGCGATCCAGGCCAACCAGCTGGCAGGTAACAGCCCGCAGGGCGACGATCTGCTGCTGCTCGACGTCATCCCGCTGTCGCTTGGCATCGAGACCATGGGTGGCCTGGTCGAGCGTATCGTGCCACGCAACCAGACCATCCCCACCGCGATGGCGCAGGACTTCACGACCTTCAAGGACGGCCAGACCGCACTCGCGCTGCATGTGGTGCAGGGCGAGCGCGACATGGTCGCCGATTGCCGCAGCCTGGCCCGATTCGAGTTGCGCGGTATTCCACCGATGTCGGCCGGAGCAGCCCGTATTCGCGTGACCTTCACCGTCGATGCTGACGGTTTGCTCCGTGTCGCCGCGCGGGAATTGAACAGCGGCGTCGAGACCAGCATCGATGTCAAACCCAGTTATGGCCTGGATGACGACGCCATTGCCAAGATGCTCAAGGAAAGTTTCTCCACTGCGCAATCGGACATGCGTGCCCGAGCCGTGGCCGAGTCCAGGCTCGATGCCGAACGCATGTTGCTGGCGACCCAGTCCGCGCTGGACGCCGATGCCGATCTGCTCGATCCGGCCGAACGTACGGGCATTGACGCTTTGGTCGAGGCGCTCAAGGCCGTGCGCGAGTCGGACGAACCGGCGCGCGTTGAAGCCGCCACCAAGGCGCTGGCAGACGGGACTGAAGCCTTTGCCGCCAGGCGCATGAATCGCGGAATCCAGAAAGCCCTGTCGGGCAAGAACATCGCGACGGTGTGAGCCGTCACGCGCCAGAGCCATCCATGCCTATCATCAAGATCCTGCCCCACGCCGAATATTGTCCGAACGGGGTAGAGGTATCCGCGCCGGCCGGCACCTCCATCTGCGAGGCACTGCTCGACAACAACATCGACATCGAGCATGCCTGTGACCTTAGCTGCGCCTGCACCACTTGCCACGTGGTGGTGCGCGAGGGTTTCGGTTCGCTCAACGAACTCGACGAAAACGAGGAAGACCTGCTCGACCGTGCCTGGGGCCTGGAGCCGAACTCCCGGCTGAGCTGCCAGGCGATCCTGGCGCAGAGCGACCTGGTGGTGGAGATTCCGCGGTATTCCATCAACCACGCCAAGGAAAATCACTGACGAAGGTGTGGCCATGCGACAAATCTTCCTGGACACCGAAACCACCGGCCTGTCGCCCGAGACGGGCGACCGCATCATCGAAATCGGTTGTGTCGAACTGCTGCACCGCAAGCTGACTGGCAATAACCTGCATTTCTACCTGAACCCGGGTCGCGACAGCCACGCGGATGCCTTGCGCATCCATGGCATCAGCAACGAGTTCCTGCGCGACAAGCCGCTGTTCTCCACCGTTGCCGACGAACTGCTGGCTTACCTGTCCGGGGCCGAAATCATCATCCACAACGCGCCGTTCGACGTGGCGTTCCTCAACAAGGAACTGGAGCTGCTCGGTCGCGGTCCGTTTCCGCCGTGCGTCGGGAGCATCACCGACAGCTTGGTGATGGCCAAGGAGCTGTTTCCTGGCAAACGCAATTCACTGGACATGTTGTGCGACCGGCTGGAAGTGGACAACTCCGGCCGAACCCTGCACGGCGCCCTGCTTGACGCCGAGTTGCTGGCCGACGTCTACATCAACATGACGCGCGGGCAGGAAGCCCTGCTGATCGATGCCGATACCGGACATGCCGATAGCGACAGCGCCGTGGTGGTCAACCTGTCACGCTTCGACTTGCCGGTGCTGGTGGCCAGCGAGGCCGAGCGCGCCGCCCACGACCAGTTGCTGAAGGACCTCGACAAGGCCAGTGGCGGCAAGACCGTCTGGCTCCGTGAGCAGCAGGAAAAGCCGGCCGACGCTGTGGCATAATTTCCGGCTGTTCCGGAGACGGCAACAGGGCGGTTAGCTCAGGGGTAGAGCACAGCATTCACACTGCTGGGGTCCCAGGTTCGAAACCTGGACCGCCCA
>ENA-ORBV01012947-ORBV01012947.1-microbial-mat-metagenome-genome-assembly--contig:-NODE-12947-length-12762-cov-6.012692_pt1 | contig 12762 bp, 8 predicted proteins | sample MGYA00237777_ERZ505514 | MGnify/ENA primary metagenome ERZ505514 (study PRJEB26160, sample SAMN06269048) | microbial mat metagenome | isolation source: Oligotrophic lake microbial mat | place...
CGGTGCCATTCCTTATGTTCCTCATCCGGATGGGGGGAGACAATGTGGAAAAACTAGCGGAATGGTAGTAGCCGCACGTGTCTTGAAAAGAACCGATAATGGATACTGTCCTCGAGCAGCAGCTTTCGCCTGATGCAAAGGAATCTCCAAAATGCCGGTTGTCTCCCCCCTTGTCAACGTTGTCGACAGGGGAGTCAAACGATCGGTCCTTTAAAAGTGCCGCTCCTTGGAGCTTGCTATCCTGAATGTTATTCGAAGAAGTCATTGTGCAACTGAAACTTCTCGTGGTGAAAAAATATCACAGCGGATAGGATGTGATTGAGTTTGATTTGATTGTGCATTGTGGTTCTTGACCCTCTACTCCACTACAGCTGTATTAAGCACTGGCGTGTGGGAATACCGGGGACGTGCAGAAGTAGAAAAATGAGAGATGAGCCCTCTGCATGCACTACAGTAGCTACCAGTGTCCCGGCAAAAAGTGTGCCGCTTTTGCCGGGACACTGGCAGCGTTAGGACCAATGCCGGTGATTTGTCTACAGGAGAGTATCCACGATCCAGTACCGTCGCTTGCTTATTACTATTCGTTCTCATCTCCTGGCAGTAGGAACAGGGTAGTTAGTGATAAATAGCTATTCGAGGGGATTCGTTTGCCTTCTCGTTCGCCCAGAAAGGCAGTTTACCGCGACTATCTTCATCATTTTTTTTTTTCTGTGACGATTTAAGGTATGTACCATGGCCAGACGACCAAAAAGCAATCACAAACGTGATTGGAAGTGTGGCCGTCAAACCATTTTCAGCTCTGAAACTTCGTTTAAACTGCCGAGTAGCGGTAGCTACGGTACTAGTAGATAATAGCTACTGATGAATAATAGCTAGAGCTACTAGAAGAGCTAGTAAGCAATAGCTACCAGTAAGAAAGTCAACAGCCACAGGGCCGTGGACCCAACCGAAGTAAAAATGAATGGCTGGCCATCTTCTCTTCTAAAACCATAGCTAACAACCATTCCAGATGTGCTGATATGCAGGTAAGGAGCGGCGTCGCCAAGTGCCAAAAGGGTATGCGTTTAACTAACGTGGTTTTTCCTTGTGCCTAAATTTGCGCACGGGCAAGCCTGTACCGTATCCAGGATTCGGTCGTGTTTCAGTTTACCATTCTAATACCTTGACCTGGCCGGGCACTCTCTTCGGTATGTGAACCGAGTCTGAGGAAGGGACGCTGCATAACTCGTGATCCATCTAACAAGGGTAATTTTGTTTGCGGAGCAGTAAAGGAAAGATAATTCTTTATGTATGTAGTTTAATGTACTGCCTTCAAAAAACGAAATACAACTGGTACGCCGCAGCGGAAGAGATAGAGAGTTTATGATTGCGGTGTCTTCTTCATCGTCTTCCTTCCAGTCTTTTTCTGGGAATGCTGCATTAACTTGAGAGACTTTTCCATGGCAATGAGAGATTCCTCCACTGTGTCAAGGTCTTGCTGGATCGGAGAAGAAGTACCACCTACCAGAGATGCCAAGGAAGGGTCTGAGCAGACTCGTCGTCGATAGGACATGACATTACGACGGCTTTCTTGGGCATTGGCAAGTTTTTGACGAACATCATTGGCTTGACGGTTGCCACGACGGCGGGTCGGAAAAGCAGCATCGCCACTACCTTTTCGGAGGGGAGACAAGGAACTGGTCGATGCACAAGAAGAACCAAGGGCTGGCGAATTCGTGCTTTCGACGGATGTCGCTTCATCGTCACCGTCATGGTCATAGCCAAGGCATGCAAAGGAATCTTGATAACAGCGGTTGCCTCCTGTCTCAACATTGCTGACGGCGGTAGCAAACGCTAGTGCTGCTCGGAGCTTGCTGTTGTGATTGGGGGATGTCATCAGAAAAGTATTTTGCTGAGTAGATATTATGAGAAATGGATGCTTGACTTTGGATTTGAATGCTTGATTTTGGACTCCAAGTCGATGATATTATGGGAGAACCAGCTAAAAAAAAGAAACTTTTTATATGGTGTCGAGACTCCCCGAGACTATCACAGAAACGGTATCGATCCCAATACCGGGGGAGGTTACGTTTTGTCGCTACCGGCGAGTCATGCCTAGGTACTTGTCAGGACTACTACTCCGCCTATACTGTATTCCACTACTGTACCTAACTAGCTAGTGGAAGTGGTTCGGGCGGGCAGTGATCCGGCAAAAAATAAGTATCCTAATGCGAAAAAGATCCATGTCTGACTCAGTCCCAGATTGAATCCCACGAATTACAGGACTAGTAGGGTAGAGGTAAAATGCTAGCTTATAATTTTGCTTGTCTTGAAACAGAATCACTCGATAGCTTAATTTGTAATGGCCGTTTCGGAAAGGAGACTGGAAGACGGAACAACCTGCACCCTGTGCTCCTCATCACGCACGGAACTGTCAGGGCGTCTTTTCTGGTGCTAAGCATGCCATAGTCTGGATGGCCAAACAGAAGACAGGAAGCCGAATGGCCAATTTCGAATGCTTTCGGTTTTTTCTCCGCTTGTCCAAATTACTACCAGCAGTGCCGCACTGTGCACTCCAGCGTGTGAACTTCACACAAGCTTGCACAGCACAAGTTGGGACAGTGCAAGCGCAGTTGACCCTCAGATGGTGAAACAAACCACGTTTTTGCTTGAAACAATGAAATTTTCATTTGCCATTCTCCCACTGCTTCTCTGTAGTTTTTCAGACATGATGAAATTCCACTGCTGGCTAGCAGTGCTGCTGGGGCAAATGCCAGTGCCCCCATCCTGCACAAATTGGGATCAACAAAGCTGGATTGACTCTTCAGACAAATGTGTTTTTGGTTGTCTGTTGGTGGACTAGACTGGTTGATCACTTCATTTTGTGAGACAAAACATTTTGAAGCTGTGGAGAAACTCAATAAACTGAACAACATGACAATCAAGTTGATCATTTCAGATGGTTGGCAGAGCATGTTTTGTTGTTGTTTCATTCATCTGTGCAGTTTCCAACCACATTTTCTGCCTCCAGCAATGCATGCATCCGACCCTTTCTCTCAAGATTTTCCTTTTTTTTCCATTCAGGACATTGAGTGTGTTGTCACCAGAACACTTGATGATTTGATTTGACATGGACTGCGGTGTCGGTCATTCACAGACACTCTGGTTTGTTGATGAGGTGAGTGCAATGTGATTCACACCGCGGCTGCAACATGCAAAAGTGCAAATCTGTCGCCTCCAGTGTCCAATGACACATGTCATCCATGTGGTTCCATTGCTTCACTGAAAGGACATCCATGATTGGGATGCACCTCTCATCTGAGAAATGAGCATCCTAGCTGCTCCAAGCCCCCCACCAAGGACTGTTCCAAAATGATCATTGCTGTCCATCTGTTGCTGTGCAACAGTCGACAAGAACTGCAGCTGTGGTTTTCAGTGTGCTTGACTAGCTAAACCAATGCATTTGCAGCTGCACCATGCGACTCAGCTCTGACACATTCTGGGGGTGTTTCGGTTGACATTGTGACCACATTGACATTTGAATGAGACATGTTGGCGTGTTGAGGGCAAAGGGTGATCTGCATCAAAAAAATTGAGCTCTTGTGAGCTCTGGGTCATCAGGAGAGGGGTGAGTTTTGGCACCATCTTGTTGAATTGCAACGACCATTGAAGTGAAGTCCGCAGCAGTGATGATGTTCAACAGCAAACACTCACATTTGGACATGTCAACAGATGCATGCTTTCACTCTCAGATGGCCACTTAGTCAACTTGGTCCACTGGGCTGCATTCCTGTTGTTGCATGAAAACAGACAAAGGTGATCTTAACAACATGCGACTTGCTCTTTGCAGTTCTGCACAGAGTCTTTTCATTGCTGGCAAAGATGCAAGTCACTTGATCACAACATGTGAAAATCACTGATCAAACTGTTAAGACACGCCCATGCTCCACATGTTTGCTCTCCTTGGCAACATGAAGCACATGCCCCATCTGAATGCAAATCAGTTGTCATGCTTCAGAAGCTTTTCAAGATCAACGTCATGTCAACACCCACGCTCCCGGATGTTGATTGCTTCATTTGTTTGCACCCTGTGTGCAAAATGCCAGCCTTAAATTGAATCACACTGACCAAACTCAAATCTTTTTGCAAACAATTGTTGTCATGCCCTGTCATTCCTACTTCACCACACAGTTTCCAGAATGCTGGTCTATTCAGCAAACTTCCTCAAGGGGTTACATCAAGCAGAACATGCCCCACAAACAGCTTGGGCTTAGCATCAAAAACCTGTGCTTTTCCAATGCCACATCAGACTCTTTGCATACCGTGTACTTCCTCTTTTCTACATTTTAGGCACATCCCTCCCTCCTATGAAATTATTTTGTTATTGATTATGTAAATGGATCAGCTTTCTTATCTATTGATTGGTTGCATTGTTGTTATTCCGAAAAATAGTGAAAGACTAAATTCTTCTTCATTGTGGTCATTCGAAAGCCAGAATGGTGATGCATTAATTTGACGGTATTTTCTTCCATGGCGATGATGCGAGATTCATCGTCCTCGGTCTGCCTATCTTGCTGGGGTAGCAGGAGGAGGATGGGCAGTTGGTAGGGGTTGCTTACATCTGCCGCCACCGACGAGGTTCTAAGATCGGGACAATGGTGTCGTCGTGGATCAGCGGACATGGCTTCTTTTGGACGAGGCGTCTCTCGAGCAGCATCGTCCAGTATGGGGCGGATCTTACCCGCCTCCCAGCGGTTGTTCGATCTGCCTCGACAGCCTGGCGAAAAGGACGAATCCCTACTAGTATCAGTCTTTATTGTCATCCGAGGAGGCGACCAAGACAGGTCCGATGGGTGGTTGTACGCGCAACGATCCGATTCTGTACGAGTATTGCTCCAGCAGCTTGTTTCCTCGGAGGTGGCAGATCCATCGTCGATATCATCGTCGTAATTATTGTCTGGTCCAACAACAAAGTGGTCATCGTCGTAATGGTGACCTAAAAAGGCGGAGAAGTCTCTTCCCATTTCAATCTTGTCAAATGAGAGTGCTGCTACAAGGAGCTCGCTATCAGAAATGCTGCTAGGGGGTGTCATTATGGTGAAATTCTGTCGACGAAAAAAAAAATTATGGAATAACAGAATGTGTTTGACTCTGATTTGGATACTGGATCATGCTGGAGTGAGCGAGTACTAGTATCGTCAAGTGAGAAAAAGAAAAAGATGAGACCTCAGCCACCAGAGGAGGTGTGGGAGGGAGACACAGCACAGGTCCGAATACATTGTACCGGCAAAGAAAGAAGCCTTACGTCTTTGTTGCCCGCACGCGGTGATGCTAAAGCTCTGCAGGAATAACAGTATCTTCTCTCTATCCAACAGAACCGGATGCTTGAAGTAAGTTCAGTAGTTACCAGCATACAGTCTAGCTAGCAGTATATCTATAGTGGCCGCATAGGAAACGTGATATACATACATTCTGGAACAACGATAGCCACGATAAGGAGGTGAGTGGATCAACATGTTTCCTCATCACGGAAGCGTTGGGCAATCTTTTTACAACCGTTTGTACTTCTTGTCGGAACGAAAAAAATAGCCATCGATTGAAATTCATTCGACGTCGTCCTTGAGTCGTTGATGGTTGTAAAGTGCGACATCACACACGATCCAGGGACACTTAAACATGTTGACACAATGCAACTCCAACCCTATTAAATCACCCAATTCTCCCTCTGTGTTGTAGCTACAAATCGATTATGTTTGTACCAGCAGTAGGCATGTCAACAAGACATATAACTCAAGATAAGGCTATCCATGATGCAAGGATAAAAGCAATGCGCCAAGCCATCTCGTTGCCCCCTGGTTTTCCAACAACAGGGTTTCATGATGATTGGCCTTTCGTCTATTCTCTCGCAGCAAGTCACCAAAGAGGAGAACGAGGAAGAATTATTGGACCAGGAAGAACAGGGCAGTGGCCATGATGAAGAAGAATGCGAGGAGGAAGAAGAACCAGTCGATGATCCAAGGCCACCAGAATCGGATCCTACTACTGGTAGAGCAGCAACATCCCGTGATGGTGATGAGAGACGAACTTTTATTTTTCGATTGGAACCCGTGTTGAGTGGAAGTAGTTCTTGTCGTCGTGGAGGTGATGATGATAACGAAAATATCCACTGGTATGACACTCCCTGTACGGATCAAGGTTGGGGTTGGTTCTACGACGGAAACCATCCAAGCAACAGGGATGAAAGATCCCTGAGACAGACTGGAAAATTTTCGGAATTGCTTGCCTCGAATCATCCACACAAAATCGCATCAGTTCGGACGGCCCAAGAATGGATTTTTCGGCATGGATTGGATATTTTTGAAACCATTTTCAATTTGCCTTATATCGATATGATTTATGAGCAGGATCTGCAAGAGACTATCCGAAAGAGTAATGTGGCCTCCACGGCAACACTAGCCAGGATCCGTATCCAATCCACATTTGAATTTGCGAGGGTCGAAATACCGAAACACAAAAATTACATTGATTTGATTCTGCGAGAGCACAGGTCTCTTCCACCTCTTTTGTCTAGACTTTTGGAAGAGGAGCCCACTGTTCTGAACACCATTTTGCATGCCATGCGTCGAGAAGTTTGGGCCGGTGGGGACACCTGGGAAGGTGGTGATTTTGGCAACATACCTGACGGGAAGGGTCAAGGTGGACGCATCCAAATTACCTTTTCGGATCCCGACTCGGATTGGGTTGTGCCTAAACTACCTACTGATTTTGGTCGTGGCAATACGGATTGTTTGGCATCCAATTACAACTTTAATGACTACGGTCGTACGGGGGGCAAATCTGGATTGAGTGAGATGGGTAGCATTTTTGTTTTTGTTGCATTTGTTTTGGCCGCAGTATGGCGTTTTTGTTGCCTTCGCCATGACGACGATGGTGACGATTTGCAATGACAACAATGGGAGTGACATCCTCTCCCGTCGTCATTTGCACAATGGAATTCGATCAGGACCCATCTGGGAGGTTTGGAGCAAACAAATGGGCCCTATCACTCAGTTGGTGACGGGGGCCTCATCTACTTGTTCCTACTACTACATCTGTTCGATCAATAGTTAGCTGCATATTTACTAGTAGGAATGAAACGATAAACCTGGACTCATCCAGATACTACTTTTTACAGGGGCATCATGACACCAGTGATAAGCTTGCAAATCACAGTCGACGGGAAGGAGTGTTCTCGAGCATGTGTGCGGTTGAAAAGCCACTTACTTCCCGGCATCGTGGGGCGCTGCCAACTCCTCTTTACTGCCTGTTACGTAGTCTAATGCACTCAAGGCAAGGCTACGGTAAGGTGTTGCCCACCACAGCCGTGTCCAATACCCGATTCGGCTGTCTAAATTATTTGTAACCAAAGCTGCCTTTTACACAACCTATTGTTAGCTATCGTAGCTATCAACGCAGACAGCAAACGTTAACGAGGATGGATACAAATCAAGACGACGAGCAACATGCTGTTGTAGCCTTGAGAAAACGATCTCGCGAAGAAAACAGTGCTGCCAAGAAAGCTCCCCCGAAGAAGAAAAGGAAAGCGGTTGTCGCCAAAGGGGCACAGCGAACGAAGAAAACGGTTAACAAGGTCGTTAAAGAAACTTTGAAAAATAAGTCCAAGAAGGAAGTAGTCGACAAAGCCGACAAGCAAAAAGAAGATGAAAGCCACTGGGAGCCAAAAACAAAGCAGCAGAGGCAACTGCAATGGGCGCTGGAGAAGGTTTTGGAGAAATACGACGACTCTGAACCGATGGCAGGGCCTGAAAAAGATCAAGTCGAACAGGACCCAAACTATCGGCAAAACTGGTGGCGAGAATGGCCTAGCTATTATGATATTGAAATTCCAGCCGGCTACGGAAAAGATTATTTCGCCAAGAGTGGGTCCGATCCTGAGCATGCTCTGTTGGAGTTCAAGTTGAATAAGGATGTTTTCTCCTTTCTGGGACATTTCGGGTGGATTGCCACCCATCTCATGTACCAGCTTTCCAAGGCAAACTACCCAATCATTGACGAAGCCAACATCCTGCAATCCTTGGATACCATCATGCACCCGAAACATTGGCGAATGGACGACGGGATCATTCTTCCTGGGTTGCCGGATCGTTTCGAAGCCAAATCAATTCAAGAGGCGGTAATGTACCATGGGAAAAATTATGCCCCCCGCATCAAAGACGAAGAATTAGAAGAAGCCTACCAGGAAGAAATGGAAAAACGCGAGCATTTGGAGGCCAGTGGCCAAGACGACGAGGACCGACTCATTCGTTCAGCGGCGGATGCTGGCACGTATTTAACGATGCTTTATAAACGGCGTGTTTTCCCTTGTTTTACAGGCATGTTGGTCGAGGGTGGCTATAACCCAAAGCTAAATGATGGAAAGAGTGAGGCTTTGCATGACTATCTATTCGATGTGTGTGAGACGGCATCTCGAGAACTCTTTGAGAAACTCACGTCGAGCGACAAGGCAGAGATTGATTCTCACATTGGACCTGGATATAGCGATTTGCCAGCTCTGTTGGATCCTCCTTTGACGTGCACTGGGTCGGCAGAGTTTGACAAAGCATTTCCTCTGCCACTGCCCGAATATCGTCTGGATGTCTTCCATTCGATGGGATCCCTTACTTGGGGCCTCTTGGGTCACTGTGATGACGAATTTTCCCATCCAGTGCTCACGCCGCGAGCTACTGCTATTTTGAATGCCGCAGTAAGTGCTGTTTTGTATAAGACCTATCAACATAGATTGGAGCGTGCTGAGACAGGTTGTGTGGAATCAGACGAGGAGGAGGAATCAGACGAGGAGGAGGAGTCAGACGACGAGGAGGAGTCAGACAACGAGGAGGGGGCAAAACAATCCGCAAATGATGAGAAATCCTTCACGGGCGCACTTGTGCCACAAGAAGCTGTCGAGGAGAAGAGTCCCGCCCCAACGCCAAACGAAATGATAGCTTCTGAGCCAGAACAACCGCAATCGACAGCACCAACTAGCAAATGCCGGATAATGTAATACATGAAACACGGCTTTTTATTTTCGACCGGATGGTGTGCCAGACAAAGAAATGGTGGCAAGCAGCAAAGGACAACCATGGGTCTTTTTCCAGGCAGGTTCTGCACATGATAGTAGGTCCCGCCATTTTCCTAGATATCTTGTTGACAAAGTGCTCGCTACTGTTGAGAATTTATATTCAGAGGAGGTAAACCTCGCCGCACACAAGATAGGGAAGGAGAAAGCACTGCACTGCAGTGCTAGCTTGTTCGTTACCAGGAGAGTCGCAAAGATAGTTTTGGAACTAGCTAGAAACGTTATTGTGGGTCTGTTAAATCGTTTTAGTTTTTAAATTTGAGAACTTTGTATGAATGTATGTACAATTAGAACGGTCATGTCTGATTTGCAGTGTTCCATTTAAATTTCAGCACCCGTGTGGCGACGACGGCTGCCTTTGTGGCGGCGTTGTTTGGTGGACTTTTTGTGGCACTCGGAAGCTGTAGAGAGACTTCCATCCGATAGGGAATGATGCATCAACTTGGTGCCGGAATTTTGCCTGAGTTCGTGCATTTCCGCCAGCTTTTGGCGCAACACCGTGGCACGACTGTTGGGAGCTCCCTTGCGAGTGGGAAAGGAAACAGCGTTGGAACCAAGTCGATCCATGGAGGCACCTTCGCTGCGACTGTGGCTCAACGAGTTGCTGGTCATGCGGCGCATCTTGGGAGCTTCTTCGGGAAAGAGTTCGGCACTGCCAAAGTCTTGTGCATTGTCTTCGGCACCTTCCACGGCATTAGCAAAGGCGAGAGCGGCTTGAACTTTGGTAGAAGAAGTCATGATGGTATTTTTATTTTAGTTTGCTTTGTTTCAAGTTGAGATTTTGATTTTATGAGGGAATTGGAATGAACTTTTTGTTTTGTTTTTGATGGGAGCTGTCGTATTTACTCCGCTTTTGTGATCGGTGATGCTGACTTCAGTGATACTAATCGCCAATGGCCAAACGCTCCCGCTTCTTCGACTAAGTTTACTTAAAGACGTGGCATTTGGTTACCAGTTGAGTCATTGGAACGAATTCCTTTCAGAAAGCCTCCACTTATCATCGGAGAAGTTCGCCCCGTTTCGACTAAATTGTTAGCTTACGGGGAGGTTACTCTGAGTACAACTGAGTTGAATATGACCAATTGAACTCACGTTTTATCGACTGTGATTACCAAAACCGAAGGCTACTCGAGTATATCCTTCCGGTTAAAGAGGTGAAATCCGAAGGACTTTGGAGTTTGGACTGCCTTTCGGGGGAAGTATTCAAAAGGCTACTTAGAAGTACCAAATAAAAAAGCGACCCTAATTGCCACAAAAAGCCAGAAATGCTGGTGCTTTTTCGTCGGCGGAGTTGAGAACAATGCCTTATGATGGCCATACTCATGGTTTGGCTATTGGGCACTTATCGTCTTTTTTAATAGGGCGAAACAGAATGCGAAATGTCTGCATTCCGCAGGCTTTTCTTAAAGCTACAAAACTGATAAATTGCAACCAAGCCGATTGCCGAGTTGTACGACTTACTCGGATCGGGGAAGTCGAAAACCTCCCCCCCCCCCGCAGTTAATTGTCCGACTAGGCCTTTTTGGCAAGCAGAAAAACACTGGAAAAACATGTTACTTGGCCTCCCTTTTGAAATCCTTCATCCTTGCCGAGTACTCCGAGCAGTGAGATTATAGCTCGTACTTACTATGGGTGCTGATAAGAACGCTGGCTTATTAAGCCGAAATAGTGTCTGCCAATTGCGACATTTACTGGTCGGAGTTTGATGATTGATGAGTGGTTACTCGGAGTAGCATTCGGACAGTGTGACAACTTGACGCGACAGTGTGACAATTTGACGTGACATCGGCGTCAAATAATGGACTTCCTAACTAGCTAGATGGGATTAGAATTTCTGGGGTGAGGGTTATTGCATTTTGGACGCACAACAAGTAGAGAAATCCTAAGGGGATCGCGTCATTAGGGTTCAGAGGAAAAATCAACGTCATTAGGGTTCAGAAGAGATCGAATTCACTGAGGAAGGTCCAACATTAACATTCATTGGCTCTAGTTAGAAGCTAGTCCTGGACTAGCATCTACATGGTTCAATTACGAAAGTCTACTAGTAGTGTCGAGAGAGCTCAAGGCCAGAGCTGACAACGGAGCAGATCATATGATGACACAACAGCATTGCCAGACCGGGCAAGTTTATGGCCCAACATTTTCCAAGAGATTGAGAGAGAGAAAAGACGAAATGATCCGACTAATAAATTGGTGCGTGGGACATGGGCTGCAGCGCGTGCCCAACCATTGCAGTGGCTCGTATCCCGCGGCCTTGTGGGAGTGCAGGAATCGGAAATGGCTTGTTGCTGGAGTTGGTGTTGCTCCTGCTGCTGTGGGTGCTACGACCCAATGCAGCTTATCTAGTTTTGCGCCAATGGGACCGGCATGAGAAAAAAATCAACGACACGTCATCTAAACACAGATCAATACTATACTAGCTAGAAATGTAATGATGGCAAACTAAGAAAATTGCAGATATATTTTTTACAAGAAAAGAGTGCCACCTATTGCTCTTACACTTAAACTCCAAATATTATTAATATTAAAATCATTTGCCTCTTCCTTGGACAAAATAACAAACCCAACGCAGAAACTTGATAGATGGGCTATTTGCCAGCCAGAAACATAGAGTACAGTTCAATCGTAGTAGAACATCAGAAGTACACTTACGCAAATATTTAGGGAACCAACACTTGATTGATGACATGAATCACACCATTAGCGGAGCGTGCACCACTGCCGTAGGGATAGGCGAGACGAGAATATCCATTGACCATTTTGATGATACGTCCACCACCCGTTTGACGGGTTTCGGTCGTGATGAATTTTCCGTGAAGCGTTTGTTTGGGAAGGCCATTATTCCAACTCTGGCTATCGCTAAACAGACGTCCCTGTAGGGTATGGTACAACATGTAATTGCAAATGTCTTTGCTTGCAATCAAGGACGTGACGGCAGCCTCGCCAACCAACGAGAACGCATGATCGGTGGGTGCAAAAAGGGTAAAGGATTGACGAGGATTGGCAAATCCTCCGAGCATGCAAAATGCAGATAGTTCAGCCACAACGGAAAGCTGAGGATTTCCAATGATCTGGTCGGCCATGGTCAAGGGTCCTTGTTTGCCGTAGGGTTGGGACATCAAGTCACGGTGTTCACCATCTTCTGTTTCTTCTTGAATATGATTCTCTCTGGCTTCTTTCATTTTGCGAAGGACGTTGGCCGTGACGGTTTCCACGTCGGGGGCTTTTTCGTCGCCACTAGTACCGCGAAGAGAGGATTCAGATCCAGCGGCACAGAGGATGCCCAAAAGGAGCAAGAAAGAGCGGAGTTGAGAGTTCATGTTGATTGCTGTAATTGATATAAAACTAAAGAAGGATCTATTTAAATTTTTTGTGTGCGTATTGCAACTAACCGGCAAAATCAAAGAAAAATGAGTGAGCACACGTGTTTGTGATGGAGATTCTCATCATTCGATAGAGAGATCCTGGATAGATCTTGTGATTCACGCCTGCGTCTTCTATTTTGCTACGTAGCAAGTACGTGTACCGGGACACGAAAAAGGGATGTATGCGAAACAAATAGAGAACCGTTGCCAAATTTTTGTCGAAAGATCTGAAGGTTCCGGGACAAGCCATTCAAAAAGGGGGAAGTTGTGGGGGGAAGGTTAAACTTATCAATATAATAC
>ENA-ORBV01012948-ORBV01012948.1-microbial-mat-metagenome-genome-assembly--contig:-NODE-12948-length-12762-cov-5.816082_pt1 | contig 12762 bp, 10 predicted proteins | sample MGYA00237777_ERZ505514 | MGnify/ENA primary metagenome ERZ505514 (study PRJEB26160, sample SAMN06269048) | microbial mat metagenome | isolation source: Oligotrophic lake microbial mat | place...
ACTAACCAGGCCCGAAGATGCTTAACTTCGCTGAGCAGACGGGAAGCGGTGCTGTCATCTTGGTATGGTCGTTCCTACTTCGATGCAGTCCTCAAACGTATAATAACGTAAAGCCTTAGCGTGTATACCTTCTAAACAAGGACGACAATCAATCAATGAAGCTGATTGTTTACCAGATGCTTTTTGCCGACATAATTTTGACAGAGGATGGATGACAATCATGATGGGAGGTGCCGTCGTCGTGGATGATGCTGTCTTTTAGAGCCAAGGCAAACCTCTAATAAGCCATAGTTATATGAAGCAAAGGCAGATCACAACTTTAGGGCAGCAGCTGCTTGGATGGATTGGTGTTGAATGATGACCAAGCAGAAACGTCGTGAGGATGGTGACAATGCTAATAATGTCACGATGGAAAGTAGTAAAAAGAAACATCGTTCTCTCTTTGCGAGGATAGTGGTAGTGGCAGCCATTGGGGTCGTGCTTTTACCATTGTTTACAGAAGATGGGTTTCATCGTGATTACCTTTCCGCTCTCAAGTCATCCGAATCGGAATCTAGAACCAGAGATCTCGAACACGACCAAGAACAACACAAATTCTTGGGGGGTCCCACCACCAAAACGGATACGACGAGCACGACGACAAAGCATAATGTCCACGATTACAACCGAACCCATTCGGTCGCAGTAGATTGCCATAGTACAAAAGCCAGTGCATCATCTGAAGCATGTTTACAGAAGAAGGAGAAGTTGGAGAAAAAGGAGCAGTTGCCGCCACAGCCACCAACAACATCGCTACCAACAAATGCACCAACAAGTGCACCAACAATAATGCTTCCGACGTCGCTACCACCAGTACCAGCAGACCAAAATCCACAACCTCAAGAACCAACCAACAGTACAACCACTCAAGAAGTCGAACCGCCTTTTCCGCGACAAATTTATATCTGTGGTTTCAAGAAACAAACATTGTATTTGCATTTGTTTCCCGAACAAACCCAACTTTGGGAGTCCTGGATACGATTGGATCGTAAAAATGCTCGCCAATCCAAACCCAACGATATTTTGGTAGTAGGAGAAGGAGGATACTGTGATGGTTGGGGAGAAAGAAAACTAAGTGCTTGGGGAATGGAAAAGAGATTCAAAGGCAAGGTCGTTCATATTAATGGAGAAAGTTTTAATCCCTACGTGGTATGTGAGGCTTGCCCCAAATATTTGGAGGACAATGACGGAAAGCCGCCGGCAAGACAATATCATATTGGGTATGAACCCGATGGACCTCAAAGTGTGCAAGTCACGTTCCTGGCCATGTTTTTTGTGGAACATTTTTGGGACAAGAACAATCAAACCTTTTTTGACGCCCTCGTCGTCCCGGAACAACGACCCATCAATACCGGAGAACGATTCTTGATATATTCCGCCAAACATTGTGTGGATTTTCGGGAGGCTGCCTTTGATCGATTTGCCCTCCTCCATTTGCCCAATACGACGGTCGATCATGCCTCGAAATGCAATGGCACCATTCCCAAAACCAACGTGGAACAAGTCTATGGACCCGGACCCAACAGTTATCAAGACAATTATCAATTTTTTCACAAGTATCGGTTTTGTTTAGTCTTGGAAAACGCCAAGGTCGGAGGATATATTACCGAAAAAATCTTGGCAGCCTTTTTGGGTGGATGCATTCCTATTTATTATGGAACGCTCGAGATTTTTGATATCTTTAACCCCAAGGCCTTTGTGTATTATGATATTGAAGATCCACAACGGGCCGTGGAGTTGGTGCGTCAGCTGGAACAAAATAAAAGTGCCTACCAAGAAATGCTTCGTGAACCTATTTTACGACATGGGCGACAGACCATGGAAGATTATTTTTCGTTGACGGATGAAATCGTTCCCAACGCCAAACTCAAACAAAAGATTCGTGATTTGATATTTCGCCCAGAATCGTGAACCAGGAACCCATGTTACAAGAAATAAAGACGATGGAATCCGACGCGTTTGTCTAACTACAGACGACAAAGGACAACGACCAGCAAGAAGGCACGATGCATCATACTCAGTGGTTCAAAAAGGCTTTGTTAGCACTTTTCATCGTTGCAGTTGCAAACAATGTTACAATCCGCGTACAAAAAGAAAAGTTTTTGAAATCCGACGCCGCGTTCTGAGCAGACTTGGTCCGATATGGTTCCCGTCAACGAGTTTCCGTCGAGGAACAGTCCCTCCAGCGCTGTGAGCACATCCAGGGCCTGAGGAATCGGGCCCGTCAAGCGGTTGTCGTTGAGTCGCAAGGTGGTCAAGGTTGTGTTCAATTGGTGGAGATTCTCCGCGAGCGTGCCCGACATGCTGGCATTGCTGAAAATGATATCTGTCAAACGTGTTAATTGATACAGTTCATCGGGGATTCTACCTTCCAGAAGGGTGTCTCCAGCTTCTATGGTCGAAAGAGCTGTCAGTTGGCCAATACGGGAATCCAGCCTTCCTCCAAGCTTTGTATTATTGCTGATGGAAAAGGAGATCAACGAGGTCAGGTTGTAAATGCTTTCCGGCACTGTTCCAGATAAATCATTCGTGCTAAAGTCGACAATCTCTGTAGACGACATTGAATTTACATTTCAGGATGAGAGCATGGCCATGAGTGCCGTTACCGAAGCAATGTGGCGTCAGAGGATGAGACTTACGGAGACGAGTGGAGCCACCAATGTCTTCTGGTATGGTCCCCACAAACTTGTTATGTTGCAATTGGAGATGCGATAATTTGTTGGTGCTAAAGGCGCCCGGCAAAGTTCCTGACATCTGGTTTGACCCTACATTGAGGACCCCTAAAAACAAGTGAATAAGAAGGATGTTAATCTCGTGCTCCTCATGTCTTTCCCAACCAGGTGTTAATCACAAGCTTACCTAGATTTGGATTCAGCTCCAAGAGTTTCGCTGGCATGGTTCCACTCAGTTTGTTAGAGGATAGCACAAGCGTATCCAGTAGAGTTAGCCCATGGAATGGGTCTTCAATGTTGCCCACTAGCCCATTCGTTGGGGCCACGAAACGTCTTAGCTGTGTCAGCAGCGAAATTTCTCTGGGAAGCGCACCCTTCAAGTTGTTTCCGTCCTGATCAGATACTGTTTCGCAAGCACCGTGAGCTTTGTCATGTTGTGAAGAAGGAAAGCGCAGAATCAATAGATGCGACTTACGAAAGCTTAACATTTGCACGGATCCATTGTCATCGCAGGTAACGCCGTACCATTCGCACTCATCGGTTGCTGCGCATGCAATCATACAAAAGGGTTGGTAAGTGGCAAGTGGTGGAAATCTCCTCTGGCAACAAAGGCACAGTCAACGTACCGGTGAGCCAGGCCACATCAAAGCAAACACTCGGCGGCTTCCCGCAAAACTTCCACTTTTCACCGGCGGTGCTCTCGTGAAATGTAGCTAGGGAGTACCGTTGCACTATTCTCCAGTGGTCTGCTGTTAGACCATTTTGCGGCCAATATGTCTCTCTATCTTCTAACACCAACCAAAGAGCGGCTTCATATTGCGGAGAATCGACGTTGTCGAAAGCATTCTCAGTTGAAACGTTCAACGGCTTCAACACGCCATCCAAAAATTCAGCAAAAGCACTACTGGTTGGTGCACCGGATGGAGCAAATGACGGGGCAACGGACGGGGCCACGGACGGCGGAATATCATATATCGGGCGACCGTATTCAGACGTTGCTCTCAATACGGTAGGAACGATGATGGCAGCGGCAATCAAACAAACACATGCCGCACCAAGGCAAACGTATTTTTTTCGTTTCTGCTTCATAAGCCTTTCCTCTTCTTCCGTGCTTAGAACAACGGCCACTCCAGCAGCCTCCACTACTGTCGGTGGCACATAGGCTTGAACTTCTGCGGCTGGTTCATCTACGCTTGGCGTATTATTGTCGTCCGAGTTATAGTCATCATCTCGGCTTGGGTGGTGGTGGTGTAGATTGGATTGGGCTTGTTCGTCCGAGACATTGTATGGTATGGTCAATGGTGGAGGCCCCGAGGAGTCAAAGCCATCACCACCCATAGAAGGAGCAACGGAATCGTCAAAGTCCAAACGAGGATCGGGAGGGTGTCGGTACAACATTGGATCGTCAAAATTGTGTTGGTGGTGTGGCATGAAGTGCTGTGGCAAGGATGGTTGTGGTGGTCCAGTAATATGATTGTCGTGTGCTACCTCTTGATCTGGATGATGAGGGCGACTCATGAAGGGTGGTAGTGCTGTTGTCGGGCTGCTCTTCCTGCGTATTTCTGCCTCTAGTGAGTGGAGGCCACCATCCGCCATCAGCGCTGAAGTACTTGTAGCAGGTGCTTGTCTCTGTTGTTGTGTTCCAGCATCCCCCGAGCTTTTGGCAGTGATTTCGTTTTCAAAGGAACTGAGTGCAGCGTTGCCTCTACTACTACTGACAGGTGCTTGTCTCTGTTGTTGTGTCCCAGCATCCCCCGAGCTTTTGGCAGTGATTTCGTTTTCAAAGGAACTGAGTGCAGCGTTGCCACTACTACTACTGACAGGTGCTTGTCTCTGTTGTTGTGTCCCAGCATCCCACGAGCTTTTGGCAGTGATTTCATTTTCAAAGGAACTGAGTGCAGCATTGCCACTACTACTACGGACTGCTCCGGGGGTAGAAGCAGCTGACAGCCGGAGCAAAGAGTTCGCCGGATAATTCTTCCTCTTGGACTCGATATCATTTTGCAGCATGGACAATTGTTGGAGTGCTGATGACGACGACGTGGACGTTGCTGAATCACGACCACCCGCAGGAACGAATGCGGCAGTGCCAGGATGTGAATTGTTACTACTCGTAGTACAGGATGATGTCCTGGCTTGCTGTTTCGCCACAATGTCCTGTTCCAAGGAGCCTAATAATTGCGACGCTGCAGTACTAGTAGCGGTAGTTGTACCATGATGTTCTCGTCCCTGAGCAGCAAACGCAGACGGTTGTCGCAACTGCATCGCACCTGTAGAAGCATCAAAGTGTTGCTCTTTTGCTCGAACGCTCCTCTCCAGGTTGGAAACCGCAGCAACACCGGGTGTACTCAAATTCAATAATGGTATTATTGGTGGTTGCTGTTTTTCCCTGATACTACTTTCCAAGTTGGACAATCCCGTAGAGACGGCCAGAGCCGAGACTGCCACGGCACCTGGTGCTGTCGCTCCTGGTAGTGGTTGTGCATGCTGTTGTTTTTCCCGGACACAGGTTTCCAAATTCGTTAATTCCGTAGAGACGGATGGGATGGCGCCTGGTGCAGTGGCCGTTCCTGGTGGATTCTTTTCCCGGATACTCGTTTCCAAGTTGGATAATTCCGTAGATATGGCAGCATGTGCGCCGGGTGTCGCAGCTCCTGGTGGTTGTTGGCGTTGTTTTTCTCGGATGCTGTGTTCCAAGTTGGATAATCTCGACACGGTCCTTTCCGAGAAGGCACCTGGTCTGGAAGAAGAAGCTGACGAGGTACTCTCTCTTGTGGAATTGGAATGAGCAAGCAATGCTCCTACCTTTTGTTGCTGCTGCTGTGATTCTTTGTTCATGACAGATTGTTCCAAATTGGTGGTAGCCGCTTGATGATGATGTTGCTGTTTGCGCATAATGTTTTGTTCCATATCCACCAAGGAAGCATTATTAGTAGTAGAACCAGGCCCCACTGCCACAGCACCCGGAACACTTGCCGTGGAAAAGGTGCCCGCAGAAGAAAGAGACGCTGCTACAGATCCTCCTCCCATGGATGATGGAGGATGATGTTGCTGCTGTTTGTGGAGGACACGTTGCTGCTCCCGTGGACTACTACTCAAGCCATCACTGCCCCCACTACTTGAAACAGACACGGCACCTGGCGCAGCACTACTGGTGGAGGATTCGTAATGGTGTTGCATTGGCAGTGATGCGGCAGCAGAACTAGTGGTCGTGTGGTCGTTCTCATCCTCTTGGTGGTTGCTATCCACCGCGACGACAAAGGCGTCCATCACCGATTCTTCTTTTTTTTCTTTCTGTTCCTCGTTGGAGGTGTCGTTGATGATTGGTGGAGGCCTTGGTTTGTCAGCCGACGCGGCATTTTCCTGCCTGTCCATAATAGTGCTTTATTTCTCTCACTCCGTAAAATTGTGGATTCCTCCACAGTGCTACTCCAACTTTTTTCTACAGGTGGATGGATGGATAGATTAATAATATTACTGCACTAATACAGTATTGATACTAGCTATTAGTTGAGAAATGATAATCTCAAGGAGGTAAGGTGTTTTTTGGTTTTTCATTAGGTTTTTTTCTTACCGTTGATCTACAAGTATCTTGCTTGAGCCACCATAATAAATTATCGGGTCTGCGTCTGTCCTCATCATCAGTCGACAAGAATCCCTTAAGTCTTCGACTGCGACCGTTGGATTCAGTACTGTTGATATGTAAAGTACTATAACGTAGCTAGCTACTGCCAGCTTGGACTCCGGAAAACTAATACCAAATTTGGTCCCTGGTGGGACGTGTTTCACCAAATCAGTGTGTTTTGCCATTTCTACTCAAGGTAGCTTTGACTGGTGAATGCATGGCAAATGATCGGGGTTTCTTTCTGCCAGGTAGCAGCAGCACTGGAAACTTATGCAACACTTGGGTAACTTTCGGTTGGCCGTGGTAACACACCTTGGCAGCAGACACAACACGATTGGCACAGCATTGTCAACAACAGCCACAACAACAACAACAAACACATGCCTCCTTCAAGGCATTGGGGTGGAAGAATCCTGCTCCATCAGAGGGACACACATGATGTAGCTCCATTGCTTGGAGCTAACTTAGACTTACAAAATGATGAATTTGAACGACAGTCAAATCAAATTGCTGAGTTCGCAATGGCAAACAAAACTAGACGGGACTACCACTGCAGAACAATAAGAATAGCAAACTTTGGGAAGAAAATTAATCCTGAATGTGATGCTATCATTGTCATCAATGTCTCTGAATCAGACCTTGAGAATCCATCTAAGTTTTATGTTGGTCACTACAAAGAAGATCTTGTTTACACTTGTCTAAATGTCGTCATGGTTAAACAATGCTTGATGAGCACCATGAGCTAACAAGATGTCCGAAAAATCAAAGACACAATTATATGGGGTCCCAAAATGGCAACTTGTTGTGTTGAGATCTAGACTGCTTGCCCATTGGAATCCTTCCAGATTCAACAACAATTCTTGAATGTTTGAAAATGTGTTACAGGGAGGGCCTTCAAATGTGAGATTTTGGGACTCGCAGCTGCAGTCAATTTGGGCAGCACGTTCTTCAGTTTTGCGGAATGACACACTACTCTACTACTGGCTAGCTTACCACCTGGTAGCCGTAGAGTAACTAGGGCTTGTAGTTAGAGAAGGTAGTTAAGTAAAAATGCAGATAATCTATGAGCAGCTATTGCAACACTTCTAGAAGATAGTACTGCGCCATACAGACAAAGTATGTGATAATGAGCTGTGGTCGGGTTTTTTACTTCTGCCTTCGCATCACTTTTTTGGTATAAGTAAATCATACAGCCACTTCTTCACCGTATTCGCTGTTCTCTTTTCCTTGTTTGTGGTCGGCTCTTTCGTCATCATCATCAACCTCACTGCCATTGCCGTCGTGCTGGATGTTCCCCACTGGTCCGGTGAGAGACAGTAATACTGGAAGGAGCACCAGCCCGGCCGCACAACCTAAGATGACCATTGCTATGAAACAAATAAAGACCTGGGAAAGGACCATAAGGTGGAAGTTAGTGTTGTAACAAAGCAGCCGAATGCCCGAGTGGAACAGCACTAATATGTTCAACTTACCATCTTAAAGATTTTGGTAGTACTTAATGCCAGAGGTATTACGCCAAGAAACGTAGTAAAGGCTCCCATCAAAATAGATGCCCCTATGGTTTCCAACGTTTCCTTGACTTTCTCGTCGCGCGTGGCGCCTTTGCTTTCATAGAACCTTAAAAGAATGTGCATCAAAAAGTCTACAAGCAGACCGATTGACATGACCAGAATAAAATAGGAAATGACATTGATCGTGATGCCACAGTATTGCATTGTGCCTGCGGAATACAAGAATAAGGAGACAAAGCAAATGAGTTTCGCCATCAACGATCGTTGGCTAAGCCAACTTGAATGTCACTCCAAACAAAAATGCATTTCGCTACATACCCATTAAATTGAAGTAGAGCATGATCAGCAACGGACAGGCATAGCAGACGGCACTCCAGTGCGGGACCAAAAGGAATGCAATGAGGCTCACAACCACCACACACAAGACAGTGTTGAAAATTAATTCATCAATGACTGTAGCGAACAGCTCCCAGTAGAAGTAAAGTTCGGCAAAGGTGAAGAAATTCAATCCTGCACCCGGAGTTAGTTTGGATGGACCGTTCGCTGGCTGTTGCAAAGCAATGTCTCTTTGCTGCAGCAACAATTCGATTTGGTCAGGGATGTGGTACCTATGAATGACGGCCAACAAAAGAGCAGAGAGGATGAGTCAGATGAATGAATTTCAGGACCAGCACACTCCGAAATAGATGAAACACAAAACGTACATATCAAACTCGCGCAAAAACATATAGGTCCGTGATGCCGTAATGTTCCCTGACTCAGGATCTCGAACAATATCCCGGCCATATATTTGACGCAATTGCGGAATGGACAACGCCAAGTTGACTTGATCGTTGAACGAAAGACTTTCCAGATCGATACCTATCAGCTCCTCTGTTTGGTTCGATTCGGCCAATTGTTGAAAATCTCTGAGCCAGAAGAACCCAGGTTCGCCCGCGATTTGCTCCAGCTCTGACAACTCCTGCACATAATTCGTCATTTGTAGCTGGACCTCTGGATCGGCTTGATCCACGTTTCTGCCGTCAGTAATGAGACCAAAGAGAGACGGTGGTGAGAGCGATGCAAAGTATACTCATTTCTGCTCGCCCGCAACGAATACATACCGAAAGTAAACCTCAATGTATATCAGGTACGAACTGTACGCGTTGTAGGCACGCATAGAGGAGGTCATGAAACTATCGTCAGGGATGTAGTCCTCGATATTGAATTCTTGGTGCAGCAACGTTGTGCTATAGACTGTCCCTCCGAAATAAATGGCAAAGACCACCAACACTATTATTTTCGATACGGGCTTCAACAATCGATCCGCATACCAAGCCATGAGCCGTTCTGGGAAGCTTTTTTCGAGGTGTTTGGCGGATGGCCTGGCTTTCAATGTCTCCGTGGCTTTTGTTGCTGCTGCTGTCGATAGCGACTCCGACGATTTGTTTTCGACTAGTAGATCCTCCTCGTCCATGTCATCGTCCTTGGTAAGGGTGACTTCTACGGTGAGATCCGTGATTTCTTTCTTTTTATCACAAGCATCTGGCAAACTCTCGGATTCTTTGTCCTCATCCTGCCCTTGGTCCTGATTGTTGTTCTCATCATCATCACCTGCATCGAGTTGCGAGGGAGGCATACTGGTAGAGCCTCTATCTCGCGCTTCTTCTTCTCCCTCCTCCTCGATGTCATCATCCTTTGTGACGGTGACTTCTATGGTGTCATCCGTGATTTCTTTTTTTCGGTCACAAGCATGCTCTGGCGGACTTTTGCATTCTTTGTCCTCCTCCTGTGCATGGTCTGGATCGGTGTTCTCGACATGATCATCATTGCATACACCGAGTTGCGAGGGAGGCGTACTAGTAGTAGAGCTCTTATCTTGCACTTTTTCCTCCTCTGATATCTCTTCATCAGCGTCACTGTCGGCGTCGTCGTTAATGACCATCCAAATACACAAATCCTTTCGATTGGCTTCCACTCGTCGTTGGTCCAGTACCAACAATGCAATGAAGCACGTAATTTGGTACAGATAGACCACAAACAAGGAAATGGCAGCATACCAACACAACCACCGCACAGCAGGAATCCGACTGGTACCGCCGGTAATGAAAGCTATTAGAGTCGTGACGGTTGTCATGGTAATACTCACAGCGACTTCGTTCAAGGTGGTTTGTACAATACGGAGCGTTGTGGCTTGTTGTTGTTCTTTTCGGCTGCTGGCGATGGCGGTGATTGCCGTGTCCTTCTTATTATCATTGTTGGATGGGAGTTGATCGCCTTTTTCTACTACTGCTCCTGCCGCTGCTGCTGCTATTCCTTCTTCTCGCAACAATCGAAAATACGTTCCCGTAATAATAAAGGTATCATCCAATCCCACACCACATACGACAAAGGGAATCAAAGTAGCCACGGTGGTAAGAGGGACCCCAATACACCACATGATCCCATACCCCGTAAACAAACTCAAGCCGATCGTGGTAAAACTGTAAAGGCCCACCATGCCCCGGGATTGGACACGATCGTGTCGATCGCTAAAGATGAGCATCGCAAAGGCCACCATGACCACGATCAATACGGCCACCAATGGAAAATCCATAAACATGGCTCGCATCATTTCATATTGGTATCCATTCATGGTAAAATATTCGAGTTGAACTGCTACTGGCACCACCGAGTCTGTTGCTGTACTGTCATTGCTTTGATATTTTGCTTGCAGCTTGGACAATCGTTCCAGAGCATCGGATTCAAAGTCGTCCGTGGCCGTTCCCACATCCGGAATATCCAATTTGATGGCCAAACATTGGGCACTGGTCAAGCGCACCTCCAAATCCGCCGAAGTGGAAGTAGTAGTCTCGTCCATATTGTTTGCCTCCTTGTCGTCATCTGCTAAATCCGGCAAGGCAGTTGCAGTTGTGTCGTTCTGGTCGTTTGCGCCGTCCGCGACGTCGTCGTCATTTGCCGTGAAGACTTCCAAGAGTGTGGCGTTGTCGTTCGCGTCCTGGAAGTCGTCGTCCTCTGCAGTATAAACGTCAATGAGGGTGGCCAACGACCTGTCCTTCTTGTTGTTGTTTTCCGACGTATACATGTCCATGAGCGTGGCCAACGACAGGGGCGGGGCATTGGTATAGTCCACGTCTTCGCCGGACGTGATATTGTAGCCCTCGTATTTGCCCAAAATGGCTTCATGATAGACGGGCGTTCCATCGGGATAGGTTGGATTCGAGACCAAATGCCGGATATAAGCATCTTCATTGCCGCCCAAGGCCTTGGTTTGTGTTTCTTCCAAAAAGGTCGCCAACGAATGATTCCAAAATTGGGTGACCGAACTAATCCGACAATAGGAACTTCCATCAAACAACATGGTCTTGTCTGACGGTGTACAATACTTGCAAGTCTGACACAATTCCTGATAATTCTTGGTCGATTGGAGTGCTTCCATGGCTTCCAGTGCCACTTGCATGGCTTGGGCATGCAAGACATTGTCGCCATGATTGTGGACGTTCAAATAAAAGACACGAACATTGGGAAAGCCACTTCTCTGTGACGGCGGCCCCGTATTTTGAATCCATTGACTGTGAACATCCGGCAACGAATTGGTGGGTGTCACGAAATGAAGTTGATTCAATTCCAATTGAAAATTCGTGACAAATCCAATCATGAGCAAGGCCAAACTTGTGACGCAAGTAACAATAACGGTTGTGAGAGGATACGTGGCCGACCATGTCCCCACGCAAACGACCAATCGTCGAATTCCAGCATGAAGGTAGCCTTCGGTCAGTCGGGTCCAACAGGGATTGAGAGTCGTCGTGGAGACGGGGCGTGGGTGGCGGTGGTGTGCTTGTGTGATTGGCACGTCGTTGTTGTTGTCGTTGAACGACTTGCACGTACTTCCAGCAGTACTCGTAGGACTAGCTAACATTTTGTTGCGGCAGTGCAGTCACTGAGTGCAGTAGACTCGTAAAAAGATCTCTTGTCACTGTGTGATCTAGCAAACTTGCTAGGCCAGTAGTCTACTCTAGTAGCTAGCCAATAGGTCTTCCACCAAATCTCTGTTGGTGCGCACCTTCTATTAAAAATCAGCTTTCTTGTCACGTCTTCTACTCTAGCTATAGCTAGCTACAGTAGTAGTATTTCAAGTAACAACTAGAAAAATTTGTTTCTTTCTTTCTTCATGTTCGATCAGCTGTTCGCCAACGATTTCTTTCGGGCGGCCGGTGCTTCTCAACTGTCACAATCTTCTCGCTCTCTTTTGCTTATTTTTTTATTTTTTGGAGCTCGTGTGAATCATCGCGCTTTGATTCATTCCTGCCAGGACTGCTTGCTTGATTTCGTCCAGGTACGTCGTACCACACCACAACAGGTGCAGTGCAGCGCTTAGCTCTAAAGCTAGCCATGGCCAGCAGCGGCATAAAAGCTACAGTACTATTTATGGTACCCAGGTTCTCAAAAGCCGTTGCAAATATTTGTGGTCGGGGTAAGACGTTCCCCAGCTAATCTTCCGTCTGTCTGGCTGTTCCGGCAACGGTAAATCGACGGACACCAGAACACAGTCCTGTTTCATCATGCCACTGCTAGCTAGCTAGCTAGCTAGCTAGCCAGTAGTCCAGCCAGTGCTTTCCTGGTTTGACTGGGCTGTGAAGTGCAGTGTCAATCTGTCTGTCTGTGTCTCTGTCAGATGAGTGAGGAGCATGTCACAGTGGCAGCATGTTGCACAGAGAGGAAAAAGGCAGCAGAGCCAGACACCCCCGCCATGATTTGAATTTGCACTCCACAACAAACATCAACAGAAACATTGATGTTTTCAGCTGGAACTCAACAATGATTGGAAAACAGCAGAAGTTTTCTCTGGAGCAACCAATTTTGATTCAGCTTGTTTGGAAATCAACAAGCACAATCCAAACAGCCAACAGTCACCACAACGATGACAGGTTTGAAC
>ENA-ORBV01012951-ORBV01012951.1-microbial-mat-metagenome-genome-assembly--contig:-NODE-12951-length-12761-cov-14.849338_pt1 | contig 12761 bp, 9 predicted proteins | sample MGYA00237777_ERZ505514 | MGnify/ENA primary metagenome ERZ505514 (study PRJEB26160, sample SAMN06269048) | microbial mat metagenome | isolation source: Oligotrophic lake microbial mat | place...
CGCCCATGCCGCCCATGCCGCCCATGCGGCCGCCGCCGCCACCCGCGCCCCCCCCAGGCTGCCGCTGGCGCTGCCCTTCCTGCGGCTGGCCTTGAGCAAGCGTGGGGGTCGCTGTGACAAGGAACGCCGAAAGGAGCGCGGCGACGGTGAGCGATGGGGCGGTGAGCATCATCATGAAAACTCCGTTTAGCGGTGGGGGCACATACGAGGCCGGTGCCCCTCCCCACGAGAACCTTTGAACGGGACTTCTATTGCCGAAGAGCGGAAATGCTTCAGGACGTACGCTGCGGTAGAGTTCGTTGAAAGTCCTGTTCCAGCAATGGTTTATGGTCGTGCATCATGCGCAAGAATGAATCAAAGAGATAGGTTGAATCGTGCGGCCCGGGAGACGCCTCCGGGTGGTGCTGTACCGCGAAGACGGGTCGATCGGTCATACAGAAGCCGGCGAGGGTGTTGTCGTTCAAGTTGTAGTGCGTGGCATGGCCACCAACCTGTTTGAGGGACTCCGAATCGACCGCAAAGCCGTGGTTCTGACTCGTGATCTCAATGCGGCTCGTCAGCGTGTTCAATACCGGGTGATTGAGGCCGCGATGCCCGAACTTGAGTTTGTAAGTCTTGGCACCGACCGCGAGGGCGAGGAGTTGGTGGCCGAGACAAATCCCGAAAGTGGGGATGGTGTGCTTTGGGTCGCTGACGACCTGTTTGAGGGTAGCAATGGTCGCCTCAACGGCAGCCGGATCCCCCGGGCCATTGGAGACAAAGAGGCCATCCACCTCGCCCCGCGCGAAGCGAGCACGCAGGTCCGCGGCGGAAACATCGTGGGGAACAACCAGCACCTCGCAGTTGCGGTCGGACAGGTTGCGCAAGATGTTCCGCTTGGCACCGCAATCGAGGGCGACCACGCGGAAGCGCTTTGGGGGTTCGTTTACAACACTGGGCGAGGTGTCAGGAGACCAGTCGCCGAGCGTCTCATGCCAGGTGGCATCGCTTCGGCAGCCGACGAGCGGCACCAGGTTCTGGCCGGACATGTCCGGGGCCGAGCGTGCGGCGTTCACCAGTGCCTCATCGGAGAGTGCCGCGGGGGCGACATCGGTGATGGCGGAGTTCATGACTCCCCGCACGCGCAGGCGGCGTGTGAGTGCGCGGGTATCGATGCCCGTAATGCCCAGAATACCGGCTCGGGCAAGATATGTGGACAGGTCGGTCGTCGCGCGGAAGTTGGAATGCACTCGGGCCAGTTCGCGGACAATGATGCCGGAGACCTGCACCTTTGCAGACTCCACATCCTCCTCGTTGATCCCTGTGTTCCCGATGAGAGGAGACGTGAACGTCAATGTCTGGCCGGCGTAAGACGGGTCGGTGATCGCCTCCTGATAGCCCGACATGGCGGTATTGAAAACGATCTCGGCAGCGCGGCAGATCGACCGCCCGGTGGCCCCAAAGGCGTGCCCCGAGAACACGGTGCCGTCTTCGAGGGCGACCCGCCCGCCCGGCCGGCCCACCGAAAGTTCGGTTTCGTTGTGCATCAAAGCGGATATTAGGGCGACAGCGAGGTGCGGGACGCCCGCGGCGGTTACCGTTGCGCGAGAATTATGCAGCATCTGTTCTCACAAGGCGAGGAGCAGGTCGAAACGCCCGACGGTGGGTGGCACTACCTGCGCGTGGCGGTCGAGCGCGGCATGGACAAGGGGGGCACGGATGCCGCGCTCACCTACCGCGCCGCGATGCCCGTTGAGGTCGGACGGCGTGTCGAGGTTCCCCTGGGTCGCGGCAACTCGGCCGCCGCGGGGATCGTCGTAGAGGTTGGCGGCGCGGAACTGTGCGACGGGTTCGCGCCGGATCGGGCCAAGACGATTACCCGTGAGGTGGGTGTGGGCCTGCCGCCGGGACTGGTTGAACTGGCCCGCTGGATTTCCGGGTACTACGTGTGCCCGCTGGGCATGGTGCTCGCGGCGATGATGCCCGCGGCGGTGAAGCGCCGCACCGGCCATGTGGTGCGTGAACTGCTCGACCGCGTTGAGCCGGGCGCGGAGGCGGGATTGGCGGAACTGAAACTCACGAAGGCCACCCGCGCCGCGTGGGAGGGGGTGGTGGGACTCGGACGGGACGCGCTGCCGCTCGCGCCGACGGACTTGGTGGCGCGCATCGGTGCGGGGAACGTTGCTGCGCTGAATCGATTGGTGACGCTCGGAATGCTCCGGCGCATCGAGCGGGAGGATGTGCGGAGCATCGGCGGCGCGCCCGACCCGGTGCTGATCGAGCAGATGGTGGGGGGTTCGCGCGGTGCCGCGGCGGCAGGGGGGGCGGCGCGCATGAGCCTGTCGCCCGATCAGCACGACGCGATCGAGGGCATCAGCGCCTCGCTCGGCGGCTTTGGCGTACACCTGCTGTACGGGGTGACGGGCTCAGGGAAGACGGAGGTCTATCTGCGGGTGATCGAGCGCGTGCTCGCCAAAGGGCAGTCCGCGCTGGTGCTGGTGCCGGAGATCTCGCTCACGCCGCAGACGGCCGGGCGCTTCCAGGCGCGCTTCGGGGCGGCGAGCGGGGGCCGAGGGGTCGCGGTGCTGCACTCGGGGTTGAGCGCCTCGCAGCGACACGCGCAATGGGCTGCCGCGGCGAGCGGCGCAGCGCGGGTGGTCGTCGGGGCGAGGTCGGCGGTGTTCGCGCCCCTCGCGCGACTGGGCGTGATTGTGGTGGATGAGGAACACGCCGGCGATTACAAGCAGGACCAGTTGCCCAGGTATCACGGACGGGATGTGGCGATTAAGCGGGCGCAACTCGAGGGGTGCCCGGTGGTGCTCGGGTCGGCAACGCCAAGTCTGGAGACGTGGGCGAATACTGCCGAGAGCAAATCAGCAAAGCAGCAAATCAGCAAACCAGCAAATCAGGAGAGTGTGGAAAGGGCGGATGCCGAAATGCGGTACGAGCGCGCCCCCTCTGTCGCCTACGGCGAGATCTCCCCCATCGGGGAAGGGGGAGCGGGCACAAAGTTGCCGCGCCAGTCTGGAAGGGGGAAGTACAGCCTGTGGAGGCTGCGCGAACGGGTCGGGGGGGGGAGGATGCCGCGGGTCGAGGTCGTGGACCTGCGGAACGAGTGGAAAGCCCGAGCAGGCGCGGCGCTGCGGGGCGAAGGGAGCAGCGATGCAGGCCGCCGGGCCGGGCCGCGCGACCACATGCTCGGCCCGACGCTCGAGCGAGCGCTCGGCGAGACACTGCGCGAGGGTGGGCAGGCGATTCTGCTGCTGAACCGGCGCGGCTACTCGTGCTACATCGCTTGTGTGGACTCCAAGTGCGGCTTCGTGCTGACGTGCGGCGAGTGCGACGCGTGCATGGTTGAGCATCGGTTCCGGGCGGCCCGGCACTCCGAGCCGGGCGTTGGCGTCCAGCACAGATTCGTTCGCTGCCACCACTGCCTTGCCCAGCAGAGGGTTCCAGAGCGCTGCCCACTCTGCGAGGGCCGGATGCAGATGCTGGGCATGGGCACGCAGCGAGTAGAGGAAGAACTCGAGGCCAAGTTCGGTCGCCTGCTGGGCATCGCGGGGATCGGCCCGGGCTGGCTCGTGCGCGTCGATGGCGACACGATGAAGACCGGGCGCGAGTTCCACCAGTTGCTGGAGCGGTTTGCTTCCGGGGAGGTGCGGGTCCTGGTGGGCACGCAGATGATCTCAAAGGGCTTGGATTTCCCGAACGTGCGGCTGGTGGGCGTCATCAACGCCGACACCGCCCTCTCGCTCCCGGACTTCCGGGCCGCGGAACGCACATTCCAGTTGGTGTCGCAGGTGGCGGGCCGGGCCGGTCGCGGCGAGCATCCAGGTCGCGTGATCGTGCAGACCCTCGAGCCGGATGCGCCCGCGATCGTGTACGCCTCGCGGCACGACTTTGAGTCCTTCGCGACGGAGGAGATGCGGACGCGGGAAGGCGCGGGTCTGCCTCCGGCCACGCGGATGGCGAGGATTGTCTGCCGCGATACCGATCTGCCCGCGGCGATGGCGGCGGCAAAGAGGATCGCCGACGCGCTGCAGGAGGAATCGGCGGGCGAAGCGGGTGGGGGCGTGCGGGTCATCGGCCCGATGCTCTGCCCGGTGGCGCGGATCGCGAGTTTCCACCGCGTGTCGGTGGAGGTTGTGGGGGCGAGGCGCGGCCTCGTGCAGGACGCGCTGATGCGAGTCAGGGCCCGGGGGCTGCTCAAGAGCGATGCGCGGACGGCGGTGGATGTGGACCCGATTGCGCTGATGTAAGGCAAGCCGCTTGCCGCCATAGGACCCAGAAGACCTAGAGGTCGTACGAAGGAACCCCCGGTGATCGTGTACCTCAACGGCGAACTGATTCCCAGGGAGAGAGCTCGCGTCAGCGTGTTCGACCGCGGCTTTGTCTTCGGCGATGGCGTGTACGAGGGTCTGAGGTCGGTCCCATCCGGCAGCGCGGGCGCGAGGATCGTCGGCGTGCGCGGGCACGAAGAGCGGATGCACGCGGGCCTGCGCGAGGCGATGATCGAGTGGGATGTGCGTGAACTCGGGCCGGCATCGGAGCGGTTGCTCACGGCGAACAGCCTGCGGGATGCGTTCGTCTATTGGCACGTCACCCGCGGCACGCCGACTCCGGCGATGCCTGTCCGGCAACGGGTCCCGGGGAAGGCAATGACGCCCACGGTCTTCGCCTACTGCTCTGAACAGCCCGCGATGGAGACGTTCATCACTCCCGCCTCCAAGTCGGCGATCACACTGCGCGACATCCGCTGGGAGATGGGGAGTCTCAAGTCGATCTCGCTGATGGGGAACGTCTGGAGCGCGATGCGCGCGGATGCACAGGGCGCGGACGATGCAATCTTTTTGCGGGGCGGGGAGGACGGCCTGGCCGCCGAGGGTCTTGCAACAAACGTGATTGTGGTCACGCGCGATGGCGAGGTTTGCACTCCCTCTCTTGGCAGCGTGCCGATCCTGGCGGGTGTGACGCGGGCGATCCTGCTGCGCGAGTGCCCGGAGATCGTCGAACGTCCGGTGCGGCCCGCGGAACTGCGCGATGCCCGCGAGGTGATGCTCTGCGGCACCACAACGATGGTGGCGAGCGTGACGAAACTAGATGGGCGGGCGGTCGGCGACGGCTCGCCCGGGCCGGTCGCGACAAGACTGCTGCGGGTGCTCGTGGAGGCGATCCGGGCGGGGCGGGACAGGAAGGAACACACAGGTAGCAGAGGGAGCAGAGACGGAGCAGAGGCGGAGAATGACGATGAGGTGTGAACCTGGTCGGATGCTACAGATGATGAACAGATAGAACAGATCAAGCCACGCCAAACGTGTCCTGTTTGATTCTTGACTGTCCATCCTTGTCCCTGCCTTGCTCGCCTCCTCTGGATTTGTTCTTTGTCCGCCTCGTCTGTTTCCTCGGGCGTTCCAATCGGTTCCATCCGCCTGACCGCCGTTCTCTGTTTCTTTTCTGCTTGCTCTGCTCACTGTGAGTTTCTTCCTGATCCCGCTTGTTCCTGGTCCCCCTTACAGTCCCCCATGCTCGAAGTCGCCGGCAAGCGCGTGACCGTGATGGGGCTGGGCCGCTTTGGCGGTGGCATCGGTGTGACGCGCTGGCTCGCGGCCCAGGGCGCGGATGTCCTTGTCACCGACCTCGACCCCGCGGACAAACTGCGCGACTCCCTCGCGCAGGTGAACGACCTCGTTGAGCGCGGGAGCGTTGCGCTGCGATTGGGCGAGCACAACGTCGCGGACTTTACTACCTGTGATATCGTTGTCGCCAACCCCGCGGTGCCCAAGCCCTGGGACAACAGGTTTCTGCGGGCGGCCGCCGCGGCGGGCGTGCCGGTGACTACCGAAGTGCGACTGGTGGTCGAGCGTCTGCCCTGGTGGTCCGGCTCTCCGAGCCGGATGCCTGCGAGCGGAAAGGGCGGGGTCATTGGCATCACCGGCTCGGCGGGCAAGAGCACCACAACGAGCATGGTCGCCCACATCCTGCGCCGGGTGCTCCAAGAAGGCCGCGTGTATATGGGCGGCAACATCGGCGGTTCTCTGCTAGGGGAGTTGGGAAGCATCAACGACACCGACTGGGTTGTGCTCGAACTCTCCAGCGCGATGCTTTACTGGCTGGGCGAGGGCGTCGGTTTTTCGGAGGCGAGAGGCTGGTCGCCTTCGGTCGCGGTGCTGACGAACATCTTGCCGAACCACATCGACTGGCACGGCGACTTTGCGCACTACGCGCGGAGCAAGCAGGGCATCTTCGCGTTCCAGCGACCCGGCGATGTCGCGATCGAGTCGGTCGGGTCCACATCCGCCTCCCCCGTGCAGCGTTATTCCGCCGCTGCCAAAGGTCCCGTCACGATCGTTCGTGTCGATGCCGACTCGGTGCGGGATGCGCTCCCTCCGACGCTCAATCTCAGAGTCCCCGGTGAGCACAACCGCGTCAACGCGCTTGTCGCGAGCACCGCCGTCGCGGCCGCGCTCGCACGCGAAAGCGGGGGAAAGGAGGGCCGGATCAACCCACGCGCCGTCGGCAACGCCGCCGCGCTGCTGGCCGACTTCCGCGGCCTCCCGCACAGGCTGGAGTTTGTCGGCGAGTTTGCCGGCGTGAAGTGCTACAACGATTCCAAATGCACAACGCCCGAGGCGGCACTCCTCGCCGTCGCGGCGTTTGAACCACTCCCGGGCCGCGCACGAATCCACCTGATCGCCGGCGGGTACGACAAAGGCAGCGACCTGACGCCTGTAGCCAACCTCGCGCCGACGATTGCGCGGATGTACACGATCGGCAAGACAGGACCGACGATTGCCGCGGCCGGGCGCGATGCGGGTGGTGGAGATCGTGTCGTGGAGTGCGGCACGCTCGAACGCGCGGTGGCGGCGGCGATGGCGAGCGGGAAGCCCGGCGACGTTCTGCTGCTCAGCCCGGCGTGCGCCTCGTGGGATCAGTTCACGAACTTCGAGGAGCGGGGAAAGTTGTTTGCAAGACTGGTGCGGGAGCGGGCAGGTGCGGGGGTGGGAGCATGAGGCGAAGAATGGCAGGCGGGCTGATGCTGCTGTCGTTGGCATCGGCAGGATGCAGGTCAGGCGGGTTGTCAAAGCCCGCTTCAGAAGCGCCGAGCGCGGCGCAAACCGTCGCTTGCGCTCCGGGCTCTGATCAGGCAAGGGCGAGCGCTCCGGGCTCGGATGTGCTGGTTGAGTTGTTCCCCGGGGTGCGCGCGGATATTGCCACGCACGTTGTCGAGTTTGACGCCAAGGCCTCGCCGATGCTGATGGACGACCCGCGGGCGCCATTGTTCTTTGTCGAGACGCTGGTGTGCGCCCCGGACACGCGCGAGCACGAGTCGCTGATGGTGACGGACATCAAGGCGTCGCACCTGCACGCGGCGATGCTGGCCGCGGGGTTCACGCCCGGCTCGCCGGGCTTATTCAAGTTTGCAGGCGGCAGGTTCGAGGCCGTCGATGCAATGGGGGACCGGCTGGACCTTGTGGTGCTGGTCCCACAGAAGGACCAGACGGTGCGGGAGTCGGACCCGCGCACCTGGATCGTGAGCATCGCCGGCGCCCCTGACCCTCAGGTCAGTGCGAGAGATAGCGGGCAGCCCGCGCACTTCGGCGCAAACACTCAGGATGCCGCGCACGGCTGGGTGTTCGCCGGGTCGAGGATGCGGAGCGTGACGGACCAAGCGGGCATCAAGACGGAGGGCTACGACGCCGATGGCACGGGCGTAATCGTGGGGCTGTGCTGCTTCGGAAGCGAGACCATCGCGTGGTCGCGCACCTTCAGCCCGGATGCGAGCATCGATGAGCCGGAGTGGGTCGCGGACTTCACGAAGACTCCGCCGCCGGGAACGGTCGTGAGGGTGAGAGTTAAGAGAGCGCCAGGGAAGTAGGGATCAAGGAACCAGCACGGCGAAAGCACGATCGAGGCCCATCCGCCCCTCGTCTCTGATCCGCTGTCGGCTCAGCCGTTCGGCTCAACGTTCACCACCCGCTCCGTCCCATCGCCGTTCTGCACGGTGATGGTGACGCCGCGGCCTTGCGCAAGGCCGGCGGTCGCCAGGCCAAGGTAGAACTCGATCGGCTCGCTGACTGCGTGACCGTCGACGGCGGTGACCACCTGACCCGGCCGCAGACCGGCGCGGAATGCGTCCGAGTTGGGCGCAACCCGGCTGACGACCAGCGCATCCTCGGCCTTTACGATCTCGCCAAGCCCGAATCGCGCGGTCGCCTCGACGACGCCTTGGAGTTCCGCCTCGCCCATCGGCCGCGCGCCAAGCACCACGGGGAGTTCGAGCGTCTCCCCGGCTCGCCACACCTCGGCGTTGAGCGTGGCGCCGGGCGGGTGGTTGGCGATGAGCGCTCGCGCGACGGCGATGCTGGTGGCCCGCTGCGAGCCGACCCTCACAATGACGTCACTTGCGCGCAGGCCCGCGACGGCGGCCGGGCCATCGGGCTCGACATCCACGATCACCACACCCTGGCCTCGATAGTTCAGGCGGTCGAGAAGCGCGCGGTTCAGGCGCTCGTGGGCATCGGGGCCGGAAGCGCGATTGCGGTCCATGGGCAGGTTGATGCCCAGGAAACCCTTGGCCAGCGGCTGGCCCGCGATGAGTTGCTCCACCACGGCTTCGATGGTCGAGAGCGGGATGTGGAACGAGATGCCGGAGGATTGACCCTCGTTCGCGCCCGTTGACCGTGCGCCGGTGGCGATGGCGACGTTCATGCCCACAAGTTGGCCACGCGCATCGACAAGGGGACCGCCGGAGTTGCCGGGGTTCACCGCGGCATCGGTCTGGATGAAGTTGGTGTACCCGCCCTGGCCGATGACCGAGCGCGGATCGCGCCCGAGGCCCGAGACGATGCCCTCGGACATCGAGAACTTGAAGCCGAACGGCGAGCCGAACGCGAACACGCGGTCGCCCTGGCCGAGGCGGTCGCCATCGGCGCGGCGTGCGGGGAAGAGGCCCTCGATGGTCTTGGCGCGGACGACCGCAACATCGGTCGACGTGTCGTAGCCCACAAGATCGGCATCGACGGTCCGCCCGTCCTGGAACTGCAGACTGATCCGCTGCGCGCCCCGGATCACATGGGCGTTGGTCACGATGTGGCCCGCGAGGTCGTACACCCAGCCCGAGCCCTGCGACTGGCGGATCCATCTGCCGCCGTTGACCATCTCATCAACGCCGATATGCACGACCGTGGGCTCGACGCTCTCGGCGATGGCGCGGACCGCCTGGTCCATGCGGATGAGGATGTCGTCGCTCGCGAGTGTCTGCTGCGCGAGGCGGATCCTCGCATCGGTGCCGGCGTAGCCGACCATGCGGACGGCCGCGGGCGCGGCGACGAGCGTGACCAGCGTGGTGATGAGCACAACAATCGCGGGACCGAACGTGATGAAGCGTCGCATGACGGATTTCCAGTGTGTGCGTTCGAGACATGCCCAAATTGAACCGGTGAAGTCGGCGGAAGTTGTTCCGGCTCAATCAGAGCCCTGAGCGCGACCGACGGGTTGCCGGCGCTTGAGTACCTGGAGCCGTGTTCATTCCCTCCAGCCCGTCGCTTGGGGGGGGGGGGTGATCCGGGTTCTGACAGGCTCGGACGTTTGACCGCCCAGTTTCTCTAGCTCCCCCTTCCGCATCGCATACCCCTGCCCGCCGATGGCGCGCTCGGCCACGCGGCGGGCCCACTCGCGGGCCGCGCCCTCAAAGTTACGGCCCAGGTCCGCTACGGGTTCGGCGAAGCGCGGCGCGTGCTCGGACAGCCCGAGGAGGTCCTGGAGGACCAGCACCTGGCCGTGGCAGTCCGTGCCCGCCCCGATGCCGATGAGCGGCACGGTCGTGGCATCGAGGATCGCGCGGGTCACCTCGGGTGGCACCGCCTCGACGAGCAGCATCCGCGCGCCGGCGCGTTCGAGGGCGAGTGCGTCGTCAACGATCCGGCGGGCCTCGGCGGCGGTGCGGCCGGCGGAGGAATAACCGCCCGTGAGCGCGACCAGTTGGGGCCTGCTGCCGACGTGGCCGCACACGGGGATGCCGGCATGGGTCATCTTCGCGACGAGCGGCGCGAAGGAGGCATCGGCTTCGAGTTTGACAATGTCCGCCAGACCCTCGGTGAGAAAGCGGCCCGCGTTGCGCATCGCGTCGGCATCGGATGTGTGGTAGGACATGAACGGCATGTCGCCCATGACGACGACATCGGGCGCGCCGCGCTTGACGCCGGCCGTGAGGGCCAGCAGCACATCCAGCGGCATGTCGATGGTGCGGGGCAAACCCAGGACCACTTCCGCCGCGGTGTCGCCGACGAGCAGGAGGTGGACCCCGCCCCGGGCGAGCCATCTGGCGGTGGTGGAGTCGTAGCAGGTGAGGCAGGCAAACGGCGTCCGGTCCGCGGCCATCCGGCCAAGGGCTTGAAGGGTCAGGCGGGGGCCGGGGTGAGAGGCGTCGGCGGGCATGGGAAAGGATAGGGGGAAGAGGAAAGCGACGAAGCGAGGTGAGCCGGGCTTGATTAGGCCAGTTTCCCAACTTCGTCGCTTCGTCGGTTTTCCCCTCCGTCGCTTCTTCCCCAGATCTGCTAATCTGCCCCCCATGAGCGATCCGCGAAACACGATCGGGCAGGGCGTCGGCGGCAGCCGCGACAAGGACCTCGATGAAGCGGCCCTGCGGGGCCTCGAAAGAGGGGCGACCCAACTCCGCCAGCCGCCGGGCCTGTACCTGCTGTTCACCGTCGAGATGTGGGAGCGGTTCAGTTTCTACGGCATGAAGGCCCTGCTCATCCTCTATCTCACAGCCACCGCGTCCAACGGCGGCCTGGAGTGGAGCAAGGACCACGCCGGCCAACTCATGGGGTGGTACTCGGGGCTGGTGTACCTCACACCCATCATCGGCGGATACCTCGCCGACCGGTTCCTGGGCACGCACCGCTCGCTGCTCATCGGCGGAACGATCATCGCGATGGGGCACTTCCTGCTGATGATGGAAGGGCCGCTCGGGCTGTTCGGCGGCTTGTCGCTGGTCGTCATCGGCACGGGCTTCTTCAAGTCCAACGTCTCGACGATGGTCGGGCAACTCTACCAGCAGGGCGACCCGCGCCGCGATGCGGGCTTCACCATCTTCTACATGGGCATCAACCTCGGTGCGTTCATTGCCCCGCTCATCTGCGGCTGGCTTCAGTACAAGTATGGCTGGCGGTACGGCTTTGGCGCGGCGGGCGTCGGCATGGTTGTCGGTCTGATCATCTACAGCATCCTGCGCGGGCGCTACCTGGCGGGGATCGGCGATGCGCCTACGGCCGGCACGATGTCCGCCGCGGAAATGGAGGAACGGCGCAGGCCGCTGACGACCGAGGAATGGCACCGCGTCGCCGTGGTGTGCATCATGGCGTTCTTTGTGTTCTTCTTCTGGGCGAGTTTCGAGCAGTCGGGCAACTCCATGGCGCTCTTCGCCGAGGAGCGCACCGATCGATCCGCCCCGGGCTGGATCGAGTTCGCCGTGCCTGAAAACACGAACGCAACAGCCTCGGAGTCCGCCGCGCGTCCGGGCCATAAGGAGTTCCCGGCGGCATGGTTCCAGTCGGTCAATGCCGGCATGATCCTTCTCCTCGCGCCGGTCTTTGCGGTGCTGTGGGTCCGGCTGGCCAAGATGCGACGTGAGCCGAGCACGCTTCTGAAGATGGCTCTGGGGCTCATCGGCGTCGGTGCGGGGTTTGCGTTCATGGTCGCCGGGGCGTACCTCTCCGCGGGGGGGGCGGGCGGCGCGCCGGGCACGATCACGCGGGTCAGTCCGCTCTTCCTCATCGGTGCGTTCCTCATCCACACCATCGCCGAGCTCTGCCTCTCCCCTGTCGGGCTGTCGCTGGTGACACGCCTTGCGCCTCTCAAGTTCGCCTCGCTCATGATGGGCGCGTGGTTCCTGGCGAACTTCTTCGCCAATCTCACCGCCGGCCTGAGCGTCGGGCTTTCTGACACCTTCGACAAGGGCAACGGGTTCTTCAAGTTCCTCGGTGGACAGGCGGACTTCTTCCTGATCTGGGTCGCTCTCCCCGTCGCCGCGGGCCTGGTGCTGTGCGCCCTCGTGCCGATGCTGAGGAGGTTGACGCACGGGCGGGCGTGAGTGCTGAATCCATGACCCAAGGGGCTCAAGGGCCCGAGAGTGGCATGTTGAGCTTTCTTGACCCGGTGCCCGCGTTCAGGTTCGGTTGCACCCTCTCCCCGTTGCTCTGAACGGGGAGAGGTCCGCGAGCGAAGCGAGGGGGGTGAGGGGTTCTTGTTAGACTGGGAATCGTTCAACATTCGCCGGATCATCGATCGGACCCGGATTCTCCCGGCCGCGACCGGGCCCGCGAGCTTCGCCGCCGGATGTCGATGCCGGAGCGCAAGCTGTGGAACCGCATCAAGGACCGCGGGCTCCGCGGCCTGAAGTTCCGGAGGCAGCACCCGATCGGTCCGTACACCGCCGATTTCTACTGCGCAGAGGCGAGGCTCGTCGTCGAACTCGACAGCTCGTGGCACAACTCGCGGCAGGATGAGGATGCGCAGCGCGACCGCTACATGTTGTCTCTGGGCGTGATAACGCTGCGGATCCGCGCGAGAAGTCTGGAAGTGAATATGCCGTGGGTGCTGAACAGGATCGCGACGGTGGTCACGGAACGGATTGAGAAAGAACAGAAGGAAGAGCCCTTCACCGGCTCGGCCTGACGGCCTCGCCACCTCTCCCCGGTCAGAGCAACGGCTGTCTCTTATACACATCTGACGCTGCCGACGAATAGAGAGGTGTAGATCTCGGTGGTCGCCGTATCATT
>ENA-ORBV01012952-ORBV01012952.1-microbial-mat-metagenome-genome-assembly--contig:-NODE-12952-length-12761-cov-5.833649_pt1 | contig 12761 bp, 3 predicted proteins | sample MGYA00237777_ERZ505514 | MGnify/ENA primary metagenome ERZ505514 (study PRJEB26160, sample SAMN06269048) | microbial mat metagenome | isolation source: Oligotrophic lake microbial mat | place...
ATGATACGGCGACCACCGAGATCTACACCTCTCTATTCGTCGGCAGCGTCAGATGTGTATAAGAGACAGATCCATATGACATTTGTGTAGCCAACAAAATGATCAATGGAAAACAATTTACACTGCATAGCATGCAGATGATTTGAAGATCTCACACAAAGACAAAAAGGTAGTGGATCAATTTGTTGAGTTGGCCACAAACAAGCATGAAGACAGCGAGATTACAAAACTCAAGCCCTCAAAAGGTGTGGTCCGTGATTATTTAGGAATGACTTTAGAGTGTTCTGAGACAGGAGTTGTAAAATTGTACATGAAAGAACACATCAGAAAAATGTTAGAAGAGTCCAAGCATTCAACTGAATTGAAGGAAATCAAGGAAGCAAGCACTCCAGCAGCAGATCATTTGTTTGAAGCAAATCAAAATTGCAATAAGCTTGGAGACAAGAAGAGGGAAAAGCATTGTTTTTATGCAAAAGGAGTAGGCCAGATTTGCAACCTAAAGTGCCGTTCTTGAGCACTGTAGTTCAGTCTCAAGATGAAGATGATTGAAAAAAAAGCTACTGAGATTGTTAAAGTATTTGGAACAAACTGGTGAGGATGAACTAACATTGGGAGCAGATGAAGGAGATGGTTTGTTAACAAGATGTTATCCAGATGCTGTCTTTGCTGTGCATGCAGATATGAAAAGCCACACTGGAAACATTTAGAGTTTAGGCAGAGGAGCAGCCAACAGAATCTCCAGCAAACAAAAGCTCAACACCAAGAGTTCAACAGAAGCTGAGCTGGTAGCAGCTGATGATTCGTAGTGTGTTGGGGCACACTTTTGCAGTCAGAATTTGCAAATCAACAAGACCAGATCTAAACAAGAAAAGCAACCAAAATGGAATGCAGCAATGTGCATGTCAGCAGATTTTGATTTGTGTCTACGAACCAACTACTTCATTTATTGAAATGCCCAAACCCAGAGTCTTTAATAGTTTAACTCTGTTTGCCTATTCATTTTAGTTAATTGCCTGCAGTTTTCACAAGCTCCGTCATGTCAAAGACATTGTGTCCCTTCAATAGATGGTTCAATCCAACTGACAACTTTAAAGCTCAACGAATGACAATGATGGCATCTTCTGCATCCAACCTCAACATGAAGTTCTAGCTAGTTGCTTCTGTGCCACCAGTTCCCCCCAAACTCCAACAATCAAAGCCTTGCCCAGTTTTGGGGTTCCTTTTGATGCTCATAACCAGAGGCTCAATGTGTTTGTGCTTCCTTCTCAACCACTCTCAATGCCCAATCCACATCCTAACACATCAACTTTTTCCTAACCCAAAGTGATTTGCTGTGAGATCTAAAACAACATTTTGGTGTCATTTGTAGCAAAAGGTCACTGCACATGGTCCCCAGAAACTGGACACATGAGCAGTGCACAATTGACAGAAACCAACCAAACCCTCCAGCCCCAAGATGCTGTAGTTTTTGTTAGTGAAAAGAACATGCATAACATTTCAACCTTCGAACAGCTACATCATGCCTTTTGTTTATCGAAGAAGGACAACAATTGCTTTGTCTTTGCAAAACCCTCAAAAATGCCTGTTTCAGACAGACCATGATCTCCAAGAACAAAAGGAATGAAGGTTCTCATGCTCAAGCTTCAGGCTTGCACTGCAGTGCAGTGATCCAGACCTTCATTGCTGTGAGTTCCTGGAGATCAATCAACTCATGTTGAAGTCATTTGGAATGTTTCATCACAAGGAAACACATTGCTTCTCCGCCATGATCATGCCCTGCACACACAATGATGATCAGATTGATCCTTGCTCAGTTCCATCGACAAAACTAAGCCAAAAAGCAGTCTTCGTCAAATCAGAATTTGTGCTGAAAGACAGCAGTTGCCAGTGCCTGCTACATCTCAACTGCAGACCATTGGCCCTGTTTTCATGCAGCCTTGTGCTTCTTTTGCAGGCTCCATCAGTAGCAAAATGTTGGCGTGATCAGGAGTTGGGAAACCTAGTGTCCTTGGGGAAGAACACTAACTCCTCTGCTAGCTTGCATGTTGCTTTTGCTCTTTGCTCATGTCACAGTCTAACAGATGGTTGAAGGCTAGCAAATGAATTCATTTAATAAGTTGCTTTATTTTGGTTACCTACTTGACATGAAAAACAATCACATGCTTTGATGCCCTGTGTTGAAAATGAATCGCACACTGATGGAAAGGGTGTTTCAGTGAGAAAGAATTTTCTTCAGAAATTGACTTTTTTCATCCTCTCATCTGGAAACATGGATGAGTAAGTGCTCAATTCTATTTGTCATGAATGCAGCCTGTGTCATTGCTTAAAGATGACTGTCAGGGTCAAATGACAAAACAGTGACACCATCATGTTTCTTAGAGACCAGGTGTCGCGCTTAAAGCACGCCTGATTGAGGCTCATTCATGGGTTTCAACCATCTCTTTCATCTAACAGTAGTAGGGTTGGTGGTGAAACATTGGAGCACGGCAGACTACCTCTGCATGACTCCTTTCTGATCCTCCTTGGCCCGGATTGCATCACTACACATCCTCGGAGTTACGTAGAAGATGATATCAGTCGTCGGTTGATGCTTTCCTTCGCGTCTTTTGTTGGTCGATGGGGTTGGGGAGATCTGCGGTTGCTTCTTTTTTGGTCCTTGTGGTTGACAACAAATTGGCGGTCGGTTCCGTGCACCACCAGTATGACCGAGTGCGATCTTGGTTTATTTCAGCGGGTTAGTCCTGGCGTCGGAGGCTAATTCGTCACACAAGAACTTGAATGACCAACTACGAGAGGCTTACAAGAATGACCAACTACAGTAGAGGTAGTGCCCGTATTAGGCGACTCAATGCAACTTCCATTCCGTCATCCTCAGCGTTAAAGAGCAGCATTAATACGATACGTACTGGAATGATATGTAACCCAGTTGTTTTGATGCACTTTCAGCATTAAGATACAGGAGTGAAATGCAAGCAAGTTGTTTTCATGCGGAATCAAAGAACAAGGCGAAGGGTAGGAGCTTCTTTTGCACTACCGGAGTAAATTCTGTAACACAGTCAAAAGTTCGACCGCGAAAGATGTCTTGCCCCGGAACGCTTAACTGACTCATACCGTAGAAAAAAGTCTTTTTTAGTTCTACATCTCCTGATTAGATCTACAGCTGCTTTACCAATTTTTCAAAAAGAAGTGTGATTCTGGACTTTGCTAGTTAATAGAAGCCTAGTAGTAGACGGCGGAGTCAGTCAAAGCCTTCGCAAGGCAGTTCGAATGTACCAGTAGAGCTACTTCCGCTAAATCCGAACTGAGTTGTACTTTCAACAAATTGCGAAGCCATTTTGCTACTCGTTTCGTAGCCTACTCTAGCTAGCTAGTAGCTAGATTGAGTTCCGTGCTTGTAGAAGTAGTAAACTATAGTAGCTACGCACTTCTAGCTAGCCAGTAGGGCAGAACATTCTCTTTTGCACGTTCGCTGGCACGAGACCGCTACAAGTAACTGGGGCACATGATGAAATAAGAAGCTTCAAAGCTTCAAATCAGCAACTGTAAAGGTCCCAGCTGTTTACCATTTAACTTTATCTTCAAGATTCGTTGAAAAAAGAAAAAGAACTGTACCATAAGAATCTATCGGGCTATTGTTTCTTGAAGGGGCATGTTCGCTTTTTGTAATGAAATCAAGAAAAGAATCACTCAAAGGTTCTTCACATGGATGACCGTTCTAAATAAACCACTTCCGCTTCCTTTCGTACGAATGCTGCGACGTCCAGTACACCACGCGGTTTGTTCAATACGAAGCCTACGACTTCCTGAATCCTGATGGTTACTACAATGTACTGGTCTACTGGAGTACTTGCAGCAACCAACTGCCTGCTACGGTAGCACTTTCTGCTGAGTTGCAGTTAGAATTTCGAAGAGTTGACAACCACTACAGCCAGCGGCAATCCATGCGGTCTACTGCTACGTTGCCACCTGTAAACTACTTTCTTTCACAGCCGAAGAAACGAAGCATAGAGCAACTACTTTTTCCAAAACATTCTATTAATTTTCTCTCACTTCCTTCGTTCTCGTATCATAAAACAGCCACCATCAAAACCAAAAACTCGTAATATTCTAAATTACTGAACTCTTTTCTTTTCTAACCATGAAGCCATCCTTCTCATCTTCCACACCAGCACGCACATCTTTCACTGCCCCCCAAATGGATCCAAATCTCACAACTGCCGCTCAACTCAGTGCCATGAGAGCCGCAGCATTTGGACTGGTACAGCCATGCTCGCCGCAGTTGTCGTCGTCCTCATCCACGTCGTTTCAAGCACGGTCTCTGTCCGATATCATCGCAGAAGCCCTAGACATGCTTGACGATGATGACTTCATGGACTGAGCAAGACAAGAAAGCCCGCAAGCCAAGAACGGCATACAATTGAATTCCCTATTGCCGACCTACCTATCTGAGTGACTGAGCGAGAAGAAGCACAAACAAGGCGTGTGAGCCCAAGCCCAAGCTCCAAGCAAGACCCAGTTCAAACAAAAGCCAGGCCAAGCCAAGTACCTATTCACCTGCCTCTACAGTATGGCGGTAGTAGTGTCTTGCCTTGCGCCATCCACCCATCCTGCACAAGCGTGATGGGATTCCTTCTATAAAACTTTTCATATCTATTTCATTGCTATGCAGCATTACACACACACATACACACATTGAATGTACGATGTACTACTAAGACTATTAAAAAGTGACACGTTATTACATGCAAGTATGTTTTGTTACAACACTACTAGTAGAAGAAAAAGTCAAATGACTTCTTTGTTTGTTTTGGTGTGCGTGTGTGGCAGACAGGCACAATGGCCGACACGATACTTGTTTGACATGGTACAGTAAGCAAAGCCCACCGCTACTGCAGGTAGTGTTCTGTACTCGTTTACACACAGGTACAGCCACAAGAGCAGTAGACGTCGGGACAATCAATGGAGAGACTCTCCAAGGCGACATCAAACAATGCACAAATTCCAGGTGATATCGAATCCGCAATGAGATTGCTGTCCAAAGTCATCTTTTGCAAGCTGGTCAAAGACGACAGCTCGGAAGGAATGAGCCCCGTCAGATTGTTATTGTCCAGGTACAACTCTTGCAAATGGGTCAACAGGCCCAATTCGGACGGAATGCTATAGTCTCCACTTCCCTTCCAACCATCATCGCGCAACTCGCCCTCCACAAAGGCTCGTCCAAAGTAGAGCTTGACCAGATTGCCAAGTTGTCCCAATTCGGTAGGAATGGGACCGACAAAGTTGTTCCAATCCAACCAAAGCTCTTGCAAATTCTCCAGCAACCCAATTTCCGTCGGCAATCGTCCTGAAAGATGATTCACATCCACATCCAAGACGTGAAGTTTTGTCAATGCACCAATTTGAGTCGGGATGGTCCCCGTCAAAAAGTTGTAAAAGATACGGAATCGTTCCAGATTGGTCAAGTTGGCGGCGAGTTCCACAGGAATCGTCCCGACCAAGTCATTTGTGGCTAGGGCCAAGTCGGTCAAACCCGTCAACAATCCCAGTTCCGATGGGATTTCGCCATTGAGTTCATTCTTTTCGACCAAGAACTTTTCCAGCTTGGTCAAAGCACCCAGTTCCGTCGGGATGGGACCCAATAAGACATTGTGAGTCAGATCAATCTCCACCAGCGATGTCAGCAAAGCCAGTTCGGCTGGTAGCTGTCCTCGCAAGTTGTTCTTTTTGAGGACGAGTCGCGTGTACTCTTCATCGTCGCAGATTTCCTCAATGCCCTCAAAGGAGGAAAACCAGTAGCATTCGTGCAAATCATACGAGAGCCACGACGTGGCGGACGTCCAATTTTGAGCAATCTTGGTGGAAAAATATAGCGCGGCCAATGCAAATCGTTGCAGCATGCGCTGGTCACTGTACAAATCCCGGTTGTTGTCATTTTCCAACCAAACGTAAGCTTTCGTTTGGGCTGAATGCGGCGATTTCAAGGATTCTTGTGTGTAGGGGGGCAACTCGAGCACGAGTGCCTGGCCTTCTTCGACGTCATTATTGGTAGGTTCTGTGGGCCCCTTTCGGCTAGAGGCCGAGCAGTTGCCGGTAATGCCACATGTCAAACACCCGATAATCGTTGCGACAAAGACAAGCATGGCCAAACCAATCACGATCCATTTCCGAACCTCGGACCATTCGTAGAACTTTGGTTGTTTCTTTTCCTTGATGGACTTGTCAATCAACGATGGCCGTTCAAGAATGGCACGGACCATATTATCGTGTTCTATGCGCTCTTGATTTGGAGCCCGCCAATCTCTTGAACCGGATTTACTGGAATGCATGACGGCCATGTCGTTGACTTGCTTTGCTGCGAGCGCCGCAGCGATAAAATCCTCATCCGTATCGGTCGTAATTTCGATCGGCTTTACCTTGGTGCTCAATCTAGAAGTACTTGATTGACGGCTCGAGTCGGTAGTAATTTCGATTGGCTTTACCTTAGTGCTCAATCTTGAACTACTCGATTGACGGCTCGAACTAGATTGACGGCATCTGTCCAAAGGAGGTACTGGTACAGCATCAAGCTGTACAGGATGATCACCGAGATCAACAGAATCAAAGCTACCCGATGGGTAAGGTGTAATCGCTCGCTCTCCAGAGGGTGACCGGCTCCGTTCGCAGGATGCTAAGTATTGACCCCCCATTGAGAGGCTGGCGTCTCGTGCTCTTCCAGGTCTCTCTGCTGACAGGAGAGACGAATCATGATTGCACCGAGTCTTTTTAGTGGGACTTCTTCTGTACGGAGAAGCATCCGAATCTTCACTTGCTAACCGAATTCGTTTGCCGTCAGGAAGTTCTTTGCATTGAATTAACTTGGTCTCAGTAACAGCGCGCACTGCTTCGCTTTTGCTGGAAGCGTTTGCATCGGCATCCTTCGTCATTGTTGTATTCGTGCTCGTGGTTGCCGACAATAGTTTTGTTGTAGACTTGTGGTTGTTCCACATCGTGACGAAGCTTGACTTGAAGGACTCCATGGCCGTGACGCCCGTTGTTTCGTCCGGGACTTCGCAACACGCCTCGGTCGGCTCAGGTGTGAGCGTGCCCTTTTCCATTTGTTCTGGTTTTTTAGGGGAGTTAATGGATGCGTATTTGTCTGAACCAGGCTGCTTCTTGTCATTGCTGGGGCCTGTTGAAGCAATTACTTTCGGTTTGCGGTGCAAGATACTTGCGATAGAGCTTCTCAAGGAACTCATTGGTCCCGCTATGCTCTTAGCGGTATTAGTTTTGTTGTCATTGCTGATACTTGCTGCAGTTTGACCTTCTGGGGATTCCAAGTCAACCAGCACATTTGTTTGCTTCTTCACAGATTCTGGAGCTTCCAAGTCAAGCTGCAGATATGACTTGACAGGCGAGCTTCCACTACTTCCGACTTGGACGATCTCTTCTTTTACGGCGAGTTCATCCAATGCGTCGTCCCCGTGGAACGAATGAAAGGCAGACGGAGCGCCCTTGGGATGAATCTTGGTCGTGACAGACTTCAAGGGGGCATCCAACAGGGACTCATTGGCAAACATTGGGGAACCGTATTCTGTAGGACGGGCCTCTTTGTCATCGAAAAATGGATGCCGTGTTGGTCTTGGCTGTCTCGTCTCCTGATCCTCATCCACGCCAGTCCGACCTTCCAAACCTTCTTTCTCTACCCTCTTAATTTGCGCTTTCACACTACACTTGGGCGTGGGATTCGGACCTGTCACAATTTCTCTGGGAGTCGACACCATCACCTTGCACTTGGCAGCCGCTTGTCGAACGGCATGTAAATACCGATCTTTTGGCGACATGGGCGGTGCCTGCATCGGCATGTTGCGACGAATCGCATGGAGATATCGATCCTTCGGGGACATGGAAAGCCTCCTGTGAATGGCTGCTTCTTCTTCTTCATCCGTATACCCTATATTGTTGCGCCGCCGCTCGGGAGTGCTGAAGCGCCTTGTGGGAGTAGTGCCGGTCGTCGTCTTGGTAGGAGTACTGTGCAAGGAAGAGTTGTTGCGGGGAGTCGTGGCCAAATCATCCACAATGGCTGCGATTTCGGTTGGGCTTTTAAACATAACGTCGCCAGCCTTGGATGGTGAAAACGACGTAATAACACTCGACTCTGTTTGGCTCTCTGCATCGCGGTCGTCTAGTTCTTCGGTCGAAAGTTTCCCTGGCTGGGGGATCCCAAACGAATCATCGTGGCTCTCCTCTGCTGCCATCATAGAGTTGAAGGTATTGTTCGTGTCGTTAGAAACTAAGAAATCCTCAAATGGATTTCGAGGAACAAGAGCAAGATTGGTATTGCCATCGACAGCGTCGTAATGCATCTTGTCTTCTTTCTTCTGCTTCGCTACTGCTGGTTCGGTCGAATCCCAACTGGTGACAGTTTCCACTTGAATAATATCATCTACATCTTTGGCGGTTGACGTTTCTTCAAGGTTGCCGTCCTTCTCGTCCGACTTTTCTGCTTCTTCGGAGGTGCCATCATGGATATCGGCAAAAGGGTTTTCAAAGGAAATAATGGTCTTTACACCTTGAGTAAGTGTTTTTAGGAAATTGGATGGTAAAGGACCTTTTTGACTAGCATCCTCCTCAGCCTGCTTGGTAACTGGAGCAGCTTCTTCTTTTTGTAGATTAGAGGATGATGCCAGTGCCAATGATGATGACACTGATGGAGTCTCTTCTATCTGGATATCTGCAAAAGGATTTTCAAAGGAAATGATGGTCTTGAGACCTTGAGTAAGTGTTTTTGGGACATTGGATGGTGAAAGACCTTTTTGATTAGCATCCTCCTCAGCAACTGGAGCAGCTTGTTCCTTTTGCAGGTTAGAGGATGATGCCAGTGCCAATGATGATGACACTGATGGAGTCTCTTCTATCTGGTCAAGGTCCTGATCTTGTTTCAGCCTGTCTGTAGAGTCTCCCCCCTCTTGACCACTAGTGCCAGTACTGGAAGTGGCCAAGGTATGAGTCGCAGTGATATCAATGAGATTTCTGTGATGTCGCATTGCCGCAATCATGGACGAATCCATAGATTTGGCCTTGCCAGAATTGTAAAAGTTAAAGACCTTGTTGGTATGACTGTTGTTATTGCTGCTGCTGCCAAAAGGGTTGTTGTTAGGGCTACCTCGGCGCTGCTTGCTGGGAGAGTACGAGTTACTGGAATGAATCAGAGTATTCTCGTCATTGGAAGTGTTGCTGTCCAGAGTGTGTTCGGGGTCCATTTGCCAAGGTGTATCCTCGGGAAAGAACAATTGATGTTCGCCAGGGCTACTCCTAGGACGGTTTGACTGTGTGGAGGAAGATTTCATCGAAGGAGAGCCATTGTGGACAGCCTGCTGCTGGCCCTGTTCTCCAAAAGGAACTCTTGGACTCGGACTTGCCATGGTTGAGTTGATTGTGTTTTTCTTTTTTGATATCTAGATATCTACCGCACCTCCAGCTGTGCTTTTGCAGAAACGTAGAGCGATAGTACTGCTCAGTGATCGTCTCTTTTCGTTGAACCACTCAGTTTAATACCGATCGCTGTGCTTTGTAGATGAAGCAAGCAGTGTATGATAACTGTTGTTGTATGATGGTCTATAACCAAGATAACTGTTGTGTAACTGAACAAACGAGAAAGTGGAAATTGCGCGAAAAGTACAAGAAATCCTGAGTTTGAATAATCGTTTGATCTCGCCCGGCGGTACGTTAACAAAGAGAAGTCGGTTATCCATTAAACACGAGTGAAAAGAATTACATAGGTACAAGGGGTAACGACTTAAATCAGCTTCTACCATCTGGGAAAGTGTGCGGTACAGTGGATTTACAAATTGACACAACCAACGATGGCGTCGTTGGTTGATCGTGGACTAGCAAACATTTGAGTTGGGTTGGTTTGTCCTGAAGTATGTAGAAATGGAGGAGCTTGTACAATGGTCTGTACTGTCGCTGCTAGTATTCTTTTTGTGGTAATTGGAGCCATGATACAAGCATAGGTTTGGCATTTTTCGGGCAGAAATAATGTAGGAGCTTGTAACGGACTGTCACGACCAGCTAGTACTCACTCTATCAGTGTTGATTTCAGTCATGATCCTAGCATAGGTGATGAATAAATTATTTGCAATACACTGCACACAACCAGCAACGTGAAAAGCCCGGCTATGTGGGGTTCCGTCGGTTTGTGACTCGTTGCCCTTTCCCTTTTCCTGCTACCAAAACGTAGACGAACTTAACTTTGTATCTCTATCAATTATCCTTTGTCACATGTAATCAGCTTATTTTTATTAATGCAGTTAGTTTAATGTCCACTTTCACCCAATCGAGTGGGTGCATGAGTAATGAATCCGCCCAAATCTAGATCCTATCATGTATTATTGTTACTAATGAGCTCAACCAGATGTACTTAACCGAATGTCCTTTTTGTTTTGGGGCAACACGCCCCGCAAGGCAGGGCAAGCATGGTTTTTGGGAGGCGGCGGAAGTTATGTTGCCTAAGTCGACCAATGACACGCTTTCAGAAATGAGAAATAGCTTGATTTGTGATTCTTGCTGACAGTCTTCTTCTTGTTTTCAATGGTTGGTGTATACTCGGTGTCACTCTCCTCCGTATCTGTCATCGTGTTGCTCTGATCAGAAGATTCTAGGGCTGGTATGGCTACTACTGCCTCTGAATCAGCCTTGTCTGCTAGGTACAAGATTTTTTCGACCAGCTTGTGGTTTCCTCCTTTTTCTCGTACTAGGTCTGTGATTACATGCATTGCATCCTGAAAAGCTCGACGTGCTAGACCTTCTGCTTCATAGGATGCTTTCACCGCGGCCAACTCTTCGCGTACTTCCGACAGCTCAGCTTTGTTTTTCTCTAGCTCTTCCAAGGACTCATCCAATGTAGCTTGCAGCTGCTGAGCATGTTGATTGAGGCATTCAAAGGACGCCCCGGCACTAGCTGTGGCTTGTGAGAGCCTCTTGTTGTTGGCTTGGACACGTTCGTAGTTGGTTTTTAGAACTTCTAATTCCCTTCTGACGTCCGAAAATAGAATACCAGCATTCGCCAGTATACTATCCGAAGCAGAAGCCACAATTTCTCGCTCCTCGGGGGACAACACACATGATGATGCGGAAGCGGACAGTGTCGTGGGCGGAATCGCGGGTGCAGTTTTTTTCTTGGTGGTTGTTTTGATGGTTTTCTCTTTGTCATCTTTGATCTTGTACTCTAGCTCTACATCTCCAGATGAACTAACATCTGGTGTGGCAAGCTTAAAGCCTTTTGTTTGTGCTTCTTCTTCCTCTTCGGCCACTCCAATCTCGGGTAGAGAGGGCTTTGCCTTTTTCTCGGATGGAGATTTGACTTCCTTGACTTTCTCGTGCTCTGTAGTTTCTTCCTCCTCGTCTACAGACTCCGTGGTATCCTCCACCTCGGTGGTTTCCTCCACCTCGTCTACAGACTCGGTGGTTTCCTCCACCTCGTCTTCTGTTGCTGAGGGCATCGACTTAGGAGATTCCTCGCCCTTGACTTCCTTCGCTGTCGTGTTGTCTACATTCAATTTTTGCTCATTCTCCGTAGACACAGTCTTTTCTTCCATGTGTGGCGGCATGGACCCCATGGACGACGAAAAGCTGACGCCTCCTAGTTTCTTTCGGTAAGACCTTTTGGGGGCATCCATAAATCCCAGAATATCCAGAATGTTATCGGTAGTAGTTCGACCCAAAATACTATAGTTGGGATCGTCTAGGATGAGGTCTACGCTAGACTTACCACCGTCGTCGGTACTGTCCTTGGAGCATAAAACCTGCGATTCGGCGTGTTCAAGCAGCGATTGCAGAACGTTCAATTGCTTTTCCATTTCAATAGTAGACTCTGAGTCTTGCGGCTCGTCTACTGTTTCATCTTGCTGCTCTTCGTCTTCTGCCTCTGCCTCTGCTTCCTTGGGGCCTGTGCCTGTTTCTGTTAGTCCTGGTTCTTCTACAGTTTCAGGTTCTCCTTGTTTTTCCGTGGCTTCATCCTCGATGCTAGAAGGTTTGTCTTGAGAAGCCTCCTCTGGAGTAGGCTGCTCTTCCGCAGCCTTGGTAGAGGCCGAGCCCTTTTCAACTTCTTGGGAAGCCTCTTTTGGAGTAGGAGCTTCTTCCTTCGGAACTTCTGCAGAGTCCGATTCGTTTTCTACTGCTACTTTTGCTACTACTTCCTCTTGTTGTTCTTTGTTTTCATTCTTTGTTTTCACTACAGTGTCCTTCAAGCCGTCTTCTGCACTAGGAGCTTCTTCCTTCTCTGCCATTGCAATATCTGAGCCAGTTCCTGGTTCTTCTTTATTTGCTTCTGGTTGTTGTTCTTGCTCGTCCTCCATTTTCGTCTCAACTTCTTCTCTAGCACATTCTTCTTCCACGGCAGTCCTTGCAGAATCTGCTTTACGACTTCCTCGTACGTCTTGTTCCTGACGTTGCTCCAGCTGAGGATTTTGCTTGGCTTCAAATAGAGCAACTCTGCTTAGAACACTGGACCTGCTGGGCGCACCCTCTGCCTTGATTTCAAATTGAGCGACTCTGCTAGAGACGCTAGCCGGAGACGTGACATCTTCAGTAGGTTTCATTTCGATGGATTCGACACTATCTGCGTCAACTAGGACTATTGTCTCTACCATGCTCTTTGCTTGTCACACGACAAATACAATAACTGTAGTTTCTTAAAGCAGCCAAGGATTACTTTTGACCTGCTTGGTACTAGTACTGGTGTAACGGGGAAGCTACTAGTACGCCAATCATCGATTGTTTTA
>ENA-ORBV01012955-ORBV01012955.1-microbial-mat-metagenome-genome-assembly--contig:-NODE-12955-length-12756-cov-5.764019_pt1 | contig 12756 bp, 12 predicted proteins | sample MGYA00237777_ERZ505514 | MGnify/ENA primary metagenome ERZ505514 (study PRJEB26160, sample SAMN06269048) | microbial mat metagenome | isolation source: Oligotrophic lake microbial mat | place...
GTCGCACGCCGTCATCTACGAGTTGATCGAATGGAGCGCCGTGGTCGTCTTCGGCGGTGATCTGGGGGTGGCTTATCTCGGCACGCAGGGCGATGTCTGGGACGCCCAGCGCGACATGGCGCTGGCGCTGGCGGGGAGCGTGCCGGGCCTGCCACTGATGTGGTGGCTGTGGCGCGCGGACGTGGATAAGCAACTGGCATGTAGCCAGCGCGTGAACAAGAACGAGTGAGGCTTGCCCCGCCGGCAGGGCGGGGCAGATGACGGTGAACGGGCTAGAAAGGGACCGGGATTCAAAATTAACTTACTAACAATTGAAATTGTTTTTTGAAAAAGAAATTAGCGACACAATCAGTTACGCAATTTTCGCGTGCTGCGGCGAAGTCGCCGGCGCGCGGGTGGGCGCTATGGAGCTTGTGCCATGTCGCCGATGGCGGCGAACTGCGTCAGGTATCGATGGCTCGTTCGACGGTCTTATTCGACTACGTCGCGATAATCGCTCGGTTCATAGGGCGCGAATACCTCCTTGAACGGACCGAAAAAGCCGCGCTTTCTGAGCGGGGACAAGCCGCAGTCTTCAAGCAGCTCATCGTGGTAATGGAGCATGTGCAGCAGCAGGCGCGCGGCGCGGCCTGTCGACGGCGGCATGACGCGTCGCTTCCACGTCTGCTGGGCTTCGATATTTCGCAGCATGTCCTGCGCCGGCGGCAGGGCGTGACGACGATCCAGCAGATCGGCGAGCCAGCGGGCCTGCAGGTTGTACGTGAGCACGCTCGTAATCGTCGACGCATAACCGACGAAGGCGAGATCCTCTACCGCCGGGTGGACCATCTGGCGGTAGAGATAGACGCCGTCGTCGGCGAAGTTCAAGGCGGAACGCACTTCGGCCGCGAGGTAGCTGTAGTCGGATTCCCAACCTGTCGCCAGAATGACGGTATCGACGCTGAGCGTTTGGCCATTGGAGAGGCACAGGCCGCCTGCCGTGAAGGCCGAGATCGCGGCTTCAATCGGCGCAATCTCACCTGAGCGAAGCTGTCGATAGAACGCCGGGCGCGGCAGCATCACGGATTCTCCGAAAGCATCGAACTCGATCGGTATGTTCGGCACGAGGTTCGGCCGCGTATGTCCGCGCGAACCCAGGGCATACTGGGTCCTCAACAGCAGTTCTACGATCCGCCACCAGCCCCACACCAGCGGTTTGCCCAGCGTGTGCAGATAGCGCTCGAGCCGAGAGGGGCAATAGTGCAGCGGGATCAGCGCGCTCGTGAGGCGATTCAGCATCGCCCACTTGAACGGCAGGACATTGAGCAGCCGCGGTGGCACCGGCCAGTGCGGCCGGCGATACACGATGCTCGTCTGCGCCGCAACGGCGGAGGATTCGAGCGCGGCATCAGTCGCGCTTTTGCCAAAGCCGATGACGGCGACTTTTTTGCGGGCCAACTGGCGCCGATCGCGCAATGCCGACACGTGCAGGATGTCGCCAGCGAATTGGTCCTGGCCCGGAAAGACCGGAAGATGAGGCTTGTTCGAATACAAACCGGTGCAGACGACCACGCAATCGAACGCCGCGCTGAGCGACTTTCCGCCCAGCGTGTAATCGATGCGCCAGCCGGCCGCGGCGGGTCCGCGGCCGACTAGCGTTACGTTCGCCTCGAACTCAATGTGGGGCCATACGCCGAAGTGCCTCGCATAACGCTCGAGGTAATCGCGCACCACTGGCCCCGGCGTGAAGTCAGCGACATCTGCGGGCAGCGGCCAATCCGGAAACTCGTAGAGTTCACGCTGCACCTGGGTCCCGAAATTTGAGTAGCCGGCCGCCCACACCCCTCCCAGCATGTTGGCGCGTTCAAACAGCCTGCAGGCGTAGCCTCTGCGCAGGAGGGTCTTCGCCGTGACGAGCCCGGCGACACCGGCACCGATGAGGAGACCCCACGAGCGGTCGCGCTCCCCGTCGATCCAGCGATAACCAAGCCACGCGAGGAGGGCCGTCATGACGGCGATCAGCCCGCCGGGATGGGTGGGCTCGCTGGCCATGATCCAGAGGTAGATGAAGACGGCCGCGAGCACGACGAGGGCGGCGGCGAGGCTGCGGGTGGCGCGGCCGGCGAGGGCGGCGCAGGCGAGGGCGGCTCCGGTCCAAGCGAGGAGGGTGATGCCGCGGCCGACGGTGTGGTTGAGCGGCAGTCCGAGCGCGTGCAGGCCGTAGTAGAGCACGTAGGGGAACGGACCGTATTGGGAATAGACCTCGCGGTAGAGCCCGCCGTGCTCGGCGAAATTTCTGAGCGAGGTCAGCACGTAGCCCTCGTCGTCATAAAACATGAACGCGCTGAACATCACCTGGGTCGCCGCGAGCGCGAGCACCGCGGTGGCGGCGAAGAGGACCAGCGCGGGGATGGGCCGCGGGCTCATCCGGCGGGCGGGCGCGGGGGCTTAACCAAGAAAACAGGCCGACGCTTCACTTCGTCGTAAATGCGGCCGAGATATTCGCCGAGCACGCCGATGCCGATGAGCTGCACGCCGCCGAGGAAAAGCACGAGGATGACGAGGGTCGTGAAGCCCTGTTGGGAATTTTCAAAACCCAAGAGCCGCCAGAGGAGAAAGAACAAGCCGGCGGCGAAGCCGAGGCCGCTGATGAAGAAGCCGGCGTAGGTGAGCAGCCGCAGCGGCAGGTAGGAAAAGCTGAACACGCCGTCGAGCGCGTAGCGGATCAGGCGGGACAAGGACTGCTGCGGTTCGCCGGCGGCGCGCGCCTGCCGGTCGTAGAGGACATCGGCCGTGGGAAAGCCGATCCACGAGCGGAGGCCGGGAAAAAACCGGTTGCGCTCGGGCAGGGCGACGAAGGCGGCGAGCGCGTGGCGGCCGAGCAGGCCGAAAGTCCCGGTGTTGGGCTCGATGGGGTAATCCACGAGCGAGCCGAAGACGCGGTGAAAAAGATCGAAGCCCGCGCGGCGCACCCCGCTCTCGGCGCGGGAGCGGCGCACGGCGCGCACCACCTCGGCGCCGCCGCGCCACGCGGCCACGAGATCGGGGATCACCTCGGGCGGGTCCTGAAGGTCGGCGTCGAGCGTGGCGACGGCATCGACGCCGAGCGCGTCGGCGCGGGCGAGCCCGGCGGCGAGGGCGGCTTGGAAACCGAAATTACGCGTGAGCTCGACGAGTTCCCAGCCGGTGTGGGCGGCGGCGTGGGCGCGGATGAGCGCGGCGGACGAGTCGCGACTGCCATCGTCGACGAGGAGAGCGCGCCAGGCGATGCCGGGGTGCGCGGCGAAGAGAGCGTCGAGCCGGGCGAAGAGCACGGGGAGCACGGCCTCCTCGTTGAAGACGGGGATGACGAGGGCGACGGCGGGTTTGGAGGCGGGCGAGGGAATCACGGTGCGGCGGAGCGGACGCGATGCAAGGCCACCATCAGTAGCGCAAATAGGAGCGCGAGCACAAGCACGGCGGGGGCGGCGATGGCATCGCCAAAGAAAATGAAACCGGACTGGAGCTTGGCGCGGAGATTCATGAGGGCGATGGCGTTGTAGCTGGTGAAGACATCGGCCGGCTCGCGGCCGGGAGTCAGCCAGCGGTCGAGCGCGAAGTTTTGCACGGCAAAGTGCAGGACGATGCCGGCAAACAGGTCGATGACGGCACCGGCGAGCAGGGCGAGGCGCCAGCCGCGGCCGAGGTCCGGCCACTTTGCGGCGAGAAAGGCGAGCCCGAGCAGAATCAGCGGTTGGAGGCAGATATGGGTCAGTCCCCAGGTATCGCGCGCCCCGTGCGCGGCGATACCGAGGAAGAACGTGCCGCCGATGAACGCGGCCCAGAATCGCCGGTCGGTCGGACCTGCCGTGCGCGCGGCGCGCGCGAGCAACCCCAGAAGGGCGAGCCAAGCGACGCTGCCGAAGGCGAGGAAGAAGTTGAGTTGGTAGCCTTGGAAAAACTGATCCCGCCACCAGCCCCACGGACTGCGTTGCGCGAGGAAGGCCTGATCGGAGTCGCGAAGGAAAAAGGGGACGATGGAGTCGCGGAGGTTGAGCGCAATCTTCACGGCTTGGGCCGAGGCGGCGGGCGCCTGTTCCGACACCGTGGTGTTGGCGAGGAGCGTGCCGCGGGAACCGTAGGTGGCGAACGACCAGGCGAACCAGGTGGTGAGCACGAGGAGCGCGGCCAAGGTGGCGAGGCCGGTCGCGCGCCACCATGCGGCGGAACGGCGGTAAGGCCAGCCGAGCACAAACCACGCGGGGGCGAGCACCAGCAGGTAAGGGGCGGCCGAGTAGTGGGCCAGCAGGCCCGCCGCGAGGGCCGTGGCGCTCAGCGTCGCGGGCAAGACCGGCTGCACGGCGTCGCGGGCCACGAGGAAAAAATACAGGCTCGCCAGCACGAAGCAGGCGGCGGGGAGCTTGGTCCACGCGAAGGTGGCGTTCTGGACGAACAGCGGATTTACGATGAAAAGCACCGCGAGCAACGGGATCGCGGGGCGGCCGCCGAAGCGGTGCGCGAGGAGCGCGGCGGGCATGAACGCGAGCGAGGCGAGCAGGGTGGATACGAGCTGGTAGTGGGCGAAATCGACGCGGAAGAGGCCGAGGAAGACGCCGGTGACTACGTTGGTCAGCGGAGGGCGGGCGGTGACCGGATAGATCGTGAGAAATTTGTGATCTTGCGGCCAGTGTTCGAGGAAGAAGCAGGCCCGTTCCCAATGCTCGAACCAGTCGCCGGCCCAGCCCCCGCCGGAGTAGCTTTTCACCAATGCGAGCCAGCCAAGGCAGCTGGCGCTGACGAGCAGTTGCGCGATGAGCAGGGCGCGCACGGTCGGGTCGGCCGCCGCGATCCGGAGCGTCTTGGCGTGGCCGGCCATCCCGGCAAGAGTCAGGGCGGGCAGCACCCAAAGCCAAGGTCCGGGCCAGGCCGCTACGTAGTGAACCCAGCCGAACAAATATACGCCCAGCACCGAGAGGATGAGGGCGGCCAAGAGTTTCCCAGGGAGGTCGAGCCGAAGGCGGCTCGCGATGGGCCAAGCGAAGCCGAAGGCGACGAGTGGGATCAGGACAGCGCAGAGAATCAGGGAGAGTGCCGGCGGCATGGCGTGAATTTTTAGAAACGGCTCCTGGACCAGGGCCAGAGACCGGTGGCCTCGGCGAGTCGGTCGTTGGGGGCGTGGAGGCGCGAGCCGCCGAGGACACAGACGGGCCAGCGGGGGCCGAGCGTGGTCAGGCCGAGTAGAGGCAGGGAGTGGAAGAAATCCGCAAGCATTACGGTGGAGACGTGATTGCATATGCGGGTGGTCGCGGCAAGCGGCGGTGTGGCCCAAGTGATCAGGCTCATGGAATGCTCGGTTGGGGGGTAAATCTTACATGGAAAGCCACGCTGGGCGGCCACCAGCGCGGTCAGTTTTCCCTAACAGGAGGTGACAGTGGCTGGCCGGCCCAGTTTGTTGGTCCAAAATCTAGGTTTGAAGCAGGGTCGGGCAATGTGGGGCGTGGCGACGCAAGAAATCAGCTGGCTGGACCTGCGCGTCGTGGCGGGGGCGGCGCGGACGTCGAGGGAGGGAGGAAATCCTTACGTGGAGAATCCGCATGATCCGATGGACCGGCCTCGAACGGTTGCGGGGGTGCGATCGGCGGCCGCAAATCGGCTGAAGTCCGGCAAAGAGCGGGGCAAGCGGAGCAGCCTATCTAGGAGCCCGCCGGGCAACCAGAGCCCGGCGACGAGCAGAAGCGGGAAGGCCGGTGACCCGAGAGCGGCTAGGCCCGACGACATTCGCGTCAGCGGAAAACGTTATACTTCGCGATGGCGTAGAGGGCGCGGAAGCCGTCGCGCCAGCCGATTTTTTTGCCCTCTTTGTAGGTCCGGCCGTAGTAGCTGATGCCGACCTCGTAGATCACGCAGTCGAGTTTGGAAACCTTGGCGGTGATCTCGGGCTCGAAGCCAAAGCGGTTCTCCTCGATGGTGATTTTCTGGAGGACCTCGCGCCGGAAGACTTTGTAGCAGGTCTCCATGTCGGTGAGGTTGAGATTCGTCGCCATGTTGGAGAGCAGGGTGAGGAATTTGTTGCCGACCATGTGCCAGAAGTAGACGACGCGGTGGGCGTCGGCGCCCATGAAGCGCGAGCCGAAGACGACGTCGGCCTTGCCGTCGAGGATGGGTTTGAGGAGGCGCGGGTATTCCTGCGGGTCGTATTCGAGGTCGGCGTCCTGGACGATTACCGCATCGCCGGTGGCGGCGGCAAAGCCGGTGCGGAGCGCGGCGCCTTTGCCCTGGTTGACGTCGTGGTAGAGAATCTTGTCCACCAAGGGCGCGATCTCGGTGCGGAGGATGTCGCGGGTGCCGTCGCGCGAGCAGTCGTCGACGATGATGATCTCCTTGTCGGCGACGGGCGCGGCGCGGACGCGGTCGACGATGGCGCGGATGGTCTTGGCCTCGTTGTAGCAGGGGATGACGATGGAGAGTTTCATGCGGGCTGAAGCGGCACGGTAGAACGCGCGGAGGCGAACGGAAGCCGATTTTCCGGGCGGTCCGGCGAACGGTTGCCAAAGGTTGACCGCGCGTCGGTTGACCGCGCGTGGCGTTGACCTGTGCGCCGCGTTGCCGCGAAACTACATGGGCGCATGCCGTCCAGCGACAACCTCCCCGCGTTTCTCCGCACCCGCCTCGCGGGGCGCGAGACGTTGCAGCGGGCGTTGGGAAATTCGCTCTGGCTCTTCTGCGATCAGATTTTGCGGATGGTCGCCGGGCTGCTCGTTGGCGTGTGGATGGCGCGCTACCTCGGCCCGGAAAACTTCGGCTGGCTCAACTACGCGCTCGCGACTATCGGCGTCGTGGGTTCGCTCACGTCGCTCGGCATCGGTCCGATCGTGGTGCGAGAATTGGTCCGCGCGCCAGCGGAGACCGAAGGGTGGATCGGCACGGCGCTCTTGCTCCGGGCGGCGGGCGCGTCCGTGGGATTCCTCGCGTGCGTGGCGCTTGCCGCCCGCCAATCCGCGCCGGCGAGCTCGCTCGTGGTGATCGTCGCGGCGGGGATGATTTTCCAAATCCCCGATGTGGCGGATCTGCTTTTCCAGGCGCGGGGCGATTCGAAGATCTCGGCATGGGTGCGGATGGCGGCGTGTGTGGTGGCGAATCTCCTCAAGGTTGCGCTAATTCTCGCCGAGGCACCGCTCGCGGCGTTTGCCGCGGCGGGCGTGGTGGAATTGGCCGTTGCCGCAGCCGGATGGGGGTGGACGGCGCGGCGCGCGGGTTGCTCCCTGTCGCTGCGGCGGGCGGAGCGCGGGCGGATCGGCGCGCTGCTGCGCGAGAGTTGGCCGCTCACCGTTTCCGGTTTTGCCATCTCGACGCAGGCGTATGCCGACCAGCTCGTGCTCGGGCTGATGCTCGGCGGTGATGAACTGGGACAATACGCCGCAGCGCTGCGGATCGTGAGCGTATTCGCGTTTGTGCCGATGGTGGTGCAAACGGTCGCCGCGCCGGAAATCACCCGCGCGAAGCGTGACGACGAAACGCTTTACCAGCGCCGCCTGCACGGCCTTTATCGGCTGATGTTCGGAATTTTTGCGATCACGGCGATCCCGATGATCCTCTTTGGACCGTGGGCGACGCGGCTGCTTTATGGCGCGTCGTATGCGGGCGCGGCCGCGTTGATTCCTTGGCTGGCGTTGAGGCTTTTCTTCACCAACTACGGCGTGGCGCGGACCATTTTCCTGACCAACGAAGGTCTGTTCCGCTTCGCGCTCGTCACCTCCGTCGCCGGCGCAGTGCTGAATCTCGCGCTCAATCTCGTGCTGGTGCCGCACTGGGGCGCGCGGGGTGCGATCGCGGCGTCGCTGGCGTCGTTTGCGCTCACGATCTTCGGACTTGAATTTTTCGAAGCTCGGGCGCGGAAAAATCTGCTTCTGATGTTGCGCGCGATCGCGCTGCCGTGGCGTCCGTTTTCCGCAGGATAACTTATGGGCCTTTTTCGTATGGGTCCGCCTGTGGACCTCACCCTCGCCCTGCAACGGCATTTGCGGCTGGAGGATTTTGTCGAGACGGGCACCTACCGCGGCGAAACCGCGGCGTGGGCGGCGGAGCACTTCGCGCGCGTCGCGACGATCGAGCTATCTCCGGAGTATCATGCGGCGGCGACCGCACGTTTTCGCGCCCAACCGCAGGTGCGCGTGCTGCTCGGCGATTCCGGAGCGATGCTGCGCAAGGTCGCGGCGGAGCTGGTGGGACCAGCGGTGTTCTGGCTCGATGCGCACTGGAGCGGACTCGATACCGCCGGGCGCGAAACCGAGTGCCCGCTGCTCGCCGAGCTCGCTATCCTCAACGCCGCGCCGACAACGCACACGCTGCTGGTCGACGACGCGCGACTCTTCGCCGCGCCGCCGCCGCGGCCGCTCCGCGCCGAGCTGTGGCCGGATCTCGGTGCGGTGATCGATGCGCTGCGCGGTTGCGGACGACGGCATGTTGTGATGTTTGAGGATGTGCTCATCGCCGTGCCTGCGACGGAGCGGGCCTTCCTCTCGGACTGGGTGCAAGACACCCTCGCGGTGCAGCGTGCCGAGGGTCGCGCCGTCCGCTGGTGGAAAAAATTCCGCGGTGCCGGGCACCGCCTCGCGTGATGAAACCGCGACGCGTTTCTCCGCTTTGGCGCCGCGTGATGCGCCTGGCCGGTCGGCAATTGTTCCGATTCGCCGAAAACAACGACGACCCGCGGCTGGAGTGCAACGGGGAGCGTTGGCTCGTGCGCGAACTCCTGCTCGCGCATCGCGCCGACGGAACGAAACGACCGTTCGTGGTCGTGGACGCTGGCGTGAACCGCGGCGATTACAGCCGCTCCGTGCTCGCGCTGGCGCGCGAGATCGGCGTCGCGGTAGAGGTGCATGCGTTCGAGCCCGCGCCGGCGTGCGTCGCGGAATTGCGCGCGGCGTTTGCCGACGAGCCGGCGTTCCGGCTCACCCCCAGCGCACTCAGCGATCGAGCGGGCGAGGCGTTGCTGTATGACGGGCAGAGCGGGAGCAGTCTGGCTTCGCTCGTGCCGCGGGCGGAACACAGTCAGGCGACCGGCGCAGCCGTTTCCGTGCCGCTGCTCCGGCTCGACGACTACCTCTCGGCGCGGCAGATCGCGCGCGTCGATTTGTTGAAGCTCGATGTGGAGGGTCACGAGATCGCCGCACTGCACGGGCTGGGCGAGCGGCTGCGGCCCGAGGTGATCGACGTGATCCAGTTTGAATATGGTGGCGCCGCGCTCGACGCCGGGACGAGTTTGCGCGACCTGTATCGGCTGCTCGAGGGCCGCGGCTACATGCTCGCGAAACTTTTTCCCTGCGCGCTCGAGCTGAGAAACTACCGGCCATGGATGGAGCATTTCTCTTACGCCAACTATGGCGCGCTCGCCCCGCGTTGGCGCGAGGGTCGGGCGCGCGAATGATCCGCCCATGCTGCCCCAAGTAATCTACACGCATGGCGGCGGGCGATTGGGCAACCAAGTGCTCCGGTTCGCGCATTGGATCGCGTGGGCGCTGGAGCACGCGGGCGAGGTCGAGGTGCTCGACTTCGCGTTCTGGCCGTATGCAGAATATTTCGAATCGTGGCGGGAGTATCCCGGCTGTGTGTTTCCGCGACGCGACGGGCGCGCTGACCGGGTGGCCGAGCGACACGCGGCGCGCCCGACGTGGCTGCTCGCGGCCTGCGAAAAGAAAACCCGTTTGTCGCGCGTCGTGCAGGCGGCGGGTCACGTGTGGCCGGGCTGGCAGGCCGTCGAACTCGACATCGTGCACGAAGAGAGCCTCGCGCTCGACGCGGACTTTCTCGCCCGGGTGAAGCGCCGCGCCGTGACGACCTGCTGCGGCTGGAAAATCGCCAATTGGCCGCTCGTCGAAAAACACGAACCGGCGGTGCGGGAATTGTTTCGGCCCTCTGCGGAATTCGCCGCGCCCGCCATGGAATTCATCACGCGGCTGCGTCGCGATCACGAATCGGTGATCGGCGTGTTCATCCGCCAATCCGATTATCGCGAGTGGCACGATGGCCGTTTTTTTTTCTCCGCCATTCAGTATGCGACTTGGATGCGGCAGATCGTCGCGTTGCATCCGGAAAGACGCGTCGCGTTTGTCGTGGCTTCGGAGTGTCGGCATGAGCCGGGGATTTTCGCGGACCTATCTGTGCACTTCGCGAGCGGGTCGGCGAACGCGGGCGGCCACGCGATGCGCAGCTGGGCCGAGTTGTCGCTCTGCGATCTCATCGTGAGTCCGCCGAGCACGTTCTCGGCAACGGCGGCGTTTCTTGGAGAAAAACCGCTGTGGCCGGTCGCGACTCCGAACCAAACGATGGCGCTCGACCAAGTCTTCACCGGTGGAATCGTCGCGGCGGCGAGGCATCCGGTGTTTTCGCTGGCGGTAAAATGATGAGCGCGACCACCGTGATCCCCGTTGTGCTCTTCGCCTACGCGCGGCCCGATCATCTGGCGCGCGTGCTGGCGTGTCTGCGCGAGAACCGGGTGCCGCGGATCGAGGTGTTTGCCGACGGGGCCAAAGGCGTGGCCGACGCCGGGCGCGTGGCCGAGGTGCGCGGGATGCTGCGTGCGATCGATTGGTGCGAAGTGCGGTTTGTCGAACGCGCCGAAAACCTCGGGCTTGGTCGCAACGTGCTCGCGGGCGTGAGCGACGCGGCGGCACGGCATGGGGCGTTCATCGTGTGGGAGGACGATCTCGTGTGTGTGCCGGGCGCGTATGCGTGGATGTGCTCGGCGTTGCGCCACTACGCGAACGATGAACGCGTGATGAGCGTGACCGGATGGACCCACCCGCGCGTCACCCCCGGCGATGCGGGCGAGTCGCCGTATTTCGACGGGCGCGGCGAAGGCTGGGTCTGGGGCACGTGGGCCCGCTCGTGGCGGGGCATGGACGAAACCGCGCTGGCGAAACAGGCCTCCGCCCGCGCGCGGGGCATCGCGCCCGACGCCTACGGTTGCGATCTTCCGGCGATGGCAGCCGTCGAGCAGGCCAAGAACATCTGGGCGGTGCGATGGTTCTATCACCATCTGCAGCATGGAGGGCTTTGTGTGCGGCCGCCTTGGAGTATGGTCGAGCACATCGGGTTCGATGCCTCGGCCACCAACGCGAACGGAGCGGACGAATGGAAAAATCCTGCACTGCGCCCGGTGCCGCCGTCGCCAGCGCGCTGGCCTGAGCCGCGGGAAAATCCGGCTTGCGCACCCCTTTGGCGCAGCGCGATCCCGTCTCCCTGGCGCCAGCACTGGCGCGCCCTGCAACGCCGGCTGTTGCGTTGGGTCGCGCCCTGACATGGGTTTCCTCAACCGCATCACATCCCATGCCCGGTAAACTCCAACTCCTCGCCCGCGATCTTCTGCCCCCTCTGATCGCGCGGCCGCTTGCGCGCCGGTTCCTCGACGTGCGCTATACCGGACGGTATCGCTCCTGGTCGGAGGCCGCGCGGGATGCGGGCGGCTACGACGCGCCCAACATCCTCGAACAGGTGACCGCTTCGGCGCGCGCGGTGCGCGACGGCCGCGCCGCGTATGAGCGCGACGGCGTGGTTTTTCACGAGCCGGACTATCGCTGGCCGCTCCTAGCGTGTCTGCTCCGCGAGGCATTAAGGAACAAGGGCCGGCTGCGGGTGCTGGACTTCGGCGGCTCCTTGGGCAGCACCTATTTTCAGCACCGCGCCGTCCTGAGCGCCGCCAAGGAACTTCGCTGGGGCGTGGTCGAGCAGCCGGCTTTCGTGGAAACAGGCCGGCGGGAGTTCATCAACGGCGAGTTGTCGTTCCACCTCACTGTGGACGACGCGATGCGGACGCTGCGGCCGAATGTCGTGCTCTTTTCCGGCGTGCTGGCGTGGATCGAAAACCCGCACGCCGTCCTGGATCAGATTTTGTCCCATGAGTCGCCCGCCGTTCTCGTGGATCGAACGCCGCTCACGTCGCTCGACCACGATGTCGCAAAGCTCCAGCGCGTCCCCGATAAAATTTACCGTGCCAGCTACCCGTGCTGGTTTCTGAGCCGCGCGCGGTTCCTCGATCACTTTGCCGACCGTTATTCGCTGAACGCCGAATTTCCGCAGCTCGACGCTCACGTGCCCGGCACGAATTTCGGGGGCTTCCATTTCGAACGTAAGCATCCCGGCGCCCTTGAGCCGTGAGCCACTACTGCACCTATTTTGATCGCGGCTACCTCGTGCAAGGCCTCGCGCTGTGGGCGTCGTTGGCGAAGCACGATGCGACCGCCGTCCTGTGGGTGCTCGCGCTCGATGCGGAAACGGCGGAAATGTTGCGCGCGCAGCGGGAACCGCGGTTGCGGGTGGTGGAACTCGCGGAGTTGCTGGCGGCGGATATCGAGCTGACGGCGGCGCAGGCGGGTCGACCGAAGAACGAGTTTATTTTCACACTGACGCCGTGTCTAGTGCGGTGGCTGTTGCGCACGCAGGTGGAAATCGGCGCGGCGGGCGCGCTGGCCTACCTGGATGCGGATTTATTTTTTTTTGCAGATCCGGCGCCGATCTGGAGCGAGTTGGACAGGGGTTCGGTGCTCGTCGTCCCGCATCGCTATCCGGCGTGGCATGACGATGGGGCTTGGTATGGAAAATTTAACGTCGGGGTGCTGGTGTTTCGCGATGACCGAGACGGTCGGGCTTGCTTGGAGTGGTGGCGCGGGCGGTGTCTCGAGTCGTGCCGGCTGGCGACCGACGGCTCGTGTTACGGCGACCAGAAATATCTGGATGAATGCTGTCTCTTATACACATCTCCGAGCCCACGAGACTAAGGCGAATCTCGTATGCCGTCTT
>ENA-ORBV01012956-ORBV01012956.1-microbial-mat-metagenome-genome-assembly--contig:-NODE-12956-length-12752-cov-6.955740_pt1 | contig 12752 bp, 11 predicted proteins | sample MGYA00237777_ERZ505514 | MGnify/ENA primary metagenome ERZ505514 (study PRJEB26160, sample SAMN06269048) | microbial mat metagenome | isolation source: Oligotrophic lake microbial mat | place...
ACATTCGTACTCCGAGTTGTTTCAGCCTGTCATCAATAGTACTGTAAAGACAATGCTCTTGCCGGAAGGTAGGCAAGTTGATCAGGCGCCCCCAGCAGCCTGAAGAAGTGAAGAGCGATTCGTTTGTGACATTTCTACACCAGATAGAGAACGTACGTACAAGATATTGAATTATTGACGCAATTGGAATTTTAACGCTGGCGGATTGGTCTCCACGCATGCACTCATATCAATGAGAGGTAACCAAGTTACCCAACTACACAAAGATCGAATGCTACAGTAGTCTACTAGAGTAGTAGGAGTGTAGGACAGAGTTGTTGACACCAATCGGTACCCAAAATGAGATGCGTGATTGGAGAATGCTAAAATTGTGAAATCTATTTTCAAGCAGCCTTGACAAGATTTGTCCAGTGAATAAAAGCTCCTGGTTCTTTTTCTCACGAGTAGAGAACACAGCGTTGTGGAAAGAACCTAGCGACCGCCGAGCAGGCCATTCGAAAGTTGTCAGCAGGAGGCAAAGAAATTTAGTGGTAAACCAGTATAAGGCGGTTCCAATTCTAGCATATGACGGGGGAACCCTTTCAAAGCAGTTCTCCGAAACAGTCCAACACAGCTTCGGACCGGCATCTGCATAGGCAATGGATTTCGAAAGAAACTGTTCGCCACTTCTCTGTTCGTCAACTAGTACCTGGGTTGTACAGTGAATATGTTGTTAACGTCATTCTGTGTCGGACGCTCTTTCGGCTACTAAAAAGAACCAAGGGCGATTGGAAAAAAAGGGGGGCAATTGGAGTGTCAGCTGCTCGGGAACGAGAGGATAATCTACCATCTGCAATGGGACTGTCGCACGAATGCGTACCAGCATGGGCAGTAGGGGTGGACAGAAGAATGCTGGTTGCCCATCCACAGGAGCTTCCCCAGACAGCAGGGGTGGTGACCAGACAGGTGCAACACCATCATCTTTCCTCCCTCCTGGGCTGGCAATGGCATTGTGCATCACCCTAAACTTTGGTGTGAGGTTTGTCAAGGATTTCTGATGTTGTCTGTCTGTTCACGTGCGTGCATCTCTGTCACACAAGGGGCATGACACATGAGGGCAAATGCATCAGAAGCGTGTTGCTGTGGTGACTGCAATGCTGAGAAACCTGAAATCTGACATTGCTGTCAGAAGCATTTCAGAGGCAAAACATCAGACTTGATTTTGCACAATCAAGCAAAATGTGCCAACAGTTTGCTTCAAGGATTCTCACACAATTGGTTTGTCAATTGATTGTTTGTTCAAATGTCGCATGGGCCTGAAACAGAAAATGCATTCAAAAAATCAAATTTGCATGAACTGATTCAAAGAAAGGACAGCAACTGACTGTTCATTGTTGTTTCTTGTTTTCATTTTGTCAAAATTTTGTTCAGTTTCTGTCTTTGCAAGCTGTGGTGCCAGCATGAGACAAAAACAGAAAAAATGTGCATCTTGTGGTCATGTGAAAATGCATGTCATTGACCATCAGAGACAAACAATCATTCTCACCAGTTGTCAAGTGTTGCACCCTTGCACATGTTTCGTGGTCAACTTTCACTCATGCAAACCAATTTTAACATGGAAAAATGATTGGCAGAATGACAAAGGTGCAGCACCCCAATTTGCATGCTAGAATTGGACAGGTTCAATCACTCTTTTGCACAAAGAAACAGAGGTCACTTTGGCTCAGTGCAAAGGCAATGTTTCACATGACTCTCTTGACAAACTCGACACCACCTTAACAAACCAATGACTCACAAAAAGAAACTGAGGAACGAACGGACCCCAGTTGCAATTTCTGAAGGCAATTCAGCTCCTTCCATCAAAACAACAACCAAATCTCAATGATGTTGTTGCAAATGATGTTGTTGTGGTCCCCCTTTCGAAATTGGCAGACACAAAACAATTGTCGCAACAGCCCTCAATCCCTAAAATGAACATCAAAGTCGGTTCTGACAAAAGATGTCATTTTGTCAAACAAAGAAATTTTTTTGAAGTCATTGCCTTCCTCAAGCTGCTGACTCCTTGTCAATGATGCAATCTTCCTTCAAAAGCGAATGCAAAATGATGAGGTGACGGGCCCTCAATTCAACAATGAACATCAAAGATTGTTCCGACAACATGTTTCTCTTGTCCAACATGGAAGAAAGTTGAAGTCACTTGACCAAACTGTGGACCATGGACTCCAAACAAGTGTCCACAAACACCAACATCTCAAAATGTCCAAGGGTGTCATTCAGCAACTTCATTTCAGGGGTGGATTGCTGCACTGGAGACTTCAGGGAAGCAGCGCTGCACAGATCACAATCTTCTCCACTTTGTCATGTCATTCATTTGTCTGAGAGCACCACATTGCACTCATTTTGCGGTGCCCTGTGTTGACAGACCAGAATTGCCCTGGTTTCAACATCCTTTTGTGCAAACACTGGATGGTTCTTTGGCACAGTGCATTGCAACGTTGTGCCACAGCAACACTGTGTGTGCCAACTTTCTGATGGGAAGGTCACAGGTTTGAACCTCAACGGTCGACAAAACGGTCACTGCAGAGCGAGCCCTCCTGTGGGCAATGCACACTGATGCCATGCAAATTTCCCGAACAAAATGATCAACATGCTCCGCTGCAGTCAAAATGTCGAGCATGCTCCGACCTCAACGGTCACTGACACAGTTGAACTGGAAGAATCCGATGCAACGACTGCCATCTGTCAAGTCACATGGTCTGGCCAACTGTTTGACACCATTGAACGCATCGCAGTTGCGGTGCAGTCCGACCACTCAAATCTGCTCGGACCTCTCACAACGAAGTGACAGTCATGCCGCGGTGAATCAGTGCGGTTCACGTTGAAGTTGCAAGCAAACACCCCTTGAAATTCCAACCAAGACAGTCAATTCAACACGATTGATCAGTCACAACGGACGTTGCGACAAAAGGAAACGCAAACCTGCTCCCACCATTTTCCCACACACTGCACATGTCCACCTGCCACCACAATTGCGAGTCACTCCACGGTGCACCAGCGCTGCGCACTCAGCGCGTTCTCATGAGTTGTGGGGGAGAGAGAGAGGAGCATCCTGTCTGGTTGATGAGCTGTGCAACCGCAGTGGAAGCTGCTGTCTTGCGCACAGTGAAACAGCAGTTGAATCTGTCACGAACAGTCATTCTCACAAAAATTTGAAACCCACCCACCACACCCTGAGTGTTGTCAGCACACTTCTGGTGTGTCAACACGCATGCACATGCTGACTGATCAATGCGCTCTTTGCTAAGTTCCCAACACATGGGGGAGAATGCAGTGCCCTGCATTGACAGACCACAATTGGCCTGGTTTCAACATCCTTTTGTGCAAACACCGGATGACACTTTGGCACAGTGCAATTTGAGCAAAACACCAGCAAACTTAAGAAAGAATCAAAACAATTTGGGACAACACGAAACACGAAAATTGACTGCATGCTCAAAAGAGTCACACACGCACCAAACCTGAAGGAACAGCTTGAAAACAAAACAAGTCACAAGCAAAAAGCAACATGTCAATGTGAATTTGTGCCATCCATTTGCATCCTGCATTCAGTTTGAGAGGAACAAGAACTAAAAAACAATGAATGTCTTGACCTCTCAGAACAATTGATGCAAATGTGATTGATGCTGAAACCAATTTGCGAAAGACATCACAATTGGAAGAGAGGAATTGCTCAGTTGGGCAAACATCGTTGGCACAGCAAAGAAGACTCAACAAAATCACATTCCACAATTTGCAAACAAGTGATGGGAATCACAGCATTCAATAAAAATTGGTCACACAAATTTGAGTTGGCCAATCGCATGGTCACATCTCTTTCAGCTCTTGCTAGCATGTCTTGCTCATGACATGCCTTGACGTGAGAGAAACCACAACATGCTTGTCTCTGTTGGCTAATCACATCTGGTTGTGAAAAATCACTCACTCCACATTTGCCAAACCTGCAATTGATTCAAAACAAACAAACAAAACAACTGGACAATGGTTGCATCAATCACCCTCTAACAATTGTGCATAAGAAAATCCAAAATGACAACAATGAAGCAAACAAGGATCTCCACCAAACAAAATTTGGCAATCTCATTTCTGAGCGCTGTGAATCAAGAAATCAACAAGAAGGAAATGAACACAAAGTCAACATCTTTTGCAACAGCTGGTCCACTTTTTGCATTCACCAATCTGCTTTGTCATCAATGAAATTGCAAACAAACCTTGGCTGAAAAGTCTCTGCTGTTGTGACACCCATGGGCTCACCTCAGAAAGATGTTCCAAGGAGGCCTTTGATGAGCAACATGACAGTCAATTTCTTTGGGCCATTTCCGGAGATGAGAAAGAGGAGAAAAGAAATTTCCAGAAACATGCAAAACAAAGCTCGAAAGAACAGAGCAAAATGACATTGGAAGCAAACAACGGAAAACATCAAAAAAACACATTTTTTCTTTTTGCCAAACTTTGCGAACCTTTTCACAGGCATGGACTTCAATCTCAGTCAAACATGCTTCTTTGTCAAAGCAGAAAACATCAGCAGGCAATTGTGGAATCCTTTGCCATTGAAAACAAAATTCATTTTCAGAACCAGCCCATCATGCTGTTTGGTCCCCCGGCAACTGAACACCTGCAAAAACCAAATCCAGATTCTTCAAACAACATGAATCCTGCCACCCTCATCATGATGATGATTCACCAGAACAAGTTCTAAAAAAAATGTTTGTTCAATGTGCAATTGTGACCCTGCCACGACAAAACAAACTCCAATGTGACGTCAAACTGTGTTCATCATTTTTCAAGATGTGCATCATGCCCTCAATGAGTGCCCAATGCATCGCTGTGCATGTCAGCAAACGGTCTGACATGTTCAATTGTTTGCACATGAATGACAGATTGATGCAAAAACTTTTGATGTCAACACAACACCATCATTCAACCCAATGGACAAGGACAAGAGAACAATGTCACAAGTGAATCTGAGAGTGTGTCACTCTGCACTCACTTGGTTCAATCTTGAATCTTTGGGCAGCATTGATGCCCTTGTTGCACCATCCGTCTGGTTGTGACTAGCCAAATGTTTGTCATTGACCTGTTTTGCAGCACAAAGTCACTTTGAATCTCGGAAAAAGTTCTGAGCAAACATGGCTTGTTTGTGACATTGTGGAAACATCATTCACAGTCTCAAAAACAACTGTCAAACATGGTGCTTGTTTTTGCGGTGATGGACAAGGCACGTGCTGATGTGTTTGCGACCGTGACACCTGGCAAAAATCATTTCTGCCTCTCCAAATGTTTTTTGTCTGAAAAATGGCCATTGATTGTTGGGAATGGATTCACATCTTTGCATCTGGCCAAAACAAGTGATGTTGATTTGACAACTTCAACACAATGTTTTTTCTGGAAGTCGACACCGCCAGCTAGTCACACAAACAATGTGCATGGAATTTGTCAAAAGATCAATTGCACCCACAAACCACACAACATTGTCCAAGAAAGCATTTGCAAACTGCTGCCAAGGTCTGTTAAACATTCCTCATGTTTCAACAATGATGCATCGTCACGACAAAACAGATTTTGATCTGCAAAGGACATTCTGAGAACTTGGCATGTCACATGACACATGCAACATTGTTTTGCATTCCTAAGAATTGTCTCAGTTGCAGCAATCTGATAACTCCACTGATGCAATGGGGACCTGTTGCTCCTTCCGGAATTTGAAAGAAGGGATGAGAGGGATCTGGAATGCACATCAGTTGGCCACCTGTTGCTGTAGCGAAGGGCAGACAGAACAGCCGGCATGGATTGATCCGATCTCTTCACCCATTCGTGGCAAAGCACAATCCGGTACAGATTGTACGCAGCTTTCGAAGCCGATGGAAATTCTTTGAGCAGACATCAAACTCGCGAAACCAATGATTGCGAGGGAAAAGATGTCGAACTGCTCATTATTTTGAAAGCAACACAACTTGGTTCGTGTGATCGATTTTTCTCGAAGCCAATTTACATACTACTTACTCGTAAGCAAAAAAAGCAGCACCATGGCACAAGATATGGAAGTGGAAAACACCGTCCAGGAGTCCAACACTCCAACGACTGACGCCAAGGATACTACAACCACAGAGGATGCAAGCAACCCAGCGGCTACCTCAACCAACACAGACAATGTCAAAGATACTACCTCCATGGATACGACTCCTGCCACAGAATCCACAAAGGAGGAGAAAAAGACGGACGGCGATTACGGCTTTCACGGAAAGTACAATTGGGACACCAAGAAGAAACCCAAGGAAAAGGCTGTCTTGGTTCCATCCAGTGGTGCCATTGTCGATTATGCTTGGTGCGATGGCGACAAGGCCGTTTCGGTCTATGTCGATTTGGAGGGATTGGATGCTGTTCCCGACGATGAGTTGAAGGCTACACTTACCAATGACAATAAAGGACTATCGTTCAAAGTCAAGAATTTGGATGGCAAGCTTCGATTCCTCAAGATTGAGACATTGAAGGAGAAAGTCAAGAGTGTCAAGTTGATTCGAAAGAAGGGAAAGAATCGAGTCGTGATCAAACTCTTCAAGGAAGACAACAAGAAGAAGTGGTGGAGTCTCAAGGACGGCGGCAACAGCAGCGATTATGGCGGCTATGATGACTACGAGGATGACAACTGGAGTGATGATGATGTTGTTGATGACGAGGCTGAGGCCAAAAAAGCCGTTGAGAATTTCATGGAAGACGCGAACAAGGCCGACGACGAAAAGCCGGCCGTGGAGGAAGACAAGAAAGGCGAGTTTGTAGAAGACAAAGATGATGTTCCCATGGAGGAGGCGACAGATGGAAAAGAGGAGGAATCGGCCAAAGCTGACACTTAGACATAAAAAATACAACTTGCGGGACTGTACACATGTCTCGGCTTTGAAGTTTACCTCAATAGAAAATAAGAATAATTCCGTACTGTGTAGTCACTTGGTTACAATTTACTCTTCTATAGATATTCTAGTTTATAGTCTTGGTCGTAAATGTAGAAAGGACAGTCACCACGATGCATCGATTCATTACGACCACACCCCGTGCCATTTGCTTCATTTTGCCATTCCAATTTCAAGTTGTCGATGACAGGATTGGTTCTATGAAAGACAAATGGAATCGTCTCGTATTTCGGAGCACTAACATATCGAGTGAATGCTTTGCCATGTGATTCATGATTTGCCTTGGTCGATGACGTCTGGCTGACTCTCTGGTGGGCTTGGCCGTTTTCATATAGCACTGCAGGCGGTCAGTGAGATACATTTCAAGTGTTCAACTACTATGTGTTTATTGAAGTAGCTAGCTATTAGGTATTTCGAAATTCGGAATGCCCCGAGCAATAGCTAATCACTATTGGATAGCTAATACTCAACCAACAGCTGCCTAGCAGCTACCCTGGCTCTAGCTATTAGCAAGTTGATAACTACTACTTGGGTTTACCTAGCTATTAGATGGCCGGATTCAAAGTACAGGACTGGTAGTCGGGATAGACGGGATGTGGCTAACAAAGCATACTTATGCTAAAAAATGTACAAAAACTTACCGATGTTTTGTTTGATAATAGTACGTACCGAGCAGCTGGATTTTACACGCACATCTGCTCATTAGTGGAAAATCAAGTTGTTTCGTTTGAGGTCATCGGAAATAGCGTGCACAACATATTTACCTAAGATCCAACTTGTTGACCAAAAGATCTTTCACCCGGGCAAGTCAAAATCACAACGCGGGTAATTTCAAACCGAAAAACAAACTTAAACCGAAAAACCAATGGAACAGCGCTGCGGTTTACGCTGCACCTCGCTTGCTGATCACATCTCCACACCACCTATCATAATTATGTTTACATAATGCACTACTAGCTAGTTAGTAGCTAGTTAGCTACTACTCTGGTGTATCTAATAGCTAGTAGGCAGATCGTAGACCAGCATGGTTTCCCCCTTTTCAAATCGAGCAACAGCTAACTATACTACTACTATAGCTACATTACTGAAGCAAGAGTCAGGAGCTTACCTAGCTCGTAATCAGACTTCTACTACATGACTAATTGCGGTTTTCTAGCTTGTAATAGGTAGGTGGGCCGGCCATTTTCGTCCACCTTCTACTTGGATAACTTCACGCCAACCTTATTACCTTATCGATCTGTCTTGCATACACAGTAAAAACGACGAGAACAAGTCGGATGCAGCATAAGAGGCAGGGTCGTATTTCGGATGGCGATGCATCAAGTTGCGTTCGATGTATTTCTAACCAAGTTATGTGGCTGCCTTTTCCCGACATGCGGTACGATAGTCGTCTGCCGAACAGCAACGGCGATTCGCTCCTTCATTCATTGCATCCACGACTTGTGCTATTCGATTAATGAAACTTTGTGGTAGGATTGGTACAAATATGTATGGTCGGTAAAGTCATGGCTTCCTTCACTCCACATGGATCGGCCCACTTGAGAAATGTATAACTCTACGAATCTGGGTTGGTGTAAATTGAAGGCGCAAACGAAACCCAGCTGTGCGGACAAAACCTAGCTTGTTGTTGTAGTTCTAGTCTTTTCGTTGTGGACTTTGAGCGTATTGTTCAAGAATGTCATCAACGACGTCGAAAATTTGTTTCCGTCCCTTTGTGCATAAACATTCGCAAATTTGGAGGATGAGGAACACGTGTTTCGTTTCATGGCCAAGCGCCCAAAACATGCGTTTCCAACGTACCGTTTCCCCCATTTCTGGGCTCCTTCGCGAACTAAATCTAACAAGGATTTGCCGTCCTGGGTGAGTTCCACAATCGATGCGGGGTAAGCCATCAGGAGTGTCTGGATCTGCCACAGACCAGGCCTATATCGTAAAGCCGTGTGAATTGGTAGATCGCCATTATCATCTTTGATCGACAGAGCTTGCTTTCCATGTTGGAGCATCAAACACAGGTGCTCTCTTGGAAACGTGGCTAGGAGACCGAACAGATAAGCAGTTATGGTTAGAGAATTTCAATTTTCCTGGGATGCAATGCGTTACGTTCACATAAAATGACAGAAGCAGAAACAAGAAAACACTCACTTAATTGTATCTGATGGACCGGGGTTTTGCCTTTGGGACCTTTCTGTAATATACCTTGTGGGTACACTTTCATCAATTCCAAAATGGCTTGATGTCGGAATTTTGACGTCATGATGACGCTCCTACTGCACATGGAATGGATGGGAAGAGCCTTTTGCTGATTTTGAACCGCCGCCATTCGAGGTGTGTGGTGTATAATTTCCAGTATGACTTTGGCCCGATCCTCACTCTCCTCCACATTGGAATCGGAAATAGCCATGTGCAGAATGGACGTTTGAGGTTGACCCGTAGGTTTGTGAATTGTTTTGGTAACGGTCCCCAACAAGGGATTCCGTTGAATGTTGTATAAGACCATGTCCCAGTTGCCACCCGAGCTGCACAGAGTCAGCAATTGATCCCTATCTTCTTGAGATATCCGCCATACAAGATCTGGAGGAACCTGCTTTGTTTTTTGATACTCGACAATGGCATCTTCGGCATCTCCCATTCTTTTCTTATAAAAATCCACCTCGGCCTTGCCTTCTGCAACTTTAGCATCCCGCGACTTGCGCTTTTTAGTATGTTGCCCAGTTTTGGAGTCATCGTTATTACTCGAGTGGATAGGCAACACCGGAGAGGATAAAATCTTGACCTGATCTCGCATTTCCAGTAGGCAACCATCGACGGATTCCACGTCCCCGTCCTCATAATGAACTTCATTCAATAAAAGTCGAGTCTCTTGCCCCTTGTAATTTAATTCGTAAACGTGTCGGACAATTTTCCCTTTGTACCAACCAGGATGAGGATTGTTGTGGCAGGCCGGAAAATACTGCAAAAAGTACAGTAAAGATAGGTGCGAAAATGGTAAGTGGAAGACGATGAGCTATTCCCACGCTGGAACGAATAACACAGTACTAGTACAATCGTAATTATTGTCAGCAAAACAGCTGCCTTACCCTGGATATTCCCGTCCCACACTTGTACATGATCTTGGATCTCAATTTCGCATTTTGACAAAAGGCACAACCCAAAGACTTTATTGCTGTTGTCGACGTTGGCAGATCCGCCACTGCCATGGACGTTACTGGCTTCATCGATCTGACGCGCGAAACGAATAGTTACTGGGGAAGATATCGGGGGTACAACTAAAAAAACAATTTCACTACAAAGAAAGCTCTAACTGCAATAACAAATTTGCCCTCTTCTACTAGCTATAGGCACAGCTAACTATTAGAAATAGTAAAGACGACCCTATCAACTGCTTCCTATGCTGCATCCACCGTGTTGCGTTGTGAAACCATCTTCGTCCATGGTCATTGATTGGCTTCGTCGGTTAGGATCGGTGAACACCGGATAGAGGGGCAGGCGAAGAATTTGGTGCCTGCGCCCAGAGCGTTGGGGCAAGTGAGGATCTTTCTTAGCTATGCAATTCCACACAGTCAAAGTGGGGCTGCAACATGCAGCTTGTGAATTTGCACTAGCTACTAGTAGCTAGCTAGTAGTAAATACGAAAGCACCATCACGAGTCCAAGCAAGATCGTTCAGCATTGAAGGGAACAGCTGGGTGACTTGCAAGTCAAGTCTGGCTTCAGTGACTAAAAAAGTTGTGTTGAGAAGGTGACATGTTGTTGACATCGTCCCATTTTTCTTCTGTCAACACAATGTCAAGATTTTGTCCAGAAAACATGGATCATTTGGTGTTGATGAAGAAGACAAAATTTGGAACAAACAATCAGTTTGTTGTTTGTGACAAGTTCCGACAAGCACAATTGTTCCAAAGACACAATGTTTTGGTCAACATTGACAACCATGACAAACAAATGCAAAAAGTGTTTCAATTTTTGTAGTCCACAAAGAATGACGCTGCCAAGCAGCAAATTTTCAATTTGGAGACACAGGTGAACATTTGTTCATCAAAGTGGGACCAAAAAATGTCAAGGGATTGATGAAGTTGTCAAAACCTCATTTTCACTGGCAAAAAGCCAGATGTTTGATGTGCAACAGTTGTTGTTGAAAAATCACTTGGACAGCTTGTCACAGCCATCTTTTGGTTGTCTCAGATGCTTGTTTGCTCCAGCTGATGCAGCCTAACCCTAACCCTAATCATGACCATGAACCTGACCACAACCATGACCTGCTGAACTCGCAGAATGACTTCCTTTGCAATTGTGATCTCTTTGACAAAGTGTCTGGTTGTGGCCTCTCCTGTTTCAAAATCCAGTGCTTCATGCCCTCCTTGAATGTTGTCAATGATTTTTTTTTAAATTTTGTCCTTTCCTCATTGGTGCTTGCAGGATTGTTTTGGTTGCTGGCTTGAGCATGGCTGCCAAAGGCCACTTTTCACCTCAAATCATGTTTTCATTTGTGTGTTGAAGGAAGCCAATGCCTTTGATGTGAACTTGCGAAAACTGAAGGCAATTGACTCCAAAGAATGGGCAAACACAGTCAAACAGTCAAACAGTCAAAGGTTCTCGGTGTGGGCACTTTGATGAACAAACTAGTTGGCTCTCAGACACAAATAAAAATGTGCTGACATTGTGGGTTCAATTTGGTTTTTGATCTTGTCAAAATCGAAAAAAATGTTTGCTTTCGAACCAAAGCTCACATCAAAGTGCTTGATGCTGCCAATCTGGGCTGCCCATGGCATGCCCACATGGGCATCTCATTTTGGACAAAAACACAAGAATGTCAGGCTCAGCTGATGTTTTCCTGAGACATTTTGCCGATTTTGTTGTCGCATCAGGCAAAGCATCAACGGGAAAAGACCACAGACAACTTGAACCAACGTTTTGATTCAAAACTCACAACATGTTCCATTCTGCTGCTGCGCTGTTCTGGCAATTGATCGACAGTTGTGATCACACAATGCTGCATCCGCCTGCAGCATCAATTCCAAGCTGCTGCTGGCTCGCAACTTTCCTGGCCATTGGGGAAAGGGGCCAGTGCTGACAGGCATGTTTCGAAAGAAGGCGGCCCTCAACGGCAGGTGGGGTCATTGCTTTTTTCTAGTCCCGGTGTGACGTCCATGCGTTTGTCTGTTTGTGGGTCACACAAGGGGCAGTTGAAGCAGAGGTTGGTCTGTCCATCTGTCAAATGAGAAGTGGGTCACATAAGGGGCAGTTAAAGCAGAGGTTGGTCTGTCCATCTGTCAAATGAGGTCCCATGCCATTCACACTTCCTGCCCTTCCTGCCTTTCCTTTCTTCACACTGTTGAACGTTGTTTGCTGCCTGTGACACCCAAGACAAACAGCACAGCAGTTAGCACACTCAACCTAACATTTCCTTTGCTACATGCACTTCGCACACCGCCCACAATTCCAATGCTCCAGACGCCTTGACTGCTGCGCACTTCCACATGCCAGTCAAAATCACCCTGCTGTGCCACCACCCTCCTCTTCCCTCCCTGTCATGCCCAAGAAACAACAGTCACCATCCCTTCTTGCTTCCCTGAATGCCTCCCCACACATTTCATCTTTTTGCGGTTTTTTCCCCGTTGTGAGCCATGCTCTCATTGCGGTTTTTTTTTCCGCAACAACAAAAATCTGCCAAAATTCATAGCCACTCTCTGCCTCTCACCACAGCTTTTTCATTCCTCCCAACCCTCTCCCTGCTTCTCCCATGACCCTAGAAAATTGTTTCTCCACTCATAACTCACACCTGCTAGCTACTACACCACTATCCTCCTTC
>ENA-ORBV01012957-ORBV01012957.1-microbial-mat-metagenome-genome-assembly--contig:-NODE-12957-length-12751-cov-23.093814_pt1 | contig 12751 bp, 25 predicted proteins | sample MGYA00237777_ERZ505514 | MGnify/ENA primary metagenome ERZ505514 (study PRJEB26160, sample SAMN06269048) | microbial mat metagenome | isolation source: Oligotrophic lake microbial mat | place...
TCTTGCCAGACTGCGCGTCCGTCACGGTGATGCGATACCCCGAGTCTTGGCTGTGGCAGACGGCGGCGAGACTGATCGTCAGGCCCTCCTTTGACGCCGCCGGCAACGCTAGCCAGTAACCTGGCACAACCTCGGCGGTGTTGCCGGTGCATGTGAAGCGAAGAATCGAGCCAGCCTTCTGGTCCCGCTCCACCATCGCGGTCGCTTTCTCCACCATGTCGGCCGTTGGCTCGATGGGCGGGCTGCCACCGGTGAACGGGCCGACCATGAAGACCACGAGGACGAGGAGTGCGAGACCGACGAAGCCCCAGCCCTCAAATCCGCGCTTCGCCGGCAACGGAAGCATAGGCAAGGCCCCAGGGGCGGACAACTCACGCCCGCAGTGCTTGCAGACGATCGCGGCGTCCTGAATCTCTTCGGCGCAGAACGTGCACTTCTTCACCGTGGGCTCCTGGGAGGCAAAGTCTAGGTCGCGAGCACTATCTTTGGTTGAGGTGGCACATCTTGCGTACGGTCAAGATGGGGCCAGAACTTGCACGCTTTCGCCACTTGCTTCGCCTCCTTGGACGGTGTAGATTCCCGGCTTCCTGTTCGGGAGATAGCCCCCATGTCGAATCTTGTCAGCGTGTCCGTTTCGGTGCCACTCGTTCCTTTCGTTCTGGCGTTGCAGCGTCTGACTCCGCCAGCCCTTGCGGCAGTGTGGTTGGTGCTCGCGGCGCTATCGCAAGTACCGCCTCAACAGCCGCTTGCGCCGCGGGCGACACGCCGGCATAGCGACGCGCCGCGGCTAGCGCCCCAGCCGATAGCTTCGCGTCAGGCAGCACCGAAGCCAGCACGTCCACGAGCGACACGCCCAGCGCCTCGCAGTAAGCGGTGATGCTGGCCGTGTGGCCAGGCCGGCCGTCCTCGATCGCTTCCATGGTGCGCTCGTTCGGCGCCGCGCGGACCGCGCGCTTCAGGTCTCTCGGGGCATCGTAGCCCCGGCTGAGACGGTGAGCGGCTAGCGCGCGGCCGAAGGCGGTCCATAACTGCGTGTCTGTCACGCTGGAATCGTAAGAGTTTGCCGCTCGGCTGACAAACAAATCATTTTCCTGCATAGAGTTACAGAAATTCCTAAATCACGTGTAGATTCTTGTTGACGTAGCGGTAATAAAATCCTACACTGCGCGCATGAACTTCATGGAACTCCGCTTGGCGCGCGGCTACACCGAGCGCACGCGGCTGGCCGCTACCTCCGGCGTCGATGAAGGTGCGATCCGTCAGATCGAGAGCGGGATGGTCCGTAGCCCTCGCTACACAACGGTCGCCAAGCTGGCCGCCGCCCTCGACACCACGGCGGCCGAAGTGGCGGCGTGCATCGAGGCCCAATACGAGCAGAAGCGTAACAAGGCGGTGGCCTAGTCATGGCCGCCCTTCTCCAGCTGCTCAATCCCAGCGCGGAACAGACCGTCGCGCAGGCGGTCAGCCCGTCGCCGGATCTCGTCCTCGTCGGCTGTGCGCTCTGGCTGCTCCTCGCCGCCCTCGGCATCGGCTGGGCCTTCTCGGAGCGGCGGTAGGTCAGCCATGGGCTTCCTCTTCGACTACGCGCAGCGCGAGGATCGCGAGCTCGTGATGACGGCGGGTGATCGCCTCCCACCGCAAGGCCAGCCGCAAGCGTCGGATGCGTGCCGCATCGCGCGATTCCCCACAGACGGGGGCGGCTGGACCCTCTGCCTGACGCACGACCACCAGATGCGCGGCCTGTCGGCTGTCTGCCCGTTCGGGGGTGGGTGATCTCATGGGCCACAGCCTCCCGCACACCGCCACGGCTGCGCCACTCTCCAGACTTGAGCACCTTCGCCTTTCGCCCGCGAAGGCGAACCTCGCGAATCGTGAGAACCGGCCGCTTGTCGGCGCGGCGTTCTCGCGCGCGATTCAAATCGTGGGCTTCTCGATCAAGGAAGCCGCCGCGCTGCTCAACGTCGAGCCCGCACAAGTGAGCCGGTGGATCGCGGGGTCAGAGAACGTGCAGATCGACCGCGTCTACGGCACGAAGCTGCACGGCCCGTTCGCGATCGAGATGGCCCGGGACGCCCAGGGCTGCGTGGTCGAGACCAGAGTGTCCTATCGCGCGGTGTCCGCATGAGCCCACGCATCACGGCCGCCACGCCTATCGAGCAGTGGCCGCTGCGACTGACTGTCCAGGAAGTGGCGCTCGTCCTCGGCCGCAGCCCGAAGGCGATGGCCAACGCCATCGCCCGCGCCTGGCCCCCGCCGGTGCGTGACGAGCACGGGATCGTCAAGCCGATCCGCTTCGCCAAGCACGTGCTCGTGGCCTACATCACCGGGGCGTTACCCAAACCGCAGCGGCGCCGGCTCACGCCCCGCAGTTTTCGGAGGACCGCATGACTAACGAGGACAACGACGACGACGATAGCGGCGGACGGATGTTGGCGTCGCTCGTCGTGCTCGGGATAGTAAACGCGCTCGCGCTCGCCGGTGTCTATCTCGCGTGGGCGGTGACGCGATGAGGCTCTGGGGCGACGACGAGCCAATGGTGCTCGACCTCGTGCCGTGGCAGGTCACGCTGCTACTGCTCGTCGCGGTGGCCGCGCTGGCGCTGATGGCGCTGGACGCGCCAAGCCTGTGGAGCTACCGGTGACCGACCACTACAAGCTGGCGCACACGGTCATCTCACGGGCCATCACGCACTTGAGCAGGGAGATTGACCACGACACGTTGAAAGCGATCCAGATCCTGCTCGCGGCACGGCACGCGGTGAAGCCATGACGCGCGCAGCCGTGATTCTTCTGCTCTGCCACGCGATCGAACACGTGGCGATGACGGGCATCGACCCAGGCTCAGATGACGCCATCGAACTGCTCATGCGCGCGTGTATGTCGGTGCCGAAATGAGCCACCGAGACCCACGCGAAGGGGAGCACCCCGAGGACATCGACTGGTGCTTCGAGCATCACCTCCGCAAAGAGTCCTGCGGGCCATGCCACCAGGACGAAATCGACCTCACCGCGGCGCAGGCCAGCGAGGCGCTCGCCACGTTCTTTCGCGAGAAGTTGGACCAGATTCGGGACAAGGAGATCACATGAGCCGCAGCCGACCGCAGGAACACAATAACACGAACCCCGCCACGCGCCGATTCGAGTGGGACGGTGCCAACGGACATCTTCGCTACTACGACAAGGACACGAAGCGTAACGTCGTGGTGCCGCCCGGCTTCACGTTCATCTTGCTCGACCGCCTTCAGGGGATTGGCGGCTACAACGACGCGAGCAAATCGGGGATCTGGTCGAACGAAATCCGCGACACGCGCACCGACACGCTGCTCGTGAAGTCCTTCAAGGGTGGTGTGATCGCCGAGGGGCTCTACGCTGACATCAAGGCACGCGTGACTGCGAAGTCCGTCGGCGGGCAGTTCATCGTCAACGCCTACATCGCCTTCAAAGGCGACGACGGGAAACTCGCCCTCGGCGCGATTCGCTTCAAGGGCGCGTCCCTCGGTGGCTGGATGGACTTCGAGCAGGACCACCGCGCCGACCTCTACTCTGGCGCGATCAAGTTCAATGGGGTCGTGGCCGGGAAAAAGGGCAGCATCGAATTCAAATCGCCAACGTTCGCGGTGGCGATAATCTCACCCGAGACGGACGCGCAGGCGTTCGCGCTCGACCAAGTGCTCCAGGCGTATCTCGACGGCTACTTCAACAAGCCGCACGCCGCGCAGGCGAACGGGTCGGCGGCGCATGAGGCCGGCGCAACTGATGGCTCAGGAGGCGACCAGGACGGCGACCCCGGCTACAGCGGCGACGACGGGATCAATGAGACGGAACCCGAGGCCGACAATACGCCGATGCCGACGGCCGCGCGCGGACGCGCCGACATCACCCTCGACGACGTGCCCTTCGCGTGGCTGCTGCCGCTCGTGCTGCCGCTGTTCGGCGCGCTCACCTACGCGGTGTAACTGGGCATGATCATTCTCGATCTCGAAACCATCGCGGTAGACGGCGTGGCGACAGAGCCAGTCTTCGCGCCGGCCAACTACAAAGACCCTGAGAAAATCGCGGCCTACATCGCGGATGCCGAGAAGGCGCAGCGAGAGAAGGCCGCGATCTATCCGTGGACGGCGCGGGTCATTGCGCTCGGCTACTGTTCGGCGGGCGACGAGTTGCCAACCGTGAAGGTCGTCAACAGCGAAGCGGCTGAAGCGGCGATGCTGCGCGACTTCTGGGGCCGCGTCGCTGATGCCCGCACGGGCGCGGTCACGCCGCTCATCACCTACAACGGGCTTGGCTTCGACTTGCCGGTGTTGATGGCTCGTAGCCGCCTGCTGGGCGTGTCGGCACCGGATCTAAATCTCGACCGCTACCGGAGCCCACATCCAGACGTGATGCAGATCTTGACGTTCCGCGGGGCCATTCCGGCACGCTCGTTGACGTGGTTCGCGAAGCGGTTCGGCTTACCGACAGACGACGCGTTCAGCGGCAAGGAGATTGCGGGGCTCTACGAGGACCAGAACTGGGACGCGATCAAGAAGCATTGCGAGTCTGACGTGATGCTCACGCGGCTGCTGGCCGAGCGTATCGGGCTCATCAAGCCCGCTCGGCGAGTGGTGGAGTAGACCATGCCGCGCGCTGACATTCCTGAGTTTGAGATCAACGTCGACTCGGCTGGGCGCCCGACGTTCGCGCATCCCGGCCAGGGCTACGCGTGGCTGCGGCAGTTCGCCGGCACGCTCATTGTCGGCCAGTTCTACGGTATGCGCGACAAGCGCAGCGCGCGGCAGAATCGGGCGATCCACGCCATGCTCCAACCGTGGTGCGCGGCGACAGGCACCAGGATCGATGACCTCAAGCGCGAGCTGCTTGAGCACGTGTTCGGCACGTTTGAGCACACGTCGCCCATCACGGGCCAGGTGTATCAGGTGCTCACTGAGCCACACACCTCCGCGTTGAGTGTCGGCCAGTTCGTCATGCTGATCGATGCGGCGTTGGAGCTGGCGGCTGGGCGGGGCGTGTGGCTGCTGAGCCCAGACGAGTATACGCGCGCGAAAGCGGCGGCGGAAAAGCAGGCGGCACGCGCCGCGAGGACAGCCGCGTGATGTTCGCGAAAGTCGCCACCACGAAGACGCAGAAGCAACGCGCCGCCAGCGCGAAGCGGCGTGAACATAGGGCGAAGCTCGCGGCTAGGCTGCGCGACTTCTACACCTGCCGACGCTGCGATGGAGCGATGCTGCAGGGGATGCTGATGCGCCACTTGGAAGCGGCGCACCTGGTGAATTCCGGCATGGGGGGGCAACCGTCTGTCGGGTGCGAGCGTAAGCACTTCGTCACCTTGTGCGCGCGGTGCCACCACGACGTCATCCACGCGCAGCGCGAGCGTATGGTCTACGACCCCGGGAAGATGGGGGATGGGCCCGTCACCTTCACGCCAGTGGTCGCCAAGACGATAGGAGCACGCGCATGATCGAGTATGACGTGAGGTGGGACGGCACGCGCAACACGAGTCGCTATCTCCACCACGAGGACGTGCCGCCTCGGCAGGGCACGCTGAGCGATGCCGTCGCTGGGGGCGAACGGAAGCGCAAGCTCCTACAGCGCGCCTGGGCCGCCTGGGAAAAGCCGCTCACGCTGGCTGAAGTCGCGGCGCAGCTTGAGATTGACGGCGACGAGATGAACACGCTGTTCCAGGTCTGGCGCGCGAAGCTCGTGAACGTGGGCCGGGCGCCGCTGGACCGTCGCAAGCAGCGGCGGCTCGTGCATCTGTTTCAGCAGGCGGCGCTCGTGGACACCGTCGCCGCAAGAGTCGGCGCTTGACAGGACGTGTGCGGCCTGTGCTACAGTGCCGCTCACAACACATTCGGCGGGCTAGGGTGATAACCCGACGGTGGACTCCACGCCACCACGCCCGCCGAACCTTTTCTCGTGGACATCACCTGCCGTGGGGCGTGTGACATGAGTTTCACTAAGCGTCAACGGGACGCTGCGCGCATCTACCAAGACATCCCGCCAGACGTCACGGTCGAAGCGGACCACATTTACCCGAGAAGCCGTGGAGGCACCGATGATGTCGCGAACCTGCAATTCCTCAACCCCGATGCAAATCGCATGAAATCCGATCACGTGGTCGAACTTCGCGCGTGGCAGAAGAAGTTCGTCAAGCACTGGACGAACGTGCAAGACAAAGATTTCCTCTGTGTCGCTATTCCTGGCGGCGGGAAGACCATCGCGGCGTTGTCGGTGATGCAGCGGTTCCTCTCGTCCGCGTCTGACCGGCGCGTGCTGATTGTGGCGCCGACGATCAATCTACGCCGACAGTGGCAAGTGGCTGCGGAACAGTGGTTCGGGATCAAGCTTCAAACGAAAGAGTTTGGGACCAATTTCAAGCAGGGCTTTACGGGTGGGGTGGCCACGTATTCCATGATGGACACAAGCGCGGACCTCTTCCGGAAAATATGCGCCACCGGGCCGACGCTTGTGGTGCTGGACGAGCCGCATCATTGTGGAGACATGGCGTCATGGGGCACAAAGGCGCGTCACGCGTTCGAACTCGCGGAGAAGCGTCTCCTTCTGAGTGGCACGCCGTTCCGGACGGATGGGCAACCGATTCCCTTTGTGAAGTATGACGGCGGCGGTGTTTGTCTTCCTGATTTCCGGTATGACTATCCGGATGCGCTGAAGGAAAATATCGTAAGGACGCTCAGCTTCGACTACTCGCAGGGGTCCTTTGAGGAAATCTTCAAGGGCGCGCAACGGTCGATGGTTTTCCATGGCGACATCTCCGAAGAGCAGGCGGGGGAATGCTTGCGCCAAATCCTGACGCCCTCAGGGGCGTTCGTCACTGAAATGATTCGGATGTCTCACGCGCGGTTAATGGCGACGCGGCAATCCATCCCAGACGCGGCAGCGATGGCCGTCTGCATGGACATTACCCACGCGCAACGCGTGGCGGATATTATCCGACGCGAGACCGGATGCCATCCGAGCATCGTCGTGAGCGATGAAGAAGTCGCCACCGATAACGTCGATGCGTTCCGATATGGGCGTCAGCCGTGGCTTGTGTCGGTGCGTCAAGTGTCAGAGGGCACAGACATCAAGCGTTTACAGGTGTTGTGTTACCTGACGAACTCCACGACTGAACTTATTTTCCGTCAACTCATCGGAAGAGTGTCGCGCGTGCGCTACCAGGAACGGGAGACCGCATCGGAGGAGGCGACGCAGGCCGACCTCGAAGCGTTCATCTTCCTACCAGCGGACCCTCGACTTATCGCGCACGCCAAGAATATCGAGGAGGCGCAACTGCGCGCGCTAAAGGAGCAACCAGACGAGGCGGTCCCGTCTCTCAGTCCGAGTGAACGCGTCGCGTCGTCGCGTCTCTTTCTTGGCAGCACACACGACGGGACGGAGATGGTGGTCATCGGCGGGAAGTCCTACACGCAGGACGAAAAATCGCGCATCGATGAGATTGCGGTCGATGTCGGCATCACGATGGCGCAGGCGGCGAAGGTGTTCACGCGCTACGGGATGTCGCCTCAGGTGTCACCTCCGCCCATGATGGCTGCCTCTGGTGTTCTAGAGACCGAGGAGGAACGCCAGGATGCGCTCCGTAGAACGATTAACCAGCGCGCGTTCCGCTTATCGAGGCTTCTCAAATGTGACGTGCGAGACATCCATAAGCAGTGGCCACGCCAGCAGGTGATGACGACTGACGCACTGAAAGTGAAATTGGCGAAGATCGTAGAGATGCTCGTCGAGGCGTCGCGATGACCACGCTGAATCCGATCGAAGCTGAGTATCTCTGTAACGATACCGTGCGCGCGTTCATGGATGGCACGGGGAGCCTGCAACAGTTTCCCGGGCTCCTTCGCCGCGTGATTGACGATCGCCTCTGGGAATGTCGCCAGGTGCCTGGCCATGGCATCGTGGGCCTGCCGAACTTGCGCGCGCTAGTGACGAGCAAACCGAAGCTGGGCTGGGGGGAGGACCCCGCCAAGATCGAGGCCGTCATTCGCGACGACGCCGAGTTACTGGTGCTGTGGAACCAGGCTATGGCTCTCGGCCAGGGCACACGCACAGACCTCACTGATAACATAACTAAAGTTAAGACTCAGACCGGCACATCTCGTGCCTACACGCTCTCCCGCTTGAAGCGCGACCGGCCAGACTTGTTCGCGCTGGTGACGGCGGGCACCCTGAGTGCGCATCGGGCCGCGATCACGGCTGGATTCCGGACGGAGAAGACGCCGATTGAGCACGTCGAGCACTGGTGGGCCAAGTGCAGCGCGGACCAACGCTGTGCATGGCTCGCGGCGAACAAAGGGCGCGGGTAGGGCGTGCCGAGGATTCGGTCAGTCAAGCCGGAGTGCTTCCGGAATGAGCAGTTGGCGGACCTGCCGTATGAGGATCGCCTACTGTTCATCGGGTTGTGGACGCAAGCCGATAGGGACGGGCGCCTGGAAGACCGCCCGAAGCGACTCAAGGGCGAACTATTCCCCTATGACGACCTGAATGTAGATGAATCACTCGGCCGTCTTGCAAACGCGGGACTCATCCTCAGGTACGAAGGGAACGGACTCCGCTTGATCGCCATTCCGACGTGGGCGAAGCATCAGCGGCCACATCACACGGAAATGCTGAGCATTTTCCCGCCACCGATCGGCGTAACGGCTACAGCACCGTTAGAGCACGGTGACGCTCCGACAGGAAGGGAAGGGAAGGGAATGGATCAGGAAAGGAAGGAGAGTACGGCGCTACGCGCCAGCTTCGAGCGTCTCTGGGAGGCCTTCCCGCGCAAAGTCGGGAAAGACGCGGCGTTCGCTGAATTCTCGCGTATTCGCCCGGCCGACGACGTGCTCAACAGCATGGTGGCAGCCGTGATCGCGCAATCACAGAGTCCGCAGTGGCTGAAGGACGGCGGGCAATTCGTGCCTCACCCGCGCACCTGGTTGAAGCAAGGGCGCTGGAAGGATTCAGTTGATCTATTACAGGCGGTCAAGGTCTCGGTTGTCACGCGCGACCCGCTGTATCCGCAGTTCGAAGTCTGGCAGAAGCAGCACGGCGACGATGGTGCGAACATCACGTTCGAACAGTTCAAGGCGTTCGCGCAGCGGGACCGCGCATGAGCTGGGAGATTGTCCACTGCAAGGACCGGTGCCACCGGTGCTCTCGGGAGATGCTGGTGGGGCACCGCTGGCGCCGGAGCGACTCGCAGCCTGTGATTGGCTGGTGTGAGCCGTGCGCGGCGTTCGAGCGGCTGGACAGCCCGCCAGACGTGCTTGAGGCGCCCACGGTGCGGTCGCTGGTCATGCCGAAGCCGAAGGCGCGCGGGCTGGAACGGATGGCCGGCAATGACATCACCGCGCGCATCCTCGGGGAACGTGAATGATCCGGCACACGTTCACGCCGGCCGAGTGTGTCACAGGTGGCCGTGTGGGTGGCCGAGCCTCGGGGCTGGCGCGTGAAGCGAAGGCCATCGCCATGATTGTGCGGCTGTGGCCGCGGATGCCGATGATCGCGCAGCAGGAGATCCGGCGGTATGGCCGTCGCTGCTATCAGGCCGGCTACAAGCAACAGCGGCGGGAGCGGGTGGCATGACACAAGAGCATTCGGAGATCCTCGCGGCCTTTGCGGTGGCGGTGCGTGATGAGGCCATCCGTCAACGCTGCCCCCGGTGTATCTACTTGAACCCGGACAAACACAACGAGCGGATCGGCTACTGCGCGAAGCCGGGCATCTTCTGGAGCCACAAATCCGTGCCGGCGAGTCATACGTGCGCGGCCTGGGAGCCAGCGGTGAGCGAATGACACAGCAGCCGCTTGACTGGTCACGCGACGTGTCCCGCGCCTCTGGCCGTCACCGTGGGGCGGTGCTGGGGCCGACGCTGCGCGAGAGGTATCGCGATCTACTTCTCGAGGGCGGATGTGTGACGGACCACGACGCGGCCGAGCTGCTCGGCGTCTCGCTTAGTTCGATCAATGCCAGGCGTGCGGAGTGGGGCGACAAGATCATCGCGGTCGACCGCGTGGTGCAGCGGTTCGGCGCCGGGCCGAGCACGAGCCGCACGCGCTGGGGGTGGGCATGAAGGCGCCGTTTCCCTACTATTCCCGTATTTTTGAACTTGTGGTATATTCACGGGAATGACCATATCCCAGATCGAGTCCTTCTGGTCGAAAGTCGAAAAGTCTTCGTGTTGGTTGTGGACGGCAGCAAAGACTGAAAAAGGTTACGGAGTGTTCAGCGTAGCGCGTCGAACATTCAAGGCGCATCGGATCTCTTACGAGCTTCTACATGGGCCTATTCCAAAAGATTTATGCGTGCTGCATCGGTGTGATGTATCGGCGTGTGTAAATCCAAACCATCTCTTTCTTGGGACTCGCGCCGATAACAACGCTGACATGCTAGCGAAAGGTCGGCATATCGCTGGCGGAACACACTGTGGTGACAGCTCCACTAACGGTATGTATCCGAAAGGCTCAGCCCATCATAACGCTAAATTAACAGCTGACCTGGTGAGAGAAATACGATCAGCGAGGGCTGCTGGTATGTCGTTCGCGAAATTGGCGAAGAAGTACCGTCTGTCTACTGGTTATGTATTCCGTCTCATTAACAGGGGGACGTGGCGCGATGTCTAGTCAAGGACGGAGGTATAACGGAACGGGGCTCAGCGCTCCGTTCCCGTGAACGTACTTCGGAGGCAAACGTAAGGTTGCGGCTGAGGTGTGGCGCCGATTCGGGGCAGTGCAGAACTACGTCGAGCCGTTCTTTGGATCTGGCGCGGTACTCTTGGCCCGGCCCGATCCTGATGGCAACGAGACGATCAACGACTTGGATGGGTACGTGGCGAACTTCTGGCGGGCTATCGCGCATGACCCGGAGGCCACGGCGGCACATGCCGACCACCCGGTCAACGAGAACGACCTGCACGCGCGTCACGCGTGGCTAGTGGCGCAGGCTGAGACGTTACGCGCGCGGCTCGAGGGCGATCCTGACTTCTACGACGCGAAGATTGCGGGCTGGTGGGTGTGGGGGATGGCGTGCTGGATTGGCTCCGGCTTCTGCTCGGGGAATGGCCCGTGGGGTGTCGTCGATGGGCAGCTGGTCCACCTCGGGAACAACGGGCAAGGCGTGAACCGGCAGCTGGTCCACCTCGGGAACAACGGGCGAGGCGTGAACCGGAAGCGGGTCCACCTCGGGGATAACGGGCAAGGCGTGCACCGGAAGCGGGGTGATGTGCTCAGCGAGTGGTTCGGTGTGCTCTCAGATCGCTTGCGCCGTGTGCGCGTGGCCTCTGGCGATTGGAGCCGCGTGTGTGGTCTAAGCGTGACCTTCAAGCACGGGCTGACTGGTGTGTTTCTCGACCCCCCCTACGCGGACACAGCCTCACGCACGCGTAATCTCTACCGGACGGACAGTGAATCAGTGGCGCACGATGTGCGCGTGTGGGCGATTGAGGCCGGCACGCGTGAGGACATGCGGATCGCGCTGTGTGGGTATGAGGGCGAGCACCAGATGCCGGACTCGTGGTCGACGCACGCGTGGTCGGCTGGTGAAGGATTCGGGGCGCAAGCGAATGAGCGCAGCGGGAACGGCAAGCGCGAGCGGATCTGGTTCTCGCCAGCCTGCCTCAGCGTCGATCAGCCGTCGCTGTTCGGGGAGGGGTGGGCATGAGCGCGACCGAGGCGACGCAATCCGACCGGATGCGCTGCGAGTGTGGGCAGATGGTTGCGGTGTATCGGCTGTTCTCGCCGCACAACTTCGTGTGGAAGTGCGAGGCGTGCACCCGGAGCGGGGTGATCAGTTGGGCCGGCGACGCGCCGCCACCGGCGTGGAAGCCCTCGGCGCAGGGGGAGCTGTTCGGATGACTCCGTATTATGACGAGGACGGCATCACGATTTACCACGGGGATTGCCGTGAGGTATTACCTACGCTCGCTTCTGTTCGTCTCGTCGTCACCGACCCTCCGTACGTGTTCGGAATCGCTTCGACCGCACAAGAAGGGAAGGCTGGCGGGTGGGGTGACATGATGAATAGCTCCATCTGGTATGAGTCGTGGATGTCGGAGGCTAAGAGGCTCACCGTGAACGAGCAGGGGGCCGCTTGGGTGTTCAATTCGTGGCGTAGCTTCCCAGTGCTGGCGCGCGCTGCTTATAGCGTGTCGTGGCCCATCGAGTCATTGATGGTATGGGACAAGGAATGGATCGGTCCCGGTGGTCCACGTGGGCTTCGCCCATCTTACGAGTTAGCGGCGCTTTTTGTTCACGGAGGTTTCGCTATTAAAAATCGAGGACTTCCAGATATTTGGCGCTCTAAGTGGTCAAGTGTGAAACCTAACGGTCATCCGGCAGAAAAACCGCTAGATTTAGTCGCTAAGATCATCCGAGAAAGCGGTGGCGGATCTGTGCTTGATCCATTCTTGGGTAGTGGGACCACGCTATGCGCCGCGAAAATGCAAGGATGCCGCGCTATTGGCATCGAGATCGAAGAGCGTTACTGCGAAATCGCGGCGAAGCGTCTCAGCCAGCGCGTGCTCCCGTTGGAGATGAGCGAATGAGCGAAACACAGACCTACGATGAGCGCCGCGCCAATCCTCAGCCATGTCCCTGTGGCCGGCTGGTGACCAGGCCGGACCTGTGCGTGACTGCGGGGGCGTGCGTGATGCTCCGCCACCCGGCCGAGCGGGCCAAGCCATGAAACTCACAGCGGAAGCGCGCGCGAAGGAACAGATCGACCAGGCGCTTAACAGCGCGATTCTGAATAGCATCG
>ENA-ORBV01012964-ORBV01012964.1-microbial-mat-metagenome-genome-assembly--contig:-NODE-12964-length-12748-cov-6.149396_pt1 | contig 12748 bp, 12 predicted proteins | sample MGYA00237777_ERZ505514 | MGnify/ENA primary metagenome ERZ505514 (study PRJEB26160, sample SAMN06269048) | microbial mat metagenome | isolation source: Oligotrophic lake microbial mat | place...
CTTGTGAACATCCACTGATGCTTTTATAATTTTATAGTTGCTATCGTTTGACCCAACATGACTTCGTCCTAATTAGATCTTGACATGGAGATGACCGTAACACTCGCATTACTTGCACCATTTTTATTTTTGCATCATTCAAATCAGATGAAATTACTAACACAACACTAGCTAGATGTTCCTTTTCAATAAGATGAAGGTGCATAGCAGCCATGGACACATACATTTTGCTTGTCATTTTTATTTCTCTGCCAACCATGGATTTTGAAATTTCTAAGATTCGTCTCCGCCTGTCCGTCTATCAATCACCGAATCTCCTCGAGCTCCCAGGATTTGCCTCAAGTATCGTACGTTGGAGCAGCAAGGGAGCCAGCTGGCTAATACGCTGTAGTAGCACCAGTTGAGTACCAGTACTGTGGTATTAGCATGTCCATGTTAGAGACAGGAAGCCCAATAAAAATAAGAGGAGAGGTTTCTGACGCTCTTATTTGTTTGGTGGTGCATAAATTATTATCATCATTGGTTACTACTTCTTTCCTTCCCATCAGAATAATCGGCATTTTTTTGACACATTTGCTGTGGCTGCTCACATTGATTTTTTTCGCGATGTGGAAAGCAAAACTAAATGGTTTTGTCTTCCTGGCGGTCGGCATGGCCTATGCCAGTGCTTTTAGCCCGGTTTCTCTTGTTAGTGGTAACTCGAGTACTAGGCGAACAGGGAAAATCTTTTCAGAAGATCAGCAGACGACACCCGTCGCTCATACTAGTACAAGCCTTCATGCACCGGTCAGCATTAGTAGTAGGCAGAGCTACACAGTACTAGATGCTGGTCGCACCGATGCACCTCCTTTGCGAAGGAATCCTCCGCGGAAAATCTGTTTAATGGTCGAACCTACGCCATTTACACACGTGTCAGGGTATGCCAATCGCTTCAAGGAAATGCTAAAATTCATGGCCAAAGCTGGTGACAAAGTCGATATTTTGACGGTCGACTCTAAAACACCTGCCAAGGACCTCCCCAAAGAAGCCTTTGGTTTTCCAATCCAGCACACCCAGGGATTCACTTTTCCTCTCTACAATCACATATCTTTGACTTTGGATTTGCCTGAAATGAAAGGGGCTCAAATTGTTGAAAACATGAAGCCCGACCTCATTCATGTCACCAGTCCGTACGTCCTTATACTTGAAGTGATTTATTTATTGAAAGTGTGAATTATGAATGCTTGTATGCAGAGGTCAATGCTCACAATTAGTATTTTCCTCACCTTGATTATCCATTCATTTTCCTTCGGCAGTGGCTTGATGGTTTTTGCAGCATTGTTCTACGCACGCGTTATGTGTACGCCTCTTGTGATCAGTTATCACACCCACCTTCCAACGTACGGTAAAAACTATTTGGGCTTCATTCCAAAAGTAGAGTCCATTTGTTGGGAATTGCTTCGAATGGTCCATTCTCGTGCCGATCTTACCTTGGTGACATCTCCGCAAATGAGAGACGAATTGGTGGCACATGGAATCCCACGCGTCGACGTTTGGAGGAAGGGAATCGATACAGAACGATTCCAGCCATCCTTCAAAAGCAAAGAGATGCGTGATAGAATGTCGGATGGAAACCCAGATGATTTCTTGATGGTCTATGTGGGACGATTGGGTGCTGAGAAACGCTTAAAGGATATTCGACCGATGATGGAGAAAATGCCAAATGCACGTCTGTGCATTGTTGGAAAAGGTCCACAGGAGGATGAGCTGAAAGAATATTTCAAAGGAACTAAAACTGTGTTCACTGGTCAGCTGGGTGGAGATGATCTAAGCAGCGCTTTTGCATCGGCAGATGCTTTTGTTATGCCAAGTGACTCCGAGACATTAGGCTTTGTAGTGCTGGAAAGTATGGCAAGCGGAGTTCCAGTGGTTGGTGCCGAGGCTGGAGGAATTCCAAGTTTGATTGATGATGGAAAAGACGGGTTCTTAGTCCCCCCAGGTGACATCGATGGTTTTGTGGAACGATTGCAACAACTGCAAGACACAAAGTTCAGAACAAGAATGGGCAAGAAAGCCCGCGCAGAGGCTGAACGATGGGGTTGGGAAGCTGCTACATCGGTGTTACGCAATATCCAGTATGAGCGAGCTTTGATCAACTTTCACTCACGGGCATTTGGGGGGTTTGGACGTCCTGGAACGAGAGGAATGTGGCGGCTCCTAGGGATGCGTTTTCGAGGTGTCCTTCGAAGGCTACGTTTCCCGTGGTTCAAACGACGAGTTGATGACACCACGTACCAGATTTGAATGTAGATTATGCCTGTCCATAAGACATTTTGTTCATTATGATTACAGTGATTTGGTTGATGTATCAAGCACCTATGTCTGTCCCACTAGTAGTTATTCGTCCTAGTAGTTATTCGAACGCAGTATCCCTTAACAAGCTAGGTTCGCAAGGCACCGACGTCCTACTCCATCAGCTTGTTCACTACAACCATTCAGTTGGCCGGATGATTGAAATTGCCGGAACCTAACCAACTACTGTCTATTACTCTACCGTAGCTAGAAGAGTAGAACTCCTCGAGCTGGCTAGTACAGTATACTAGTTAGCTGTCCGTGCACAATGAGCATGCATCTAGTTTACTACTCCAGTACAGGATACCTACCAGCACTAGCTAGTAGTAGCTACTAGGAGTACTGGAGTAGCTGCTGAAGTTTACCAGTTTAGCACCAGCCTTCATCTCTCCACCTTGCTGCAATTGCCTGCCCGGGATGGAAAGACTGATGCATGAACTACTGTGCGGCTGCAAGCTAGGATGAGAAGCTCCTGTAAGCTGTAACCGCGCGCGACAAGAAGATCGTTCCGCGTTTGTTTCGTGACACAAACATATTGTGTGATACTCTAGCTCCCCGTACGTAGGTCAGGTAAACTACCAGTTCCCCATTCGTGCAATAGATTATTTGACAGCTAGAACTTCCATGTGGTTTGAAAAAGCGAGCCAGGGGAGACTTCCGCTCGAACTTTCCTGGTTCCGAGAACAGAAATCTCAAAATCTCTGATCTGTTAGCTAGCTAGCTAGCTAGTTGTAAAGACTGAAACTCCAATTACCAGACTTTAAGACTACCTAAAATGCTGAACTAGGTGGTACGTAAGTAGCACTCCGATTAATGGCATATGATCAGAGGCGTCAAAAGCTTCACTTGAAAACTCAACAATTTTAGTCCCATCCCCCACATACAATTGTCAATTTTTCCTCTCCTAGCTACTCATCGCCGTCAGGATTTGTCATGCTTACCTATGGTTATTTCCCGAGCATTGATCATGTGCTATATCAGTTTCACATGCTACGATACAATACTCTGAAGTCAACTTTAGGTGCGGTAGCTACTGTATTATCTGTATACCAACGAAACATTCGTGTGTGGTGGCCGTTACGCATGTATCGCGTATGTGTATCCCACACCATCGTGTCTTGTGGGCGCATGCAATTCATGTTAGTGTCACGCCAACCAGATTGACTATGTAAAAACAGTAGTTAAAAAAATGCCGATCAACCTGGCGAGCCTTGCGCGCATTGACTAGTCCAACAATGCTCGTATGCCTCGATCGTGCTTTCCTCACTCGTTATTACTGTACGAATGTCGTTGAGGTTCTTGATAGAATTATTATCCAAACCATACCGCGATTCATTAGGTGATTGTTAACACGAGGCAACCCAGCAGTAACTGTTACCATTTTTCAGACCTGCCAAATCGTTAGACACCACCATCTACCTCTATCTTCTTTTAAAAAGCAACAGCGAAAGAACAACATCAATAGACGGAGTGCCTTTGTCTGCTCGTTGTTCCTGTCCACGCTAACGTTACTTGGACAGATAGTTGCTGGTGTCAACAGAAGAATTGTCACGTGATTGCCCTCCAAGCGGTTGTCTAAGTAGATAATTGAAAGACTAAAAGTAGGAGTGTCACACGCTACGTGTTTACTCTCCACACTTTTTCAGTTGCGATAGTCAAGGAGCAAAACCGTCTATTTTGACTTTTTGCTACACACATCCTCACAATAATAATAATTCAGGCTGCCAACAAAAGCATCCTCTTGGTTATTGTTGTTGCGGCTTCCTCCTAATTAAATTGAACTTCCCATCATCGGCATCGGTTCTTCCTCCTCCAGCTTCTCTTTGTGGTTCATTTCCTACTTCCACCAAGTCATCATGGACGCGTTACCCACCATGGCAAGCGCTGCCGCTCCTGCTGCTGCAGCAGCAGATCCTGCTCATATTCCCCGCCGCAACTTGTCCGAAGCCTTTGAAAACCTGTACGTTTCCACACCATTGGACGACAGCAACGATGACCCGAACAATACCGCTGCTACTCCTGGCTCCACCAATCCAACTGCGGATCCCGTGATGATGAAACAAACTGATCATCATCAGACAACACTGGACAACGGTACCGCCCAGATCATTGCTAATTCATCCTCCAAGCAGCAACGTGTGGTTTCTACCAATCTTATTTCTCCCACGGGTGTGGCCGATCTTCATGCGGTCCAAAGTGCTTCGGCTGCGGATCCTACCTCCACAAAGCAGGCGGCAACAGTTGCCAAAGAGTCCACCAGTACGGCTACTCAAGTACCCATTACGACGGATGGCTTAAGGCAGCAGCCGCAGCCTGCAGCTACTTCTGCGGACGTGCCAGACAGTGGAACTGAAAATGGCTCAGTGCCATCCATGACGACGACTATTCCGCTCTTCTCCTTGCACACGGATCTGAAGAGAGATTTGTCACAAGCACTGGTCAACCGCGTCTCGTTCTTTGCTGTCATTCATGACATTAACAAAGAAGCAACTGCTATGGCTGCCAATGATGATTCTGGTTTGATTGTTCGTGCTAACAATGGTGAAGATGCTGCGTTGACGGAGCAATCCAGCCCACTTGTTGAGGCGGTGAACGGGCCTGCCCTCACTGCCACTATTAATGGCACCGATCCTAACAGCAACGGACTGGTGATGGTGGACTCGGACATGTTGCAGGTGGCCATGATCGACGAAGAAAAGTGGTTGCTGTCGGCCATTGAAGCGAGAGGAGACGATGAATGCCGTCCTATTCAAGCTTGTCCTCCAACCTTTTCGCAAGCCATGGGGGAACGAGAATACGAAAACCCATTGACGTCCTTGTCCAGTGGCAGTCGAACGCAATTGTGGAAGCCTTCGCGAAGTTGGTGGGAAGCCAAGAGTGGAAAGAATCCTTGGATCGAACCCAAGAGTCATAACAAGCGCTGGAGGTATGTCCTTCCATGAGGAAGTGTGGGTTTGGTGGATAAAATCCATTGTCATGGAAGTTGTTTTGCTAACGTCGTTTTCTTTTGCTTCAATTCCCCATAGATACCTTTGGCCATTGATCCACTATCATAAGTTCCTGGCGAAATGCATCAAAAAGCTCAAGAGGAATGGAGTCGATGTCAAGATGGCAGTGTCGCCAGTAGCAGCGTTTCTCAGGGAAGAAGTTTGCGCTGTCTCCGATCATTTAGCTTCGGTGTCCATGTTTGATTCGGAGGAATGGATGAGTTGCCTTACTCATTTCTCAGGGTGGACAGATACAGGCCCGGAATCGGAAGCTAATCTAAGGCTACTTATCGGAAAGCTTCATCTTCGACCTTTGGACGAGCACGGCGATGTTGATAGTCCCTTGCTTCGAAGTCAAATCGATGAGCAGTACCTTCGTGCTATGGCAGCTGCCCGCTCACAGATGGAAATGAGTTCGGAAACTGGCAGCCACAAGAATGGAAGTCGAACTCCTAGGGATCACCATAGTCAGTCGACCGGGCAGGTTAGAAACACGGCCAACCTTCCCTACTCAATGGAGTCAGTTCCTCCACATATGCAGGCGGTATGTTGATAGAACCATTCCCGGTTTTTCTATTTTATCATTCCTATTTCATCCTAACACGGTACTTCTTTTGTTTTCAACCTCCTTTGTTTATGCTACAGGTCCCCAACCACGTGGGTGGTCGAGGAAATGGTCTTCGGCGGCCTCGCTTAGGGTACCCTCCCTACCCCTACCAGGGGTGGTGGAACCAAGGTTGGCAACATTATCAGCATCAGCACTCCTACCCCGATGATGCCAGTGTCCATTCTTCTCTGTCTGGAGAGTACCCTGAGTATGGCATGTATCATGGAGCACCGCTTCCCAACGGACAGTTCTGTCCTCCAGGTTACCATCACCCACATGCTATGCAGCACTCGCACGCCCCCGGGGGTTATGATCCAAACTATGCTGCCGGAGATGGTGCCATGTACGGAATGCACTCTCCTTATCATTTCGACCATGCTGGCCTGGGCTTTTTCGGTCACCCACCTGTTGACCCAAGTATGGCCTATGCAATGCATCAAGAGGAAATGGGAGGCTACTACGGAGGAGAACCCCCAACACCTAAGTCTCCCCAGAACTCTCCTTCGGCCCATCAGGAACACGTCAAACAGGAAAATGACCAAGAGAATGCTCCCACCATGGGCCAGCAGACTCCTTTCAAATTTGACGGGAGCAAGACCCCTCGTTCTCCCTACTGGGGGCATCTGGATGCTACGATCGCAATGGGTTTATCAACTCCTCAGACGCATACAAAGGAAGATCACCATGCACAAGGAGATCATCATGAACAAGGAGGTTTCATCTCGCCGGAAGAGGGTGCAGATGCTGCGGGTAATGCACAGCCCTTACTCTTGAGGCAATCTCAATATTACGGATATGGCCCAGTTAGCAATGTAAGCATACGACGAGTTTGTGTTTGGCTGCTGATGTTTTGCCTGTGCGAGTTGCTCACCAATGCCTTTGATATGTTGAATCTTCAGTACGGGCCACCCTCGCCAGCTACACAGTTTATGATGTCGCCGCAAGCTAACTTTGCCATGAATTACGGCTATGGCTATTCGCCGTCTCATGGCCACGTGCCATCTCATTACAAGCAGTCGCCTCACCACTCGTCCTCATTGAAAAAGGTGGCCCCCGGGTTGTCGCCAGCCACTGGCTCGAGTAGAAAGACCGCTAAGGGTGCACGTTCTGAGGAACGTGAAAGCCCTTCGACGGTTGAAACCATCACAGAAAGTGAAACCATGTCCGAGACCGCCTAAATACATATCTGGATGCCCTTTCCATGCAAAGCAATCATGAGAAAAGTAAACGATTTCCACTGGTGGATCTATTTGTGCCTCTTTTGGCATCGATCCAACAAACGTGGCGTGCATTGTTGCACCGTCCTGAAGAAGAAGTAGAGCAAAAACAGTTTATATAATATTTTATTCTTTCTACGGTTACCATTGCAATACCTGCTTTCTTTCTTGCTTAATTAGGTCGATTGCGTTCAAAGTGCCCACACGATGTTTGATGCCATGCTTTTACGAGATTGACAGCCTAGTGCAAGTAGCGGAAGGCATGGTTTCACTTGGTTTTGTTCAGAATGGGCTCGAAAACGCCAATTAAAAGTTGTGTAGGGGTCATCAAAAGCATGCCCTTATTTCCCACCTAAGACTCTTTTGCTTGTGAGCAAAATTCAGGGTCTACTTTTCATTGCATTTCATATCTGTTGGATAAAGAGATCTATTCTGTTGTAGCAAAAGATCAGTTTACTAGAAATTATGAGCACTGCTGCAGTGCTGTTAGCAATGGTGTTGTTGAATCTTCTAGACTCTTCTATGGTATTGACTAATCTACTTCAAGGTGCCCACAGGTGCACACCTGCTCCTTATGGAATGCTAACTGCACTTCCAACACACTCCTTCGGAGATGTGGATCCATATGTGGATTCAGATCTTCAGTTCGGACTCTATGCGAGATGCAGATTGGTGCCACAAGGACATCCTCACTGCACCACTGTTTGCAAGGTTTCGTCAGCGCAACTCCTTCAAACAAATGTTGCTCTCTCACCTAGAGCATTGCCCAATCTCCATGGACTCTACCATCAACAATGCCACCCCATCAGGGGACTCATTGTTGTTGACTCACCACTTTCCATTGATGGATGTTGATTGTCATTGACATGTGCATCGGTCATCCCAATGATCACATGGCTTGTTGAGCAGCATGCTGTTGGCTCAGGATTGTGTAACATTTCAATGGTTGAGCTGTTGTGTGGGACTGGTCATCATCTCAGTGAGAAACATTGTGGGTCAGTGCATCATGTGGGAGAGCTTGCGATTGGTGTTCGGAACCGTTAAGCTGCATTCGATTTCGTTTCGTGGGCTTCCGGCACCTGCTAACAGTTCCTGAGTGATGCCTCATTGCACCTGGTAGAGTGTTGTTACCTTTATGGCTTGATTCATTGTTATTCAATATAAAGATGCTTGTACTAGCTAGCTAGCAGTTCTGACTATCACCCCTTGATTTGATCCTTTGGGTACAGTAGTTTTGGTTGAATTTTCTGTTCAACTCCAGTGGGTCGTCCGGGATTTATGAAAGGTGAAGGATCAAATGTGCATTTTTCTATTTTGATGATTGCCTCGTACGAAGACTTTATGACGTCATAGCAACCCAAATCAGATTTGCGATGTTGGGTCAGTTTGTGACTCACTCAGCCAGCTGTTGCCCGAGAAGGGGACAAATAAACCACGTCCGATCGATCGACGCATCCCTCCCTCATCACGCCACTCTGGTGATCGATCAACAAAACGAAGGAGACGACGTTTGCCTTGCCTGCCAGCATAGAGAGATAGAACAATTTTCTCTACGACCTGCAGGTAGTCAGCCACAATAAACAGTGGGATACCGGCGTTGATCGATTCACCGAACACGCGAGCGACAAGATACCTTAGTTTTATCAAAAGACACCATAGCATTATTTTTTTCTCGGAGGTATGTTTTGAATTTTGCATGCGTTTTGGTCTAGAGTATAGGAAAGAGAATGCACTTTGCAATGGACATTGTTACTGATTGGCTGCAGTGAGGGCGGTCTCTAGCAATAGTATGGTCAGCTGACACTCTCTTTGCTTTTGTGTTTGCAGAACAAATACGACCGCTACCTACTTGCTACTTCCTACTACGTCAGTCTTTTTTATTTGAAATTACACACAACACAATGGCACAGTCCAACAATTATAAAAGAAGAAATATTCTCTCGCAAGGAGGTCGTTTTGCCTTTGCTGCGGCAATCTTGGCCCTACAGACAGACGCTTTTTCTACTGCTTCTGTAAGGAACCAACAATGGCGGGCTACCGACGTCCTCCCTGTTCAGGTGCCACGAGATGCACCTCAGCACCGAATGTCCATGACGGCAACGGACTTGAAAATGGACATCAAAAAAGCGTCTAGCAGTCGCTCCAAGCCTGTTGTAGTCTCGGAAGAAGCCGAGGCTTTGAGCCATTCCACCACAACCATGAAGTTGGCACCTAGTTATGAGTTGTTTCAAATGTTGACAGAGGAAGAAGGAGGCGCAGTTCCACCTATGATCAGTGGAAATGCTCTACGTAATGGAAGTGTCCTCAAGAAAGGAACGGTGGACACTTTGGAAGGTGAACAATTGGCAGACTACAATGGACTGGGAGGAGATAAAAAGATAGAAACACTACCTGATCCATTCAAAATGGTGGAGAAAGAGCTCAAGCCTTTTGCTGACTCCATCTCTGAACTGGTTTCCTCAGACCAGCCAGTTTTGTCCATGGCAGCCAAGCACTTTTTTGAGAAGCGACATGGAAAGCGTTTCCGTCCCACCATTGTACAGTTAGTAGCCAAGGCTGTTGCTGCTGCGCGACCTGAGGAAATCTTCCAAGAGGATGGGAAAACATTTACTACCGATTTTCTAGCAGACAAGGACGCCGCCGATTTCGAGAAAACTGGTGGTGTTGCTGGGTGGCAATGGAGTGGCGCATCGAAAATTGCACTCGAGGGGGGAGTGGTAACACCTGAGAATCACAACGGATCTGACGTGTGGCGGAAACAAGCCCAACTTGGACAAATTGTAGAGATGATTCACGTCGCGTCCTTGATCCATGATGATGTACTTGACGAGGCCGATACCCGCCGAGGTGGCGAAGCTGTTCACAAGCTTTACTCTAACAAAGTTGCTGTTTTGGCTGGCGACTACCTTCTAGCCAGGGCTTCTGTTCTTCTTGCAAGACTAGAGAATACAGCAGTCGTGCAAATTATGGCAACTGCGTTGGAATCACTTGTTGCTGGTGAAATTATGCAGCTGAAGAGCGCACCCGAGACGCTTCTGGAGATGGAAACGTACCTTCGAAAATCGTACTACAAAACAGCATCGTTGATTTGCTATGCATGCCGATCAACAGCTCTGCTAGGTGGACATGCCTATGGCTCTACTGTAGCCACTGCGTGTGAAGAATTCGGTTTCCATCTTGGCCTCGCTTATCAGATCCAGGATGACATTCTGGACTTCACTGCTGCGGCTTCAGTCCTAGGAAAACCTGCCCTTGCAGATATGGACTTGGGATTAAGTACTGCCCCGATCCTTTATGCAGCGCAAGAAAATCCAAAGCTTCGCCCCTTGGTAATGAGACGATTCAAAGAGAAAGGCGACAAGAAGACAGCACTGGAAGCACTATACAAAAGCCCCACTGCAATGAATAAGGCCAAAGAATTAGCTAAATTCCATGCTCAGGTACGTATACTTTCTGCTTCACCTTTTGTTATCATATTTTTTTCGGCTTGCCTCACAGTATCGTTTGACCTCGTGCCCAACAGAAAGCGGTGGATGCCCTGCTTCGCTTACCACAGTCAGAGTCACGAGATGCTTTGATGCGGTTGACGCATGCTGTTGTCACCCGCAAAAAGTAAGGAACGCTATTTGGGACGCACAAGTTTAAAAAATAACGCTGGTCGAAAGTAACCAAATCATTGCAGGGCAATGCAGCGTAGACTATAGAACTATGTAGCGAATCACATTTTTTTAAGAACGCCTGACAGAGAAATTTTACCATCGTTGAGGCGATGGCTACGAAAAGTAATTTTTCAAGCAGCGAAAAGCTTCAGACAAGAAGGAAAAAAATGTCAAAAATCTATAGGCACTAAAAACAACATAACATAGTCTTTCTTCATATATACACACATTGTTGCCCATTAAAATAATTATTTCTGCCCTGTCACACAGTTTGTATGTGCACTTCGGATTAGGGTAAAGGCACACTGGATGCAATGAAAACTTTTACAGTGAAATAATACCAGGGAAGAATATCGATGGTGGGTGGTTGCACTACTCTGTGCGTGAAGAGAAGCACTCTAGCTCTGCTTGCACTCCGCCGGAGTTTCGGTGGATGCTACACCAGGCTCTCCCAAGCCTGGGGCTCTACTAGCTTTTGCCTTCTTCGTTGATCCCAAGGATTTCAACGTGGACAGCATACCATTGCGGGATCGCTTTGGTGTGCTTTCCTCTCTTGCTGTTTGCACAGCTCGCTTTTTAGATTTAGTGGACCGTTCAGAACCGTCCAAAGACGCGCATACAACGGTGGAGAAATTTTCTTTCTTGGGGGAAGCTGGAGAACTTTTTGGCTTGTTTTTTGGTCTATCGATGTTGCGATCTGTTCGGCTCAGTGGTTGGGGCTCTAGAGGAAGGGGAGGGGGAGGACCTTGAACAGGTTTAGGAGCTGGTTTAGGAGCTGGAGAGTCTTGAAATTCAGCCATGCGGAGACTTTTCATCTCATTTCGGAAAGACTAGAACATCGAGCAAAAAGCAGAGGTGAGCTGAGTGCAGAAACAAAACCTGCCGCATTGTAAGGAAACATAAAGCAGAAGGGCGCGGCGTACCTGAAGCTGTTGTTTCAACTTCTGTATGTCCAGACATAAGTTAAGATTCTCTTGTTCCAAGAGCATGACTTTTTTATTGCTGCCCCCATCCGCGTCGCTCTTCGTCTGGGAAACTTTTTGGCGAAGATCTTCCGTCTCTTGCCTCAGCGTAGAAACCACGCATTCCAGTTCTTTCACGCGGGCAATAGATTTCTGGTGACTCTTTAATTGGGAGCTCAACACCTCGCACTCTTCTTGCAATGAAGCATGTTTGTCGCAAATCGAAATGATTGTGCTTGCAAGGTTTTCATCATCGATCTTCTGTTCAAACGAATGGGAAATAGTGTCTATCAACTTCTCTTTCTCCTCGTAAAGCTCCTGGCAATGGGACGCGTATTTCCTCAACTTCTTTTCCAGAGCTTCTTTGTCGAATTGAAGCTTTTGCAATTCAGAAGCATGGCCTTGGTTGGATGAGTCGCTTGTTCCTCTTGCAGCACCAGTAGCCGATTGCTCGCTTCGCAACTTGGCGAGTTCTTTTTCTTGCTTTTTGATTTTCTTTTGGAAGTCAACGTGCTCGACCTAAAGAAAACAACAAGAAGGAAACCAAATAAGAAACAAAGGGGAAACGCAGCAAGAACCCTTCTCTGTAGGCACACTTGGACTTACTTTCAATTTCTTTAGACTCTTCACCTGTTCATTGGTCAATCTGACGGCTTCAAGTTTCTTAATGCGTCGGTCTCTAGCTTCTATCTCCTTACTGAGTTCTTTCAGTTTCGATTTCAAAGCAGGATTGTCATTACCCCCAGATGACACTCCTTCGTTCTCAATGTTTGACTTCAACTTTTTCAGCTCTGTATTCAGAGCATCTTTTTCCGTTGCAGTCGCTTCCAAGCGACTTTCGAGTTCCGCCACTTTTTCGCGAGCGGCACCTGCTTCTCGCGATGCACTCTCTTCCGTGGCAGTGGACAGTCGTATACGCTCCGTTAAGTCTAAGATGGTCTGCTTACTCGCGTACAACTCCGCTTTGCAGGTATTGATACTAGAC
>ENA-ORBV01012966-ORBV01012966.1-microbial-mat-metagenome-genome-assembly--contig:-NODE-12966-length-12745-cov-9.955873_pt1 | contig 12745 bp, 10 predicted proteins | sample MGYA00237777_ERZ505514 | MGnify/ENA primary metagenome ERZ505514 (study PRJEB26160, sample SAMN06269048) | microbial mat metagenome | isolation source: Oligotrophic lake microbial mat | place...
ACCCCACCCACTCCCCACGCCAAGGAAACCTCCATGCAGCTTCGCACTGCCCTCCGCAACACCGTGTTCGCCGCGGCCCTCATAGGCCTGGGCGCCGCCTCCACCCTCGCCCTCCAGCAGCCCGGCGACCGTGTCGAGCCCGGCCCCGCGCCTGAGTTCGCCAACATGTCCAAGAAGGACCTCGCCGCGATGATGGAACTCGCCGGCGGCCGCGCGGCAGCGCACGACCGCTTGGCGTTCATGGTCGGCAAATCCGAGCACGACGTCTCGATGACCATGGGCCAAGGGATCCCGGACATGACCGCCGAAGCCGTCGGCGAAGGCGAATGGGCCCTGGGCAAGCGCTTCGTCATCACCCACACCCGCCCCGCACCGGGCGAGGAGATGCCCACCGAAGCCATGAACATCTTCGGCTACGACACCCGCAAGGAGGAGTACTTCTGGATCGGCCTTGACACCATGGGCACCTACTTCGTCACCGCCTTTGGCAACTACGATGAGGCAACCAAGACGTTCACCCTCCTCGGCGAAGAAACCCACGAGCGGATCGGCAAGGTTCGCCACCGAATGCTCATCACCGTCAACGACGACAAGCTTTCCACCTCCGCGATCGAGTTCGAACTCGAGCCCGGAACCGGCAAGTGGAGCCGCATCGTCAAGATGGAGTCCCGCAAGCTCCCCTGATCGCCACCACTTGCCTATCCCGGCCGCGATTCTCCCTCGATCACCGCATCCAGTTCCGCCGCAAGCTCATCATAAAACGCATTCACGAACCCGCCTGGCGAATCGGCGAACCGCTTAGCCGTGTTGGCAATCGGCGATGCCACAAGGCGCGGCGACTCGCGCCACAGCGACAGCGATGTCACCCCATCTTCCCCGATGATGCGCCACTGCATCTCAAACACATCCGCAATCGCATCCCCAAGCCCGATCCCTACCGCGTTGACGATCATGTTCGCATCCGCCCGCTCATGCTCCGGCTGCGCGTGCCACCATCGCACGACCGCATCGCACGCGTCGAGGATCGTCGCTTCCTCCGGCAGTTCCAGCCCCTCTTGCTCCACGATCGCCGCGAGCAGCTCGCGATGATGCTCCAGCCACTCGAGCACATCGGCATTCAGCTCCGACACGCTCGGGCCAACAGTGTCATTCGACATGAGGCCGCTCCAATGCCCCCCTCTCCAAAAGCGTACCTCGCGGCAGCCATTCGCCGCCTTCTCTCGTCGTCGACGGGTGAGACTACGCGTAGCGATAGTGGGGGTCTTCTTCCGGTTTCTTGTCCGGGCGGACGGCAGCACACTCGCCCTTGCTTCCAGCTCCACCCCGGTCCGGGGAAGGTGGCGGCAAAGCCGCCGGAAGCGGCACCTGCCTCTTTTTCTGCTACTCCGCCTTCCGCACGCCGAAGAGGCGCAGACCGTTCTGCGGCTCGCGGGGACGTCAACACCGGCGGAGGGGGTCGATCTTCCCCATCCCCATGCACCCACAAATGTTGCGCAAAGCCGCTCCGCCGGCATAGCCTCAATGCCAGAGCCACCGAACAATCGCCCTACTCAACCCCATGAGTTGTTCCATCCGGCGATTGGCCAGGAAGGCAACGGAGATTCTCAGGGAGCGGAGGGGGACCGCGGCATGATCGGCATCGAAGCTCAGGGGTGAACCATCCACCGAGACACGCATGCTCGCGACCGATGAACTCTCGCTCTCCGTCCGACCGCTGTTCGGCGATGGCCCTGGCGGCCGCGCTTTGGGTAGCGCGTTGGCTCCTTCCCTCGATCGCGTATTGGGCCTCAATCAGATCCGCGGCGTGTATCGCGATGTCATATCACGCTGCGAAGGTTCGTTCTGTCAGCGGGCGCTTGAGTCTCTCCACGTCTCCGCGGATGTCACTCCGGCCGACCTCCATCGCATTCCATCGACCGGCGCGGTCATCCTCGCTTCAAACCATCCGCTCGGAGGGCTCGACGGATTGATCCTCCTGGAGATTGCGCGGCGGGTCCGCTCGGATGTTCGCCTGCTCGCCAATCGAATGCTCAACGCCTTTCCGGAACTCGCTCCCGATCTTCTGCCAGTTGAAGTGTTCGCGCCGGGCGACCCCGCGAATATGCTCGCCCTGCGCCAGTCGATCCGCTTCCTCCGCGCCGGCGGCTGCCTCGCGACCTTTCCGGCCGGCGAAGTGTCGCGCCTTCGGTTCCGCGATGGCGAGGTGTCGGACGGACCGTGGTCCCACTCGGTGGCGATGCTCGCACGCTCCACCGGCGCTGCCGTCGTCCCTGTCTACTTCGACAGCCGGAACAGCTGGCTCTTCCAGACGCTCGGCCGCGTGCACCCGGCACTGCGCACCTGCCTGCTCCCGCGAGAACTGCTGCGCAAGCGAGGCACGAGGATCGCCCTGCGCGTCGGCTCATCCGTTGACTCCGCCAAGCTCTCCTCGCTCGGGAGCGATGAACACGCGGCGGCGTACTTGCGAGCACGAACATATCTGTTGTCTGATCGGGCGAAGGGCGCTCAGGGAGCGACGGCAGATGCTTCGGACGACGCCGCGCAGCTGGCCTCCCGGCCTGTCGCCACCGCGGTTCCGGCGGATGAACTTGCTCGAGAAGTCGCCGCGCTTCCAGCCTGCCGAACCCTGGCCACGCTTGGAACCCTGCGGGCGATCATCGCCCCCGCGCAAGAGATCCCGGGCGTCCTGAACGAAATCGGACGACTCCGCGAGATCACCTTCCGCGCAGTTGGCGAAGGCACCGGGCATTCACGCGACCTGGACCGCTTCGATGCGACGTATCAGCACCTCTTCCTGTGGGATGAGTCGAGCAACTCCATTGTCGGCGCGTATCGGCTCGGCCTGACCGATAAGCTGTGCGCCAATGGCCGTACCGACGGTCTGTACACCGCGACCCTTTTCCGGTACGACCCCTCGCAGATGCGTTTGTTGGTGCCGGGCATCGAGCTCGGACGCTCGTTTATCCGAGCGGAATGCCAGCGCGACTATGCCCCCCTGCTGCTGCTGTGGCGGGGCATCGGCCGATTTGTATCAGACAACCCCAGGTATCGACGCCTCTTCGGAACCGCCAGCATCTCGGATACCTATCCTTCGCTGACGCGGAAGCTCCTTGTGCGATTCCTGACCACGACTTTCGGCGGCGGCGAGTTCGCAGAACTCGCCGAGCCCACAACCCCGCCGAAGTTTGCTCGCTTCCGCGAGCGCGAGACAGAACTCGCGTGCAGTACCATCAGCGATGTTGCCGAAGCCGACGAACTGGTCGCGTCGATCGACCCCCACGGCCGCGGCGTGCCGGTGCTGCTCCGCCAATACCTTCGGCTTGGCGCGAAGCTCATCGGCTTCAATGTCGACCCGGCCTTTGGCAACGCACTCGACGGACTGATCGTCGTGGACTTGACCAAAGCTCCGTCCAGACTCGTCGCCCGATACATGGGTCAGGAGCGATACCAGGAGTACCTGCGATACCACTCGCAGGTGTAGCCTCGACCCCGTCACCCATCTTCCCGGAGCTGTCATACTGGCTTCTCGATGAGAGAGCGGTTCGATTGCCATCGAACGGAGCCATGTCAAAGCAATCACTCATTATCAGGCGATGACGAGACTTTCGGATTCGTGCAGGTCGGCGTGAAGGCACTGACACAAGCCGTGCTGCGGCGGCCGGAAGCACCGGGGGCCGATCGTGCACTCACCGCCACACGGCCTGTCCGCACGGGAAACGAAGAAGAAGGCCCGGGCACGAGTCCCGGGCCTTCCATGTGAGGCATTCTCTCACGAGACAAGGTACGTGCGAGAACGAGGTGCTATGGACAGCCCGCAAACCAGGCGGAGAGGAATGCGAAGATGTCGGGAACGGCAACCGTGCCGTTACCATCGAAATCCGAGCCAGGTCCTTGCGCAAACCAGGCGCTGAGAAATGCGAAGATATCGGTCACGGCGACGGTGCCGTTGCCGTCGAAGTCCGCCGGACAGGCACCGCCGATTCCCGCCGCGTGACAGGGAGCGGGAGCGCGGGTGGTGGCGGGGTGTGGGGGTGCCGAACCCCCGGGGCGGCAGCCCGGGAAGACTCGGCCTTCAACGCCGATACGCGCGCCGCGTCAGCCTGCCGCGCTCGCCATCAGCGCGATGAGCCCGACCACCGCGCCGACTTTCAGCACGTCCTTGAGTCCGTTCGCCTGCGGGCTGAAGTGGTGCCCGGTCTTGCACCAGTACGCCAAGTGCTCGCAGTTGTTGTTGAACAGGTCATAGCGTTGCTCCCGCAAGCGAGCCCACGTGAGCCGGACAGTCTCGCCCGGGTGCAGCGCGGTCCCGGGCGCGTAGTTGCGGACGAACGACGGCCCGCGCAAGAGGAAGTGGTTGCGATGCACCCGCCGCACGGACATATGGCCCGTGCCCTTGCCGCCATACTCGATGACGGTGCCGTCGCCAAGGTCGATGCCGTGGTGCGTGATGGTGGGATACTGCACGAGGAGATGATCGCCTTTGGCCATGGAGTCCGTTCCTTTCCTGATAGGGTGTGCCGAGTGGCGATCCATCGTGGAACTCGCTAACGTCGCGGTCTTGGGTACAACGACGACGACATTCTGTCGCCTCTCGGCCCTTGCGGTGTGCGCTGGGGTGGGTGTCGCGTTGACGGGAGCGACGGGCGGAACGTTTCTTGCCGCCATGGCCGGATCGGCGATGGGCGGCGCGGCGGGCAACTTTTTTCACCAGATGGTCGATGGCGTGATCTCGTGGTTTGGCGGGCAGAAGCGCGGCCCCACGACCCTCCCGGCCAACCATGATCTGGACGGCCTCACTGCGTCGGCCATCAAACTCGTGCTCGAAGAGTGCTGTGGCAATCTTTCGACCGACGACCCCAAGCGCGGCGTGCTGGAACGCCTCGCAAGGACGCCCGTCGGCGCCATCATCGAGGTGATGCAGGCCCAGGACACGCGGCTCGTTGGCGATACAAAGATCATCGGAACGCTGGGCACGCCCGCGGGCGGGCAGACCACCACCGTCGCCACTCCCGAGTATTGGCAGGCGTTTATCACCGCGCTGATGAAGCGCACCGGCGCATCGGAACAGCCCAGCGCGATGAACATGCCCGTGCGTGACTTTACGGATGTGTTCCGCCTCGCGGCCAAGGCGATCAAACAAACCACCAAAGACCTCTTCGTCGAGCACCTTTCCGCACGTGCGACCGATCCCGGCGCGGCCGCCGCCACCGTCTTCGCCGCCGGGCTTCTGCACGCCCACGTCGCCGCCTTCGCCAACGACGTGCTCCGCGAGACCTTCGGCCCGCAAGGACGCTTCTTCGTCGCGGCCCTGTTCAATGTCTTGAACTCCATCGCCGCGCAGGTGCAGAAACCGCCGACGGGCCTGACGCTGACCGGCGAACAGGGCGATCAGATCAAGGCGTGGGTCCGCGAAGCCACCGGAGAGGCCCTCGCGGCGGGCAAAGCCATGCCCGCGCCGAAGACCGATGACGAGCGGGCCGCGGCCATGCAGGTCGAGGAACAGGCCAAGACCCTTGGCAACACCCTCACGCGGATGGGCGAGGATATCGCCTTTATAAGCGCGGGCATGGCTCGCTGGTGCGACACCCTCGCCCCCGATCTGGTGCTCCCGCCGCGCGTGGCGGCCAAGGCTCAGGACCGCTTCGTGTTCCGTTCACGGCGGCTGGAGGTCGTCGGGCGCGACAACGAACTCAAGGATCTCAGCGCCTGGCTCGACTTACCCGCGTCCTTCGGCTGGGACCTCTGGGTTGGCGCCGCGGGCAGTGGCAAAAGCCGTCTGGCGCTGGAACTCTGCGACCGCCGCGATGGCTGGGATTCGGGCTTCTTCAAGTTCGACGGCCTACACACGCCCAACTGGCGAGACTGGGACCCCAAGGCCGACACGCTGGTGATCTTCGACTACGTGGCCGAGGTCGCCGAGAAGATCGGGCTACTCATCGACCTCTTTGCGCGGCGCGCCGCCGGGAAACAGGTCCGCCCCCTGCCTTTCGGCGTCAAGGTTCGCTTCCTGCTGCTGGAGCGGGCTGCCGTGCGCGATGGCGACGCCGCCACGCCCGCACTCATCGCGCCCACACCCATCGCGCCCGCGCCCAACGCGCCCGATCGCGCGCAGACCGCCGCCGCCGAACAGAAGCTCGAAGCCCCGTGGCTGGGCGTACTCCGCAGCGCGGCCAAGCAGAACGGCGCGGATGTCGAGGCCGTCCACGCCCGCCGCAACCTCGTCCACCCGGGCCGCTACCTCGGCGGCGTGCGCAGAAAAGCTGCGACCGCCATCATCAAGGCCGAGCACGCGAGCGCCTTGGACGACTCGGGCTCGGCTTTACCACAGATGACGCTTGAACAGTTTCGAGAGCGGCGGCTCGCGGCCTATCGCATCGATGCGCACCTTCGCCCCCTGTTCGTCGCCATGACCGCCGAGGCGGTGCGCGAGAAGGGCGGGGCCTTCGACACCCTCGACGGCGGCACCGGCATCGACGCCCTCGTCCAGCACATCAACGACAAGGAGTGGAAGCACGCCAGCCAGCGACTACTCGCCCTTAAAGACGGCCCGGGCTCGACGATCGACGCCTGGGCCAAGTTTGTCTGCCTTGCCACCATGTGCGGCGGGCTGAAGGACCCACCCAAGGGCACGGACGGCAAGCACCCGCCGGGCGGGCGGGCTGTGCTCACCGAGGCCCTTAACATGGCCGCGTTGCTCCAGACTCCCGACGCCGAGGCATACGGCACCGGCAAGCGCTACGCCCTCTTGGTCAGCGGGGCGCATCAGGATGAGGCCCCCAAGCTCGAGCCCGACGTGCTGGGCGAGGGGTTCGTGCTGGACTGGCTCAAGAAGCACGCGCGCCTCGCGCGCCCGCTCATCAACGCGGCGTGGACGCTGGGCATGACCGACTTCGTCCGCCGCGCTGCCGAAAACTTCCCCGCCCGGGCCGAGGCCAGCGGGTTGCTGGAGCCGGTCGCGGTCGCCGACCCCGCCGCCCTCGCCGCCGCCCACACCGCGCTGGGCGTGCGTGAGTACGAGCGTGGCGACCTCGCCGCTCTCCGCGCACGAGGCAAGCGACTGCTGACCGCGACCCAGCCCGACGGCCAAACGCCGCTTCACCCGCCGCGCGTGCGGACCTTGGGCGCATTCATGTGGATGCAGGGCACGGCAACGCCCGAGGAACTGGACGAGTTGGCGGCAGCGGTCGATCGACTGCCCGCGTTGAAAGACATGGATGCCGCAACGCGCGAGCCACTGGCCTCGGGGCTGAACAACGCCATCGCCCACGCGGGCGCGGACAGCGCGCGTGCCGACGCCCTGCTGGCGCGCTTGCAGGCCCTGGCCGACGCCCACCCGCTGGATGCCGCGGTGTCCAAGCAGGCGTGGAAGGGGTGCGGCGCGGCCTTTCTCAACTCGCGCGATCCGAGGCCGCCACGGCCACGGCACCTGCACGCGATGGCCGCCCTGCTCCCACGCCTCAAAGGCGACGATCAGGTGCGGCAGATGACCCGAGCCGTGATCGACGCAGTCATCGACATGATCAAGCAGGCCCCAGCCGACGATCCGCTCACGAAGGAACTCGATGCAGCGAGGGACGCGCTGCGGCGGGCGTATCAGGAAACCTTCGGCCCCGATCACCCGTGACCGGGCCCGGGCCGCGCCCGCCCGGACACTCCCCGCACGAAGGCCGCCCGCTCGCCCCAGCCCAAGGCCGACGCCCGCGCGTGCACCCGTCACCTTGCACAACCACTTGCACACGCGCTTGCACACGCGCTTGCACAAGCGAGCGTCCACCCAGGTCGTTCCCTGTCATCGTCCGGCTGTTGGCCCCGATCCGCCCGCTCCCGCCAGCGTCGCCAGAACTCGCGAAATCCGCGAGGATTGCCAACGAAAAGCCGCCGGTGTCATCGTGTGACATCGGCGGCAGACGAAGCGGGCGATCGGAATCGAACCGACGACATTCAGCTTGGGAAGCTGACGTTCTACCGCTGAACTACGCCCGCGGCTGGGCCATGGTACACCGGAGGGACTATCGCAACAACTTCGGGGCGTATGGCCGCGAAGTCGGTTCTGGATTGCTGGGTTGGATCGCCGACCGGTATGTGCTGCCCTGGCCTGCGGTTAACCACGGCCTCTGGCGCCCATGATCAGGACGATAATTACCACCAAGAGGAGAAGGCCGATGCCGCCGCTGGGGTAGTAGCCCCAACCCGAGCTGTACGGCCATGCCGGCAGCATGCCCAAGAGCAACAGGAAGAGGATGACGATCAGAACGATCTGCACGGTGCGGTTCACGAGAGGCTCCTTTGCGGCCAGCGCGTGCGGGCAGCATAAAGATCATCTTGCCAAAGGATGTGGCTAACGTGAAGCCGGGATGAAACCCTCCCGAGAAGTGGGCCACTGCGGCGTGGCAAGCGTGCTGCGGTACAATCGCGGAGTGTCCAAGGTACCGAATCCGGATCGAAGGGATCCGACGGTCATGGGCTGTCCACAGGAGTTGATCATGTTGCGTCCGTTGCACTCTGTTTGTCGCCGCTCGATGCTGGCTCTGGCCGCAGGCGTTTTGATTGCCACGTTTGTGCCCGCCGCGGCGGCGCAGGATTCGGTGCCGCTGAAGTACAAGTGGACCAAGGGACAGGTCATCGTTCAGCGGATGACCAACGAGACGACGACCGACGGCACCACACCGATGGGCCCGATGAAGTCCTCGCAGAAGCAGGTCTCGGTCATGAGGACCACTGTGCAGTCGGTCGGCGAGGATGGGACGGCGACCCTCGAGATGGTGACCGAGTCGATCAAGATCGACAATGACATTCCGATGCAGGGTAAGATGACGTACGACTCGACCAAGCCGCAAGAGGGAGATGCCGACAACCCTGGGCTCACGGCGATGACGGCCATGCTCAACATGCCGATCACGTTCACGATCCGGCCGGATGGGACCGTTACCTCGGTCAAGGGCTCCGAAAAGATCTTTGAGAAGGTGCGGAAGTCGATGGCCGATCAGGCGGGGGCCGAGGGGATGTTGCCCGAGCTCGATAAGATGTTCAACGAAGAAGGCATGAAGAAGCTGGTTGGTCAGGGGATGAGCAACCTCCCGGGCCGCGACACCAAAACGGGCGAAACCTGGCAGCAGACGATGAACATTGAACTTCCCATGATGGGAACGGTTCGGTCGACGATCGATTACACACTCGCGGGCGTTGAGAAGCTCAGCGGAACTTCCGCCGCGAAGATCGGCATCAAGTCGGTGCAGGCATTGGTTCCGCCCAAGGAGGGTGAGGCGCCGGCGATGCCGATGCCAGGGATGAAGATGGATATGAAGGATGCCGTCGGCACGGGCGAGATGTGGTTTGACTTCAACCGCGGCCTCGTGCTCAAGCAGGTTCTCGACCAGAACATGACCATGGACATTTCCATCGATGCCGGTGGGCAGGACATGAAGATGTCGCAGAAGGTCAATACCAAAACCACGTTCGAGATGCTTGATGCGGACACGACCAAGCCGGCCGCGGCCACTCCGGTTGCTCCGGCTGCGGCACAGTAAGCACACTGCTCTGGGAGAGCAGTGCCACCAAGAGTTTTGGGAGCCCATGGACAAGTGCCGTGGGCTCTTTTTGTTTTGGAGCCGTGTTTCCGTTTGAATATGGGGCAGACACTGCGCTGGAGAGCAGTACCACCAGGAAAGGAGGTGTGCTGAGCCGCTCCCGGAACGTCTGATGTAAGTATTTGCAGCAAATGGTGTTAGGTAGATCTACAGGAAGGCGGCAGAGTTCGGTCATGCCAAGAATCGATCGAGATGCGGCCCGCAACCGACTGCCCGAGGCACGGTAAAGCAAAAGAGCCCTTGCCGTCGCTTGTGAAAGCAGGCGTCTGGCGGTAACGTGGGCGTTCGGAGCGTGTCTTGATCCCGTGCCGCGTGTTGGTGAGAGGAACAGAATGAAGAAGTTCATTGCCGTGGCTATGCTGGCCGTTTTTGCCGCGTCTTGGCTTGGAGGGTGCGCCGGCGGCGCATCGGCTGGCGACTCGGCCGCGGTGGCACGCATGGACGACACGCCTGTCAGCGGCCGCGAAGTTGTGCTGGTTGTACACGGAATGAGCTGCCCGTTGTGCGCGAACAACGTGAATAACACGTTGCGCGAGGTGCAGGGCGTCACGAACGTGCAAGTGGACATGGGCACGGGCCGCACTCGCGTCACGGTCGACGAGGCCGCCGGCGTCACTCACGGCCAACTGGCTAGCGCTGTACACAAGAGCGGCTTCACTCTGCAGCGCATCGAGGCGCCCTGACATCGGCCATGGGACACCGAATGAGAATGCACTCGATCGTCGTTCGATGCTTACCGGCCGTACTGCTCCCCCTGCTTGCCGCGTCGTCGGCATCGGCTCAGGAAGCGACAAACACCCCCGCGGCGACCCAGCCCGCGCAGGGGAGCTTCTATCTGCGGACCAAGCTGCAATACATCAGCGTTGGCAACGATCCATCGCCGGAGAACCGCGAGATCGACAAGGTCGTTTCGACCACCACGCTGACGTACGGGCTGCGGCGCGACATGTCGCTCAGCCTGGACCTGCCGCTGGTGTACGAGGTGGAGGACTCGGCCGCGGGGACAGACCGGGAGTTCGGCGTCAATGACCTGTCGCTGACGTTCAAGTATCGGCCGCTGCAGATCGACCTGAACCCGGTGGATTCGGTGCGGTTCGCGGCGTTCGGCGGCGTGGAGATTCCCAGCGGCGATGGGGACTTCTCCAGCCACTCGTTCGACCCGTTCATCGGCGGCGTGTTCACCGCGATCCTGGGCAGGCACGGATTCAACCAGAGCGTTTCGTACAAGTTCAACACAGGCGGGGATGAGTTCAACACACGGGCTGGCGACGGACCCGACGATGCGCTCCGCTATGACTCCGCATACCTCTTCCGGATCGATCCGGCGGAGTACTCGGCGGACACCAGCGCGGCGACGTATCTGACGTTTGAGATGAATGGGCTTTACGAGACCAACGGCGACAACGAGATCCTCATCGGGCCAGGGATCCTGTACGAGGCCCGCTCCTTTGCGCTCGAGGCGACGGTGGGAATCCCGATCGTGCAGGATGTCGATGAGCGACCGGAAACGGACTTGGTGGTGACGCTGGGATTGCGGATTCTGTTCTGAAGAAGATTGCGCGGCGAGGCGAGGCCTGCATTTTGACGGCGCAAGGCGGCACGTCAAGGCAGGGGAAGCAGCCGCGCCACCCGCCAGACATTGAAGCCTGAACCCAAGTCCCAGAACCCAGCCCTCGTGTTACCGCAAATATGAAGAAATCATTCGTGCGCAATACATGATTGCCGGGGTGACCTTTGTCAAGATGAAGCGTGGCGCTTCAGCGAAGCGCGTGCACCGATCGGTTGGACCCGTCCTCCCGCAAACAACTCGCTGACGGAGAGCAGATATGTCACGGAATCGTCAGCGCGTCTGGGGTGCTGGGGTTTTGGCTGTTGCCGTCGCCGCGGGTTCGGCGCAGGCAGAGATCTTCGTGTTTGACATTCCGTTGTCGGGAGCACAGGAAGTACCGCCCAATGCTGGCGACCCTGACGGGTTCGGCATTGCGCACCTGGAGATCGACAGCGTTGCGTTGACGATCAACTGGAACATCGTCGTGAACAACATCTTGCTGCCGCCGACGGGTGCGCACATCCATCAAGGGGTGGCCGGAACCAACGGACCGGTGCGCGTCGACTTCAGCTCAATGCTGTCGGGCTCGGGTTTGTTTGACGCGGACCTGGCGGGCGTGCTGGCGGACCCAACGGGTTGGTACGTGAATATCCACAACTCAGCGCACCCCGGCGGCGCGATCCGCGGGCAGATTCCTGCGCCGGGCGCGGGTGCGCTGCTGCTTCTCGACGGGTTGGATTGACTTGAGCCCACTTGCTTTGCAACAGCAGCATCACGTACTTGTTGCTGGGAAGCGAGATGTAGTTGGTGCAAACGCAATGGCTTGGCGGCGAGCACGATTCCTGCGGACACGCGGAAAAGTTGGGCCGCTTGAAGAAGTCAAAGTCGTGGAAGTAGCGCATGCCTTCGTTCATCGGAAACTTGAAATGGTACGAGTTGATGTGGGGACCGCCACTGAAGCCCACATTCAGAACGTGCAGAATGTCTTCCTTTGGAAGACTAGGCAGAGCTCCAGCAGGCCGCAGAGATTTCTCTTCTGTCAGCGGTTTGCAGTTTACGGCTTTCACGATGCAGTTCGCAGTGAGCAAAGGCGCGCCAGGGTCGGATGCAGCAGGTCGAGTGGTGGCTGCCCCCGCGTAACGCAGCACGGCGAGAATCGAGTTGTTCAGCGAGGGAGTCTCAGTGGTCCGGGCACGAATCCAATAGTTGTCCGTGAAATTCCTTGTTCGCACCAGAATATCAAAGCGCTCTCCTGGACCGATGTGAATGGAATCGTACAATGTGCTCTCCTCCGTCAAGGCTCCATCTGCAGCAATGATAGTGAACTGGTGGCCGTCGATGGACACGTCAAAGAAAAACAGCGAGCCTGAGTTGATCAACCGGAATCGGTACGTCTTGTCTCGATCCACCGTGATGATTTCTGGCTCCGTGTTCGCACTGCGCGCTTTTCCGTTCACCAAGCCACTGTTGAAGTCTGTTACGCCCAACAGCGCGCCGTGTTTGTCGTACGTCCAGTTTCGCGGCTTGAATGAGGCTGGCTGTCCGTCTCCCTGCAGCTCAGCACTTGGCACGAACCATTTGCCGTCGTTAAACCTTCCATGCTTGTTAT
>ENA-ORBV01012967-ORBV01012967.1-microbial-mat-metagenome-genome-assembly--contig:-NODE-12967-length-12745-cov-5.743369_pt1 | contig 12745 bp, 8 predicted proteins | sample MGYA00237777_ERZ505514 | MGnify/ENA primary metagenome ERZ505514 (study PRJEB26160, sample SAMN06269048) | microbial mat metagenome | isolation source: Oligotrophic lake microbial mat | place...
ACGTAGAGGCGCTGGGTGGTTTCGTCCCAGATGAGCCCGTTGGGGTGGAGTCCGGTGGCGATGGTGTGGGTGACCTGCTGAGTGGCGAGGTCGATGCGGGAGACCGTTCCGGTGGAGGCGATGCCATGAGCGTCGACGACGACTTGATCGGCAGTGGAGGCGAGGCCAGTTGGTGCTGTTTTGTCGCCGGCGACGGCTTTGCGTCCGCCCCAATTGGAAACGTATGCAATGGTTCCAGCTTTGTTGATGGCAGCAGCAAAAGGCGCGATGCCGGTGGCTGCGTGGCCTTTGATCCTGCCGGTGGAAAGTTCGATGATGGCGGCTTTGTTTTCGAAGGGCAGAGGGACAACGGCGATGTCGCCAGCGGTGGCGATGCCTCCGACGTTGTTGGCCCCGAGGGATTCGGCGATCGGCTTCAGTCCATCCTCGATGCTGAAGAGTCCGGCTTTCTTTTGGCGCGGGACGCCTGAGATCAACGTACGACCGCCGTTGGTGGCGATGCCGAGAAGGCCCGGCAGAGATCCATGGCTGGTGTTTGAGAGGATCTTGTTTTCGCGCCAGTCGAGGTGAAAGACTTGGCCGGCGGTGAGCACCCAGAGGTCGTTGGCGGTGGATCCAAAGGTGACTCCCCAGACCTTGCCATTGAAGACGGTCGGGGTGCCGGCGGGGGTGATGGATTGACGCGTCGTGATCACGCCAGGGTCTGTGACTGCGCGTACGGGGCGGTCGGCGGTTTGGGCGAGGATCAGAGTGGGAAGAGCTAGTGCGAGGAGACGCATAGGGGGTCCTTTGGTGGCTTGAGGCCTGACTGCTTATTTTACGGTGTTTTCAGAGGCGGAAGTGTGTCGATCCGGTCAATTTTTGCGAGAGAGAACACGAGGCGTGGGTGAGTGACCTTAAAGCGATGCGTCGAAAGTGGCGCGAACAGTTAGAACTTGAGGCGGTAAGCCACCTGCATCGTCCGAGGACCACCGATGGTGGAGGTGATCTGGCCCATGGTTCCGAAGCCTGCAGCGGGTAGCGTGCCGTTGGGATTGGCAAACGTCGCCTGGTTGAACAGATTGCACATCTCGAAGCGGAACTCGCCGCCCATGCGTTCGGTGAAGCGCATCGACTTGGCGAGGGCGAGATCGGTCTGGCGCTGTGCGGGTCCGCGAAGGATGTTGCGTCCGACGTTGCCCCACTTGTCTTCGGAACTCACGAAGGCGGAGGGGTCGAAATATTGCGCGAGCCGATCCTGTACGCGGCCGGTCTTGATGGCGTTATCCAAAGTCTTGCCGGCGGCGAAGCTCGGGCGCGCTCGGCTGACCTGCGCGAAGTAGGCGTTAGCGGCGGATGCACCGAGAATCGCGATGGGCGCGCCGCTTTGCAGCGTGAGTCCACCGTTGAGCGACCAGCCTCCGGTGACCGCTTGGAGTGCCTTCACCGGGTTGGGCAGGTTGATGACGTACTGGATGGTGAGGCGGTGCGTGCGGTCGAAGTCCGCGACCCCGCGGTTGTTGGCGATGTTGCGGGCATCCTGTTCGACCACGGCGTTATCGGAAGAGACGTAGTCGAGCGTCTTCGACCACGTGTAGGAGGCGTTGACGAGCACACCGCGAGCGAAGCGGCGGCGATAGTTGGCTTGCACGGCGTGATAGGTGGAACTTCCCCAGTTGGAACGGAGCAGGAATCCGCTGGCGCGTCCCAGGCCGAGGAATTCAGAGGGCACGAAGAAATCGGGATTGATGAGGGCACCGGTGCGGGTGCGGATATCGGTGAAGCCGTTGATTGGTGTGACCCGAGGGTCAACCGGTAGCGCCATGTTGACACGGGCGATCAACTTCGAGCCTTTGGTGCCGACGTAACGGATGTCGATGAGATTGCCTTTGAGCGGTTCGTACTGGACATTGAAGGTCCACTGCTGGACGTACGGGGTGCGTGTGAACGGGCTGATGAAGGTGAAGTTCTTGGCGACGAAGGGTTCGGTAGCGGGGAACGCGGATCCATCGAAGCGGCGCCAGGAAGGCGCGCCGTTGGCATCGCGCGCCACTTGCACGCTGACGGGGATCTGGAAGGGGTTGATGTTCAGGCTGGGATACGGGTTCGCCATGTCCTCGGGCGAGGGCACGTTCTGGTAGATGAAGAACGGCGCGGAAACCTGCAGGTTGGCGAGGAAAGATCCGGAGGGGCGGTCGTAGAAGATGCCATAACCGCCGCGCAGGACCATTTTCGGGAGCCGCGTGGGCTGCCAGGCGAAACCGATGCGGGGGGAGACATTGTTGAGGTCGGGATTGATGGTGGAGCGGTTGCCGGCCTTGGTGACCTGATTGAGGTTCCAGGGGGTGCCGGGGCGGACGACGAGTCCGATCTGGATGGGATCGAAGTTCGGTTGAAAGATCTTGCTTTCGGGTGCGATGTGGAAGCCCTGCTGGACGCCGGCCTGTTTGGCCATGTCGGCGGTGTAGTAGGTTCCAATGCGGCCTTCGGTGTCGGAGGGCCATGAGAAGTATTCGTAGCGTGCGCCGAAGTTGATGTTGAGACCCTTGCGGACGCGCCAGTCGTCCTGAAAATAGACGGTATAGTCGCGCATTCTGAAGTGGCGGCGAGTGTCGCCCTGATCGAGATCGCTACCGCCGCCGGAAGCGCCGTGTCCGGTGAGGAAGAAGGCCCAGTTGTCGTAGTCGAGATCGCCATTGGTGCGGGCCATGTATTCACCGGCAACCGTCGGGCGGCGGAACTCGCCTCCGAATTGCAGGTTGTGGCGGCCGAGAATGCGGGTGACGTTATCGGCGACGTTGATGACGTGTTGGCGGTTGAAGAAGTCCCAGGCATTGCCGATTCCCGAACTGCTGCGTTGGGTGTTGATGTCGACGGTGGGCATGAGGGAGGCGAGTCCGCCGACGGCGACTTCGAGCGGGTTGTAGATACCGAGGGTGGAATTGAGAATGTCGCGGTATTTGGAAATACGGGTGTTGTTGAGTTCGAAGAAGCCGCCGCGGAATTCGTTGACCCAACTCGATCCGAAATTGTGGATGTCCGAGAGCGAGGCGACGTAGCCGGGGGTCTGGCCGAAAGTGGGAGATGCGGAGGAATTCGCCCACGGAAAGGCCTCTTCGACGAACTGCACCGACTTCACGTAGCCGAGGCGGAGGCGGTTGGTCGACGAGAAGTTGTGTTCAATGTTGGCGGCGCCGGACCAGGAGTTGTAGAAGGTCGGGAAGTTGAGAGTTTGGATGAGTTCGCGTCCAAAGGTGCCGTTGCCGCGAGCCACGGGCATGCCCGCCGTGACGCTGGGGATCAGCAGGCTGCCGTTGCGCTTCTGGTTCAGGATGTTGATGGCGACGGGGTGGATGTCGGTGGCGGTGAGTTGGCGAAAGACAGGTTGCGCCGGGTTGGCGACGGTTGAGAAGAACTTGGCTTCGAGCCCGGGGATCTGCGCCGCGGGAAAGCGTCGTAGTGCGGTGAGGAAATTCGCTGCAAAAGCCGCGTTGTCTTCCTGGCCACCGCGCAGATACTGGTTGACTGCGGCGGCCATGGTGTCGCGAGTGCGGACGTCGCCGAGCAGTTCCGGAATGCCGGTCTGTGCGGTGGCGCGAGCGGCGTAGCCGGTCTTGAAATCCTGGCGCTGAACAGAGATGTGGAAGAAGGTCTTGTCGCGGACGATGCGACCGCCGAGCCCCGCGTAGGTTTCCTGGCGGCGGAGTTTGGGGCGCGCGGTTCCGACGCGGTTGAGGAAGAAATCGTTGGCGTGCAGGGCTTCATTCTGCAGGAAGTGGGAGGCGGAACCGTGAAAGTCGTTGGATCCACCTTTGGTGATCAATTGAATGTTCGCGCCGCCGTTGCGCCCGGCGCTGGCGGTGTAGAGGGCGGTCTGGACTTCGACGGCTTCGAGCGAATCGAGCGGCACGGTGATGTTGTTGCCGAGGCTTCCGCCGCCGTTCATCATGTTGGTGGTGTCGACACCGTTGACGGAGAGGGCGTTGGAGGTGGGGCGAGCGCCGTTGACGGAGGGGTTGAGGGATTGGTTGCCGTCGTCGTTTTGGGATCCGGGACCGGTGGCGAGGTTCAAGCCTTTGCCGGTGCGATCGGGGAGCGCGGCGGAGACACCGGCTTCGCCTGCGATGAGATGGGTGTAGTTACGCGAGGCGGTGGGCAAGGCTTGCAGTTCGCGCGAAGTGATGGAAGCGGATTGGGTGGCACGGCTGACTTGCAGCATTTCCGCCGAGGCGCTGACGGCAACCTGCTCGGACATGGCGGAGGCGTTGACGGTAATCTTAAGGTCCTGGACGCCGCCGGAAGGGATGTCGATTTTGCGCAGGGCGACGGCGAATCCGGGCATTTTGACGCTGATTTCACTGTTTCCGGTAGGGACGCTCAAGAAGCGAAAGGCACCTTCTGACGAAGAAGTGGTTTTGACCGAGGTGTTGGTGGCGATGGTGCGCAAAGTCACCTCGGCTCCGGGGACTGCGGCATTGGTGGTGTCGAGTACGATGCCTTCCACCGCAGGCGCGGCGGCTTGCGGGGCGTACGAGAGAAGCGAGAGCACCAGAAGTGCAGTGGGTAGCATGCGGATCGAGATTACCAACCGAGTGCTGAGATGCCATGAATTCCGGGTGAATTCCGGGTGAATTGAGTTTCCACGGCTTTTCTTGACGAATCGGTCGTGTGCCGCCGGGCTGGAGTCCGAAATTCCGTGGTTTGGAGCGATCAGACACTGACGACGACCGCTTCATGGCCGGAGGCGCGAACTAGCCTTTCTATACTTTCCGGGTCGCCTGTGAGAATTACGGCGTTGTTGCGCCGCGCGGCGCAGTTGGGCTTGTTGTGGAGACCGGCTGACCTGGGCAACGACCGGCGCAGGTACCATCGGCACAACGCCGAGTTCCAAACGTGCCTTGTGTTCAGCCCACGATCGCCGGTCGTTTTTATCCGCAGCCACAAGAACAGCTGCATCGTAGACAAAGTTCCTCAAACGGGACGCCGAGCGCTTGTTCGGTGTCGTTGCGCTAAGACACTTTGACGGGTCTCATCCATTTTCTCTGGGGTGAATCGTCCATGCTGCTTTTCCCACTGGGCGACCGCCGCCAACTCAGAACGCCGCTGGAGTGCCTCACGCGCTGCAACGGTCATCCAGGCCGAGACACTCACCCCGTCGCGGGTGGCTGCGGCAAGAATGCTCTCGTGAACGCTCGTGCAACGGCGGCTTCCATCCGATCAGATACTGATTCTCACCAGGGATGTGCTGTTAGTTAGGGCAGCGGGACCACCGGCAGGACGATGTGCGAGGGTTTGGCCCTCGAATGATGGATGATCTGTTTTGCGGCGCGGACCTTGGCGCTGGTTCCGAACGCTTCGCCGGTGTTGGGGTTGCGATCGAACTGCGGGAAGTTGCTGGACATGACATCCACACGGATGGTGTGGCCTTTGGCGAAGACGACCGCCGTTCCGATGAGATCGACGGTGAATTCATATATTTCGTTGGGCTTGAGCAGCGCGGGTTTGTCGAGGCCATGGCGGAAGCGGGCGCGGAGCATACCTTCGGCCATCGGATAGGCGCGGCCGTCGGGGTGGACGTCGAGGAGCTTGATCATCCAATCGGTGTCCGGGCCGTCGGTTGAGGCGTGCAGCTTCATTTTCACGGGTCCGGCGATGGCGAGCGGTTCGGCGAGGGGATCGCCGATGAAGCGGGCGATGTCGGCGCGATTCTGCAGCGGTTGTTGATCGACGGGTCCGGCGACGGTGGGGGATCCGCAGCAGTTGTTGCCGCCGAGCGTGGGGACGGCATCTTCGGGATCGTAGCGGTAGCTGGTGGTTGTCGCCGATTCAGGTGCGGTGGGGCGGAGGCGTCCGCCTTCGTAGAGATACCAGTTGGTGTATTGGGTTCCGGGGATGGGCCAATCCTTTTCGAATTTCCATTTATTGGCTGCGCCCATATAGAAGATTTTGACGGGAAGTTCGCTTTCCAGGCCGTTCTGTGCGCCTTTCATGTGGTGATCGAAGAAGCGGAGTTCGTAGTCGGTGAGTTTGTGGTCTGCTTCGGGGCCGAAGTCGATGTCGCCGAATTTTCTGGAAGGGCCGTGGCCCCAGGGTCCGATGACCATGCGGGTTTTGGAGCGGGCTTCGGGCGAGCCTCCGCGGGCGCGCATGCCGGTATAGCCGTCGATAGTTCCGGCGAGGAAGATGTCGAACCAGCCTCCGGAGGTGTGGATGGGGACCTTCACTTTGTCGAAGTGTTCCTGGTCGGATATGGCCTTCCAGTAGTCGTCGTAGCTGGGATGTTCGAGCCAATCGCGATAGTGTTTGACCGCGTAGTTGGCGGAGCGGAGGTCGCCCGTCGAGAGCGGCAGGTGCTTCAGAATTGTTTCGTAAGCGAGTTCGGGGACGGCCTCTTTCCCGGTGTGCCAGTTCTGCGGAAGCATGATGCGGTTAGGCATACGGACGACGCTCCAACCGTAGTTGAAGCTGAGGCGGAAGGCTCCGCCTTGGGTGATCCAGTTGGCGTAGATGTTGGTGGACGCGACGGCAGGGAAGGCGCAGACGAGGTGCGGCGGCGTGAGTTTGGCGGCGGCCCATTGGACGTGTCCGAGGTAGGAGCCGCCTTCTGTGCAGACCTTGCCGTTGGACCACGGTTGTTGGGCGGCCCATTCGATGGTGTCGTAGCCGTCCTGGGCTTCGAAGCGGAAGGGATCCCATTTTCCTTCGGATTCGTAGCGTCCGCGGACGTCCTGATTCACGACCGCGTAGCCGTGGCGAGCGAACAACGGCAGTTTGTCGTGGACACCGGAGTTTTCGCGTTGGACGCCGTAGGGCGTGCGGACAACGAGGACGGGAAACTTGCCGTCGTTATCGGGACGGTAGATGTCGGCGTAGAGCTTGACGCCGTCGCGCATGGGGATGGGCCGATAGCGATCGATGCGGATTTGTTGTGCGCTGAACATGCTGGCGAGGGCTGCGGTTGCGATCAAGAACATTTTCGTACTTGATCTTATCGCGAGTTCCTGGGTGACTTCCAGCGTTTCGTCTCAGCGGTGCTATTCTTTTTGTCCGCGAGTATTGGGATTCAGTAGTGCGATCAGGTCGATTCCGAATCCGATACGGTAGCTATCGCGGGCGGTGGCGATGGTGCGGAGTTTGACGCGCGGGTCGTGGATGGGGATATCCGGCGCGAGTTCGTAGGCGACTGGTTCGGAGGCCGGGATCGGATAGAAGGTATCGATGCGGAAGACGGGGCGGTGGTAGCGTCCGGCGGTGACGGATTGATCCTGACCGATGGTTGCAGGGAGCATGCCTGATTCGGGGGCGGAGTAGCGAATGCCTGCGCCGTATTGGCGATAGAAGCGTTCGCGGTCTTGGGGGACAAGCCCGAGGTATTGATTGGGTGCGGATTTGAAGACGTGGGATGCGGCGGTTGGATCGGAGAGTGCGCCGGTGGCTCCGAAGAAGGCGACGAGGCCGAGGGTTTGGGTTGTGCGGACTTCGAATCCGGTGAGGAACTCACCGGCGAGGGCGAGTTTGTTGACTTGGACTGTTCCGAGTTGGCGGAGGAAATCCGGGGCGAACTGGGCGATCGGGATGTCCAGCTGTTGCGGTGCAGTGGCGATGCGGACGTTTCCCCAGAGGCTTGTTTTTCGGCTGATGGGGCGCTGGGCGCAGAAGTCGAAGAAGTAATGGAGAGTCGCATCGGCGGAACTGGCTCCGGACTGAGTGAGTCCGACGACGATGCGGGCTTGGGGTGTGGTGGCTGAATGCTGGACGCGCACGGGTACGACGACGAACTCGTCTCTGGATCGAATAAGGATGGAAAGATCCTTTGCGTAGGGCGGGGCCTGGACGGTGAGAAGACCGTTGGGTGCGAGTTCGAGGATCGTGTGTGGGTCCGAGGCTTCGACCTGGGTGGGTTCGGGCGCAATGCGGAGGCTCGCGCGTTGACCTGGTTTTAGGGTCAGCGAGGCGGGCCTTACGGAAAGACTTTGGGTGTGCAGTGAAGCGGCGAGCAAGATGGCGAGGCACATGGCATTTACGCGGCCTCCGGGAGGGGCTTGTCGATGCAGCAGCGCTTGAATTTGAGTCCGGAACCGCAGGGGCAGAGGTTGTTGCGTCCGGCATCAATGGCTGTCAAGGCATGGGCGGGGAGTTCGTTTTTTACGATGGCGAGTTTGGGAGGGGTTTTGGAAGCGGACTGGCGGCGGAGGTACTCGCGTTCGTTGGCGCGTTCGGCGAGAAAGTCGAGCAGCGGCTGGATGCGGGCGAGGCGGCGATTGAGGCGGTCTTCGAGGCGGTGGAGGTTGACCAGGGCTTTGGAGGCGAAGAGGCGCTCGACGGCGAGGGCTTCGGAGGCAGTGGGCGTGAGGGTGGGGATGAGCTGTGCGACAGCGGGATCGTCCTGCAGGCGTTTCACTTCGAGGGTGATGAGTTCGGCTTCGTGGAGAGCGATGCGGCGGAGGCGCCAGGTGACGTCCACGTAATCGAGCACCGAGGAGATGTCTTCTGGGGCCTGGGGGGTGAAGCGATCGAGCACGGCGGCGCGGAAGGCTTCGAATTGGGCGGGCATTTCGGAGGGGAGGACGGGGGACTTGGAGGTGAGGCCATGGGTGAGCGCATTGAGTGCGGACGTTGCCTTGCCGCGCGGGGTGCGGGGTCCTGTGGAAATAGATGTAACGGTGGCGGACATGATCGGGATCTCCTATTGGGAAATAAAAAAAGAGAGTGCCGTGGGGCGCTCTCTCGATTTCGACAATAGCAGGAGGACAGGCGTCACTTAACAGTGTTAAGTTTATGTACAGATACATGTTGTTGAAAACACGGCAGAAGAAAAGTGAGAGTTTTCGGAATCGGTTGTGAACGGGTCAGCGTTGGAATGCCGGTCCGACTAGAAGTGCTGCCGTTTCCAGATTCAAAGCACGGCTGGGCTCAACTTGGGAATGTGGGGGAATGATTTCAAGCCTCGAAGGGGTAGGAGAGCAGATCGCAATCTCCTTGGCCGAGAGCGTCCGGTCGTTGGACCGTACGCCGGAGAGCAATCCGTGCTGGACGGATCGCAGACTGGTGCCTTTTGAGGACGGCACTGGACTCACCGCTGGAAAGCGGGGTCCACTAACAGGGTCAGCGCATCGGGGATGATTTCGATCGTCGCGGGGGTGGGGCCGATGAGTTCGCCATCGACCTGAACGAGAGCGCCGGGTTCACGGAATTCCAACTTGCTGACTCGCCGGACGTTCACGCCGGGGAGGAGTCGATGCTGGCGGATCACGGCGGCGCTCATGTAGAACGCGTAGAGCAGAGGATTGGTGCCTTTGAAGGACACGACTTCGAAATCGTCGTGCAGCAAGGAAGCGCCGCGGGCCAATTCGAGATCGCCGCCATAGTTACGAACACGGCTGGCGAGCACAAAGCCCAAGCGTTCACCGTCGAAGATGACAGGATCCAGGGGACGTAAGAAGCGCTGAAATCCAGCAACCCAGTAGGCGAATTTTCCGGTGGCTTTCTTCAAGCCGGGCATGACGCCCTCGATCACACGGGCGTCCAAGCCGATGCCGGCCATGGCGAGAAAATGCCGCTGTTCGCCGGAGCTCAATGCCAGTCGGCCGACGGCGATGCGGCGCGTCACACGCTGCGGCAAGCGCTTTGCGGCTTTGACGGTATGGGTGCCACCGCGAGTTTCGATGGACAGGACATTTGCTGTGCCACCGGGCAGGATCGCCAAGGGAACGTGGGATCCGATCATTCCGGACGCGATCTCGTTGATGGTGCCATCGCCGCCCAATCCGATAATGAGATCCGCACCGTTGGCGATCGCTTCGCGGGCAATTGTCCCGGCAGTGGAAGGGCCAATGGTGGGAGCGGGCCGCACCTCGATGCCCACGCCACGCAGGGCGGCGACGGTTTGGCGCAAGAGAAGTTGATCGTTTCTTTTGAGTTTGCCCGCGACGGGATTGTAGATCAGAACGGACTGACGGTATTCGATGACGGACTCCAATGACAATATGGTAACCGTTTGACATTGCGCAGCCCGTCGCGATACCGTCAAGTTGGAGTGGCGCGGTAGCCAAGTGGTAAGGCCAGGGTCTGCAAAACCCTTATCCACCGGTTCGAATCCGGTCCGCGCCTCCAAACTAGTCCCCCCTCTTGAAGCGCCCGGATCGCTAGACCTTCGTCAAATGTATTCGGTATTGGTCCGGTGGGGTCTGTGCAATTGGAAGATAAACCAAGATGTTTTTTGTCCGCTCTATCCGGTAGGACTCGATCGGTGGTGAAACCATTCTCCACAAAGTCGAGCAGTCCGTCGGCAAAAGCAGCGTCAATGCCAATATTGATGTGAAAATGGTGCAGTATATGCTGCGTCATTTGTACGGTGAACCCGCTCCGTGCTGGAAGCAAAGTGACGGAGGTACCACTCGGCGGTGTTTCGCAGGCCTTCTGCGAAGCCCAGCTTGGGCTGCCAACCGAGTTGCTGCTTGGCTTTGCTCGAATCGAGCAGCATTTTCCGGATTTCCGCCCGCGCGCTGGCGTTCACAACCGCTTCCAGCGGCCTGCCGCTCTGCGCGATGAGACGGCGCACGATGTCGATCACTTCCACCTCTTCACCATAAGAGAAGTTAAAAGCTTCGCCAGCGAGTTCCGGCTTGGCGGCCAGTTGCTCGGCGAGCAACAGATGAGCCTCGGCCGCATCCTCGACATGCAGATAATCGCGAGTGAAGCGCCCGTCAGAACGCAGCACCGGAGCTTCATTGTTGGCGATGCTGCGCATCGCTCCGGGAATCAAACGCGCCCACGAAAGATCGTAGGGGCCAAAATAGTTACCGCAGCGTGTGATGGCGACCGGCAGTTTGTAGATCTTGCCGTAGCTTTGCGCGATGAGATCGGCAGAGGCCTTGGCCACCTCATAGGGATGCATCGGACGCAAGGGCTTTTCTTCGAGATAGGGCAACTCCTGCACGCCATAAACCTTATCCGAAGAACTGAGCACGGTAATGCAGCGGTCGAGCCCTGGGCGGGTGCGCAGCGTTTCCAGCGCGTTCCAAGTGCTTTCAACGGTCGTGCGGTAGCACTCCACGGGTTCTTGAAGGACACGCGCGACATCGGCTCCGCAGGCCGCATGAAAGAAGACATCGGGCCGGGTACTTTCGATGGCGCCGGAAAAGAATGCCGCATCGTAGACACTGCCCCGTTCGATGCGGACGCGCTGGTCGTAGCCTTGCTCGTAAAACTGCGATTCTGGCTTGTCGTTGCGAACGATGGCCGTGATTTGAGCGTCGCGCTGTAGCAGCGAGCGGACCAGCCAACCGCCAAAGAATCCAGTGGCACCGGTGACGAGAACTTGTTTTCCCGTCCAGAAGTCGTGAGGCATACGCTGTTCAGATCGGCAGAATCGCGGACGTCAAATAGGCGGCACCTTCTACGTCCCGATCTTTGTATTGCAGTTGGTAGAGCTTTAAAGTAGAGTCCTTTGGCGGCTCCCGAACCTTCACGATAGTACCCTCTTCAAATGCAAGAAGATGGGCTGGCTTCCCTTCCATTCGTACTGGACGCTTTGAATTCCGAGCCTTCTGAGCCGCCTTGCCGTGTCCTGGGAGACTTCACCCGGCAACACCAATATGCGCCGTGGATCACTCTTCTCCAAGGCTCCGTGCAACATCACTTGCCCTACCGCTTGATAAAGACTGGTCGTCGTCTGATCGGTCTTAACTTCGATCAAATACGTGATGTTCCCCCGGCATCGGCTAAAAACAGGTCGATCTTCGAGGTCTTGCAGGCCGCGAATCCCAACACTTTCAAATCGGCATGAAGCGTGTTGGCGACCGTTCCGTGATCGCACTGGCTTTCGATGGCGGATGTGAGCTTGTACTTCTTCCTCGGCCAATTAAACTCCGGGGTGAAGTTGAGGTCGGGATTCTTCTTTGTGATCGGCGCTGGTGTCTGCCCGGTAGCTTTGTCCTTGAATGCTTCTACCGCTTTGATGTAGTTCGCAATGTTGCCCACGAACGACTTGCCGCCAATTTTGTAACAGTTCAGGCCCCCTGAGGGCGTAGGATGGCATTGCGGCTCAAAAAGGACTCGACAAACTTGCAAACATTTGTCACAGTAAATGTTCGGGAGCGAAGAACCCATCGCCGAAGCAACCAGCCAACAACAGCGACAGCGTGTTGCGAGAGGTTGAGCGCCTGCGAGGCGAGTTGGAAAAAGCGCATGAGCGGATCACCCGGCAACAGGAGCAACTCGTAAAACAGCGGGAGCGGGAGCGGATCGCGGAACAGGGGAAACTGATCGGACAGTTGGAGAAGGAACTGTCGGGCTGGCGGCGGAATTCAACGAACTCCTCCAAGCCTCCCAGTTCCGACGGAATGGCGGGGCCTCAGAGGGCACGCTGCCGGAAAGCTGGCAGCAAAAGTAGAACCAAAAGTAAACGCGAGCCCGGCGGACAAGTGGGGCATCCCGGCCACCAGCGGAAGCTCGTCGAGCCATCCCGGGTTTCCGAGATTGTAGTGGTGTTGCCGGAGCAGTGCGGTGGCTGCGGGGCGCGATTTACAAAAACGGCACAAGCAGACAATCGAATCGGTGCGCCCTACCGGCATCAAGTGTTGGAATTGCCGCCCATCCAGGCACACGTCATCGAATATCAATGCTGCCAGGTGAAATGCACGCATTGCGGAGAAGCGACAAGAGCCACCTTGCCGGATGAGTTCCGCCCGCAGGGCGCGGTCGCCATGGCGCGTAGCGGCCTCAGCATCTTTGAGAGCCTTGAAAAGGCGACCCCCGACGAGAT
>ENA-ORBV01012968-ORBV01012968.1-microbial-mat-metagenome-genome-assembly--contig:-NODE-12968-length-12745-cov-4.262472_pt1 | contig 12745 bp, 11 predicted proteins | sample MGYA00237777_ERZ505514 | MGnify/ENA primary metagenome ERZ505514 (study PRJEB26160, sample SAMN06269048) | microbial mat metagenome | isolation source: Oligotrophic lake microbial mat | place...
TTGGATTCGTCGATGTAGAGATCGTCGAGCAGCAGGGCGCGGCGGCCGTCGGCTAGGTGGTAGACGAGGCGCAGGTGGCAGGGCCGGTCGACCCGGGCGAAGATCTGCACGCGTTCGCCGCTGACGAAAACCGGTGCGTCGTCGCCTTTGCTGGTCCACACCTGCAGCTGCATGCCGCCGCCGATCACCTCGTCGGTGCGGAAGGCCTGCTGGTCGGCAAGAGCGGCGGCGGCGTTCTGCGGTGCCACCGCCAGCCCGGTCGCACGCACGCCGGCGGTGGGCAGGGTCGCCTCGGCGGCGGCGATCATGCGACCATCATCCAGGCGATGCGCTGCAACCACGACACGCACGCCATCGGGCAGATCCCAGGTTGCGCCCAGTACCACCACCTCGGCGCCGCTGGCGGCTGCCGCATCGCGCGCCGGTCCGGCGGCACTCGCGCGCATCACTTTCCACCCAGCTGATTTCACCAACTGGCCGGCGAGCAGCTGGCTGAGATAGCGGCCGAACTGACTGGACAGGCGCGCGTCGCGCACGGTGAAGGACGGAACCACTACGACTGGCGGCTGATCGCCGGTCGTGCGCGCCAATTGGGTGGCGAGCATCCAGGCGAGGTCGTCGATGGTGGTGATGGGGCGTCCGGCCAGCCGGGCCTGGGCCGTAGCGGCACGTTGGTGCACGCTGGCGAGCCGGGCTGACAGCGCCGTATCAGCAGCAGTTGGTGCGATGCCGCGGGCCAGGATCAGGTCCTCGCCGATGGTGCGCACGCTCGCCAGGATGCGCGACCACGCTGGGGCGGCATCGTTGCTGCGGCCGGCGGTCTCCTGGGCCTGGGCCTCGTCGGCCGACGCTGACACTTCGCCAAGCGCTGCTTCAGCGCGGGCGCGCAACGATTCGGCCAGCACTGACCGTTCGACTGCGCATACAGCGTGCGCATAACCCGATTCTTCGTCGAACCACGTTTCCAGTTTGCGTAGGTCCAGCGAGACGCCGGCCACGGTCAGCGACTGATCGGAAAACGATGACTCGAAGCGTGCGCTGCTCGATCCGGTGATCTCGACCGTCTTCGACTCGGTGACCGCCTCGACCCGCACGCGGATACTGCGAGCCAGTTCGTTCTGGGCGCTGGTGCCGGCGATCTCCAGGCACTTGGCCGGATCGCGCTCGTCGCTGGTCCGCTCCTCGGCGACGGCGCAGAGCCAAGTAGCCTCGGGGAAGGCGGCGGCGCGCCCGGCCGCGCCAACCCAGGCCGGCTTCTCGGTGGCAGGCGGCGTGGCCAGTACGTCCTCGGCCGCCAGGGTCAGGCCGAATGAGCAGAGCAGGCAGAAGAGGGCGGCGTGCATGGGCGGGTTATCGGGTGAAGTCCGACGTCGGAAGCCGGAATTGGGGGATGGGATCGCTGGCGCGGATGTGCGGACTACTGAGACGGCGCGTTGCATATTGGTGTTCGTTCAGTACAACAATGTATACACAAAGGTGAATCATGATCAAGACACTGGTAAAACATGGCAACAGCTGGGCGCTGATCATCGACAAGCCGATCCTCGAACTGCTTAACATCACGCCCGACACCCCGCTGGAGATCTCGACCAGGGATGGGAAGTCGCTGCACATCGAGGCGACGGCTGTTCTCAGCCCAGCCGATCGGACGCAGGTCCTCGACGCCTCCCTGGCTGACATCAACAAGCGATTTGCCACGGCGCTCAAGCGGCTGGCGTCGTGACACCGACGTTCCTGACCATCGAAGAGGTCCACGCCATCCACGCCAACCAGCTGCAGTTGTATGGCGGGACTGCGGGCCTTCGTGATGTCGGGTTGCTGCGTTCGGCGTTGGCGCAACCGGAAGCGTCCTTCGGAGGACAGTGGCTGCACGAGGATCTGCCCTTGATGGCAGCAGCGTACATGTTCCACCTCGCGCAAAACCATCCGTATGTAGATGGGAACAAACGCGTCGCGGCTGTCTGTGGGTTGCACTTTCTGCATCTCAATGGCCAGTCCGTCGAAGCCGACCCCGACGCCTTTGCCGACTTCGTCCTCGCGGTGGCCTCGGGCAAGGCCGGCAAAGACGACCTCGCCACCTGGCTAGGTGCCCATCTCCAGCCCTGGCGGCCGGTGCGCTGATCGTCACCCTGCAGCGAAGCCGCGCGCGCGTGCGCGCCAGGCTTGCGGCGGCAGGCCGGTGGCTTCGCGGAAGGCGGTGGCGAAGCGTTGACTGGTGGCGTAGCCGCAGGCGTGGGCGATGGCGGTCACCGCTTCGTCGCTGCGCCACAGTCGGCGCTTGGCCTCGCGCAGGCGGCGGCGACGCAGCCAGGCGGCCGGGCTGTCGCCGAGCTCGGCGCGGAAGCGCTCGTGGAAGACCGAGCGCGACAAGCCCGCGCTGCGCGCCAGTGCCGCCACCGTCGCGCGACCCTCGTCGGCACGGGCCAGGGCGCGGGCGATCGCGCGCGAAGGTTCGAGTCGCGCTACGGTCAGCGCGGTGGCGAGCAGGCGGTGCAGCGCGGCACGGATCGCCAGAGCGGCAAGCTGATCGCAGCGGTCGCACTCGTTCCACAGATCCTGCCACAGGCTGCCCAGGCGCGGAGCCGGGAACGCACGCGGGGCTGAGCGCAGCGCCGCGCTCAGAGTTGGGTCTGTTGGCGGTGCCAGCTGCAGCCAGTGCAGATCACAGGCTTCGAGGAAGCCGGACAGTGAACCGTGCTCCTCGCCCGGCCGGGTCAGGTAGCACCAGCCGGCAGCCAGCTCATGCACTTCGCCGCCAGCCCACCAGTCGGCGGAACCGCGCGCGAACCAGCACAGCTCCCAGGCCTCGGCGTGGCGATGGCGGTCGAGGCCCAGCTCGGCGGCGCCGCTCTGACTGGTTCGGCCGAGCAGTAACAGCTCGGGGATATGCGTCTCCGGCGGAAGGATAGTCCTGCGCTGGATGGTGGCGGCCATGTGCCGGATCGTCCGGCGCCGGGCCGGCACGCCAAGGGCCGGGTGCCGCTACGATGCAGGCATGACTCCTCGCGAACGCGTACTCGCCGCCCTCAACTTCGCCACCCCCGACCGCGTGCCGCGTTGCGCGTGGATCTCGTCGTGGGCCAACATCCACATGCCCGACGACGTGCGCGCCTTTCAGCAACGCTGGGCCACCGACTTCGCCGGCGTGCCGTCGCCGTACCGGCCGTCGTCCTGCCAGAAAGGCGACATGCATGCGGTCGGTACCTACGTCGACGAGTGGGGCTGCGTCTTCGAGAATATCCAGGCCGGCGTCATCGGCGAAGTCAAGGCGCCGACGGTGCCTGATCTGGCCGCCTGGCGCACGACCATGCGCCCGCCGTGGGAGACCCTGCCGAGCGATCGCGCGGCCGCCCGCCGCCAGGTCGATGAGGCCCACGCCTCGACTGACGGCTTCGTCATGGCGTCGTGCTGCCCGCGTCCGTGGGAGCGCTACCAGTTCCTACGCGGCACCGCCGACGCGATGGCTGACCTCGCCGAGTCGCCCGACGAGGCTGCGGCGATGATCGCCGAGCTCCACCGCTTCTACCTCGCCGAGTTCGAGTTCTGGGCCACCACCGCGGTCGACGGCATGATGTTCATGGACGACTGGGGCGCGCAGAAGGGCCTGCTGATCAGCCCGCGCATGTGGCGGCGCTTCTTCAAGCCGCTGTACCGCGACTACTGCCGCATTGCGCACGACGCCGGCAAGAAGGCCTTCATGCACAGCGACGGCGACATCACCGCCATCCTGCCCGATCTAGTCGAAGTCGGCGTCGATGCACTGAATTCGCAACTCGGCTGCATGGATCTGGCCGAGGTCACCAAGGCGGCCAAGGGCAAACTGACCTTCTGGGGCGAGATCGACCGCCAGCACGTCCTGCCCACCGGCGCCGCAGCCGTCTACGCCGAGGTGCGCCAGATCGCCGAGGCCCTCTACGACCCGCGCGGCGGCATCATCGCGCAGTTCGAATGGGGCGGCGCCTGCCGCGCCGACAGCGCTAATGCGGTGTTCGAGGCGTGGGACGAGGTTGGCGCGGTCGCGGTTTGATCCGCAAGCCTCGCCCATCCTGTCGGGGGTCCGGGCAGCGCGAGACGCTCTGAGTCTCGGCGATGATCTCGGGCGAATTGTTCCAGCCAGCCGGATTGTGCGTCAGGTAGGGCAGGATGTCGCGGAACCAGCGCCACACATTCATCGCCGAGATCGGCGCCTTCCATACCGCCGGCGGCGTGCTGATCAGGGATCTGAAGATCAGCGGACCCTGAGCCGTCGTTCAGCGCCGCGGTCCCAGCGGCCGTCGGTCCCGTCCGTGAACCTGGCGGTATTCGGAAGGGCCGACGCCCATGATCGCGCGAAAGACCCGCGAGAGGTAGGGGCGCGTGCCGAAGCCGACCGTGCGGGCGATGGCCTCCAGGCTGTCGGCGCCGGTGGCGAGGTGGTGCGCCGCCAGACGGGCGCGGTGCCGACGCAGCCATTGCACCGGGCTGAGGCCAAGGGCGCGATGGAAGCGGCGGCCAAAGGTGTCGGCGCCCCAACCGCAGCGGGCGGCAAGTTCATCGAGCGACCAGCTGCGCGCTGGATCGGCCTGCATCGCGCCCAGGGCCGGGGCGAGCGCGCGTCGCTGCGGCTCGACGTGCTCGGCCACAGCTGCGTACGGAACCAGGGCGGCCAGGATTAGCGCCGCCAGGCGGGCGCTGTCTGCAGGCCCGGTTGGTTGCGGCGCGGCGGCGAGGCTGGCGAGCCAGTGCGCGCGTGTGGCGCCCGGCACCGCGATGACGGCTGGCAGCCCGGCGGGGTCGAGACCGATGACGTCGAAGTAGGCGTAGAGTTGCCGGGTGGCGCGGCGGTTGACCCGGGCGAAGCGCGTGCCGGCGGGAATCAGATACGTGGCGCCGCCGACCATCGGCAGCTCGCCGTCGCGGGTGCTCAGGGTGCTGCCGCCGGTCTGGTTGCGGTACAAGGTCCAGAACAGGCTGTCTGCGCCCGGATGATCCCAGGCATGCGCCGGCAGGTCGGCCCAGCCGAGTGAGAGCATGCGCGGCAGCGGGGCAGGGGGCAGCTCGCGGAAGTCGAGTCCCTGCACGGCCGGGATGGACGGGATCGGATACCGCATGGTCGTGATCGCCATCCTGTCGCGACGCCGACGCTGCGCTAGGTTGCGCCCATGCCACGCGACACTTCCTGGATGGGCTCCCACTGGGGGCTCTTCGTCCACTACCTTGCTGACACCGCCTCGGCGCAGGCCCCGGTTACGCTCTCGGCCGAAGCCTGGAACCGCCGCGTCGACTCGTTCGACGTCGAGCGCTTCGCCGCCAACGCCGCCGAGCTCGGCGCCGCCTGGGTCGGCTTCACCCTCGGGCAGAACTCGGGCTACTTCTGCAGCCCGAACCCGGTCTACGACGGCCTGGTCGCGCGCCGGCCCTCGCGGCTGAGCCGGCGCGATCTGCTTGGCGAGCTCGCCGCCGCCCTGTCGCGGCGCGGAGTGCGCACCCTGGCCTACCTACCCAGCCACGCGCCCGCCAACGATCTGGAAGCGGTACACGCCCTGCGCTGCACCCCGTCCTGGGATTGCGGGCAGTGGAGCCTCGGTCCGCAGAACCTCGACCCGGCGGCCCGCGCCGCCAGCGACGAGCGCCTCAGCGTCTTCCAGGGCCACTGGCAGGACATCATCGCCCACTGGTCGAAGAGCTGGGGCGAACAGGTGTCGGCCTGGTGGTTCGACGGCTGCTATTACGCCGAGCGCATGTACCGCCATCCGCAGGCCCCGAACTTCGCCTCCTTCGCCGCCGCCGCCCGCAGCGGCAATCCAGCGGCGCTGGTGGCGATGAATGGCGGGGTGGTGGTGCCGGTGCGCCCGCAGGAGGGCTCGGACGAGGACTACTGCGCCGGCGAGTTAGCCGACCACCTGCCGGTGCCGGTGAACGGCGACTGGTCGCCGTCGAAGCCACGCGCCCTGGTCGACGGTCGCCAGCGTCACTTCTTCACCTTCCTGGGCCCGTGGTGGGGCGTTGGCCCGCAGCCGCGCTTCCCCGACGGCATGGCGGCGGGCTGGAGCTCTCTGGCGACCGCCTCCGGTGCAGCCGTGACCTGGGACATCCCGGTGGCCCACGACGGCACCATCGCCGAGCCTATTCGCCGCCAGCTGGCGGCGATCCGGGAGGCTTGCCGGAAGCGCGCCCCATAGGCGCTTCAGCTGCAGATTGAACCCGCAGCGCGTTGCCGTCGCTCTCGGGAGGGTCGAGCGCCAGCTCGACCCTGCGTATCGCCAACATGGCCAACCTGTGCCAACACGGGTCGAGCCGGCGCAGCCCACGACCTCCGTGCCCAATCCGATTGCGACAGGTAGGATCAGGGATCGGCGAGAGCGAAGGCGTGGGCCATGCGGTCGCAGGCCACGGCGGACGCCCCCATCGCTCGGGCACCCTGTCGCCAGCGGCGCACCACGGACCGCATCCTGGTTATGGTGGCTGTCGCCTCCGCGTCGTTGACCCGGAAGTGGGCGGCGACACTGCGGGCCAGATCCAGGTCGATGGCGTTGTCGGCCTCAGAGACGTTGAGCGCCAAGCCCGACGCATCCGGCACCGGGTTCATGTCGTAGGCCGGCGCCAGTTCCCAGCCCTGGCCGGGCCGCAGGAGGAAGGCGTGGTTGCGGAGGTGGTCGTCGGCATTGGCGACGAGCATGTTGAAGACGATGCGACGCCAGAGTTCCGGGAGGCATCGTCCCGGTGCGGCACCGTGCTCGGTCAGCACCCGCGCCAGTTCCAGGTAGCTCACGCCGGTGTTCGCGCCGTCGCCATCCTGGTGTCCGGTCAGGGTCATGGCCGAGGCGACATGGATCCGCTTCCCCTCGGGCGTGCGATCGAAGCGCAGGCTCCGCACGAGGTGGTGCTTGTCGCCGACCCGGTCGACCAGCATGTCCGGGACGGTGATGCCGCAGGCCCGCGCGAGCGCGTTCGTGAGCGCCTCCCACAGACCCATGTCGTCCTCGTCGGTCTTGCTGGGGAATTTCGCGATCCACGTCCGTTCCGTCTCATCGGCGACCACCGCCTTGGGCCGGGCTCCACCCAGCGATGACCCTGGCGCCATCAGGAGACGCACATCCTCATCCAGTTCACCATCCGGATCATCTTCCACCTGTCGGGCCTGCGCTTCCAGGATGCGCAGGCGGGTCAGGGGCGGCACGCTGGATCCACGCGGCGCGGCGATCCATCCCCGGCCCGGCTCCCGCAGTCGCACCGCCCCCAGGCGGAGGCGGTCATCAACCCCCAGCAGGTAGTCCCATACGGTCAGACGCGCCGGCTGGGTGGTCTCCCCCCGCCGCCGCTGCTGGGCGCGCCGGCGATCCATCAGGCGGCGTCCCCAGCGGTCGGGGCTGATGTCCTGGAGAAAGCCGAATGTCGGTCGTCCCCCGGCGGGGTACTGGTCGCCCAGGTAGGCCCCCAGGCCTGGATCGATCTGACCGACGACCAGCGGCAGTTCGGGATCCTGCGTGCTGAGGTCGACCCGGATCTGGACACCGTGTTGCTGCGACGGCCTGACATGGGCTTGGCCGATCCGCAAGGGGCGAGGCTGACCGACGCCGTCGAGCATGATGTCCACGGTGGTCGGCATCATGGATGCGGCTCCTCGGGCGCCGGCTTGGACAGGATGCGGACGAGGTCATCGGTCGACAGCACACGTGGGGGCGCTTGCGATGTCGTCGGCAGAGGCTCCGTCGATCTGGCGTGCGGCTTCGACGCAGATGCCTTGGGTCCTGGTCGCGAGGCGCGCCGGTGGCTGATCTTCTCGATGAGGGGCGCATCCTGAAGATCGCGTCCCAGGGGATCGTTGGCTGCCACCTGATCGACATCGGCAGCGAGACCGAGTGCCTGGAACACGGCGAGGTAGGCCGCGATGGTCACCGTGCCTTCGCCCTGCTCGACCCGGCGCAGGGTGAATTCGGTGAGGCCGGCCCGCTGCGCCATCTGCTTCCGCGTGATCCGGCGGCGGCTGCGGGCGAGGGCGATGCGGGTCCCCAGGCTGGCCAGGGATTGCTCAACCGCCGGGAGGAGATGGGTGATCTGGCGTGCCATTGACATCAATATATGCATGTAATTTTATAATTACAAGCAATCAATTGATATCAACGGAATGCATGTATCGAGGAGTCAGGACGGCAGGTCTTTCACTTCCGGCTGACTTCGACCAGATTCCGTGCTTGTGCACAGCGGCGAGGGCACACGCATTGGGTCAACGCAAACCCATGTCGGTACGGATGCCGCGGAGTCTGTCCTTCCATCGCGGCCGATCCCTATGGCGACGGCCGCATCCACCTGTTCCCGCCTGGCCCCGCGACGAGAACGTGCGCTTCCGCCTGCGCGCCCCTGGCTGCACCATCGTCGAGGCCGAGCTGCGCGGCGGGACGCTGCTCGACCTGCGCGTCACGCCAGCGGAGCGTCAGGTGGACATCGTGCTGCCGGCGGGGCTGCAGCGCAGTGACAGTCCCCGCCCGTCCGGGACAGACCGGCCGCCGACATGAACGCCTCGTACTGCGCCTGCAGCGCTGCCTGGCTGAGGCGGAGGGCGCCAGGCTTTGCCGGCGGTGGCCGTGCCGCACGTGTGGATGGAGGGAGAGACGCTCGGATCGGTGCCGCCTCACAGGGGCTGAGTCGGGCGCTCTGTTTGTGCCGCGCTGCCTCGCGCTGGTAGTGCGGAGGCCAAGCGGATCTGGGCCGGGGTCTCGCCAACTGCCGACCGACCGGTGGCTTGCAACCGGGTTAGCTGGTCACGACGGCCGAGACGCGGCGTTTTCTCCTGACCCGGGACTCCGGGCCACCCGGAGCGCCGATATGACCCAGGACAATGCGACCCCCGATGACCTCGCTGCAGCAGACCGCCTGCGGGAAGCGACGGCGCGTATCGCCCGCGAAGTCGGCACTGTCATCGTCGGCCAGGAGCAGGTGATCGAGCAACTGATCATCGCCATCCTGGGGCGCGGCCACTGCCTGCTCGAGGGCGTGCCGGGCCTGGCCAAGACGGCGATGGTGCGCGCCCTGGCCGATGCCATGGAGCTGAGCTTCCGCCGCATCCAATTCACCCCCGACCTGATGCCCAGCGACATCACTGGCACCGAAATCATCCAGGACGATCCCGCCACGGGCGGCCGGCGCCTGGTGTTTCAGCGCGGCCCGGTGTTCACGCAGATGCTGCTCGCCGACGAGATCAACCGCACCCCGCCGAAGACCCAGGCGGCGCTATTGGAAGCAATGCAGGAGCACACCGTCACCGCCGGCGGCGCCACCCACGTGCTGCCCGAGCCGTTCTTCGTCCTGGCGACGCAGAACCCGATCGAGCAGGAAGGCACGTACCCGCTGCCCGAGGCGCAGCGCGACCGCTTCATGTTCCACGTCCGCGTCGGCTACCCGACCCGCGAGCAGGAGCGCGAGATCCTCGTCCGCACTACCGGCGGCCACCACGCCAAGCCCAGCCCGTGCATCACCGCCGCCGAGTTGATCGCCTGCCAGGAACTGGCCCGCCGTGTGCCGGTGCCTGACCACGTCACCGATCTGGTCCTCGACCTGGTGCGCCGCACCCGCCCCGAGGACGCCCCCGAGGCGGTGAAGGGCTGGATCGAATGGGGCGCTGGCCCGCGCGCCTGCCAGACCCTGATGGTTGGCGCCAAGGTGCGCGCTCTGCTCAAGGGCCGGCACCACGCCAGCCGCGAGGACGTCCTCGCCCTGGCCCATCCGGTGCTGCGCCACCGCCTCAAGCCAACGTTCCATGCCGAGGCCGACGGCATAACCGTCGACAAGATCATCGACACGCTGCTCGCCGGCCTCGCGCCGCAGGCCGTCGCGGCGGTCTGAGGCGATGCCCGGAATCGCCGATCTCCTGCCGCCGGACGACCTCGCCGCCCTGGAACGGGCGATGGTCGCCGCCCGCGTCCTGGTCGAGGGGCCCTCGACCGGCAGCCACCGCTCGCCCAACAAGGGTGCCTCGATCGAGTTCCGCCAGCACCGGCCGTACACGGTCGGCGACGAGATCCGCCGCATCGACTGGAAAGCCTTCGCCCGTCTCGACCGCTTCTTCATCCGCGAGCACGAGGACGAGACCAGCCTGCGTGCGACCATCGTGCTCGATTCCAGCGGCTCGATGGGCTACGCCGGCCGCGGCGGGCGCAGCAAGCTCGACCACGCCGTGCGCCTCGCCGCCGGCCTCGCCTATCTGCTCATCGGCCAGGGCGACAGCGTCGGGCTGGCGGTGGCCGACACCGCCATCCGCAGCCTGGTGCCGGCGCGCTCGGGCCCCGGGCACCTGCACCACATCGCCGACGCCCTGGCCAAGGCGCGCCCCGGCGGCGAGACCGCGCTGTCCGCGACCATCGATCGGGTCGAGGTCCGCCTGAAGCGTCGTGGGCTGGTCGTGCTGATCAGCGACCTGATGGACGACGCCGAACCGCTGCTGCGCGCCCTCGCCCGCCTGCGCCACGCCCGCCACGACGTTGCCGTCCTACAGGTCCTCGACCGCGACGAGCTGGAATTCCCCTTCGCCGGCTGGACCCGTTTCGAAGGCCTTGAACGCGCCGAGGAGACGGTGGTCGATCCGGCGCACCTGCGTTCTGCCTACCTGCAGGCACTGGCCGCCTGGCGTGGCGAGCTGGCCGACGGCTGCCGCCGCCAGCGCATCGACCTGACTACGCTGGCCAGCGACGAGCCGTGCGGCCGCCAGCTCGCCGCGTGGCTCGGCACGCGCGCTGCGGCTTAGGCTACGATGCTGTTCCTTAACCTCATCATGCTCGGCGGCACCTTGGCAGCGGCGGTGCCAGCCACCCTGCACCTGTGGGCGAAGAGCAAACCACGCACGGTGCGCTGGGCCGCCATGCACCTGCTGCGTGGGGCCGAGGCCAGCCAGAGCCGGCGCATGCGCATCGAGCAGCTGATTCTGCTGCTGCTGCGCATCCTCATCCCGGTGGCCATGGCTCTGCTCATGGCTCGCGCCACCCTCACCGGCGAGCAGATGCTGGCCGGCGACAAGCCGGTGTCGTTGGCGGTGCTGCTCGACGACTCGGCCTCGATGCAGGCCGCCGGTCGCGGCCAGGCCGCTAACGAGGCGGTCGCCGCCGTGCTCCAGGCCCTGCCGCGCGGTAGCGACGCGGTGGTACTACCGCTGTCCGGCCTGGGCGAGGACCCGGCCTCGGCCACCGATCTCGCCGGCCTGGCCAAGCGGGTGCGCGCCGGCGCGCCCGGCGACGCCCCGGCCGCTGTGCCGCTGCGCCTGGCCACCACCACGCCGTTGGTCGCTGGGATGGCGCGGGCCGACCGCCTGGTGCTGCTGGTCAGCGACCTGCAGACCGGTTCGTGGAGCGACGCCGAGTCCGACGCGCGCCGGCGGCTGGGCAAAGCGCTCGCCGATCTGCCGTCCGGCCCGCGCCTGGCTCTCCTGCCGGTGCCGTCGGGCCAGCCGTCGAACCTGGTGGTCGGCAGCATCAGCGTCGACCGCGAGCTGATCGGCCCCGGCCAGCCGCTGCGTTTGCGCGCTAGCCTGGCCGCCTTCGGCCCGCAGGGCTTCCCCTCCATCCGCCTGCGCCTGTTGCTCGACGGCAGCGAGGTGGCTACGGCCAGCGCCGAACTGCCCGCTGGCGGCAGCACCGAAGCGCTGTTTCCCTGCACCATCACCAAGGCCGGCAGCCACGTCCTGGCGGTCGAGGCGAGCGCCCCCGGCGACAGCATCGCTGCTGACAGCACGGCACGTCTCAGCGTCGCGGTCACCGAGCAGGTGCCGGTGCTGCTGGTCGACGGCGCCCCGGACCCCGCGCCGCTGGCGGGCGGGGCCGCTTACCTCGAACTCGCTCTCGCCCCGCCTGCCGGCTCGCCTGGGCTGCTTCGCGCTACTACCGTGCTGGCCACCCGCCTCGACGCTGCGTTGCTGGCGGCGAGCAAGGTCGCGGTGCTGGCCAACGTACGCAGCCTGCGTGACGAGCAGGTCGCCGCCCTGACCGCTTTCGTCCACGCTGGCGGTGGCCTGCTTGTCTTCCCCGGCGACCGCTGCGACGCCGGTTGGTACGCACGCAAACTCGGCGAGGTGCTGCCGGCCAGCCTCGGTGCGGTGGGCAGCGGGCGGCCGGCCGGCATCCTCCCCCGCCGCCACGACCATCCCGCCTTGGCGCTGTTCGACGATCCGACCCGCGCCTCGCTCGGCGGCGTCGAGGTACGCGCGTGGTTCCAGCTGACCCCGGCCGCTGGCGCGACCACTCCGCTGCTGCTGGACAACGGCGCACCGCTTCTGGCCGAGCGCCGCCACGGCGAGGGCCGCGTGCTGCTGTGCGCCACCGCCTGCACCCCGGCCTGGTCGAACCTGCCGCTGCGCCCGGCCTTCGTGCCGCTGGTCCACGAGCTGACCGCCTGGCTGGCGGCCACCGTGACCCCGCCGCGCAATCTCGCTCCCGGTACGCCGTTGCTCGCCGCCCTGCCGGCCGCCGGCGGGACCGCCACGCTGCTGACGCCCGACGGCCAGCGTCACGAGCTGCCGGTGAAACCGCGCGACGGCGGTGGCGCAGTAACCTGGCCGGACACCCGTCAGCCTGGCGTCTACGCTGTCACCGGCCAAGGCACGACCATTTCCTACGTCGTCCAGGGTTCCGCCAGTGAGCACGATCCGGCGGCCTTCGACCACGCGGGAGCGGTGCGCGTCGCTGGCGAACTTGGCGCCACCCTGGTGTCCAGCGCGGAGGAACTGCTGACCCACGAGCGGCAGCGGCGCAGCGGGGTCGAGCTGTGGGTGGAGGATGAG
>ENA-ORBV01012973-ORBV01012973.1-microbial-mat-metagenome-genome-assembly--contig:-NODE-12973-length-12739-cov-5.653688_pt1 | contig 12739 bp, 12 predicted proteins | sample MGYA00237777_ERZ505514 | MGnify/ENA primary metagenome ERZ505514 (study PRJEB26160, sample SAMN06269048) | microbial mat metagenome | isolation source: Oligotrophic lake microbial mat | place...
ATTTTACAATTCAGAAGTAGATTAATCTCACTCTTTCTCTAATTTAATATTTGTTATCAACAATGTTGGATTTACTGACAATAGTCAGATAGGAAGGGTCCGACGATATCTTTGAATGAATCTGTCTCTTTTTCTGCTTTTAGTTTTAGTTCTGCACACAACTTGTAACATTTGTTTCTCAATGGCTCAAATGGTCTTTAACTTTTACCAAAGTGCAAACCACTCACTCGCCAAATCAATTTATTGTTAGAAATCTGCAACGTGACATGTTCTAACATTCACAAAGCTCTACAACGACATCTAATTAGTTTATGTCTCAACAAGATGTCCCACTTCAGATTTTTTCAGTTAGCTTAACAAGCACAACAAAACAAAGAGAACAACAACATTCTTTGTCTAAAATGACAAAACCAGTGAATGTCAAGTGTGCTCACAAAACCCCAAATGCCAGTGATTCTGCAATGGCAAGCCCCCTTGCTTGTTTCAATTGAAAACAAAGGGACAGTAGACATCATTAATTATGCCATCACTTTCCCAAACATCAAAGTATGGCGCCATCGCACCAAACATCAAAAGTACGGTGCCATCACACTCAGCTGATGAGCAATGACATCATACATGTAGTAGAACTGACAAGCTTTTTCCGCCGTCCAACACCAACGCCATCGCTGCGTTGGCCAATAGGACGGTTCCCGGGGCCTCTCCTCCCTGTGAAAAACGCACGTCAGATCACGAGCAGGTGCAGACTATGTCACGAAAGATACGTCACACGTATATTTGTACAGGATGGTTGGTACTAACGGCTACTTTTAAAATTAAAAAGGGAACCCCCACGTACAAGTACGTGTTCGCTTCTTTATCAGAGGCGTGGACGGTATCTTTCGTCTCGGTTGGCATTTGCGTCGCCGATCCCTCTCCATCATCCTCTCCATCAGATTCGGTTGCATGACCTACATGTATGTAATGTGCAAGCAGGTGCGGAAGAGGATAGTCACAAATCGATAAAAAATCCAACATAACGGCACACAAAATTCATTTTTAGAGATAAAAATCTGTAATTACCTGGCAAAGATGATGCGATTCACACTTCTTTTGGCAGCATTGGCTGCGGTCATGTCCCCTGCCGCTGCCTTCAGCCCTTCTCTTGGTAAGCCTTTCTTCTTGGAGAGGCATACACTCTGTCAGGAGACTTGAAAAATAAAAAAATCTTTTTTACCCAAGCAAATAATTGGCTCACACGTGGTTCGCTTTTTTTATCGTTTTTATCTCACAGGTGTTGGACAAAGTACATTTCGAGCGAGTGCCCAAACTACCACTGCTGCAAAATCGAGCTCCAAGTCTTCCACCAGTTTGTCCATGGTTGCATCTGTTGACTTGAAGGGAAAAGTTGCCTTTATTGCTGGCGTTGCAGACTCCACTGGATACGGCTGGGCCATTGCCAAGGCTCTTGCTGACGCCGGCGCCACCATCATTGTAGGAACATGGCCTCCAGTCTTGAAAATTTTCCAAGCTGGACTAAGAAAGGGAAGTTTTGACGAGGATTCTATTCTCTCTGATGGTTCCAAAATGGTGGTTGAGAAGGTTTACCCTCTTGATGCCGTCTTTGATACTCCTGAGGACGTCCCTGAGGAAGTTATGTCAAACAAACGTTATGCAGGACTTGATCACTTCACCATTGCTGAAGTCGCCGAAGCCGTCAAAAAGGATTACGGAAAAATTGACATTCTTATCCACTCTCTTGCCAACGGCCCCGAAGTGACCAAGCCTCTTTTGGAGACTACCCGAAAAGGATATTTGGCTGCTTCCTCCGCCTCGGCTTACTCGGCAGTTTCTCTTTTGCAGAAATTTGGCCCCATTATGAATGAGGGAGGAGCCATGGTTTCTCTCACCTACATTGCCTCTGAAAAGGTCATCCCTGGATATGGAGGTGGTATGTCTTCCGCCAAGGCCCAACTTGAGAGTGACACCCGAACTCTTGCTTTCGAAGCTGGACGCAAGTGGGGAATCCGCGTCAACACCATCAGTGCAGGACCCCTCAAGTCTCGTGCTGCTTCCGCCATTGGCAAAGAACCAGGTGCCAAGACTTTCATTGAGTTGGCAATTGACTACTCCAGTGCCAACGCCCCTCTTTCTCAAGACTTGTACAGTGATGATGTTGGAAACTCTGCACTTTTCTTGGCCTCTCCCATGGCACGCACTGTCACGGGTATCACTTTGTACGTTGACAACGGTCTGCACTCCATGGGAATGGCAATTGACAGTGTTTCCATGCAACAATAAACGACTTCGCCCAGGACGGAGCTGGTCAGGGTGAGCGAAGTCGGATCTTTAGCTACTATATAACATTCATTTAAACAGCATAGTGCAAAGAATTCATTAAAAAAAATTGTTTTCACTTTTCCTCTTGATATTTCAGCTAACCTCCACGGTACGGACAAAGTGCTGTAAGTCTTCGTTGTGGAAGAAAAGAGCAAATAAAATCGATGCAGTTCCATGTTTAAAACATCTCTTTTTTGTCAACAACTTGGGTGGAAGCGAAGGAAGAGCCAAACTGTTTTGATGGAAAAATCAGCCGCGACACTGTTTTTTTGCTTCATATGTCTGCATTTGTACGGCGGCCCTCGGACGATCACCCTCTTTCCAGGCATTCGAAGGCCATCTACCTAGCTAGAGGACCAAATTTGTTGGGAAACCTACTTTCTTTCCTCCAATACAGTTTACTCAACTGGCAGCGTGCTAGTCTACTAAGTAGTGGCAACCCTGCATCCGCCACGTTTTTCCGAGGCCGAAGTTGTTCATCACTTCCTAGTCTCAAGTACTGTAGTCAGCCGGACAAGGAAGAGAGACAATGATAGAATTCTCAATTTTAAGCAAAATTTCCAGCCCATGACAGCAATCTCTTGTCACTGTCTCTCCATCCACTGACTGTATCCATAGATTCTGTGTACTATACGCGAAGAAGGAAGAATATCATAGACAGGTTTTAGTAAAGTTCGAGCCAAAAGATGAGCAGTCCAGGCGAAAATGACCCCGGAGCTCGTTCGTGGGGTTCCAATAGGGTTAAATAGTCTCAGAGAGCGACTAGTAGCGACACAAATGAAAATGCTGGAAAACGTACAACAATCGTTAAGTTGACTTCTTCCTCGCGATAATTTGCTTGTCTTATATCGATTGCGATTTAGTCTAGCAAGCTACTGGAAGATCATTGAGAAAGCTTCTGTTGAACAGAATTTGCGATGGCGCCAAGAGACACAGGCGGATTTTACTCCCCTTCTGACTTTGTTTTGAAAGCAAGTGCGCTGGTGCATCCGTTTTCCCAGACAACCGATTGCATCCAACCCTGTGGGACCCAATGACTGGGGCGGCACAGGGAAACTCGGATGATGTCATTGATTTTATTGGGCATTATTTGTCATCCTGTCTCGTGACAACATGGCTTGAATAAGTTCAACCCTCAGGTTTTTTCGCGTCAGGGAGAGTTCGTTTTCCGCTCACGACTTCCTGCCAATACGCGAAATCCACCTCGTCAAAATCGACCCCAGATTTTGCCAAATCTTCCAGATAACGGCTCAAACCTAAAAGGTCCGCATCCCTACGAGCTGAAGATTTTTTCCGGTAATACGCTGAAATTTTGATTCCAGAACCCAAGTTCAAGGCAAAATTGCGGCCTAGATCGTCAATATGAACAGTATTTTTGCTTGACCAGCGCTCGAACTTTGACCAGATCAGTTGCAACGGTTTTACATGATGGGTAACAGACGTGCCATCGCGTCGTGTACTTGTTACTGTGAACATACTCGTTTTGTCCAAAACGAAACAGAATTTGTATCCTGGGTGGGCCAACATCCCCAGTTCAATCAATTTTGTTTCGAGCCACCTCCACGAAGTTTGACTCCAAACTACGAGGTCATAGTGCTCATAAATTGCCGTAAGAAACTGGTCCATGTACGGTCTAACGATGAAATAAAGTAGAAAGTGGTGGTGAGTGTCTCCGTTCAAAAAATGACCACGAGCAGGAAATCGAGCAAGGCATGCAGAGCTCACCTCTTCATGGCATTTGCCATAGTTGCGCGACTTGCGGTAGGGTCTCTTTGGAGAATTTTGGAACTGAAATCCAACAGCGTGTGATCTAAATCAAGGACGCATAAGGGCTTTCCTGGACGTGGTTGGTTCATGATGTGAATTGCCGTTGCTTCGGTAAATTTCTTGAGGTTCTCCCCATTCGCAACATGTTGCAACCATTGATCACTCCCGGCATTAAAATCTAAGTCGAAATCGTCAATGACATCCGGCAAATCATCCCTGTCACTTGGATCGACAAAAATCTCTTCTTCGGGAGTTCCCATCTTTCAAATGTATGGCAAAAGGTGAGCTACGGTGGTCATTGGGAAATGCCGACAACGACAACAACGTCACATTGGTCTTACCAGGATGAATTCGTGCATAATGGCATCAGTGTTGAGACCATTGGTCTTTCCTTTCAGTTTTTTCACCTTCAAATCCGACAGCATTACTTGATCAGTCAGGGCAGTGCTCCCTCCTCCTGCCGACTTGTTGACGACCAATCCGACCAATTTCTGTCGCTTGGGCAAAATATTAGTTCGCTCCTTGATCATCTCTTTTACTGCACCAATGGTTGTTTCAGGGTTCAAATCCTCCAATGCGATGCGTTCTTTGGCCCATTTGGCGACCAACGTGATACCAGAAGCGGCAGCTGCTTTTTCAGCCGAGGCCATGTCAGCATCGGGATCTTGTTTTTCGCTCATGTTTGTGTGTTGAAAATTTGCACACTCCTTACGACAAGTTTCGAACAAACAACCCTCGGCTGTTCCCACAAAATCAGACTACTCAGCACTGCGTACTTCCTTTCGCTACCTTTCCTGGCTGCAGACGTGATCTGTATTCCTACTGCACTAGTAGTACACTTCCAGAAGTTTCAGTAGTTGTGTGACGAAGACTGTTCAGTCGGGCGGCGAGGTGGGTGTTTGAGTTGGTGCAGCTGTCGGTGTAACAGCAACTACAAAAGCGATCACCGATGAATCACACCTAAAAAATAATATCCTCAAATGAGTCAAATCTGTTGCCTTCGATTTCATTCGGCATACGCCAAAAAAGGTCCCACACAGTCCCCACAATTCCCATTGTGTTGTTCAAATATAGGCTTACCCCACCTGTAGCTGGTACAGCTAAACACTAAATGGACCACTTTTTGAATCGCCAAAATTGTGAGACTTGGTCCCTGGAACATGAATGGTCCCGTTTACTAGTAGGTGTTCACCAGTTGGGATGTCCACGGTGTGCAATGTCTTTGATCTTTAACCCATGACTTCTTGAAGCAGATTGACACATTCTCTGAGCTTGATTTTCCCACAGTGACTGCTTTTTCCTACCCCCAACACTAATTTTCTGCCAAGTGGACTATGACTGAATCCATGGAAAATGACCATGACCTAGCAGACATGGAAGTTGAATTCAGATGATGACATTGTAGTTCATGTGTGCTTAACAGGGTTCTTTTCTTTGGCAGCCGTTGGCGACCTCACCATGACAGAAGAGCACTGCAATTTGTCAACCTTGCTGTCAGATTTGCTTTTGATAGTGAGGAAGAGAAGCAACAATTGGGTGGGTTTTAGGTTGGTAAGTTGCCCAACCTTTCAAGAGACTTTACGGGGGTTCTGGCAGGTTGATTGTCTCCTGCTTTAACGGCTGCACACAGAAACCCTTTTTCTCCAAAGGTTCCATGCAGCATCTACCATTTTCCAGAGAGTTTATGACAACACAAAGACTTTTGATGCCCCTTACTCTTGCGAAAAGAATTAGCAGACGTGGCACAACACTACCGTCAAATTGTTTCAACAACTCTTCACACTGAGCACGCCAAGAAGGTATTTCCACATTCCACAAGGCTTCATTTAGTCCCCAAATGTTTCAGAGCACTCCACCTGAGAATGATAATTAGTGCTGAAGAGGTGAATACATTATGGTCGGTTCTATCACGGGGAGTCTTTCACTTAGAGACATAATGTGCATTGGTGTCTGACAAGTAAGCATCATAACAAAATAAATGAAGGGAGAGAGAGAGAGAGAGAGCTTTGGCTGTGCAACTGCACTAAACTTGAGATCTATGGATCACATGAATGTGTGATCTATATTTTCGCTAAAGCGATAGCTAGCATCCAAACTTAAGTTGCACCTCGCTGCCAACTTAGAATCAGCTCCATTATAGCTGTGCAATTAGCCTTTACTTATCAAGAGATGGGAAGTGCATGATCAACTTTCCTCCATCTAAAAAAAAAACCAATACGATGCATTCCTGTTACCCGTATTTTGGTATGTATCAAGCGAGTCCTTTGACCAAGTCTAACGAATGCTTCACGTGGTGGCGGCATGATCCAAGGCGAGCACGTGAACTGGTGAATGGTCCCTGCCCGAAGTCTACCGATAGGTAAACAGCGCAGGTTGATTGCGGAGCATCTCAAAGACGACTGTTCTATATCCCCGTGCCGCCACCTTCCCCAGGATGAGCGTCGACAGCGGAATTCCGAATCTGTCGGGTGCCGGATAGACCGACATGAGAAATCCGATTCCCGTCGTCCAGGACCGCTCATGATTTTCAATCGCCAATTGAAGCGGTAGTTTGTCCTCCCGATTCACGATTTTGGCTCCTTTGATATACTTTTTGGCAACATCCTGGAGGAAATTGTCAGTGATATCTTCATCCGGCGACCAAGCGGCAACAATGTGAAGAGGCAAATCGCCACGGCCATCTTGTACTTGAAATTGATGTTCGTATCGTTTCATGGCCCGATCCAAGAGCGAAAAAGGAAAATCAAAAGGAGTGGCTCGTAAACAAGCGTGAAGTGTAGGCAATTCCCAATCGCGTATTTCATGATTGTCATTAGAGGACACAATAAGAGCGCATGCCAACAATTGAACACATTCCCAAAGTTGACACTGGACATCGTCCACCGTTTCGTTTGCATCCTTTTCTGCCGTAGCGCCATGATGATGATGATTGTTGTTATTTTTGGTGGCGTACTTGGACCGCTCTTCTTTCATTATAATACTTTGACATAATAAGTCGATTGGCCGAAGCAATCCAAAGTCTTGCTGATGTGCAGATTGAGGAGCTGTTCTCACCAGTGGACCCACAATATCGGAACGACAGCAACACGTCACGGCGATGTGCAGTGGATTTTGTCCAAAACCATCCAACGATTCTGCAAGTCGTGGACTTTTTTTCAGAATCTCTTGCACCACAAATGACTTTACACTTGGAAAGTTACACACGACATGAAGAATGGAAGATTCCCCCGTGAAGGGTTCAGGAGCTCCCTCTCCGAACGGTTCTTCGAGGGCTTCCTCGTCCAGAGATTGCAAAGAAGAGGTGAAGCCATCCCAATCTTCTTCCAGCGCATCTCGGAAGATGGGTCTTAGAGCCATCTTTTAGTTTATGGGTTGTCGATCAGTGGTCTTCCCGTGAAGCTAAGCTAGGGGTGGACCGTACACCACAGTCATTATTTTGTTGTAATTGTTGTTGTTATTTAATTACCAGGATAGAGTGAATCAATCAATGTGAGATCGTTGATCGTTTCCTTCGATACTGAGAAGGAAGCACACTTGAACGACATAAATTTTGGTCTGTCTGTTGCACCTCAGTCTTCCATTTACCCAATCAATCAATGAGCCGCCTCAGGTACCATGCAGTAGGCCTCCTCCCGACCATGACGTTCGCACTTTTAACCTTTTTCCTCGCTTGAGCACCTATCGCAATTCTTGAGTAGTTGGTAGCTAGCTAGAGTAGATTATCAGAAGCTGCTGCTGGTGTAGTATCAAAAGAGGAAAGGTTACCGTGTTCTGTGGGGAAGTAAGGAAGAGTTTAGTTAGCAAAAAACTGGTTTTCCGCCCCTGGATTACAATATTCTTCAAGTGTTGGCCACAGAAATCACAGAAGACAATGGCTTCTACGGCGCGAATAATGCTATTGCGAAGGGTGTCCCCTGACCAGAAACAATTGAGAGTGACTTGGAACAACAATCAGCACAAATTCTGCATTGTACGCTACAATACGTCGTCTTCGCATTCGGCTGTTGGAACATCATCACCCCTATCGACAGCGGCTGCTATTTCACAACCACCGCAACAACAACAACAGCAAGCCGAAGAAATTAAGACCATAAAAAGTGCCAGTGCCTCCAAAGCCTATGCCGACTTGGCCAAGGCCCGACTTTCGGCCCTTGTGGTGAGCACCACCGCCTGTGGGTTTTTGGCAGCGGGAGGTCCCTTTTCTCCCACCTTGTTATCGGCCTGTGTGGTAGGAACGGCCCTCTGTTCGTCCTCGGCCGCGGCGTGGAATCAAATTTTCGAAGTGGATCGGGACAAGCGCATGAAACGAACTCAAACACGACCACTGGTGATTGCGTCTCTCACCACGCGTCAAGCCCAAACCGCCGCAACACTATGGGGAGTCGGAGGCGTCAGTCTCTTGTACGTCGGTACTGATCCCACCACTGCCTTGTTGGGGGCTTCCAATATTGCCCTCTACTCGGGATTGTATACCTGGATGAAACCGCGATCCATTTACAATACCTGGGTGGGAGCTGTGGTAGGAGCCATTCCACCCGTCATGGGATGGAGCGCCGCCACTGGAGGATCCTTGATGGACATGGAGGCCTTGCTCTTGGGGTCTACCTTGTATTTGTGGCAAATGCCACACTTTTTCGCATTGAGTTACATGTATCGGGAAGATTATGCACGCGGTGGCTTTGCCATGGTTCCAGTCTTGGAAGAAAATGGAGACCGGACTGCCCAACTTATTACCCGCTATGCCGCCTACCTGAGTACCATTCCCTTTGTGGCCACACTGTCGGGTGTCACGAGTAGCATGTTTGCTTTGGAAGGAATTGCATTGAATGCGTATGCACTCCATGCCGCACACAAGTTTTCAAGGGACAGAACCAACGCCAACGCACGGAAAATTTTCTTGACTTCTTTGTGGTATTTACCATGCTTCATGATGTTGTTTTTGTTGCATTCCAAAGTGTGGGATGAAGAAGAAGACGAACTAACCGAGAAGGACGCTGTGAGAGAGTGGATTTCGTCACGAGTTCATTCGATACGAGAAGCTGGACGACAAGTTTGTATCCATGAAAAAGCAATCATTCACAATTCCAACGATAAACATATGGACGAAGAGGCCAACAAGCAGGCTTGCCCCGTAACGGTTGGAACGCAAAAGGCGCAAGTCTTGAAACGGCGAGCCACCGAAGCTGCTGCGGTGGCAGTCGCTACCGCGAGTGATGCTGCTTCTCGCAGTGCAACGCCAGAGACACAGTCCAATTAAAAATGATACGAAAAAATTGATAAGTGATCAATTAAATTATATTATTTTCTGCAATGCTGACGCTCGAGAGACGTTTCCCATTATGAAGGCTTTGTTTCAATGAATGGACAGCCAGGCATAGATGATGGATAGACCCTGAGACCACTACGGTAGACTGGCCAGTCGCATCATGAGGAATCTCACGCTGGAGCGGCCTGGCACTTCGCTGGAACCTGGTGACATCATCCAAGGATCTGTCCAGCCCTTGCAACATGAACCTTGGCGTTTAAACAACCAAAAAGCCAAACAGGCTCGTTCAGCGGCAAGGTGAAAAAGACAAAAATCATTTTGATCTACATACGAAAAGACTAATTTTCATTTACTACGTCGAATAGATTATTCTTAGCGTGTACTTCGTAGATTGGACGATGGCAGCAATGGCTTCGATACTTCTAGCTAGCTATTTCGTGATGGAAACAACAGCAGTGGCATAACCGCTGACTTCTCGTAGAAAGGGAAACTCCGATGACGAAGACTCAGAGGCTGCCCAGCTTATTTTTCTTACGGGTCTTCTAGGAGGACCACGAGCTTTGCTTTCAGCTGATCGATGGAGTTTCAGAGGGGAAAAGCTGAGCTTGGAAATCCGTGGGGGAGAATGAGACTGCACCCGACTCGTGGCTCTCGCCATCCGTGGCCTAAGGTCCGTGATCCTACGTGAAGCTTCCAACTTTTGGTCTGAAAGGGAAGTGTTGCTTGCGATTGGTATATTCGTTTCTGAAACATGGCATAAGCCAAGGGTACCAATACCGCGAGAGGGCTTTTGCCTGGTCGACCCAGCGTTTGCTTCCCATTGGTAGTTTCCTGTGTTACAAGCAGATGCTTCAGAAGTGTCCCAGCGAGACAGGTTGGTTGTCAAGCTGCCGAAAGATAGGTGATGGTGACAAACTTTCAGGTTGCTTTGCAACACAGAGCAATCGTCCGTCTCATCATCTGAAGACCAAGGAGATACAAAGTCTTCCAAGTGTTTGTCAAGGTATACTACATGTGGAATCGGCATGGTTTGAATAAGAAATGTAACTATTGCAAAAGGATCATCAAGAAAAATTAATGAGAATCATCGTTTTCCAAATTTTCGACGTTTAAGCTGCTTCGCTTACTCTTCCCGAGGGGAAGCGGAGTCGACCGAATTACACCACACGACTTTACCGTGCAAGGATGCCAGGAACGTAAAGAGAGCCTTCCCTTTGTGAAAACTTGGCCGGGACATGGCACATGCATTTTCTCTTTGTGCATTTGTAGGCTCCATTTGACCATCGAGCAAAGGAAGTGTCAGTTCCTTTCACAAATGCCCCGTAAGAGAACGACATGACTTGCCCAGTTCCATTTCGACGAAGATTGACGGGGTTAAATAGAATTGCTGGATCGTTCAGATTCATTTGATACGATTGGATTCATTCGAAGCGAGCGAAAGTTATGGCTGCAGTAATGTCGCTCACATCAAAACTTGGATTTTTAGGAAAACTCGACTTTTTTAAGCCCTCTGTTAAGAAACTCAAACCATAAATCCGGATCAAGATCCACCAGATTAGCATGGGAGCCCAATGAATGGCCATCTGGCACACCGCTACCGGCAAGCAAGATTGATCTTGGGTTACCGTAGTCTGAACACCAGTCATAATATGAACAACCTCAGCACGGGCATGAACAATGGCAGTCACAGGGAATTACGACCTGTAATTTGACTTGGACGCGAAAAAGTGTCGCAGGTGAAGTCATGAAGCCTATCGTCTGCCGTCCTCCAAGAGAAGCAAATGATGCGACGACTCATTCCAATTCTAGCCAAGCGTTCTTTTCATATCTGACGTAAAGCTTCCATAAGCAAAAGCAAAAGACGATCAGTCCAATACTTCGAACTAGTTGCTATTCATCCTCAACCAAGTCCTCATCATCGTCGCCATCTTCGTTGTCATCATCAGCAAAGACACTATCCAATACAAATCCCACCAGATCAAATTCATGCTGGTAGAATGGAAATGTCATGAGGGTGAAAAATGCCGCTGCTTCGTCCATACCAGTCAATTCTGCAGATTCTTGAAAGGATTGCAAAACAACTGGATCTACAAAGCAGGCATATCGGTCTGCTTCTCCTTCGTTTCCTTTCGCGCTGGACTTGTTGTCATCCTTTTCATTCTCCTTGTCTCCAGTAGCACTGGTTTTTGTTTTGGACTCATCGATGCTAGTGTCTTTGATGTTTCTTGCCAACTCTTTTACATGATTATGAGTTTTACCAATGTCCTTGCCAATGTCGTCGCTATCGTTATTATTCTCTTCTTCGTCGGTGTCAATATCTTCCCAGTCATCATCACTGTCGCCATGTCCTCCCATTTTCTCTACGGAAACGGCTGGTAGTTTGGAGGGTTTGTTTCCATCCGCCCAAACACGCATGGTCAATATATTTTCCTTGGGACCATATTGCTTGGACAAGTCAATCGAGTACCAAATGGATGTGGCAGCTGTCTCGGTGGCAGGATCACGTTCGTACCGGAAATGCAAGAGAATGGGATGTTGATTGTCATTGTCATTGCCATTATCATTCTGCTCGACAGAAGAAGTCCGTTGTCGTTTTTGTTTCTTTGCTAGGGGCGACAGCTTTTGTGTGCCTTCTTTCTCGCTGCTATTGCTGCTGCTGTTAGAAGCAGAGGGACAGCCGATCCGTACCGCCGCCTCCACGAAACAATAATCATCCCCTCGTTCCAAGCGATGGCAAGATTCGACTCGAAGGCCTGCTTTGAATTTCTGAATAAGTTGGAGCAACATCGGGCTGTCATTGAAGCATTGAAAGGGGTCTTGATCAAACAAATCTTGAATGCATTGTGTTTCGTATAACAGGTTGGATTCTTCTTGAATAAGGCGCAATACATCGGCGGCCATGTATTCTCCCGATTGTTCGTGGGTAGATACAAATTCTTGAACCCAATCTCGAACCGACTCTTTTAGTGCTGCCATATTCTTCTATGTTAGTTGTTTGTTTCTTTTTCTATGAAACACACGCTGCTCCTTGGACTATTAGCAAAGTACGTACAGTATTATGCCATGCACTAGCTTATCTTCTAGAAGCAGTAATACTAATAGCTAGCTAGCACATGACATTGTAGTGTGTTCCAACTGTACAGCAGTTCACATTTTCTAGTAGCTCTACTTCACTAGAGTTGCGAAATTCACAAAAATGAAGCAATGCCATGCACACGTCACGTGTGTTGATTGGCCTCTGAATGGGTTATGAGTTCGCAAGATTGTTGGCATGAATTTTTGTGTTTTTCTTGCGCGAAGCAAACCTATTTTTATCCAATCAAAATGATTCCTTTCGCCAGCCACGCCATATCCTGCCTGGTTGACGTGCGGAGGATGCATCGAGTC